>Ga0256829_1000017_pt1 | contig 319300 bp, 309 predicted proteins | sample 131447metaG_FD_185979 | JGI IMG/M metagenome (GOLD analysis project Ga0256829, IMG submission 185979) | Hydrothermal vent microbial communities from Lau Basin, Pacific Ocean - 131-447 | ecosystem: Environmental > Aquatic > Marine > Hydrothermal vents | place: Pacific Ocean: Lau Basin... | reverse complement strand
CTGATAAGAACCGGGTTGGCGAAGTTCATCAAGGATCTGGCCTCAGGCCAAGTGGAATCCGAATAGATGGCTGCACTACACCAAAGACAGATTTCGCTTGCACAATGAGGGGTGTCCATAGATGTTATGAGTTAAGGACATAGCTATGGAAGCGTTTTCTGCAATTTTTGCTATTTTTTCGGCCTATGGCGTAAATTTTTTGCTTGGTATCATAGTTGCCCCTCTGATTTATGCTGATGCAAGGAAGCTACCTGTACTGTTTTTGAATACTAAACCTTGGTTTTGGGCTGTATGCGCAGTGTTTTTGGGGCCACTTTGGACAGTTCTCGTTTACTGGGCCATACATCATTCAAGCTTCAGTAATAGAGAAGGTATAAACTCCGGTGGTCACTCATAACAAGCGGCCGTTGAGGCCACTGAAAAGCGTGGCGGGACGCGTAAAAAACACGCGCCCCAAGGCCGGGCGTTAAGCAACTAATGGTTACAACTAAAGGACTGTTATGAAAACAAATCGCCTATCTTATTGGGATAATTGGAAAGGGTTAGCGATCATTGCGGTAGTGATGATTCATGCAACCAACAAAGCGTTAACATTTCCTGAAGGCTCGTTCAACTACAATTTTGGTTTAGGGGTACGCCAGTTCATAAACTATGCAGTACCATTATTTCTCGCTATGTCGGGCTATTTCTCAATTTCTGCAATTCAAGAAGACACGTTAAGTTACTACAGGAAGCGTGTTTCTCGAATAATTGTTCCATATGGTATTTGGACGGCTATATATCTTTTTCTAGTTAAAACACCAGAACAGTTGCCTAGTTTATATGAGATTGCTCATGGCTATATTCTTGGATCAGGTATTGGAATTGGGTATTTTGTAATTGTTCTACTTCAGTATATAGCTGTTACACCTCTTCTTCTAAAAATAAAAAGTTTTAAAACGCATATTTTCATTATTGGAATACTCACCTTTAGTGGACTAGCATTTACATATTTCTTTCGTACGCAATACCCAGAAAGCTTTTTTGCCAAATTTCCCGGTAGCGCCATCCTGTTTGTGGTTTGGTATCCATTTTATCACCTTGGTATGCTTGCGGCGCTTTTCAAGAATCGTTTAAATTTTGAAAAATTTACCTCAACGGTTCTTCTGAGTTTATTTATCCTTGCTCTTGCGTTTTCATTTATAGAAGGGTTTTCATGGTCTCATTTAGAATATAATAGACTAAGCGCAACACAATTGAAGATAAGCAGTTTTACATTTTCAATAGTGATTTTTATCATCGCTATAGCTTACGCTCACAAAGAGAGCTGGCTGAATTCTCAGGGAGTTTTTAGTCTACTTGGAAGGTATTCCTTTGCTATTTACCTTATGCACCTGCTTTTCTTCAAAATTATACATAAGACATCCATTTTAAAGCCGCTTGTTGACATCCAGCCTTTGTACATATTTTCGCTGACCGCATTATCCATCGCAGGGTGTATGATTTTTGTTAGTTTAGTTGAAAAGTTTGCCCCCAAAATGGTAAGTAAATCAGTAATTGGTTGACGCAGATAAAGGTCAATTGCAGATCAAAATCCTCAGATGCCTAACAAAACGCTTCACACGGACAAATGATCTTGCCCCGATAAAACGGACACCAAAGTCAAACTGACGAGGTGTCCAATGCCAAAATATAATCAGCCAAGAAAGACCTGGCAGTATTCGAACGAGTTTAAAGTTAAAGCAGTCCAGCTAAGTCTGATAGAAGGAATTCAGGTTCAGGAAGTAGCCAATACTCTCGACATTCATCCATTTATGCTGTCACGATGGCGAAAAGAATACCGTGAAGGCAAGATCGTGGCAGATAAACGTAAGAAGCTAACCGAGGCGACTAGAAAGCAAGAAAAGGAAATTTCGAAGGTTAAGAAGCTGGAAGCAGAGAACAAGAAGCTGAAACAGGAGCTTGATCTGCTAAAAAAGTGGCAACGGTTTCTTGCGGAGGAACATCAGCAAGATATCGATTCATCGAGAAATTCGGACGAGAGCTAGGCATTAAGCGAACATGTGAATGGCTGGGAGTTTCGCGAAGTGGTTATTATGCTTGGCTTAATAGAGAGCCATCTGAACGCGATCGGTCGGATAAGGAACTGCGCCTCCATATCAAGCGTATTTCAGATGAAAACGAAGGACGCTACGGAAGCCCGAGAATCTGGAAAGCACTGCTAAAGCAGGGTTTTCAGGTGAGTAGGAAGCGTGTCGCCCGGCTGATGCAGGAGATGGGACTGATCGCTCGGGTAACAAAGGTAACGTATCGCGCTCCAGGTCTGAGACGCTTTCTGGTGTCTGGAGAGAACCTTCGATCAGATGGCGCAGTTCCTGAATCTAAGGACAAGGTTTGGGTGGCCGACGTGACGTACCTGAAAGTTAAAAAGCAGTGGCACTATCTGTCGGTCATCATGGATCTTTATTCACGACGAATCGTTGGCTGGAGTCTGGACACTAAAAGAACGACAGCGGTTACCCGCAGAACGCTACTGGCAGCAGTAAGAAAGCGCCGGCCAGACGAAGGGCTTATGCTGCATACGGATCGTGGAGTTGAATATCGGGGATCAGAGTACCAGAAGGAACTTCGTAAACAGGGAATCGCACATAGCCTCAGCAGACCAGGAAAGTGTACTGATAATGCCCACATGGAATCGTTCTTCCATTCAATGAAGGCTGAATTGATTCGCAATAAGACATTCCATTCAGCGGAGGAATTGAAGTATGCTTTGGCGAGATACATTAATGATTACTACAACAGAAAACGGCTGCATTCGGGAATAGGTTACTGTTCACCAATGGAATACGAGCGAATAGCAGCATGAAAACGAACGTGTCCGTTTTATCGGGGCAAGATCACAGCTTTTTCGTTGCGGCTTCTGCCTCCACTACAAAGCTGCGCTTGTTGGCGGCGTTATGGCAATTAATATATTGGAGTATTAGTGGCACATCGAGAAATACAATACAGGAACAAGCCGCTAACGATACACAAGGCGGTTAGTGATCCACGTTTTAATGAGAAGACTATTCTTGTAACGAGCACTTGGGATTATATGGGGTTGTGGTTCAAGCGGAACCATAAAGAAAAGGCTCTTTTTTATTGGCAGCAAGCCCAACACTTTTACCATGCAACGACTGAGTTGCCTAAAAACTCATCGCCTCTAACCGCTTATTACTGCATGTTGAACGCAGCTAAGGCCTTTTTGTTGGCAAAAGAAGTTACTTTCAGTGATAGACATGGTGTTAGCGGACGCCAGAGAGCGGGTAGAACATACCTGTCAAATGAAATAGTTAAATTTAAAGGTGGCGGCATACTTGCGGAGCTTTGTCGTCATCTGGGCGAATCAGCCAATAATGAAGAATATAGCCTCCAACATTTGTTGTATAACATGCCATTCATCCATCGGGCTTACGACCTATCCTATGATTCTTCGCCAGAGCTGTTCATACCCATAAGAAACCCAGAAATAGTTCGTTCTCGAACTACAAATGAGGCGTGGTTCTGTGCTGAGCTGGATAAGAAATATGCAAACATGAATACTGTTAACAGGCTCTCCAATAACTACGAAAGAGATGCAGGGATCACTGATCGTTTTGTTATTCGCTCGACTAGACGCTTTGACTGGATTCCATCTCAAAAATCTCAGAGTTTGCTCAGATACCAGCAGTATCACAAAACTCTTAGGAAAGATTTGTTTTACATACATAGCCCTCAGCGCCTTTGGTACATAAAGCGTAGTAATGGTGTCGAAGGTTTTATTGAACGTTCAACAATAACTTTAATATTTGCAGCTATGCATAAGCTAAGCGAGCTAGCTCGCTATAGCCCTGAACGCCTAGCAAATCACTTTGAAGGCCGTTATAACTGGCTTTTGTCAGAATTCATAAGTATTGCGCCGTTACAGTTTATTGATGAGCTTTCTTGTGAGCTAACAGGTTATGAGTTTATGCCACCTGGCAGAGTATCGTAGCCATAGCAAGGCGCTCCTGTCGAAAAAATTTTTCGCTGCGCTTCAAATTTGCCGCAGAGCGCGGCGTTAAATAGATTACCGATGACGAAATATTTCTTTGCTTTAGTGATAATGATATTAATTGCCACCGCCTTAGCATTTAAAAGCTACGACTTGGGTGATGGTTATAAACTGCAAGGCTTTCGCGGTCATCATGGCTGGATATTTAAAGGATTATTCGCCCCAATAGTTTTTGATGAGGTAATGGGGGTGCAAGGATGCAAAGAAGGTTATCTTCACGGTTGGACCATTGGTGACCCTAATGAGTTTTTCCTAATTAATACTAACAGCAACTCACTCATATGGCTGAGTATTGATGAACTCAACAACCAGCTAATGGACAAAAACTGTCCAAGGTCGGATATGAATAAAGAAATAAACCTAGCTGGATTTGCTAATGGTTATGAATTTATCCGATACTAGCTATTTAACAAAGAGAGCCATACGAAAAACCACTCGCGGGTTCGCGTTTTCCGATGCTCAAAGGCGTTAGCTACCCGAGTTACCCATGAAAAGTAGACATGCCATTACGCGTTTATTTAATACGCTCTACTATGACCACCTGAACAATAGTGACTTCAGAATATGCTGATCCTACTATGCGGTAAAATGGCCGCAGGCAAGTCCACGAAAGCTGCTGAGTTAGTTGCATCGCGTTCCGCAGTTCTCTTCGCTGAGGATGAGTGGCTGAGCGAGTTGTACCCCGGCCAGATCCGGAGTGTGGATGACTATGTTAAGTACTCTAATCTGATTAAGCCGGTGGTTAAGCCGCTTGTTCAGTCATTGCTGCGTAAAGAGCTGGAGGTAGTCATGGACTTCCCCGCGAATACACCCGGTCAACGAGCCTGGTTGCGCAGTATCTTTGAAGAAGTCGGCGCACCTCATGAGCTGATTTATCTCTATGTGTCAGACGAAGTATGCTTAGAAAACCTGGCGAAACGACGGGCTGAGCAGCCAGATCGTGCGGCAACCGATACGGAAGAAATGTTCAGGGCGATGAGTCGTTACTTCTCTGAGCCGTCGGAAGATGAAGGCTTTAACATCATCAGGCTGAGTGCTACTGAGTAAGTACTGACAGCTCTTAAGTAAGGACAAGATGTATGACTGAATATAAAGGCTCGTGCTTGTGTGGCGCGGTAACGTTCACGATTGAAGGGAAGTTCGACAGCTTTTATCTCTGCTATTGCTCGTACTGCCAGAAAGACAGTGGCTCCGCACATGCAGCTAATCTGTTTTCTGCGTCGGCGGTACTGCGCTGGGATAGCGGTGCCGATGAGGTAACCACCTTCAATTTACCGGGAAGCCGTCATTCAAAAAGCTTCTGTAAACATTGTGGTTCTGCGGTGCCGGGCAGCGAGTTGCCCGGTGTATTGATGGTGCCTGCGGGTAGCCTTGATACTGACATCGATATCACGCCCACGGCGCGCATTTACACTGCCCGCCAACACAGCTGGGTAGGGAAGCTACCAGAGTCTCCTGCGTATCCTGAGTTGCCGGGTAAACTCTAGCTACCGTAAAAACCTGGGCTACCGGTAAAACCTGAGTAAGAGTAACTTAACTCTCGTCGGAAACTCTGATGACCAGGCTACCATGCTTGCCGGGTTTTTCTATGGTTCGGTGAGCTTCCTGAATATCACTCAGCTTGAAGGTTTTATGCACCACTGGCAGAAATTCGCCATTCTGGGCGAGTCTTGCGAGGGTTTTTAAGTCGTCGATATCTTCTCGGGCTGTGCCTGTGATTTCATGGCGTCCTTCGCTGTCTTTATGCGTAAAAGAAAGCAGGGTGTCTTTCATATCGGCGACGACCCGGAGTAATCGCCCATTGGGTTTCATCGCTTGCTTACTTTCTTTCCAGCGGGCGTTTCCGACGACATCAAGAATCACATCCCATCGTTGGGTGTAATCGCGGAAGTCTTCGGTTCGATAGTTAATCACATGATCTGCCCCCAGTGACCGCACCAATTGTGTTGCACGAAAACTACACACGGCCGTCACCGTCGCGCCTGCTTGTTTGGCCAGTTGAATCGCAGCGGTGCCCACCGTGCCCGAGGCTCCGTTAATCAGTACATGCTCGCCTGCCTTCAGCTTGCCTTTATGGAATAGAAAATCCAGCGCGGTTGTGCCGCCAAAACATAAGGCTGCGGCCTGTTCCCAACTGATATTTTCAGGCTTTTTTACAATCATTGCGTCTTCGGATCACAAACAGCTTGCTATAGACTCAGGCGTGTGCAGGAAAAAAGCGACGGATATTCTGACGGCTCTGGGTTTCAGTAACGTAGTGACAAGCCCACATGGTGACTACGTGTATGGTAATTACGTCGGCAATCGTGCTGCGGTTAAATGTGTGCCTCTGAGCGAGGGTACCTTCCTGTATGCCTCCGTGGCAGGACCAGATGTAAAAAAAGTCGAAAGACTGCGTAATGAAATTATGTGGCAGTACTGATTAATGCTTGCTGGTGTAGGAGGGGATCTTATCCCCGACATCCTGTGTAGGAGTGATTCAGCCTGAGGCTATTCGCGAAACTCCTTGTCATAAAAAAGCCCCCGAATCTTGACCAGATCCGGGGGCTTTTCTTTCGCTCAGAATCAGTCGATCTGCACTTCCAGAGTGTACGTGCCTGTCCCTGGGGTGGCTGCCATCCACACATATACCTCTGTCGTCGCTGCTGGCACTGTGTAAGTAAGTGTCGTGCTCATTTCGTTCTCACCAAAGTAATGTGATACCGGCTCGCTGCTTTGCTCCAGCACAGTACTGTCTGAATCAGTTAAAGCAACGTAAATAAGGCTGGCACCATCATCAGTGGCAGACGCATTAATCGTTACTACGTCGCCTTCACTGACAGAGTACTTGTAGTAGTCATCAGCATCAGAGTTACCAGAATCCAGAGTTCCGTCGACGGTGGTAAACGACTCTGAAACTACCTGAGCAGTAGCCGGTGTATCGTTCGGTTCATCGTCAGTAATTTCCGTGGCAACAGGAGTGACCATGGTGAGTGTAAAGGCAGACCGGCTTGGTAGAGCAGGCGTCCAGACTTTGACCCATATCTCACTGATACTGGCGACGGTATATTCTAGTGTTTCATCGACACCATTTCCCTCGGTATCGGCACAGGCGAGCTTGTTGCCAGAACCATCAAAGAAGGCAATGTTGTAGTCTTTGTCCGCAGGCACGTTCATCTCGGCAGTGAGTTCCTGGCCCACAGAGACCGGCATGCGCCATACCGCGAGAGCATTATCGAAGGTGAGCTCTGTGTTGACAGTGGTTCGCGCTGCAGCATTGATGCGCGTGGTGCTCAGGCTGACGTTACTGCAGTCTTCAAGAGAGGTCGCACCTGCTGATTCCGGAGCAACTACCGTATCGGATGAGTCTGCGTCGTCGCCAGCACAAGCGGCCAGCATCGTACTGGCGATAACAGGGAGAATAAGTTTGCGCATATGAGTCCTTCAATACTGTCTGATTCTGAAGTTAGGTCGGCATTGATTACCGTCGACTATGACGATGTAGCACCGTTGAATCAGCTTAGTTGTTCAGTATTGATCGGGAGGCGGAGAGGGTAGTTAGACAGGTTACAGATTGGCCTGATTGAAAATCAAACCAATCTGACGTGTTGTAGCTCAGACTTCGGTTGCTTTCTGGCGCTGGCTACGGCGCACCTTGATCTGCGGCTTCTTAGCTTCACCATAAGGCGATGTGCTGGCAGGCTTACCGCTGTGTGCAGACTTATTCTGCGCTGGTTTACCTGACTTACTTCCCGAACCAGGCTTGCGGTGACCTCCTGAGCGATTGTTGGCGTTACCCGAATTTGCCTGCAACTGCTCCTTCGGCTTTTTAGGTTTCTTAGGCTTCTTGTTTTTAGGAGGCAGAATCTTGCGTGACTCTGGCAGAGGATTCTGTGGTTTGAAGCCTTTTACTTCTTCGCGCTCAATATGCTTCTGGATTAGTCGTTCGATATCCTGCAGCTGATCGATTTCATCTGCACTTACCAGTGAAATGGCATGGCCTATCATACCCGCACGGCCAGTACGACCAATACGGTGTACATAGTCGGCTGGTACATTCGGAAGGTCAAAATTCACAACCTGTGGAAGCTGGTGGATATCAATACCACGTGCGGCAATATCCGTTGCAATAAGCAGCGTGATTTTTCCATCTTTAAAGTCGGCCAAAGCTTTGGTGCGCTGATTCTGGCTTTTATTACCATGAATGGCAGCGGCTTTAATGCCGTCTTTTTCCAGCAGTCGAACCAGTTTATTAGCACCGTGCTTAGTGCGACTGAACACCAGTGCCTGTTCCCAGTTCTCGGTACGGGTCAGGTGGCTCAGTAGACGTGTTTTTGCAGACTTATCGACCGGGTGCAGTTTGTGCTCAATCTGAGTATTGGTGGTGTTTTCTTTTGCCACACTAACTTCGGCTGGGTTATCCAGCAGGCCGTGAGCAAGCTCACGGATTTCATCCGAGAAAGTCGCAGAAAACAGCAGGTTCTGACGCTGTTTTGGCAGGATTTTCAGAACACGCTTAATGTCGTGAATAAAGCCCATATCCAGCATGCGGTCGGCTTCATCGAGAACCAGAATATCCAGCTCGTTGAACTTAATGGCGTTCTGGCTATGCAGATCGAGCAGACGCCCGGGCGTTGCCACTAATACTTCGGTACCGCTACGTAGTTTCTGCATCTGCGGGTTAATTTTTACGCCGCCGAATACAACGGTCGAACGTATTTTCGTGTGCTTGCTGTACATCTCAGCATTTTCGAGAATCTGTGCAGCCAGTTCGCGGGTGGGGGTCAGCACCAGCGCCTTGCATCGGTTACCGGATGCGCGAGGTTTATCGAGTAGCTGTTGCAGCAGGGGCAGAGTAAAGGCGGCCGTTTTTCCTGTCCCTGTCTGGGCCGAGGCGAGAAGATCGCCGCCTTGCAGAACAACAGGGATGGCTTTCGCCTGAATTGGGGATGGCTTGGTGTAGCCTTTTTCTTTCACAGCACGGGCAATCGGTTCGGCCAGTGCCAGATCATCAAATGTGATTTCAGTATTTGTATCAATAGTGTCGGACATAATATTCCAATAGATGCTGTTAGCCGCAATAGAGCCAGAAGCAATAAGTCGTCGCCCTAAATGGGCAGAAGCAGCAGTAGTCAGAACGAAATGTGTTCAGATCAGACTGAAGCCAGCGAATTGGCCGTTAGTTAGAAAGTGGCCGGGTGCGGCATTCAGATATTGTCAGGATCGGACGGGTGTCGATGAAGAAGCAATAAAGGATGTCGCGACAGGATCGGGAAAATCAGTGTCAACCCGATGCTGTCGCGGCGAACTATAGCAGATTGTTTCACTAATCCCTAAGGATCAGTGTGTAAGTATTACGACTATTTCAGCACGACCAACACCTGCCCCGGTGCCACGCCTTTACCCGCTTCTTTCAGAAGCTCGAGCACGGTGCCGTCTTTGTGGGCGGTGACTTCGATTTCCATCTTCATGGATTCCAGCACCAGCAAAGGCTGACCGGCTTTTACCGCCTGTCCGGGTTCGACCAGTACCTGCCAGACGTTGCCAGAGACGTGGCTTTCGACGGTAAATTCACCGTCAAGCAGTTCCCGTTCGTCGTTTTCTTCGGCAATACCTATATCCGATTCAAAGCGCAGTAAGCCTTTGGCCTTCCAGTCTTCCAGTTCGGTCTGGAAGGCTTGCTGACGATGCGTCTGAAATTCGCTGATGCCAGCAGCGTTGTCACTCAGGAACCACTCGTACTCATCGAGATTGAAGGTGTCTTCTTCAATACGAATCGGGTACTGCCCATGAGGGAAGTGCTCACGGATGTCCGTCAGTTCATCGTGGCTGACTTCGTAGAAGCGGATTTTATCGAAGAAGCGCAGTAACCAGGGCTTGGTAAATTCTTTGGTTTGTTTGTATCGGTTCCACATCTGCAATGTGCGACCGACAAACTGATAACCACCAGGGCCTTCCATGCCGTATACACACATATAGGCACCACCGATACCGACGGAGTTTTCTGCCGTCCAGGTACGTGCTGGGTTGTACTTGGTTGTCACTAAGCGGTGACGCGGATCAACCGGCGTCGCGACAGGTGCGCCCAGATATACGTCGCCTAAGCCCATGACCAGATAGCTGGCATCGAATACGATCTTCTTCACGTCATCGACGGAGTCAAGACCATTAATACGACGGATAAATTCGATATTATCCGGGCACCAGGGCGCATCGGCGCGCACAGATTTAACGTATTTATCAACCGCTTGCTGGCAGGCGATGTCATTCCAGGAGAGTGGCAACCAGACGGTACGTGAGGGCACTTCGGCATTTTTCAGATCGCCCAGTGCGTCTTCTTCATTGATTAGAAGTTCAAGTAAATCGCTTTGTTTTAAAGTCAGGCTGTCATAGTGAATCTGCAGTGAACGAATGCCCGGTGTCATTTCGATAATGCCCGGAATTTCCCGGCTTTGCAGAGACTCCATTAACGCATGTACGCGGAAGCGAAGCCGGATATCCAACTGTAGTGGACCGTATTCAATCAGCAGGTAATTATCACCGGCGGGACGATAGACAACGCCGGTAGGATGATTTTCAGTATCAATGGTTTTTAATACCGGAGAGTCAGGTAAATACTCACTTACTTCGGATGCTCGGTACTCTAGAGAGTCTAATTGTTTAAGTTGGTCATTACGCAGACTGACTGCTGTGTCGTGGCTGACGGGTGTGAAGCGGATTTTATCCCCGGCTTTTAGTTGTCCGAGTTTCCACAGGTCTGCCTGAATGACAGTGACAGGGCAGACGAAACCACCGAGGCTTGGACCGTCCGGCCCGAGAATAACGGGCATATCCCCGGTAAAGTCCACCGCACCAATGGCGTAGGCATTATCGTGAATATTCGACGGGTGCAGGCCCGCTTCGCCACCGTCATTGCGTGCCCACTCGGGTTTCGGGCCGATTAACCGAACACCAGTACGGCTGGAGTTAAAATGCACTTCCCAGTCGGCAGCAAAGAATTCATCGATATCGTTCTGAGTGAAAAAGTCCGGTGCACCGTGAGGGCCGTATATCACCCGCAGTTGCCATTCGTTTCCGATGTCGGGAATTAAATTCTCTTCTACCGAAACATCAGGAATGGCGCTTTCTTCTTCCATCAGATGCAGTACATCACCCGGCAACAGGGCGCGTCCGTTATGGCCGCCAAACTGCCCGAGCGTAAAGGTGGAGCGTGATCCTAAATAGCGCGGGCACTGAATACCACCCGCCACCAGAAGATAGGCACGTGCTCCTGAACCTGTGACTGTACCGCAATCAAGCTGGTCACCTTGCTTCACTTCGATGATCTGATTAAATGCGATACTGGATGTCGAATTATCGTGTGTCAGTTCGGCACTGGTTTCAGCACCTGTGAGAATAATCTGCGTGGCTTTCTGAAAAACCAGTACCGGGCCCTTTAAAGTAATTTCAAGGCCCGCGCAGTCTTCGCTGTTGCCCAGCAGGCGGTTACCTAAGCGGAAGGAATATTCATCAAACGGGCCTGATGGCGGAATACCTACGTCCCAGTGGCCGATACGACCGGGAACGTCCTGCACTGTGGTTTGAGTGCCACCACTGATCACATCAATGGCTGGGTCTGAGAACTGCATTTTGTTCAGTTTCTGCGTCCAGACTAATCCGGCTCTTACTTCTTCGTCTTTTAGAATCAACTTCATATAAAGCAGGTTGGTTTCGATGCCGTACAGTTCAGATTGATCGAGAGTTTCTGCTAACCCGGTCATTGCCTGCTCGCGGGTTTCTGCCGTAACAATGACTTTTGCCAGCATAGGGTCGAATAATGCGGGCACCTGTGTGCCGCTTTCGACCCATGTATCGATTCTGGTACGCATTCCATTTGTAGTTGTGGCTTGCCAATCTACCCGGCTAAGAAGTCCGGCGCAGGGCTGGAAGTTTTTTACAGGATCTTCGGCATAGATTCGTGCCTGAATACTGTGGCCTTTCGCAGAACGTTGTTCGTTTAAGGGTAACGTTTCACCGGCGCCAAGCCGGACCATCCACTCCACTAAATCCACACCAAAGACTTCTTCGGTCACACCGTGCTCAACCTGTAAGCGGGTATTCACTTCGAGAAAGTAAAACGATTTGTTGCTTTCGTCGTAAATAAATTCCACTGTGCCTGCGCTGCGGTAATTGACGCTTTCAACTAAACGTTTCGCTGTCTCATGCAGGGCAGTACGGACGACCTCTGAAATACGGGGTGCCGGTGTTTCTTCAATGACTTTCTGGTTGCGTCGTTGCAATGAGCAGTCCCGCTCACCGAGTGCTGCAACCGTACCTTTGCCGTCACCAAAAATCTGAACTTCAATATGACGGGCGCGCTCAACAAATTTTTCCAGGAATACGCCATCGTTCGAGAAGTTATTGGCACTGAGGCGTTTCACCGAATCAAAGGCGTTAATCAGTTCTGCTTCGGTGTAACAGAGCTGCATACCGATACCACCGCCACCGGCGGTGCTTTTCAGCATCAGTGGATAACCAACACGATCAGCCTCTGCTTTGGCTTCGTTGATGTCGGTGAGCAGACCTGTGCCGGGCAGCATGGGCACATCGGCTTGTTCGGCCAATGCGCGTGCGCTGTGTTTCAAACCGAAGTCGAGCATCTGTTGGCCGGTCGGCCCGAGGAAGACTACACCTGCTTGTTCACAGGCATCTGAGAAGGTCGCATTTTCGCTTAAAAAACCGTAACCAGGGTGAATGGCCTGAGCACCACTTTCTTTCGCAATGCCCAGAATTTTTTCCTGATTCAGGTAGGTGTCGGCGACACTGCCATCACCCAACGAGTAGGATTCTTCCGCTTGCTGAACGTGCAGCGAATGCTTATCAGCTTCGTGATAAATAACAACGGGGGTGACGCCAAGCTCATTCAGCGTGCGCATAATACGCACGGCAATGGCACCGCGGTTGGCAATCAGTACTTTAGAAAACATAGTTACTCCCAGATCAGTACATCGACTGGTGTCGGGTTATAGCCGTTGCAGGGGTTATTCAGCTGCGGACAGTTTGAGATCAGTACCAGAATATTCATTTCGGCTTTCATCTCGACGTATTTTCCCGCACCTGAAATACCGTCCTCAAAGGTCAGGCCGCCTTCTGGGGTAACAGGCACATTCATAAAAAAGTTAATGTTGTGAGTGATGTCAGACTTGCTCAGGCCATATTCTTCATTTTCGTTAATGGCCAGCATCCAGCTGTCACGGCATGCATGCATGCACTTTTTCTCAAGCGAGTAACGCACAGTATTGGATTCGGTCGCACAGGCGCCACCCAAAGTGTCGTGACGACCACAGGTGTCTGCAGTAATCGTTAACATGGGTCGGTCTTCGTTGGAGCGCAGAACAGTGCCGGCTGTCAGGTACACATTGCCCTGGCCTCGAATGGTATCCATAGCGCTGTAGCGTTCTGAAACGTCATCGGCGTTATAGAACAGGGTGTCGGCGGCCTGATTACCTTCGAGGTCGAGAATGCGGAAGGTCTGGCCTTTTTCAATGCGGTGCAGGAAGTAGTCGCCTGCTGGGACGGTTTCTCGGAATACCGCATCGGCTTCGTTGAATTGGCTTTCCTTAATCATGATGCGTCCTCCTTATTGGCCCATAAACTGGTAAATCGCGTTGTTTTTAAAACCGCGCTGGTTTTCAGGGCGGGAGTTCATACACTCATCATTGTCAGTGACGGGCTTGGCCTGAGCCAGTGCGTAATGTACCGGGCGCACCGGATACTCTTCAGCATTACTCAGTGGGTGAGGGCAGGTGTGCATGATGACTAAGGTGTCCATCTCGAAGCGCAGCACGATTTTATCGCCTGCTTTTGAACCTTCGCTGTACTGCATGTTGCCTTCGGCGTCGGTGCTGATTTTGCTGAATAAATTCAGGTTGGCGGCCATGTCTTTGCGGGTCAGGCCGTACTTGGCCAGTTCGACCAGAAAGGCGTCGTAGCCATTCTGTGTCCAGCCGTTCAGGGCTTCCTGATAGGTTTTCAGCGACCATTTCTTTTGCAGCATGTCTTTGTTCAGGTTGCCGCACACGGTGTCGTGCCAGCCGCAGTCGTCTTCAACGATAGAGGCAAAAATACGACCCATGTCTGAATACAGGCAATGACCACGGGTCAGCTTAAAGGTGTGCTGACCTTTTAATGTGTCGGGTGCGTTGTATTTTTCCAGGAGGTTTTCCGGGTTGTAGAAAAGCATACCCAGATTCGCGCCGCCTTTAACGTCGGTCAGCGTCAGTAACGTGCCTTTTTTAACCCTCATGGACCAATGACAGCCACCACCGAGAGTATCTTCATAAATAGTGTCGCCGGACTGAAAATCAGACATAAAAGACTCCTTGACGCGCAGACATGTCGGGCGCGGAAATCATTGATAAAAAGAAATGAGATTTTGTCATGGTGCGGGCTCCTGCAAGTTCACGGATTCATAAACGCTGCTCATTAAAAGGTGAGCAGTACGTTGTCTGATCTCCCGGGCTTTTATCCCGCCGTGTAACCTGCCAGTACGCCGCTGGAGGTCGGTCACTCTCGGTCCAGTCGCTGGCTCTTTCCCTTAACTTGATTGGGAGAAACCTGCCGGAACCCTAGTGCCCTTATTGTGGCAACGGCACATGTTTACGTGTGCTGCCTTTAAAAGCGTAAGTACATTCTGCTAAGCGATTGCTGTGCCAAATGCGTATATATAGTGATAACCCGCTGAGAGTGGGATTGCAAGCCCATGCGTTGTGGCTGATGCATCCTACTTTGCCCGTTTCTGGTGCTCGCTGTCGCCTTAGATGCAAGCTGACGGTGCAGTTCCGGATGTAGCGCCAGACATTTTTTGTAGTCAACGAATCGGAGCTTTTTCGTAGTACACGCATTCCAGACAATCGGAGCTCAGAGCTGATAAAACGGGCGATTCAGCACGATGAGATGAGACGTATACCAGTGGATTCATGGTCTGAGTAGCCTGGGAAATGGCTCGGTGGCACGACCAATGCTTTCCTGAATATTACGAATAACTAATTCCGTAATACCAACTTGGGGAAATCCTATGGCGATCAGAAAGAAATTTATTGCAGGTGCAGTCTCTGTTGTGTGCGCAGGCCTGATGAGCGTGGCCAGTGCTGTTGCTGAGCCTCTGAAGATTGGCTACAGCGACTGGCCGGGCTGGGTAGCCTGGGAGATTGCTCTGGAGAAGGGCATGTTCGAAGAAGAGGGCGTCGATGTTCAGTTTGAATGGTTCGATTACGTGGCCAGTATGGATGCCTTTGCTGCAGGTCAGCTGGATGCGGTATCAATGACCAACGGCGATGCCCTGGTGACGGGTTCAACCGGTGCGAAGAACGTTGCCATTCTGATCAACGACTACAGCAATGGTAACGATATGGTCGTCGCCGCTGCGGGTATCAGCACGGTTGAGGAGCTGAAAGGCAAGAAAATTGGTGTTGAAGTCGGTTTTGTGGGTCATCTCCTGCTGCTGAATGCACTAGAGAAAGCCGGTATGACCGAAGCCGACGTTGAGCTGGTGAACGTGCCTACCAACGAAACACCGCAGGTGCTGGCTTCGGGTCAGGTTGATGCGATCGTTGCCTGGCAGCCAAGTTCTGGCCAGGCGCTGAATCTCGTGCCAGGTTCTAAGCGTATTTACTCCAGTGCTGACGAACCGGGCCTTATCTATGACGTTCTTGCAGTATCGCCACAGAGTCTTGCAGCAAATCGTGCAGACTGGCTGAAGGTTCTGAAAGTCTGGTACATGGCGGTTGATTATCTGAAAGACCCGGAAACCCGTGACGAAGCGATCAGTATCATGGCCGCGCGCGTGGGCATTGCACCGTCTGAGTACAAGGGCTTTATTGACGGTACCAAGATTCTGACCTTAGAAGAGGCGCTGCCATTTATGGAAAAAGCAGCTGGCTTCAAATCACTCTATGGTTCTGGCGAAATTGCGGACGCCTTCAATCTGGCAAACGATGTATATGGCGAAAAACAGCCGGTTGATGAATATATCGATCCTTCACTGATGGAAGCTCTGTAAGTTCTGAGCTCATTTTCACCGGCGCCTATCGCGCCGGTTCCTTCACTACCGATTTTATATATGTCCTTCCGGGCAGGTGCTACATCACCTCTAATCCGCTAATCGGGCATAATCTTGGGGACTGACATGCAGCTTATCGCCGTCAACAGAAAGCTCGACCGAGGCCCACGAAGAGCCGTCACTCTGGCCAGCTTCGCATTACCTGTACTGATCTGGGCATTAGTGAGCTATGTCCCGTTTTTATGGCATCCACAGGTTGAAATCACACAATCGGGTTCTGTCAGTTACTTCAGCGAAGGCCTTCTGGTGGATCGGGAGGTGTTTGATCGTGAATACGATAAGGCTCTGGAAAACGAGACTGCGCTCCCTGAAGGAAAACCAGCTAACCCGGTTTATTTGCCCGCGCCGCATGAGGTTGCCACTGCGTTTGTTACTGCTTTTACAACTGAGCCAAAGCGTCGCAGTGAGAGTTGGCTCCATGAAAGCTTATGGAGCAGTATTCAGGTAATCTTCTGGGGTTTCGTGCTGTCATCAATTATTGGTATTCCGCTGGGTATTCTGGCAGGCACCTACGATTTCTTCTCTCGCTTATTCGAACCCTTTATTGAATTTTTCCGGTACCTGCCTGCGCCAGCGTTTGGTGCTCTGGCAGTGGCGGTATTGGGTATTTATCAGGCACCTAAGATCGCGATCATTTTTATAGGTACCTTTTTTCAGCAGGTCCTGGTCGTTGCTAATACCACCCGCAAGCTTGATCCAAGCCTGTTAGAGGCGGCCCAGACGCTGGGTGCAAAGAACAAGTCCATGCTGTTCCGTGTTGTTGTGCCGGGCATTCTTCCTGACCTGTATCGCGACGTTCGCATTCTTCTGGGCTGGGCCTGGACCTATCTGATTGTTGCTGAGCTCATTGGTACCAGTTCAGGTATCACCTGGTTTATTACGCAGCAAGCGCGCTACAAGAACTTCGATAATGTTTTTGCCGCCATCATCATGATCGGGATTCTCGGTCTTACCATTGATCTTATTCTGGCTTGGTTAGGGCGTCGTCTTTTCCCATGGCAGAAAGAAACCAAATAAGCGGAGATAACCATGACAGAGAAAGAATTACCCAGTTATCTCGACCAGTCGCCAGAGGTAAAAGACCGTTTCGATCGGCTTAAGCAGCGCCCGGTAACCATGGAGGTTAAAGGTCTGAATAAGCAGTTCGGTGAGGTGACTGCGTTAAAAGACATCAACCTGAAAATACATAAGCGTGAGTTCGTTTGTGTGATTGGCCCCTCGGGCTGCGGTAAATCGACCTTGATAAGGATTCTGGCGGGGCTTGAACAGGCGAGTTCCGGACAGGTGCTTCTCAACGGTGAACCTGTGACCGAGCCCGGCCCCGAACGCGGCATGGTATTTCAGGGGTATACCTTGTTCCCCTGGTTAACCGTAAAGAAGAACATCATGTTTGGGCTCCTCGAAAGCGGCTACGACAAAGGAACCGCAGAGTCAGAAGCTCGCGAGTGGATCAACCTTATTGGCTTAACCAAATTCGAGAACAGTTATCCGCATCAGTTATCCGGTGGGATGAAACAGCGTGTGGCGATTGCGCGTGCGTTAGCGAACCGCCCGAAAGTACTGTTAATGGACGAGCCATTTGGCGCACTGGATGCTCAGACGCGCGCGAAAATGCAGGCATATCTGCTGGAAATCTGGAAGAACATCGATATTACCGTGTTTTTTATTACTCACGATCTCGATGAAGCTGTGTATCTGGCCGATCGTATTCTTGTACTGAAGGCGAATCCTGGCGAAGTGCAGGAAATTGTTGAGGTACCTGTGCCACAACCGCGATCTCCTGATCAGTTTATGAATCCGGAATTTCTAGCAACCAAGCAACATATTGAAGAGCTGATTCATCCCCCATCAGAGCAGGAAGAAGACGATGATCATCTTAACCTTGTGCGTATGGTTCATGTGAATGATGACGTTGGGAGCGTCTTCTGATGCATCAACTCAGCCATATGACCTGGGAAGAAGTCGCCTCGGCTGTGGAAGGCGGAACCGATACCGCCATTCTGCCCATAGGCGCCACGGAGCAGCATGGCCCGCATATGGGCTGTGGAATGGATACTGCGATTGCGCACCGGCTTTGTAGTGACGTTGCCAAAGAATGCGATGTCATTCTGTTGCCGACTCTGCCGTACGGGTGCTCAGTCGGACATTCCCAGCGCTGGCCAGGCACCCTGGCGTTAAATCCGAAGACGTTAATCGACGTTATTTCAGACCTTGGCGACTGGGTGAAGAGCTCAGGTATCAGGCGCCTGGTGCTGGTCAATGGTCATGTGACTAACGAAGCTCCGCTGCGCTGTGCGCTGGAAATCCTTCGTGCGCGCCATGACGGTTTTATGCTGGCGTTGGTGAATACTGCACAGATTTCTACACGGGTCAAAGACGCACATTTTGCTGATGCTGATGACTGGCATGCCAACGATGCAGAGACCTCGTTGATGATGCATCTCTATCCGGAAATTGTCCGTGAAAGCAAATTAGCGGAAGCCGATGACGAAGACAGAACCGGGAGCTGCCTATTCAGTCATCCGGTGAACCGCACCAGTAAAAATGGCGTTACCGGTACGCCATCATTCGCCAGCGCAGAAAAGGGCGCTGAATTGTACCAATGGATGTGTGAAGACTTCTCTTCACTTCTGCAACAGGCCGTTAAGGAAGAGGCCCCCCTTAATCACAGATACTACGAGTCTGTACTTAAGATTTAATCCTGCAAAGGACAAACCAATGATCGACGTAAAATCTGACAGTGAAATTAACCGCATTCAGGAAGAACTGCAGAACAAAGGCGTGAAGTACTGCATGGGAACGTATGTAGATATTCACGGTATTCCAAAGGGGAAAGTAGTTCCGATTTCCCATCTTCATCATATGGCGCATGGTTCTGAACTCTACACCGGTTATGCACTTGATGGCCTGGGGCAGGCCCCGAATGATGATGAAATTGCTTCTGTGCCTGATCTCGATCATATCATTCAACTTCCATGGCAGCCCGAGGTTGCCTGGATGCCTGCGGATAATACTCTGTATGGCGAGCCCTACATGCTCAATACTCGTGTGTTGCTGAAATCGGTACTTGAGCAGGCAAAGGACATGGGTTTTGGTATGAACCTTGGTATTGAGGCTGAAGTCTTTCTGCTCAAGAAAAACGAAGACGGCAGTCTTGTTCCACAAGACCCCAACGACAAACTGAAAAAGCCTTGTTACGACACTCAGTCATTCCTGAGTAATTTCAGTTGGCTCGACCGGATGGCAACCTCGATCAATGACCTGGGCTGGGGCTTGTATTCATTCGACCATGAGGATGCGAATGGTCAGTTCGAATTCGATTTTAATTACGCCGATGCCGTCACCTCATGTGATCGATTTACCTTCCTCAAAATTATGGCGAAAGAATATGCCAAGCAGGAAGGTTTGTTGGCGACATTTATGCCGAAGCCATTTTCGAATAAAACCGGCAACGGTGCACATTTTAATATGTCGCTTTACGATTTAGACACCAAAGAAAACCTGTTCCAGTGCAAACCCACAGATGATCCGCATGGCCTTGGCTTAACCGAACTCGGATATCAGTTTATTGCCGGTGTTCTCAAGCACGGCCCAGCGTTGTGTGCTGTATTTGCGCCTACAGTTAATTCGTATAAACGTCTCGTGCGTCAGGGCGATATGCCGTACTTCACCTGGGCTCCGGTATTTAACTCTTATGGTTCAAATAACCGTACTAATTCGGTACGTGTGCCTATGGGCGGTGGCCGCTGTGAATCACGTAATGCCGATGGGGCAACAAACCCGTATCTTGCGTGTGCTCTGGTATTGGCCGCAGGCCTTGAAGGTATACGTGAAAAGCTCAATCCCGGAAAACCACAGGAAACCAACCTGTACGAGTTGACCGAAGAGGAGCGCGAAGCGCGCGGTATCGGATTTTTACCTCGCACATTAGATGAGGCGATTACTGCGTTTGAGAGTGATCCATTTGTAGAAGAAGTGTTGGGTAAAGAGCTGCGTGCGGAGTTTATCCGTTACAAGCGTGAAGAATGGAATGAGTACCATCGCTCAGTGAGTGAATGGGAAATCGAACGGTACAGCCATCTGTTCTGAGGTTAATGGAGTAATCATCTTGAATAAAAAGGAACCTCTCAGTCGCATCAGTATTTCTCTGCCTGAGTCCCTTCTGGGCGGACTGGATGAAATGGTTGCGCGACGCGGTTTTGACAGCCGCTCCCAGGCTGTCTGCGACATGATTAATCGCGACATTAACGAGCATCGCTCGCAGTCCGGCGATGAGGTCATGACAGGGACGTTAAATCTGGTTTACAACCATTCGATACCGGGACTGCATAAAAAGCTCTACGACCTTCAGTACAAGTACATCGATGAGGTAATCAGCAATCTTAGTGTGAACCTTACTGATACCCACACACTGGCGGTGCTACTGGTACAGGGTCCTGCCGACCGACTTCGCATGATAGGCGATCAGATGATCAGTCTTCGCGGTGTAGCGCATGGTAAATTGTTACTGAATTCTTACCTTATTCCACCCATTCATCCATTACCTGAGTCCTAGGCTCAGATTGCCGCCTTTCGAATAGATATATTGCGCCATAGCCGTTACAGCCGCTTCCTCCAGGTCGTTATTTTGATAGTCTGCGGCCGGGTTAACCATTTCAGTTTGAGTAATCTGCCTGACAAGGATAGTGGCATTATGAAAGTGGTACTGAGTCTCGCGCTGTGGTTCGTGACGTTGTCTGGCCTTATGGCCGGAGAGAGCTCAAGTGACTTGTCGAAAGGCTCTGAGCGCTTTTACTCCAGTGAGTTAGATCTTCAGGTCGAGATCGGAGCTGACGAGCATTTTATGGCGATTAACACGCTTCAGCACTGGAACGTCAGGTTGATGCGCCTGGACGGTTCGCCTGTCACGATAAAGGCGCTGACGTTTGACGGTGGTATGCCAGCACACCGGCATGGCTTACCAACGACACCGCAGACGAACGTGTTGGGCGCAGCTGCACAGGTCAGGGGTATTCGCTTTTCCATGCCAGGGGTATGGCGGTTAACACTGGATATGTTAACGGAAGGCGCTAACGTAACCTTGGGTCTCGACGTTGATCTGAGATATGGGCAGCCGCCGGAATTTCAGTCAGCGGATTTTAAGTCAGAAGGACTTATCGAGCTTTGAGCTGAGCATAGAAAGGGATATTTCATGCAGAGCGATCAATCAAATTCTATCCACTGGTTACTTGCCAGTATTATCTTTCTCTTGCTGATATTACTGGCAGGTCTGAAATTAATTCTCCCTGCGCCAATCTCAGGAGAGTCTGAGGTAGCAACCTGGAGTCCAGAGGAAGTCGCGTTACTTCGTTCTCTATCGCTTCAGCGAGACGGAGAATTACCTTCTTTCGAAGGGCGCACCAATGAGTACGAAGGCTCTGCCGCAGCAGCTTCCTTTGGGCATCAGCTGTTCTTTGATACTGACCTCAGTCGAACTGGTGCAACTTCCTGTGCCAGCTGTCATCAGCCCGACAAAGCCTTCACCGATGGATTAGCTCATCCGGCGACTCATGTTCAGACGGCCCCGCGCAATACCCCTACGCTAATAGGAGCGGGCTCATCACCCTGGCAATTCTGGGACGGTCGCAGTGACAGCTTATGGTCACAAGCTCTCGAAGCTCTGGAGAGTCCGCTGGATCATGGTCTGTCGAGGTCGGACCTTGTATCGGTGGTCAGCATGAAATACCGACCGGAGTACGAAGCGTTATTTGGAGAACTGCCGGCACCTGATGACAGTGCTGCAGTTGATCGTGCGTTTACTAATGTTGGTAAAGCCATCGGTGCGTATGTCGCTATGCTCAAGCCAGCGCCTGCAAAGTTTGATCGTTATGTAGCCAGTTTGTCGTCCTCTGAGACACCGGATGAGCCTGCTGAGCTACTGACTAAAACTGAAATTGCAGGGCTGAAACTGTTTATCAGTGAAGACAAAGGGCAGTGTATTTCCTGCCATAACGGTCCGCTTTTTACTAATAACGAATTCAAGTCGATTAACGTGCCCGATTTTTCTGGAGCCGACAGCGGCAGGCTGGTGGGTGCGAAACAGGTTTTGCGTAATCCTTTCAATTGTCTTGGCAATTACAGCGCCGCCGAAAAAGAAAGCTGTGATGAGCTTCTCTACATAAAGAAGGACGACCCAGAGCTATATGCTACTTTTAAAGTCCCCACGCTTCGTAATCTCAGCTTGACCGCCCCCTATATGCATTCGGGGATCTTCCTTAGCTTGGCTGATGTCCTGAGGTACTACAACCATCCACTGCAACGTGCCAATGACCATCTGGACATCGTACCGCTGGGTATGTTTCCACACGAACTGCAGCAACTTGAAGCGTTTCTGATGACCCTGGACAGTGGTGTTGATATCGCCCCTGAATGGCTCAGACCACCGAATAAGCGTCGGGTCGCAATGATTGAATATTAATAGACCGGAAGCCTGGTGCGTCCCTGAAAAACGCGCTCGTACTAATTTCTGAAATTACCTTGAGATATCTCTTATGAAAATGCGCTATTTCGCAGTGTTACTGTGTCTTATTCCTTTGCCAGTTCTGGCCCATGTTCGCTGGTTTGTACCTGTGGGGACGGACTTACCCGTGATGAGCTTACCAACAGACTGGCTTGCCGTACTTCTTGTGAGTGGTGCGTTAGTGTTTATGGCCTCGGTCTTCGTTGTCGAGAGAATCGCAGCTCAGTCGGATGCACTCGGCCGCTTTGTATTTTCGTCCTTGAAAAGTAAGCATCATATGGAGTGGTACCTGCTTTTTCTGCTGGTCAATCTGGTGTTCGTTCATAATCTTCTGGAAGGTGAGTTTCTCGGTCCTCACTTTTTCGTTATGCCGGATGCCATGATGATCGGTGTGGTACTGCAGGCAATGGTGCTTATTCTATCTGTTGTATCTTTGTTGATGACGGGGGTGTTGCTATTGGTTATAGCGCTGTGTGGGGTCATTGTTTTCTCGTTTGAGAGTGGTATCGATTACTTCTTTGAGATCGTCGCTTTGGGATTAGCGTATATCCTTGTCTCAACACGGATCAATACGCTCGACCGGAGTGCCTTTGCGCGGTTCGGAATCGAACGTGTCGCTCACCTGGCACCTTCAGTGCTGAGGATTGGCCTCGGACTGCAGCTGGTGGTTCTGGCGATTCACAACAAGTTGTACGAGCCCGCAGCAACGTATTTCTTTCTCAGCGAGCATCCTTACTATAATTTCCCGCAATACCTGGGGTGGACAGAATTCACGCACCTGCACTTTGCTCTGGCGGCAGGTGTTTTTGAAGCAGCCTTTGGAATTATGCTGATGATAGGCCTCGCGACACGCTATGTACTTCTTGTTGTCAGTTTCTTTTTTGTTTCAACGGGTATTATTTCGGGGCTGGAAGAGGTGATGGGGCACTTGCCGATTTTTGGGGTCATCGCCGTCTTGTTTGTTGCCGGTGATCGGCGTTCTTCAGATACACAGCAGGGGCCGCTGCTCGCACCGAGCCCCGCTTAAAACTACTGGGGGCCTCAAGATCAGCTTATCGGGCTAGCTTTTCCGGGCTAGCCACATTCGTACTGCACTCCAGCGGTTTACAACGAGTGACAGAAAAATCAGCGAGCACCCAAAGAGTTGGCTGAGTGACATGGTTTCTCCGAACCATAGGGCAGCAAAGGTTGCTGTCCAGACCGGTTCTACGATCATGATTACCGCGGCGTGCGAGGGCGTTGTCATGCCCTGCGCGTAGGTCTGTAGAAAGAATCGCGCGGCTGTACCTACTGTGACGCTCAGGAACAGCCACCACCACATGTCTGTGGTCCAGGTCTCTGGCCATTCTTCAACCCCCGCTGACAAGGCAATAGCGACAATGCCAACAATAGATAATTGAATGGCACTGAGTGCCAGGGCGGGAACGTGCGCTGCTGCCCTGCCGTTTAGAATAAAGGTCATCGATAGTAAAAGTGCCGCGGTGAAGAACAGCAGTTGGCTAAGTTCAGGTCTGAAACCATGCTGCAATGAGAGTAGCCCCATGCCTGCAAATGCCAGAGGCAGAGCAATCCAGCTGGCACGCGACATCGCATCACCGAAGAACAGCCAACTAATGAGCGGAACCAGAACAACGGCGAGGCTGGTAATAAAAGATCCTTCTCCGAGATGTGTGGCATAGAAGAGCCCCATGATCCAGGTACTCATAGCGATGCCGAACAGTATTCCTACGCCCGATGAGGCTTTCCATTGATGTTTGGTTAACTTCTTAAGCCCCGAATATCCGGGGATGGCTAAAAGCAAACCCGCAAACAGGAAGCGAGTGCCGATAAACAACAGAGGAGGGAATCCGTCGAGAGCCTCTTTTGAAAACATCCAGCTGATCGCTGCAAGAACGGTCACGAGTAACAACATCATGTCGGCTTTGAAAACAACGGGGCTGGCGGAGGTGTGCGACACGAATATCACTTCTCAAAAACACGGATGGGGCGCGAGTATTCCACAGGCTGGCTCATTCGGACAGATGGGATTATGCCAATTCCCGAGCCTGACTTTCACAAATCAGAAACACTGCTACTATTTTTCATACAGGCCACCCGGACAAACATTATGCGTAAGAACTTACCCGTAACTGACAAGGAACGTACTTTCTCTGAAGATCAGAAGTTGATCTCCTCCACCGATCTGAAGGGCAAGATCGTTCACTGTAATGACGCCTTTGTTGAAGTTAGCGGGTATTCGCGTGAGGAGCTCATTGGCCAGCCTCATAATATTGTTCGCCATCCGGATATGCCCGTCGAAGCCTATGAATCGATGTGGAAGGAGCTGAAAGCAGGTTCACCCTGGATGGGGCTGGTGAAGAACCGTTGCAAAAACGGTGATTATTACTGGGTCAGTGCCTATGTCACTCCAGTCATAGAAGGTGGGGTTGCGGTCGGTTATGAGTCAGTGCGTACTGCACCTTCCCGGGATCAGATTGCCAGAGCAGAAGTCGTCTATCGTGGATTGAACGATGGTTCGTGGCTCAGGAAACAACGGACAAAGAAGATCCGGCAACAGGCTACATTGCCAGTCGTACTCCTTCTTATGATTCTTGCGGGCTTTCAGATTAACGGTGTCAATGGAGCAATCGAGGGGGCTGCGTTTGGAGCGATTGGCGTGTTGCTCTTTTCTATCGCACGCCTGAAGCGCCGTTTGAGGGATCTGTCGGTTCAGTCCTCTGGTTTCTTTAACGATCCACTTGCTGCGCGGGTCTACCATAATCGCGATGATGCTGCTGGGCAGGTGGCAATGGCGCTCACAAGTCAAAATGCACGCTTGGATACTATTCTCACCCGTATCGAAGATGCTGCTCAGGCCATGTCGGTAAAAACTGCTGAGGGATTGAGTAAGTCTATGAGTGCGCACAGCCAGATAGAAAAGCAGCAGGGTGAAAGCCAGCGTATTACTGAGGCGATGCGCGAAGTCAGTAATGCGATCGAAACAACGACCAAAAACATCCATGAGACGGCGGTTAACTCGGTTCAGGTTCAGACACTGGTGAAATCAGGAACAGACCTGGCATCAAGTACCCACAAAGCTATTGAAGCCCTGAATGAGATCACTGAGAGAGTTACGGAGACGGTCCGGACCATTGAGTCTGAGACGTCACGGATTTCTGCCGCAGCTGGTGTCATTGAGGATATTGCTGAGCAAACTAATCTGCTTGCCCTTAATGCGGCAATTGAGTCGGCACGGGCGGGAGAGCAAGGCCGTGGATTTGCTGTTGTGGCCGATGAAGTACGGACTCTCGCTCAGAAAACTCAGGATACAACGAGTGATATCCACCGTGTGATTAACGACTTGTCGGTCAGCGTTTCTGCTGCAGTCGATATGGCTGCAGGAGGTTCGGAGTCGGCAGCCGGTGGGTTGAGCAAAGTGAATGAAATGGAAGTGATGCTGAAGAGCATCTCATGCGCTGTGGATGATATCGCTACTGTTTCGGACTCAATGGCCGAGTCGGCAAAGCGTCAGGCGGTGCTGACTAATGAAATGACGGATCAGGTCGGCAATGTATCTGAACTGGCTAAGGGGTCCCTTAGCCAGTCTACCGAGGCCGCGTCGACGATGCAGGACATTGGGCGTCTCTCCACCGGTCTGCGTGATCTGGTCCAGCGCTTCCGCTGACAGGCTTCTGCTTATTCCTAAGTTTAGTCGTTCTGTAGTTCAACCATAAGGTCGTCTGAGAGGGCTTCCAGGGCATCACTGACGTCATCATGGTCCAGAGTATCCGGCACACTGGCTCGGATTTCACTCCTGAACAGAGGAACCGCAGACATCTCTGCGGGTTCACAACTGGTGCTTAGTTCGAGTACGTTCACACCGATCTGTGCCAGGGCCTGAGAGACCTCCCGGACAATACCAGGACGGTCATTCCCTACCACGCTAAGACTGACAATGTGAGTCGCCTTAGAAGCGAGGGGAGTCGCCGGGTTTTCAACACGGACCAGAAGCCCGGAGCTGTCGAGGCTGGACAGAGCGGCGACTAACTTGCTCTTGTTCTCAGTATCAATACTGATGCGCAGGATTCCCGCGAACTTGCCTGCCATCTGAGCCATGCGGCTTTCGAGCCAGTTGCCGTGATGATCGGCAATCACAGAAGACAACTTCTCTACAATCCCCGGTTTATCGTCAGCAATGACGGTCAGAACGAGAAAGTCAGGCATGCTTGGTCCTTACGAATTATTTTTAGAGCAGAAACGTTATCACAGGCTTATGGGGCTTCCTATGCTAATGCAGCAATTTATGGTCTCAGGGATTTCGTCCAGCCTCTAATATGATACATTTACGCCCCAAACCCTTATGGGCATGGTAACAAGCCATGTCTGATCGACCTGACAGGAGATTTGATCTTGAAACCGGTAAAAGTAGGTATCTGCGGTTTAGGTACAGTTGGCGGTGGTACATTTAACGTACTGACTAATAATGCGAAAGATATTGCACGCCGTGCCGGTCGGGACATTATTATCGAGCAGGTTGCCATGCGTCATCCAAACCCGGCGGTGGAAATCGGCTCGGTTAAGACGACAGAAGATGTTGCCGACGTCATCAGCAATCCTGATATCGATATCGTGGTTGAACTGATTGGTGGCTACACGGTAGCAAAAGACGTAGTGATGGGCGCCATCGAAAACGGCAAGCATGTCGTCACTGCGAACAAGGCTCTGATCGCCGTTTACGGCTCTGAAATCTTTGCTGCTGCGGAAGCGAAAGGCGTGTCTGTGATGTACGAAGCCGCTGTCGCCGGTGGCATTCCGATCATTAAAGCCATTCGCGAAGGTCTGGCGGCAAACCATATTAACTGGCTTGCAGGTATCATTAACGGTACCGGTAACTTCATCCTGACCGAAATGCGTGACAAAGGCCGTGATTTTGCCGACGTACTGGCAGAGGCCCAGGCGCTGGGGTATGCCGAAGCTGATCCGACGTTTGACGTTGAAGGTATTGATGCGGCACACAAGCTAACCATTCTTGCGTCGATCGCTTATGGTATCCCGCTTCAGTTTGAGCATTGCTATACCGAAGGTATCAGCAAAGTGGCTCCAGAGGACGTTGAATACGCAGAAGAGCTGGGTTATCGCATCAAGCACCTCGGGATCAGCAGCCGCACCGAGAAGGGCATTGACCTGCGTGTGCATCCGACTCTGATCCCTGAGCACCGTCCGATTGCCAAAGTCGACGGCGTACTTAACGCTGTGACCGTGAATGGTGATGCCGTAGGCGATACCCTGTACGTAGGTGCTGGCGCAGGAGCTGGGCCGACTGCATCGGCGGTAGTTGCTGACATCATTGATCTGGCACGAACGCTGGAAGCACCGGCGTCGGCAAGTGTTAATCACCTGGCGTTCGATAGTGAAAGCATCGATAACCTGCGTGTACTGCCGATTGAACAGGTAGAAACTGCATACTATCTGCGTATTCAGGTTCAGGATCGCACCGGTGTACTGGCAAGCATAGCGACCACGCTCAGCGAGCACGACATCAATATAGAGGCTCTGATTCAGAAAGAGCCGCGTATGGAAAACGATCTGGCGCAGATCATTATCCTGACCCACAAAGTGGAAGAAGCGCGTATGAACGCTGCGATCGAGGCTGTTGAGAGCCTAGACAGTACACACGGTAAGATCACTCGCATCCGTGTTGAGCATCTCGACTGACCGCTGTAACACCGCCGTATGTGACACAAAGCGGAGCCTCAGGGCTCCGTTTTTTTGTCCTGTCTGACGGTCTTTACAGACAAAATAGAGGCGTTCTTATGTGTTTAGCATATTCTTAACCAGTAGTTATTCGTTCAGGACAGGGCTTATGTTGAGTCGAATCGTAGTTTCTCTGGCTTTTATGCTAGGAATGTCGTTCTCTGCGGTCGCAGAAGAAAAGGTCGTACGACTCGCTTCTCTGGAATGGGCGCCATACACCAGTGAGACACTCAAGGATCAAGGGGCGACTACAGAAGTAGTGCGTCGTGCCTTTGCTGCCATGGGATATGAGCTTCAGGTAATTTTTTACCCATGGGAGAGAGCCGTCAAAATGGGCAGCGATGGCAGTTACGGCCTGGATGGTTTCTTCCCAGAGTATTATCGTGAAGACGTCAATGAGGGCATCGTGTTTTCGGATCCGGTTGGATACGGGCCTCTTGGCCTTGCAGAGAGGGTTGATATGGTAGTCGACTGGAAAAAGCTCGAGGATCTGACGCCATACACCATAGGTACCGTTCAGGGATATGCCAATACCATAGAGTTTGATGAACTGGTTATTGAACAGACCCTGAATGTCAGTGAAGCTATGACAGATGTTACCAATCTGATGAAACTGGTTTACGGCCGGGTTGATCTCTCGGTTATTGATCAACACGTATTCGCTTATTTACTGGCAACGAATCCTGAACTCAATGCAGTACAGGATCAGTTGTTGTTTCATCAAACGCTGCTGGAGATAAAGTCTCTCTACGTCTGTTTCAACGAAGGCAGTGCTGACCTTGCTGAAATCCTTAATCAAGGGCTCGCCAAAATTGACATACGAGCCACGCAGGACGAGATATTCTCTAACTATTACCCTAATCAATAGTTCTCTCTTTTTCATTCTTCAGATGAATAGTGTACCCTTCGCGACTATGTCCTATTGCGTTGCATTGCTATGAATCTTGATCGTATTGACCTCAATCTTCTCGTTTATCTTGATGTATTGCTCCGCGAAGGCAGCGTTACCAAAGCTGCTCAACAGCTGGGCATTACCCAGCCCGCTATGAGTAATGGATTACGCCGCCTGAGAGACCTGTTTGGCGATCCTCTGCTGGTGCGAACTTCTGATGGTATGACAGCAACAGAGCGTGCTCAGGAGCTACAGCCGGTGATTCGTAAAGCATTGGGCGAACTACAGATGGCGCTGCAACCCCAGGAGGAATTCGACGCAAGAATCAGCCATCGCGTTTTCCGGATTATGGTGAGTGACTACGCTGAATCTACGTTGGTGCCGGAGTTGGTGAAGCGTCTGCGCAGTGATGCCCCCGATGTTATTCTCGATGTACTCACCCCTTCTGATGTGACGTTTAAAGATGTCGAAGCAGGTAAAGTCGATATGGCAATCAACCGCTTTGATGAGATGCCTCAATCCTTTCACCAGATGGCGCTCTGGCAGGATGACTTCGTCTGTCTGGTGAATCCAGACCATCCCAATGTTGACCGATTTGATCTGGACGCGTACCTGGCGAGTAAGCATATCTGGGTAAGTAAAACTGGTATGGGCGCAGGTGTCGGTATCGATCCGGAAAAGGTCGTGCGCCTGGGTTGGGTAGACAATGCTTTATCTAAGTTGGGGCATAAACGAAAAATATCTGTATTTACCCGTCATTATCAGATGCCAGCGTTACTCGCGCTCAACAATGACCTGGTTGCTACTTTGCCTCGGAAGGTAGCCGATATGCAGGCCGAGTCAGCATCTCTGCAGGTGAAAGAACCTCCGTTTAAGATTCCTCCGTTCGAGCTCAAGATGGCATGGTCCCCCTTGCTACAGCATCATCAGGCGCATCGTTGGTTACGGCGTACGATCGTTGATGTGGCGCAGTACTGTTAATTCTCCCATCTCACTTGTTGAATGCTCTTAGCCTGCTTTTGGCGAATTGTCCGGATTTGTCACGCCGCTTGATTCACATCAAGCCAAGGCCCTCTACTTAGGACACAATAGAGCCTGCTGATAAGAGTATTAATTCGGGAGGGGCTCATGTCCATGATGTTCTGGGATTACCCGCAGTTGCCGGTTCAGTTTATGAATCGTGAACATGAGACTTTTGTGGGTCTCATGAATGATGCAGAGCAGGCGCTGACGATGGGGACTTTCTCGGTCCAGCACTTCAGGCGCCTTGTACAGCATTGCCAGGAGCATTTCGCACACGAAGAGCGTGAAATGCAGAGGACGCACTTTCCTGGTTTCGAATTACACAAGAAGCAGCACGATCGTGTGGTGCTGGAGATGACGGAGCTTCTGAAGGGATATGTCGCGACTCAGGACATTGAGCCATTGCTGAGCTATCTTCAGGACGTGTTACCTGAATGGTTTACTCAGCACATTCACACACAGGATCAGGTGACGGCGCAATACCTTGCTGCCGCCTACGCTAAATCAAACCGTCGGGTTAAATCGATCGGTTGACCAGGGTCATGCGCAAAGTATGGCTTTCGCCAGGCTGAAGCGATACCGCGGCGTCCATAACATCTGCAGATTCAACACAGAACATTCTTTTCCAGGCGTCATTTTCAAACTGACTCAGACGTGCTGCTTTATCAATCCACGGGTTCCAGACAATTGCAGTGCGATTATTTCCACTTAAGGTCATGGTTGAACCGGGCGATTTCAGAGTAAGGTCACCAGTCACTGTGTAAATACGGTCTGTCTCTTCGGTAAACGCAACAGGCCCTGTTTGTGGTTTGGTTGTCCAACCATCAATGGCATCGACATATGACTCATCTTCTAGTCCAGCGATGCTGGTTTGCTTGATATCCGTCGTTGGAAAATACGTATGCAAAGCCTGAGAGACCGTGACCTCTTTTTGCCCAGCAGTTGTTGTGAGAGCCAGAGTCAGTGCGGAAGCCGACATGGTTATCTCAAGTAAAAGTGAGGCCTCGCCGTTCCAGGCCGGGTGTGCGGGATTCTCAAGAGACAGGCTGAGTGCAATGTCTGAGTCAGATTCGGCAACAGAGGTTAAGCTCCAGTCCTGAGAGCGGGCGAAGCCGTGTGCTGGTGAATTGTCACCGATGATATGTGCTGTCACAGATGAGGGATTCTTAGCAGCATCACCGAACCAGGGCCAGCAGATGGGGATTCCACCACGCAGAGAGGTGCCGGTTTTATATTCTGCAGTCTCGCTTAGCCAGAGCCACTCTTCGCTCTGGACGGCAAAGCGCAGTAGCTGTGCGCCTTGTATCGCCAGATCTGCACTGAAGTCGGTATGGCGAACCAGGATTACTGGCAGAGCATCGCGCATTTCTACTGACAGGTATTGAGTATCGCTCAGTTGGTCGCTCAGTGCGTTATACTTCTGCAGAGTCATAAGGCGGTTCCGAATCCGGGAATTTCCGTCGATGATGACACAGTGCTGGTGGGATAAATAGTTGAATAAACAATTACTTAAAGACGCGTTACTGAGATCACTCGACGAAGAGATCAATGCCGCATTAGCGGCCGCAGGTGAGGCGCATGCAACGGCCTCGCATGGCGAAAATAAGCCAGAGAACCAGTACGATACGTTGGCGTTAGAGGCGGCTTATCTTGCCCATGGTCAGTCTGAGAGGATTCTCCAACTACAACAGACCAGAATAAACCTGAGTCGCTGGGTCGCTCCGGATTTCAGTGAGGATGACTCGGTGCGGATGGGCGCCTGTGTGGCACTGCTTTCTGAAAACGACGAGGAAAGAAACATATTTATTGCTCCTGTTGGTGGCCGGGAACTGGAATTTGAAGGTCAGAAGATACTGGTGGTTAATCAGGAAGCACCAATAACCCGGCGCCTGAGTGGCTTGCAGATCGGCGATGAAGTGGAGCTGACTCTGGGGGGGCGCAGCAGCCTCTGGGAACTGCTCGCTATTCATTAATTTCCCTTTCTTTTGGGGTGGTCGCAGCACGCCACTAAAAATAGTATGTCGCATTATTGGTGGTCAATGCAGGTCAATTGTCGTGTCTCACCTATTGAGTGGCTGAGCCAGAGCAGAGTGTCATAGACCTGTTATTCGCCGCTGTCATATATCTGCTCTTTGACTTATAGAAGAGCAGCTAAGGACAGTCCAATGCGAGCGATCTTACCGTATAACACCAAACTCGACAAACATAATGCTTACTGGATGGCGCGTATTGCTGAGGCAGTATACGAGTGCACTTCTGATTGTGATCAACTGCCTAATGAAGCCACGATTCTGGCTGGGCTTAAGCAAGATGATGACGGCTTTCGCTCTGTTATGGGAGTTGATAAGAACTCGGCGCAAGCTGCTCTCGTCGAACACGACGATTATCTGTGTATGGCGTTTCGCGGCACAAACGAATTAGCTGATTGGCTTGATAACCTTAATGCGTTTTCTACACCGCAGCTCTTTGGCGAATTTCATCGTGGTTTCTGGTTGTGTTGCGAAGATGTCTGGGCGCCTATGTTTGCGCGTTGTCTTGAGCTACAGAGTGAGAAAAAGCGCCCTGTTTTTCTGACTGGGCATAGCCTCGGGGGAGCCATGGCGACGATTGCTGCCGCGCACTTTGTGCAGATGGACAAACCCTTCACCAGTGTTTATACCTTTGGCCAGCCGCGGGCGATGACACGCGAGACAGCGCAGATTTTTAATATGGAGTGTAAGTCGCGTTTTTTCAGGTTCCATAACAACAACGACATCGTGACACGGGTGCCTGCCCGGGTGATGGGTTACAGCCATATCGGCAGTTATCTTTATATATCTGAAGAAAAAGAAATTTATCGCGAATCAGGTTTCTGGTTTCGTTTTCTTGATTATGTCGATGGCGCTCTCAGTGACCTGCGTGAAGCCGGTATCGACGGGATCAAAGATCACGATATGGGCGAATATCTCAAGGCCATTGAAGCCTGGGATATTCGCGATTAAGCATGGAGTTGCGCCTCAAGTACGGACGCTTCTCGGGCGTCAATAACGGAACTGAATCCAGCTTTCGACAACGGCTTTTAAGTCTTCAAGGCCGCATCCTGACGTCAGCTCCATTGTGCTGAGCCCTGCATCTTCATCCAGGTCGTCGTCACTGTCCGCGGTAAGGCGGGTGACATTGACTTCTCCCTCGCTGAACATAACCTCAAATTTTGGCGTTGCCAGAAGCTTTTCGTTAAAGGTGCCACTTTCCAGATCATTAATCAGATCGAGCAGGGCAAACGTCATGTCCCGCTTGGGAATGATGTCGGTGTTCAGCCACAGGGCAGTGACTTCCTGCCCCATGTCCAGACGAACAACCAGTTCGCCTGATTCGTCGTAACAGAACTCGTGATCCATCAGGCGTCGTCTTCTGCCAACGGCCAGCCGCCAAGATCTTTGTAGCGGTTGACGATGTAGCAGAACAGTTCGGCGGTTTTGAAGGTATCGTACGCCGCGCTGTGGGCTTCATTGTTGTCGAACTCAATACCGGCGACTTTGCAGGATTTCGCCAGTACCGTCTGACCCAGCGCGATCGCTGCAATAGACGCAGTATCGAACGACGAGAAGGGATGAAACGGATCACGCTTGATGTCGTTGCGATCTATCGCTGCACGCAGAAAGCCATGGTCAAAGTGCGCGTTGTGACCGACCAGTACGGCTCGGTTACACCCATAATGCTTTATTTCACGACGTACGGTCTGGAGCATGGGTGTGAGTGCATCAATTTCAAACTCAGCATCCCGCTCTGGATCGAATGGATCAATACCGGTGAAATCGAGCGCTTCCTGTTCGAGGTTAGCACCGTCGAATGGGTGAATGTTTGCACTCAGCGTTTCGTTCGGGTGCAGATAGCCATCGTCATCCATTTTTAGCGTGACCATAGCGATTTCGAGAAGGGCGTCGCTGTCGGCATTAAAACCACCAGTTTCTACGTCGACCACCACGGGTAAAAAACCGCGGAAGCGTTGCGCCATCAACGACTTTTCCTGTTTCTCTTCGATTGTCATGTCGGTCCTTAATTATCCGGTGATCAGTAGTCGAGTTTCCAGCGCAGGGTTTCGCCTGCACGAAGTGGAACGATGACGTCGTCACCGAAAGGCAGCTCGTGAGGAGCCTGCCAGTCCTTTTTAATTAATGTAATTTCATCAGAGTTACGCGGCAATCCATAGAAATCAGGACCGTAGTGGCTGGCGAAGCCTTCGAGCTTATCCAGAGCACCGAGGTCATCGAAGATTTCTGCGTAGAGTTCGATCGCGGCATAGGCGGTGTAGCAGCCTGCGCAGCCACAGGCACTTTCTTTTGCGCCCTTAGCGTGAGGTGCGCTGTCGGTGCCCAGAAAGAACTTGCTGCTGCCGCTGACGACAGCATCTTGCAACGCCTGCTGGTGAATATTGCGCTTCAGAATAGGCAAGCAGTAGTAGTGCGGCTTGATGCCACCTACCAGCATGTGATTGCGGTTATACGCCAGATGCTGAACGGTAATGGTGGCTGCAACATTGTCGCCCTGGCTTTTCACAAATTCAGCGGCATCCTTCGTCGTAATGTGCTCAACCACCATATTCAGGTCAGGGTTACGACTGACCAGCGGCGACAGGATTTCATCAAGGAAGCGCTTTTCGCGGTCGAAGATATCGACGTCACTGTGTGTTACCTCACCATGTACCAGCAACTTGATGTCATGCTCGGTCAGGGCATCAGCAAGCTCGTCGAGCTTGCCAAGATCGGTAACACCGGAAGCTGAGTTTGTCGTCGCACCCGCCGGGTACAGTTTAACCGCAACGATATGGCCAGCTTCGGCGGCTTCTTTAATCATCTCTGGCGTGGTGTTGTCGGTAAGGTACAACACCATCAGAGGATCAAAATTCAGCCCCTGTGGCACCTTCGACATGATGCGCTGACGGTAGTCGTGTGCCTGTTCGGCATTCATCACTGGCGGCTGCAGGTTTGGCATGATGATCGCCCGTTTCATGACCCGTGCGGTAGCCGGAACGGTGTACTGCAGTACAGGGCCATCGCGAAGATGCAGGTGCCAGTCATCGGGGCGGGTAATTGTAAGACGATCAGTCATGGTCTCGACCTTGTTCTAAACTTAGGTGGGAAGATAAGAATGGCCGTTATTGTACCGGATTCCGGCGGGCATTCTTAGAGCTGACATTCAACTTTTGGAGAATCGGGCCGATAACTTAATTATGAGTATGACTGACAAGCAGGTTCAACAACGGTGAGACGCCTGACTAATATGTTGCTGGCATGCGGAGCCTTGATGTCTCCGATGCTCGCTTTGGGGCAGACGATGAAGTTTTCGGGCGGGCCCGAGGATACGCTCTGGATGCTGAGCGGCAATGTTTTTGAATGTCGCTTTGAGCAACCGATACCTGGCTATGGTACGGCTGTTTTCCGGCAACGAGCCGGCGAAGATGTGACCTTTATGCTGGAAACCCGCCGTAACCTGATGTCGACAACCCCCGCGCGGGTTAGCATTGCGCCGCCGCCATGGCAACCTTCGACGCGCTCAGAGCCTCTGGGGCTGGTGCCAATGCAGAAGGCGTCGCCAGTTCTGGCGCTGGATTTTGGCCGCTCGAATCAGTTTATGCACGCTTTGCGTGAGGGGCGTATGCCTACCGTCAGTCATGAAACCTATTACGACAGTGGTCGCTATATTCAGGTGCAGGTATCAGCGGTCGAGTTTGAGAAGGCCTTTCAGGACTATATTCTCTGCTCTTCACAATTGCTGGACGTGAATTTTGATCAGGTTGAGCGTTCAAAGGTCTTGTTTAAAAGCGGGCAGGAGGCTCTGGCTCAGGAAGATCTGGATAATCTCGACCGGATTATTTATTACATCAAGAATGATCCACGGATCAGTGCTGTGTACCTTGATGGTCATACCGATAACGTAGGGCGTCGTTATGATAACCGGCAAATTTCCAAGCGCCGTGTCGAAGCTGTAGAGCGCTATTTTCTTGTTAAGGGTATCGCGCCTGAAATTATTACTACGCGTTTCCACGGTAGCCGCTATCCTGTCGCTAACAATGCGACCGCTAAGGGTAGAGCTGAGAACCGCCGGGTTACCGTTCGTCTGGAGATGGATAAAGACATGCCATTGCCGGATGACCTGGTGTTTGAGTTGCCGGAGGACGCCTCGGTATTGCCTTCGATCAATCGCTCGGTCAGTGGGCGTTAGCTTGAACCGGCTTTAGTTCAAAACTGAACAGAACCCGAGCCAACCTCCCCTGAGAGTCGATAACAACGACTTCCTGTTCTCCCGGCTCGGTGAGTTTGACCCTGAATAACCCCGAATCGTCGGCATCTGAGTAGTACACGCCATTCAGATACAGAGCTTTGTTCCCCATCCCTCCGAGGGTATTCAGCAGCAGTTCCTGAGATTTCTACCCCTGCAAGCTTTGCGGCCTGCTGGCGTTATTGCTCACAATCAGTACAATATGCCCCCTTTGAATTTTCGCTCCGGCGCCGCCGTCGCTCTGTGCAGAGTCACGGGCAGACAGGTACAGGCGTCGTTTATCTCTGGAGAATCTCATGTCAGACATCAAGAAAGTCGTTCTGGCGTATTCCGGTGGTCTCGATACCTCCGTAATCGCAAAGTGGCTGCAAACTGAATATAACTGTGAAGTTGTCACCTTTACGGCTGACCTGGGTCAGGGTGAAGAAGTAGAACCAGCGCGTGCGAAAGCCGAAGCTCTGGGCATCAAAGAAATCTACATCGACGATCTGCGTGAAGAGTTTGCGCGCGACTTCGTTTTCCCGATGTTCCGTGCTAACACCATTTACGAAGGTGAGTACCTGCTGGGTACGTCTATCGCACGTCCTCTGATCTCTAAGCGTCTGATTGAAATTGCAAACGAAACTGGCGCTGACGCCATCGCCCACGGTGCGACCGGTAAAGGTAATGACCAGGTACGTTTCGAGCTGGGTGCCTACGCACTGAAGCCGGGCGTTAAAGTGATTGCTCCATGGCGTGAGTGGGATCTGAACTCCCGTGAAAAGCTGATGGCGTACTGTGACGAGCACAACATTCACGTAGAGAAGAAGAAAGGCAAGAAGTCTCCTTACTCTATGGACGCGAACCTGCTGCACATCTCTTACGAAGGCGACCTGATCGAAGATCCATGGGCAGAGCCAGAAGAAGACATGTGGCTGTGGTCGGTATCGCCTGAGAATGCGCCAGACGAACCAACTTATCTGAACATCACCTTCAAGAACGGTGACCCGGTTGCTATTGATGGTGTCGACAAGTCTCCTGCGACCATCATGGAAGAGCTGAACAAGCTGGCCGGTGCGAACGGTATTGGCCGCGTTGACATCGTTGAGAACCGCTATGTCGGCATGAAAGCTCGTGGCTGCTACGAAACTCCGGCAGGTACTGTTCTGCTGAAAGCGCACCGCGCGATCGAATCTATCACGCTGGACCGTGAAGCGGCTCACCTGAAAGATTCTCTGATGCCTAAGTACGCTGAGCTGATCTACAACGGTTACTGGTGGTCGCCAGAGCGTAAGATGCTTCAGGCTGCTATCGACGAGACTCAGTCGGTTGTAAACGGTGAAGTTCGTCTGAAACTGTATAAAGGCAACGTGATTGTGGTTGGCCGTAAGTCTGACGACTCACTGTTTGACGAAGCGATCGCTACCTTCGAAGACGATGCAGGTGCTTACGATCAGAAAGATGCGGAAGGCTTTATTAAGCTTAACGCTCTGCGTCTGCGTACTGCCGCTAAGAAAGGTCGTGACCTGCTTTAATAACAGACGTTACGATCAAAAAAAGGCGCTCATTGAGCGCCTTTTTTGTGTCTGCCAATCAGTGATCAGCGACCATATCCATAAACCATGAAATTACCAGTTCGACCCGGTAGGGACGCTGATCTGACTTCAGCGACGAAATATAGATATCGTTGAGTAGAGGTTCAGTGTTTGCACGCTCGAAAACGATCAGTTTCCCATCGTCGATGTGCTGCTGGATGCAGTGGCGTGGGAATATACTCACACCTAGGCCGCCGAGCGTCATCAGGATGGCGCCTTCGATACTGTTAATGTTCCCGGCGCAATGTAGCGACAGAGCCTGGGTGTGCTGGCTGTCTGGGAAATGATGTGTACGCCAGTAGTCGAAGTAGACATCGAAGCCTGGGTAATCGATGTACCGGTAATCTAACAGGTTGTCGCTGTTCAGACTGTTGAGGTCAATATCGGGTGAGGCGACAGCGACGTATTCTTCTTTGCAGAAGGGTAGGTACTCAAGGCGTGGATGATCAATCTTTTTCGTTACGAATCCAAAGTCGATACGACCATTCAGGATTCGCTCGAATACCTTATCCGTCGGTGTCAGCTCCAGATTGATCTCAAGATCCGGATGAGAGCTACGACGCTCCAGTAGCATCGGAAAATGTGGCGACAGCAAACAGGATGCTGGCATGGCATAACTGACGGTGCCTTTCACTTCTTTGGCAGTATTCCCTACATCAACGAGAAAATCTGCGTGAAGGTTTTCGAAGTGTTGAATGTAATCCCGTAGCTTTAAGCCGGCCTCGGTAATGACGGGTCCTTTGGTGGTACGTAGGAAGAGGTTGTTACCGATGGACTCTTCCAAAGCTTTGATATGTTTGCTGACATTGGCTTGTGTCATTGCGGCAATATCTGCGGCTTCGCTGAAACTGCCGGAGCGGTCGACCGCTTTAAAGGCGCGAAAGTACTTGGGGTCGATGGGTTGCACTGCTGTCATCCATGTCGATCAGTAAATGTACAGTCAACATAACATGATTCTCATTCTTAAGCATTAGGCATCGCTCTCAAAGGCCGGAGGCGATACATGCGTAATTGCAACATAGCTACCTTCGTTCAGAACGCACGCCAGCTCTGCGTCGGGAGACAGAACTTCCTGATTGGATTCGTAGCGAATACCGGATACCTCATAGCTGATATTGATCGCTTTGATGTAGCTGCATTCCAGGGTGCCGTATTCCAGCTTGCAGTCCTGGCCCGGGTTGATGCTGAACTTATGAGTGACTTCGGCGGCAGTGAGGCCTGTACTCACTGAGTTCTGGCTGGTGACCACAATGGCAATAGTTAAGGGTACCTGGGTCTGGTTGTAAAAGTGTTTCAGATTCATGGAGTCTCCTGATTATGAGCCGTGTCTTTTCCGACCAGGCCCGATGAGAAGTGTGTGTGGAAACCGTCTTAGCGCCAATTCCGATAGGGCATAGGGGGGATTCTGAATCTGATTTGTGCCGGTAAAGAGTAGGGCATACCTTTAAGACATACCTTCAAAGGCACACTTCAAGTACAGGACGTTCTTATGCGCGACAGCAATCTGATTCATCCTTCTTCTATCCGCGTATGGCGTGGTTTCCGCAATGCCAGTTACACCAATGACCGGGGCGGTTTCGTTGATAAACTGGCCGATATTTTTATCCCACTGACCTGTCAGGCCATGATGCCCATTGGCCTCCGCTCTTATATTCCGACGCTGGTGAAGAGTGATGTTCAGGGCATGCCTGATGAAGTGGCTCTGGTAGGCTACAGCGATCAACAGACTTACTATTCGGCCAGTCACGATACGGTGATTGGCAGAGCGTATGGGCTGCTTCACAACGAAGTGTTTAACTTTTCTCACGAAGGAAATATTCCACCGAGTCGTTCTGGCTTTCCTAAGGTGTATACGACGGGCCCCCTGAAACCGTTTCAGTCTTATTATTTCTCTGGTAAGCCGATCAACTGGTCGTCGACACCTGTGGCCGTGTTTGTTGTCCCGGAAAACAATGCAGAAGAGCAGAGTCAATTGATCGCAGCGCTGCAGAATGCGATCCGCAACAACCTGATCACGGAAGCTATTTTGGTTCAGGACAGCGCGTCGTTTGTTTTGTGGCTGGCGCTTAAAGTGGTGGGTAATGTCCCTGAAAATATTCAGGCGCTTACGTCTGATAAACCGGGTGCGATCCGCTCATTTTCAGTACCGGATAAAGTCATGCAAATGTGGACAGAGCGCGAGGGTGGAATTCCTATTAAGGATAATGAAACTCTGAACCTGACGCTCGAAAACAGTGGTTTGATGAGAGCGGCTTCATAGCCAGTTTAATACCAGTCTATCGATATAAAAGAAAAGCCCCGGATGTCCGGGGCTTTTTTGATTCAGACATTACTTCGAAGAGCAGCCCAGCAGGTCAAAGCACTGTTGAACGTTGTGTAGAACCCACACAGGCTGTAAATAATTCCGGACCAGTCTTCGCGTACTTCTTCAGGAATTGCCTGGCCTTTCAAATCAGTGGCAGCAATGACCGGGTCAGAGACGTTGCGGATAAACCCAAAGCGGATATTCCGTTGCTGGCATTGGTGAGCAATTACGGCATCATCCATTTCAAGGAAGCAGTATTTCTCTGCAGCGTTTCCCTGTGCAATGAAGTAATAGTCGGTGGTTAACAGCGGTTGCGTTCCGGCAAATTCAATCGTGTTGTCGGCCAGGCTCGAAGGCACCAGAGGAGCATTGATGAGATCATCAGCGGTATAGCTTGTCTTTGATTTTTCGTTCAATTCGGCAACGGATGTTTTTATGCTTTCGTCGTTCCAGACCGTATTCAGAGGCATCATCAGTTGATTGCGTACGCCGTCGAACACCGCGTTGGATTTAAAGAAGTCCTTTCCGGTAAATGTCTGATTGTTGTATTGGCATTTTTCCGTATTTTCTGACTTTTCGAGTCGAATGGAAGCACTGGTCGTTAGTACAACATCGCCCAGTGGTTGGGCTGTCGTGCTGCCTCCTGCGGTTCCGGTTGAGATAACGGTAGAGACTCCGGATTCTGTGATGATCAGGTCAACTAATTGCTCTACGCCGCTGATGTATGGCGGGTGGGCGAGGTGTACTTCGGATTTGATCAGCAATACTTCCAGAGGAGTATCGTCTGATTTCTGCATTCTGACTTTCTGGTAGTAGAGCAGAGGTTCGGTTGTGCCTGCGACCGTTAAGGGGCGCCACTGATATCTCCACTCATAAGATTCTGAAGAGCGCTCGGTATCGCTATGCAGAAAAACATGGTCAAGGGCGGACCATTCCGCACTGGTCCAGGTAATGACAGCGACATCAGCCGACGGTAGTTGCTGCTCGTGTAATGCCTGTGGTTCAGGTTTTTCAGCGTTTACTGAAGACCAGTCGATGGCTGGCAGAGAGACGCTGGCAGATGCCTTATAGTTCGTTTGAAGTAGGCGTGACATATAAATTCCTTCTTATTCAGATACCTATTATTTAAGAAGTAGCAACCAGTTTGAATTCTTACTTGGGATGGCATGCAGACAGCCTGCATCAGCAATGGCCTGAGTGTGGGTGAGTGGCCACCAACCGAGACAGTTTGGGTAGATACTGTTAAGTGAGAGGTTTCCATTATTTTCGTAAACGAAAAAATAAGACTGGCCTTGCTGCCCCTGAAAACCTGCCAGTGATGCAGCGTTGAGCATGGACCGACTGGCGTTTTCACTCAGCACGGGGTGAGAGCCTTCATCCGGGTCATCCATGAAGTGATCGATATTCACTTTCTCGTGTTGCTGATTGATCTTGAGAAAGAAATTCTCGCCACCAAAGGCGAAGAAGGTGAAGTGCCCCCAAGTCTTTGCCCAAACGTCTGACCAGACTTCCTGAAGGCTGAGACCATCATAGGGAGGCACACTGATCTGATATTTAACACAGGCACCGGTTGAGCCGTTGTACAGCACGACACAGGTTGTATCGCGGTATGGCAGAACATGCATCATGGTGAAGCCTTCGCCGACGTACTGGTTACGCACCGAAGACAGGCTGTAGTCTGCTGAGATACGGTAAAGGTTCAGGTAGCTCGATGCTGAATCGTAGGTTGCCAGGTACGCTTGACCGCCGAGATAGAAAACATCCATCGTGGTCAGTGCCTGATCGACTGCGCTATTACTGAGCAGTTTGCTCAGGGGTTGGGAGTCCGACTCTTCGATGAAGCTGATTGAACCTTGTGAAGGGCTGTAAAAAAGGCTGCAGGAGATACCATTGATCGTCAGTCGTGCGTTGGCACTGGTATCTGAAGGAATTGCCTGGGCAATATCGGAAGGAAGCGTCGTTGTGGTTATACCCCATTGGGTATCTTCAGAGCTGGCTGTGGGTGACTGTATGGCAAGACATACAGGGAATTCGCTGGGAGTGGTTGATGCCGTCATGGGCAGATTCCTTTCTATTGTTTGTAGTTTTTAGTCGTGCATCAAATATACGCCTGGGGTCGAGCTTGCTCTATTCGCATTTGTTATAGCCTGAATTCGTATCAGGCACTGTGAACTATTTATGGTGGTTTAACTTACGTTGCTTTCTCCTGGTGGAATGATGAAGAGGTCACACTTTCGATTCGTTGACGGAAACTTACTGGTGGAAACCTGATCTGAGGCATATATTGGTATGGTTCTTTTGAGCATTTAGGAGGTTGTATGCGCTTCTCGCTAGTACCAGCGTTGCTGCTACTTCTGAATCTCTCTCTTCCTGCTTCCGCTTTACCTGCTATAGATGGTGCTAAGAACTCCGGCACAGCGGATGCCAGATCTACTTTTCTGGTTGTAGAAAACCTCGCCGAAGCGCTTCTGAATGCATGTGATAGCGGAGTTGATGACGACGAAAAATCGTTGTTTTCAAGCCATACGCTATCGGGTGTTATCCTATCTTCGCTGGGTGTTCCTTATGCCGTCTCAGCGGCAGTTCCCTCTGTAGTTCGGTATTCCTCTATACGGGCTCCCCCTTCGCTCTGATTCTTCAGACTATTCAATCAAATATTCAAGAATCAGTGCTGCACGATAAGTTGCAGTGCGAGGAGATCGTATTATGAAAAAATTGACCCTATATCCTGTCCAGAAAATTGATGAGTTGGTTCAGCCCGCAGATTTTAAAGAGAAAACTCTGCTCAGCCCGGCGATGGATTTCTTTACTGATTTCCGTGACGTTGAGCCTTTGGTTATTGAAGGACCTGTTCCCGCGCCTGAAGCGCGGAGTCTGATGATCCGGACTCACGTCAGGCTGAAGATTGTGGTTGATGCCGCAGGACATTTTGCGGGGGTGGTCTCAGCAGCGGATCTGTCGGAGCAAAATATTATTGCTGAAGCAGCTGGTTCAGGCGTCCCTCGTGATGAAGTGCCGGTCAGTGATCTAATGACCAGAAAACAGGATCTACTGGCGTTAAATATTCATGAGGTAAGTTCATCAACGATTGGTGATGTGATTGACTTTCTTCAGGATAACTATCAGCAACATTGCCTGGTGATAGATGAGGACACCCATCAGATTCGGGGTGTTTTTTCGGCCAGTGATATTTCACGTAAGTTAAGGCTGCCGGTGAATATTCAGGAGCAGTCGAGCTTCAGTAAAGTCTTTTTCGCGGTGTCCTGATCTTGCGCTGGAAAGCTACCCGGACGAGTCGTTCCGGGTAGCTTGCTAATCCATCGACTATTCCGACCCAGCTAGCGGGAGTCTGGTGGTTTTATCTGGACTCACAGGTAGCCCAAGGTATTTTTTCAGAACGTCATCGAATTTGTTCCAGTAGGATGCTTCATCGCCTGTTGGAACTAACCAACTTCCAACTGCTCGCCGGTATTGGCGGCTGTTAACGATATCAGGCAGGGCTTTATTTATGGCCCGAATAGCTTTCCTACCTTCAGGTGAATTCGAACAGCCAACCGCACCGAGAATAAAATTACCAAAGGTTTCAGCTATGGGTAAGAAACGAAGCTGATCAGCGTCTTCGTCAGAGCCCGCATAGTGATTCAGAACAAACTCGTAGTCGATCACGAAGTCAAAGCGCCCCTGGCTCAGCATGGTGAGAATGCCTTTTGTCTCGGTCGAGCCCGCTCGTGTATTGATTTCGATATTGTGTCGGTGCTTGTGCAGTATGTCGTCCAGTTTTTCGCCGTAAGTGCGGCCACTGATATGCCCCATACTGATGCTACTGGCACTGATAACTGACTCTAATGAGACGCTACCATTGCTTTGTCGGGGTAAACTCTCAGCGAATGCTTTGGTGGTGATGATACCGTGGGGCAGGTACATGGCATTGGGTACTGAAAGCAGGTAGTCATCGCTTAGAGGCGCTTCGTGAATCATGGTCGCGAAGCAAAGCGGGTCGTAGGCCGCCCAGCTTGAGGACAAACGACTCAAGGGAACACGAAGGGTGTCGTGTTGATAGTTACCTAAAGCGTCCTCAATCAGAGTTTGCAGTTGGTCACCGAACCCCTGCTGACTGTCTGATTCTATGATGTAAAAAGGCGGAGCATCGTTTTTTACCCAATGTAGTTTTGGGCCGGTTATTGGCTGCTCTGCGTGTGCGGCTATACATGACAGCCAGGCCAGAACTGCAACTCCGTTTCTCAAGAGGTGTTGCGACAACTTCTGTCTCATGGACTTCACTCACCTGGTTTCGACTTTTTGTTCCCGGAGGGTATGCCGGCACGTGTATTGGGTCAATCATCATTGTTGCGCGGCACATTTGCACATTGGCAGTCATGATTGTGTCCGGTAACCTGAGACGCTTTCCTGATTCAAAACCAGAAGTTGCTAGTAATAGAAGTCGCTAAAAATAAAACCGCTAACAATAATTGAGGGGATGACTGTGTCTAAAGAGTGGGCTTTCTGCGGGATCGCAGAACTTCAGGCAGCGCTGGCTGCTGGAGAGGTTACCAGCCGTGGGTTGGTAGAATACTTCCGTGATCGCATTGAAAAGCTGAACCCAGCACTGAACGCTGTCGTGGCAACGAACTTTGATGATGCATTATCCCGTGCTGATGCTGCCGATGAAGCGAGAGTAAAAGGCGAGTCATGGGGCCCTCTGCATGGTATCCCAATGACGATCAAAGATACCTTCGAAGTTGTCGGCATGCCTTGTACTGCGGGCTCCCGCTCTCTAGCCAAACATATACCAGCGGAAAATGCGTTTACCGTACAACGACTTGTCAACGCGGGTGCCATTCCTTTTGGTAAAACTAATGTTCCTTTGTTTGCGGGTGATCTGCAGAGCTTCAACAAGGTCTACGGCACCACAAACAACCCCCATGACACCAGCCGCACACCGGGCGGCTCATCCGGGGGGGCAGCGGCTGCACTTGCTGCAGGGCTTACCCCGATTGAACTGGGGTCTGATCTTGCGGGCTCTATTCGTACACCATCGCACTTCTGCGGAACTTATGGTCACAAGCCGACACACGGCATTATCGCTAGCCGCGGTCATATTCCCGGCCCACCAGGTATGCTTCTTGAGCCAGACCTCTCGACCCCCGGGCCGATGACGCGTCATGCTGATGACCTGGATGTCATGCTCGATATTCTGGCAGCACCGGGTCCATTAATGGGGAGCTCATGGTCACTGACACTTCCAGAAGCGCCTGAGAAAGACCTGAGTGGCTATAAGGTGCTCTTGTGGACTCAGGATTCATTGAGCCCCATTGATGATGAGTTGCAGGCGGCATACACAGAGCTTGCTGCACACCTCAAGTCTCAGGGCGTGGACGTTACCACTGGAGCGCCAGAAGGGATGTCGCTGGAGACCTTTGTCCCGACCTATATGAACCTGCTCGGTTCCGTGCTCAGTGGAACCCTGAAGCCTGCTCAACGCCGGGTGACGGCGGTGATTGGTAAGCTCGCCGGAAAATTCGGAGCGAAGCTTAAACTCAGTGCTCATATCGATAAACTGCTGAAAGGGATGACACAGGTTCATGCTGACTGGCTGCAACAGCACGAGACGCGCCTGCGAATTGCGCAGAAAGCCGATAAGTTATTTGATCAGTACGATGTGATACTGACTCCTGTGGTTCATGTGCCTGCGTTCAAGCATCAACCAAAGCCTGCAATGCACAAGCGCAAACTCCACGTAAACGGTATGCCTGGCCCTTACACGGATATCTTTATGTGGATTGCTCCGGCAACATTAATGGGGTTACCCGCAACCAGCGCACCTGTGGGCTCTACAAAGAACGGCCTGCCGGTGAACGTGCAGATCCTTGGCCGCAAATATCATGATAAAACGACGATTAAGTTTGCGTCTCTGCTAGAGAAGTCATTCCGCGGTTTTGTTAAACCAGAAGGATATTAACTTCTGTCTCAAGAGAACTCTGTGAGGGGGCATGCTCGAACTGATACCTGATGGCCTGACCCTTACAGAGGCTCTGATACTTTTTGCTGCGTCATTCCTTGGCTCTTTTATAACGGCTGCGTTAGGAGTGGGGGGTGGCGCTTTTCTGATTACTGTGATGGCAGGCATCGTACCGCCCATTGCTCTGGTGCCAGTTCACGGTGTGGTGCAACTGGGCTCAAATGCCTCGCGCGCGTTCCTTTCCCGCCAATACCTCGATCGCCCACGTCTGTTCTGGTTTGTCACGGGCGCCGTGCTCGCGGTCGCGGGTGGTGTCTGGTTGGTAGGGTGTCTCGATACCCAATTGATTCCTCTGTTTATCGCTTTGTTTGTTCTCTGGATTACCTGGCTACCGATGCCAAAAATTGGCCTTGGCCGAACCCGTGTGGGTTTAGCGATCGGGGGCTTTGTTACGACATTAGCGAGTTTTCTCGTCGGTGCCTCCGGCCCACTTGTCTCGGCCTGGCTGAGCAAAGATGCTCACAATAAGTGGCATTACACTGCGCTTTTCTCCACCGCGATGAGCATTCAGCATCTGCTTAAAATCATCGTATTCGGCGCTATCGGATTCGCGTTCTCTGCCTGGGTTCCGGTTATGACAGGCATGATTGTTTTAGGTTATCTGGGGACAAAGTCAGGGCTTAAACTGCTCGGAAAACTGCCCGAAGCGCGTTTCAGACTGCTGTACCGCTGGTTTCTTAGTTTGCTGGCTGTGCGCTTGTTAGTTGCGTGGTGGTTGTCGCTTTCAGTAAGCTGACCTGACGGTCAGTAAAAGGTAAATAAGGCCTGAATGGCCGTTATCAGCAGCCTCCCCGGACGCTTTTCACCCAAACGGGTGAAGAAAGCCCGAATACCCTTCTGGTCTACTTCTTTCGTTGACAAAAATTAACGTTCGGGAGAGCAGAATGGAACTGAATAAATTAACACTGGCGGTACTTGCCGCGACTTCTATGACTCTGGTTGGCTGTGGTGGCGGTTCGTCATCTTCCAGTGATGATGAAACCGGTGACGACATCGTTACGCCTGATCCTCTTGCGGTGTATACCGATACAGCATGGTCTTTAGGTGCGGATGAGCTGGTTGGCCTTACCTACCCTCAGAATGCGACAAACGGTGACATGGTTGCGCTTAAGCGTTCGACCGGCTCTGACGACAGCATCTCCCACACCTTGATGGTAGCGCCTGCAGCAACAAAAGAATTTGTAGCAGTTGAGGGCGTAGCACTCGAAAAAGACTACTACCGTGATGTTCTGGCGTTGCCTGTGTCTGGTACTGTCGAAGGCGAAGAAATCGACACTGTTCTGATTGCGACTTGCGGATACGATGAGGCCAGCGCAATTGAAGGCGGAGAAGCCCTTGATGGTGGCGAGGGCGGTGGAGCCAGCGCTCAATTGGTTGCCATTGAAGAAGAAACTCAGACTCCAGCAAGCCTGGAGATCTATCTGGCCGGTACAGACATCAGCGCATCTCTGGATATAAACGATGAGACCGAGGGTAACTTCTTTCTGGTTGACTGCCATTCGCTCGGTGGTCTATCAGCTTCTGATCTGAGTAGCAAAGGCACTGAAGCCTATGAAGTTGATTTCTTCATTACTGGTAGGGACAGCACTGGTGAAGTCGCAGTTTTTGAAGCCAGCCTGATTTACGATTATGAGAACAATAAAGTAACTGAAAGTGACTTTACTGTGTTGGATACTGACGCTGGTATTATTGTGACGGCAGTTGAAGAAGATCCTGAAGATGATTTCCTGGTTGCCATGACTGTCGAGGACAATACCTATCTTTTGAGTGCGCTGGAATCGGAAGGCATTGAACTGAATAATGACGGTAATCCATTTACATCTGATACTGAAAATGGGGTAGTTATCCTGGACCTGGTATACAGCGGCGAAAATTTACTTGCTGTTTCAGAAGATGCCGGTCTCGCCGGTGCGGACTTCAATGGAGGTGAGTACGTATTGCTGAGCGGTGGTGATTTCACCCGATGCGTTGATCAGCTGGCTGTAAACGGCACAACGGTGTGGTGCCACGACTCTACTGACGAAGGCAAGCTCATTGAGTTTACGGCACCAACAGTACCGCAGTCTGACGTAGTCGAGGAAACTCCGGAAGAGTCTCCAGTGAGAGCAGTGTCTCCTGCTGCCTCTTCTTACAAAGCAAGTAAAGAAGAAGCCGAGCAGATTAAGGCGGAACTCGAAGGCGCTGGTGCTGAAGTCGAAGTGAAATAATCACTGACATTACTCATTCTTACCACACTCTTTTAGCCCTCTTTTCAGGGGGCTTTTTTGTCCTTTGATAGAGGTCAAGCTATGAATCTTAAGTTTCATATTTCACCTGTTTAGGTGAAGTAGTCACCAGAGTAGTCGTTTACTATTGATTCGTGCTTAAAGGTATACTCGTTAGAGCATTTGGAAGCTGAAGGTAAGGCAGATCGCCCAGTGCCAGTGTCTGAACAATGATCAGGGGTATAATCCGGTAATAGAATCATGTAGGCCTCTTCGGGTGTCAGAAGCAAAGTGATGTTAAGGAGTAATCGCGTTGGCAGGACTTCTAAAGAAACTTAAAAATGAGTTTCTCCCTCCTATAAGTGAACACCCGTTGGCGGAAGACCTGCAGTGGGAAAGGCACAACCTTTTTATGGCGGAAGTCGGTTCCCGGATGGTTGGGTCGGTCATTGTGGCCTGTATTGTTGGCTTGATGTTTTATTCATCGGCGACAGCTAATGCGCTCCTCACCTGGTTCTCTGGTATTCTTTTTGTTGCCATTAACTCTTGGGTACTGATACGTTGGCATTATCGCTCAGACCATGAAAATCGTTCTTTAAGTTACGTCCGAACCTGGCATTGGGTAAACCTCTATCTCTCTGTGATATGGGGAATATTCTGGGCGCTGACCCCGTTTTTATTCTTTCCTGATGCCAGTCAGATTCAGATACTTTCTTTGCTGCTACTTGTGGTAGTTGCCTCATCGATGCCATCAGTCACGATGGGATGTTACCCTGATATTTATATTACATTTCTTACCCCTGTTTTTTTCAGTTTCAGTTGGCATCTTCTATCCGGGGACTTTGGTGGTGAAATACTGCCACTTATAATCGCGCCACTTACCTGGATGATGCTGGTATTGTTCAGTATCGTGATTCATCGAACCCACATGGAGTCCATCATCTTACGCCTGGAGCATCGTAACGCACAGGAATTAGCAGATGAGCGGACAGCTGCGAAAACACGTTTTATTGCCGTCGCCAGTCACGACCTTCGACAGCCAGTACAGGCAGCGCGCTTGTATGCTGAAGCCATGCTCTCGAACCCTGAAATGCGCAATCAGGAAACGTCGGAAAAGCTGGTAAGAAGCTTATCTTCTGCAAGTCATCTGCTGGACAGACTGCTGGATATCTCAAAGCTTGATGCCGGTGTGCTCGAAGTTAATCTCCAGACGGTTCGCGTTCAGAAAGTATTGAATGAAATATCGGCCGTTCACTCTGTACATGCGATGGAGAAAGGAATTCACCTGCGTGTTCAGGGTGAACAATGTTTTGTTTCTGCAGACAAAAGCATTCTGATTGAAATCCTCGATAATGTGATTGGCAATGCTGTACGTTATACCGAGCAGGGTGAAATTACGGTATCTGCGCATGCCTCCGGTGGTAGCGTTTGCCTCACTGTGACGGATACAGGCTTGGGAATTCCCAAATCAAAGCAAGCCATTGTATTTTAGGAATTCGTACAGCTGGAATCTGGTCCGGAAACGGTCACCGGCAATGCTGGTATGGGGCTTGGTCTTCCGATTGTTAAGCGCTTATGTGAATTACACGCCATTCCTTTCGAATTCGAGTCTGATGTAGGGCAGGGCACATCTTTCCGCTTCTACTTACCTCGTGCATTGGAAGAGAGTGGGGATTACACAGATAACATTACGATCAAAGAGCAGGCACCTTTACGTATACTGTTGATTGATGATGAACCTCAGATCACAGATTCTTTATCGATGATCCTGGTCGCCGCGGGTCATGATGTTGAGGTTGCGCATAACATGCAACAGCTTCAGCAGATCCTGATAACTGGACGTTTTATCCCCCAACTGGTTCTCTCGGATGACCGACTGCCTGGAAATCTTACTTCCGGTGACATCATTGAAGAGGTTAACTCTCACCAGGGCAGACCCGTTCCCGCGATAATCATGACTGGTAATACCTCACCTGAAAGAATTCAGATATTGAAGGCAGGTGGTTATCCAGTGTTGTTTAAACCTGTCAGCAATACAGAAATTACTACGGCGATTGCTCAACTTAATATTCCGTAGTCGATTCACTTTGAAAATAAGAATTCAGGAACAGCTTAGGCTCAGAGACCGAGAGACCTTGCTTTGTTAAGGCACTCAATTCGGCTGCTGACGTTAAGGGTGCCGTACATAAGACGGACATGGGTTTTGATTGTGTTTGGACTCAGAAATAACATGTCAGCTATTTCTCCATTGCTCATTCCGGATTTCATTAACGTGAGAATGGCTTGTTGCCGTGGAGAGAGAGGGTTTTCGGTGCCAGTTTTACCTGTTTTGGCATCGCGAAATGCAGGTGGGTAATAGCCACCCTCAACGACGGCAACGATGGCCTCCTTCACCTCATTTATGCTCTCTGACTTTCTTAAAAATCCGCGCGCGCCAGCCGCTTTAATCTCTGCCATATTGTGTGGCGTGAGATTACCAGAGCAGACCAGTACAGGTATCTCAAGGCCATGCTGAGAAAGTATCTTCAGCATATCTGTGCCATCCATACCTTCCATTTCAAGGTCTAGAATGATCAGGTCAGGTTTTTCGGATTTCAGTTGTTCTAGAGCAGGTCGGGCGTCCGGGAAGATGCGCACGGAACAGTTGTAGCCAAATCCCTCAATGATATTTTTCAGGGCTTCAGCAAACATCTGATGATCATCGACAAGATAAAACAGCATCGGCTTCTACAACTGGAGTTCGATCGAAAAGATTACCACAACCGTAGAAGAGTCAGAGTGTCTTATGACGACCATTTCTGGCAAAGATCCATCCACGCCTGTATACCTGCACTCTGATATTTCTGTTTATGTAATATCAGGTACAGTCGGCGATGAAGGTCACGCTCAGGTGTCTGGATACGTACCAGGCGTCCGCTTTGAAGTTCATCCTCCAGCGTCATTAAAGACAGGCAACCAACACCGAGGTTTTCCTGCACCGCGCGTTTAATTGCCTCCGTGTGCTGTAACTCCAGCGCAATATTCATCTCAGGAAGCAGGCCGCGCATTGCCCGATTAAACGCCTGCCGCGTACCTGAACCATTTTCACGAAGAATCCAGGACGCCGCCATCAGTTGCTGATCGGTGACTGTGTCAGAAGTGGCTAACTCATGTTCTGGGCTGCAGAACACCGTCAGCTCATCACTACGCCAGGGTTTTATATCCAGATGAGGGTGCTGAAATTCGCCCTCGATCATACCGACGTCCAGTTCAAAATTCAGAACGCGCTCGGCGATGTGTTCAGTATTCTCAACGTCCAGCGTAATCGGAGCATCCGGATGGAGGCTCATGTACTCCGCGACCATCTGCACAGCGAGATAATTTCCGATGGATAAGGTTGCACCAATGTTCAGCGGGCCAGCGTCTGCGTTATTAAGCAAACTCTGCTCCAGGTCATCGGCCATCCCCATCAGCCTCTCGGCAGCAGGGCGTAACTGCTTACCTCGATCGCTCAACTGCAGGCGTTTACCAACCCGGTCGAATAAGAGCACGTCGAATTGGGTTTCCAGATCTTTCAGAGCGCTGCTCGCCGCACTCTGGGACATGTTCAGTTCACTCGCTGCGCGGGTCAGGTTGCCAGCTTGTGCGATCGCGAGGAAGACCTCGAGTTGCCGCAGTGTGTATCTCATCGGTTTACGCCCCGGAATACTGTGATCGGTATATTCGATTGATTATATCAAAATAAGTTGTTTTATCGAATTTGATAGTGGGCGTAACCTGTGTTCATTCTTTGAGCAAACAGCTCACTATCTTTCTGAAACAACGGAGTCGCCAACATGAGCAACCTGATTCGTGAAACAGTTACGAGCGTACATCATTGGAATGACACACTGTTCAGCTTCACTACCACCCGTAATCAGGGACTGCGTTTTAAGAATGGTCATTTCACTATGATCGGGCTTGAGGTTGAAGATAAGCCACTGCTCAGAGCTTACAGTATCGCCAGCGCGAACTACGAAGAAGAGATGGAGTTTTTCTCAATTAAGGTTCAGGACGGCCCTCTGACCAAGCACCTGCAGAAACTGTCTGTCGGTGATGAGATCCTGGTGGGAACCAAGCCAGTGGGTACCCTGATTACAGATAACCTTCTGCCGGGTAAGAACCTTTATCTGTTGAGCACAGGAACGGGGCTGGCGCCGTTTATGAGCATCATTAAAGACCTCGATGTGTATGAGCAATACGATAAGGTCATTCTGACTCACGGTGTTCGTTACGTATCTGAGCTGGCTTATCAGGACCGTATTGAAAACGAACTGCCAAACAACGAGTACTTCGGGGACATCGTGCAGGAGAAGTTAATTTACTACCCGACTGTGACCCGGGAAGAATACCGTAATACCGGACGCCTGACGGATCTGATCCGCAGTGGCAAGCTGGCAGCGGATATAGGCCTTGAGGACATCGATCCTGAGAATGACCGCTTTATGTTGTGCGGCAGCCCAGCGATGCTTGATGAGCTGACCGACATGCTCGACGAGCTGGGCTTTAAAGAAGCTCGCGGTGGGCATGCCGGTCACTATGTGATCGAACGGGCATTTGTTGAGAAATAATTGTCACTCGAAGCTTCTGAGCCATTTCTTCAATAAATGGTTCAGGGTTTCCTGTTCTTCCGTTGAGAGCGCGGATAGTAGTTCCCGCTCTTTTTCCAGGTGGGCTTCAACCATATTGTCGATCAACTCCTGGCCAGTATCAGTGAGCTGTACTAAGAGGCTCCGGCGGTCGTCCTCTGCAGGCAATCGCGTTATCAATCCACGCTTTTCCAGTTGATTCAGGCGGTTTGTCATGGCACCAGAACTCAACATAGCGGTTTGAAACAATAAGGTGGGAGTCAGACGAAAAGGAGCACCGCTACGCCGTAAGGTTGCCAATACATCGAATTCGCCGGTGGTTAATCCCCCCTGCTTGTGAACGGCCTCAATATCACCGGCCAGATAGTTGAACAGTCGATACATTCTGCCGATGGGGGCCATCGGCCAGGCGTCTAATTCGGGCCGTTCACGCTGCCATTGCGCCAGAATCTGATCAATATGGTCCACGATAGCTTCTCCCTTAGTAAGGACGACATTATTTCTTCAAACTATCTTCATGTAAAGATAATTGACCGGGTGTAGAGGTTGATATAGTTTCATATCAAATATCTTTATATGGAGATAAAAATGAAGACGAATCTTGTTCCTTGGTTGCTTGCCGTTGTAGCTCCCGTAGTTTGGGGGAGTACCTACTTCGTAACTCAAAAGTGGTTGCCGGGTGCTGACCCCGTCTGGTTGGCAGCGGTACGTGTTGGCATTCCCGCATTGTTTATGGTGTGGCTAGTGCCGGTGCAGGTCTGGCAAAAATTCGGCCTGCGTTTGCTTCTGATGAGCCTGTTGAATATTACTTTGTTCAGCGGCCTGTTGTTCTATTCGATCTCGGTATTACCGGGCGGCGTAGCAGCGACATTGGTCGCGACATTACCATTGCAGGTGATTTTACTGAGACTGGTAACGGGGCAGGGAGTCGAGATAGCACATCTTCTTGCTGCTGTCGGTGGCGTGGTTGGGGTAGGGATGCTGCTCTGGCGAGCGGACGGAGCGTTATCACCGTTAGGCATCTCAGCGGCGCTATCCGCAGCCTTTGTGATGGCCGCTGGTGTATTGATGGCCTCCCGATATTCGTCAGATATTAAGCCTTTACAGCTTACAGCGGCCCAGATCAGTCTTGGTGGCTTATGTTTACTGGTGTTCGCGGGATTGAGTGGCCACCCGTTTCCTGAGGTTACGCAGGAGGGCGTTATCGCGATGCTCTGGATGGGGCCAATCGGAATGGGAGTGGCGTATTGGGCATGGTTTCGCGCCATGACCTCTGTACCCGTGCATAAGTTGGCGTTTCTTGGGTTGCTCAACCCTGTGGTCGCTGTACTAGGTGGAGTGATTATTATGGGTGAGGTACTAAGTACGGGTCAGATATCCGGCATGGCGATCATTCTAGGATGTATTTTAGGTGCTCAATTGATTGGAAGCAGGCAGGCTGGCACTAAATCTGCTGCATAGCTCTCATATTGCGAAAAGTGTCGGTAATACGACACTTTTCTTCCGGAAAATGTCGGGAGATTGACTATGCCAGTGCACGGTACTGTAGAAGCTGTGATGGACACCCTTGAGGGGGCGAAAGAAGTTGCCAAAGTGATCCGCCAATCGGGCTACCTGCTTGAGAAGAGCGATCTGAAACGCGTGTTAGCGGATCTTACGGCGTCGGTGTCCGAAGCCAAAATGGAGTTAACCCTATTACAGGATGTGATAGAGGAAAAAGACGCGGAACTCATCAGGATGCATGAAGCCATCGTATATCGCGGAAATCTTAAGCGTCGGGGAGACGGGTATTACAAGACGCTTGATGGTCGTCCGTTTGGCCAGCCTTATTGCTCCTATTGTTGGGAGAAGGACAGCCACCTGTTTCATTTGCACAACAAGATTCTGTCACGCGATACGCGAGTGTGCCCGCACTGCAAAAACGAGTATCAAGCAGTCAGAACCCCTTTCCTGGACGCGGTGAATGTAGCCTGATCGTTTAGCCTCAGAAGCCGTACATAAGTGACGAACTGAGGCTGTACACGTCGTAATCGTAGCTGTCGAGTTTCAACCGGAATCCCCAGTCACCCTCAGGCCACCACTGTAAAGAGACGCCCAGTGGAATCTGTATGGTGGTTTGCTCTTTGAAGGGCAAGATTGGATCAGACGACTTGTTGATCATAAATGAGATGCCGGTTCGAACCGATAGGTCCCAGTCTTCAGCCATCTTGTCACCTAACAAGCGATACTGTACCCAGGCAGCAGGAACCCGATAGTCGATTCGTTGTGTTCCTTCGATCGCTGTATTCAGATTTTGCATTCCCGCTGAACCGAGGTCTGCGTAGGAAATTTCGACCGACCAGTTTTCATTTGCATGCACACCGGCAGCGAATTCCACGCCATGTCCGTACTCGTCAGTCACCCGCCAGCTTGTTCCGTTTGAATGGGGGTGGAGGTAGCTGTAATTTACCCCCGCGACGACATAAAGACAGAGGTTGTCTTCATTCGTCAGGTCTTCTTTACTGCAGTCTGCCCAGGCCGGTAACGCAAGACATAGTGTGGCCAGTCCGGCAGACAGGGCTCTTCCTGTGGTCATTGTCAGTTTACCTGTCTGTTTCATGCACGTTTCCTGTGTCGGGTGAGAATCAGCATGGGTATCCAGAGTAGCCACCAGATGGGTGTGGACCCGTTACCCTGAAGTGCCGTTTCGATGTTAGGCTGCGATTGCAGGAAGTCTGGAATACCGTCACCGTTGAAATCGGTGTTCTCTGCTGAGTCCGGTAACCCATCACCATCGGAATCTCCATCGAGATAGCCAGGCCTGCCGTCTCCATCAGCGTCATTGATACGAATCCGGTCATCCCGCACACCATCGCCGTCGGCGTCATTACCACCTGCCTGGTCGACATCGTAGGCGTCATCAATACCATCGCCGTCGCTGTCGCGGCCCGTCAGTGGTACGACACCCACTTCCACCACATCCGGAACACCATCGTTGTCGCTGTCGGTGTCGTACAGGTCCGGAATGCCGTCGCCATCACTGTCGCGTGGCGCGAAGCGGTCGCTGATACCATCGCCATTGGCATCGGTGCCGCCCTGTTGGTCAACGTCGAAGGCGTCATCAATGCCATCGCCGTCGGAGTCGACGCCCGAAGGCTGGCGTCCGGCTTCATAGCTGTCGGTCAGGCCGTCGTTGTCGCTGTCACGATCGAGGCGGTCGGGTACGCCGTCACCGTCGGTGTCGCCGTTGCCTTCATCCACATCGCTGATGCCATCGTTGTCATCATCCGGGTCCTGGCTGTTCACGATTCCGTCGCCATCTGAGTCCAGTTCGGTTCCCCGGCCGTTAGGCTCGCCATCGATGCTGTCGTCAATGCCATCACCGTCACTGTCTCCAGTGATGTCGATGCGGCCATCGCCATCGGTGTCGAAGTCACTGTATGGCCCGTCTTCGATGTCATTGCGACCGTCGTTATTGCTGTCGGTGTCAATGCGATCGGGTATGCCGTCACCATCGGTATCAGGCTCGCTGGTGATCACAGGCGCACCGGGATCATTGAGGCCATCGTCATTGGCATCGTTGATGCCAGCTTCGGAAATGTCCGGGCGGCCATCGTTATCACTGTCGAGGTCGAGGTAGTCCGGTGTGCCGTCGTTATCGCTGTCCACCGGTGAGGCCGCATCGTCAATACCATCGCCATTGGCGTCGGTTCCAAGGGTGCTGTCTACGTCAAAGGCGTCGTCGATACCATCCTGATCACTGTCTGTGCCGCTGGCGCCACCCTCGAGTGCGTCCGCAACGCCATCGTTGTCGCTGTCGGTATCACGGAAGTCGGGAATACCGTCTCCGTCGGTGTCCGGGAAGGTGGCGTCATCATCAATGCCATCGCCGTTGGCGTCGGTTCCACCGGTCTGGTCCACGTCGAAGGCATCGTCGATACCGTCTGCATCTGTGTCGAGGCCAGTCAGGCCTGCTTCCAGCGCATCAGGAATACCGTCGTTGTCGGTGTCTGGGTCCTGGCTGTCAGGAATACCATCACCGTCGGTATCCGGACGTTGGAACTGGTCGTCGATGCCATCGGCATTATTGTCGAGGCCGCCGGTCTGATCGACATCCACTGCGTCATCAAAGCCATCGGCGTCGGTGTCCTGACCGCTCAGTCCGCTCTCAAGTGCGTCTGGAATACCGTCGTTGTCGTTATCAATGTCGAAGGCGTCTGCGGTACCGTCCTGATCGCTGTCGTTATTGCCTTCGATCACATCCGGAACGCCATCGCCGTCTTCATCGGCCGAGCTGTCGCGGAAGTCGGCCAGGCCATCGCCATCCGAATCACCGGTGCCCTCCGCCGCATCGCCTGTGGTGTCGTTATCACTGTCGGTGTCGCGAGCATCGGGGTCGCCGTCGTTGTCGGTATCGACATAGTCGACGTCGCTGATGCCGTCATTGTTGCTATCGGTGTCACCATTAGCGTCTGTGTCGTAGGCGTCGTCGATACCGTCACTGTCGCTGTCCCGGCCCGTAGCTGTGCCGGTATCCGCCTCGGTTGAGTCTGGAATGCCGTCTCCGTCGCTGTCGGTATCACGATAGTCTTCATCGCCATCAAGATCAGTGTCTGGCTTGACCTGGGCACTGTCGTCGATACCGTCAGCGTTGCCGTCGGTACCGCCGGTGATGTCGACGTCGTAGGCATCATCAATACCGTCGACATCGGCGTCGTTACCGGTCGGTGCGATGCCAGATGCTTCCTGCCAATCTGGAATACCGTCGTTATCGCTGTCGGCATCGGCGTTGTCAGGGATTCCGTCACCGTCGAAGTCACCGGTACCTTCATCTGCGTCTGACAGGCCGTCATTGTCGTCATCCGGGTCGATAGGGTTTGGAATGCCATCTCCATCCAGGTCGCGTAGCGTACCGTGCTGTCCCGCAGCGCCATCATTGTTATCGGGAATACCGTCGCCGTCGCTGTCGGTGTCGTCGTCGATACGACCGTCATTGTCACCATCTAATGCGCTGGCAGGACCGTCGTCGATGTCATCGGTGCCGTCGTTGTTGAAGTCGGTATCGATGCGGTTTGGTAAACCGTCGTTATCTGCGTCGGGCTCGTTCAGTACTGGCAGTTCCCCGTCATCGAGTTTGCCGTCACCGTTGTCATCACGTAGGCCTGCCTCATCAACGTCATTAACGCTGTCGTTGTCTGAGTCGAGATCGAGATAGTCAGCAACTCCGTCACCATCGCTGTCGGGTGGTGTTACGTTGTCGTCGACTCCGTCGCCATTAGCGTCTGTTCCGCCGGTCTGATCGACGTCGTAGGTGTCGTCAATGCCGTCGCCATCGGTGTCTGTACCGCTGGCGCCCACTTCTAGCTGATCGGCCACACCGTCAGCATCGCTGTCGCCATCCTGACTGTCAGGGATGCCGTCGCCGTCTGTGTCTTTGGCTGTGTAGGCGTCATCAATGCCGTCGTTGTTGGCGTCGGTGCCACCGGTCTGATCGACGTCTGCGGCGTCATCGATGCCATCCGCGTCGGTGTCGTTGCCAGTCAATCCACCTTCAAGTGCATCGGGCAGACCGTCGTTGTCGCTGTCGGCGTCACGAGTATCGGCAATGCCATCGCCATCTGCGTCGTTCAGTGCGGCGCTGTCGTCCACACCGTCTCCGTTCGCGTCGGTTCCTCCGGTCTGGTCGACGTCGTAGGTATCGTCAATGCCGTCGCCATCGGTATCGTTGCCTGAGACGCCCGCTTCAGCGCCATCAGGAATGCCGTCGTTATCGCTGTCAGGGTCTACGAAGTCCGCATTGCCGTCGCCGTCGCTGTCAGGTGCAGCCACGTTGTCATCGATGCCGTCATTGTTCGCATCGGTACCTCCCGTCTGGTCTACATCGAACGCATCGTCGATGCCGTCACCGTCGGTGTCGTTGCCAGAGGCTCCAGCTTCCAGGCCATCAGGAATACCGTCGTTATCGGCGTCGGGGTCTTGGGCATCGTTAATGCCGTCGCCGTCTGAATCGGCGCTGCCTTCAATGGTATCCGGTACACCGTCGCCATCTTCATCGTTGCTGGCATCCAGATAGTTCGGAATACCGTCGCCATCATCGTCGCCGGTTCCTTCAGTCTGGTCGTCGATACCATCGCCATCAGAGTCGAGAATGACATTTACCTGAGTCGCAGCGGTGTTGTTATTGCCGGCCGCATCGGTGGCGACGGCACCGGCAATATCCAGGCTGATGTTGCCATTTCCATCTGGGGTAATTTCAATGATCCAGGTGTTGCCGTCCACCTGTGTGAAGCCAGTGACGGTTGCGTTGGTGACACTGACGTCCCCTGAGGTAAAGCCGTTTACGTCTTCGGTAAAGTCGACAGTGACGTTAAACGGCGCCGTCGAATTGATGGTTCCCGGTGCATTATTGATGCTGACATCCGGAGCGTCAGCATCGTAGACAACGGTTGCTTGCGTGGCCGCGGTGTTGTCGTTGGTTGCAGCGTCCTGAGCAACCGCAGCGGGAACGTCGATGGCTATATTGCCGTTGCCGTCCGGTGTGATGGTGGCCGTGTAGGTATTGCCATCAACCGCAGTGAAATTGCTCAGTGTGGCATTGGTCAGTGATACGTCAGTGCCATCGAAGCCAGTGACGTCCTCGGTGAATTCAAAGGTGACAGGGAAGGCGCCGTTGGTCGCGCCGGGTTCGCCCTGAATATCAACACCTGGAGCGGTGCCGTCAAATGTGGTGCTCGCCTGCGTCGCTGCCGTGTTGTCATTACCTGCTGCATCCTGGGCAACCGCCGAGGCAATATCAACGGTCACAGGGCCGTCGCCAATCGGTGTAATGGTTGCTGTGTAGGTGTTGCCATCGACTGCGGTGAAATCAGACAGCGTTGCATTACTCAGGGTGACATCAGAGCCAGTGAAACCCGTTACGTCCTCTGTGAACTCAAAGGTGACACTGTATGCGCTGTTGGTCAGCGCCGGTTCACCCTGAATATCAACGCCCGGTGCTGTCGTATCTATCGTCAACTCGTTTGTCGACGCATCGGCGGTACTGTTGCCCGCCGCATCAGTACTGACGACAGCGACTTCGTTGGTACCGTTTGTGTTGGGAGCAAAGGTACCAGATTCAGGAGTAACAGCGCCGGTATCCAGACTCCAGGTGCCATCACCTTCTACAACCCGACTGAACGTTGCGCCACCGACGGTGATCGTTACCGTCGTGAAGGGCTCTGCCGTTCCGGTGATGACTGGCGTCGGATCATTGGTCAGTAGTGAATCGACCGTCGGGGTTTGTGGTGGTGTATTGTCCTGCTTGGTTTTATTTGGGTTATCAAATACCAGATCCAGGTCGCCATCGAAGTCAAAATTACGGGCGCCTGCGGAGATAGAAAGCACGACAGGGATGATGTCGGTTGGATTAAAGTCTATCTGTACGGCCAGGTTCTTATCTAACTCTGTTCCGTCTGCGTTTGATGTGAATTCAGTATTGCTGCCGTTTACTGTCACCTGAATATTACTGGGCGTTTCCCGCGTGTAGGCGGCCATGTCGTCAGAAACAACGATCAGGGTTTCATCTGCAGCGTTGTCGATGTCTTTATAGACGGCAGAGGGAATAATTGTGATGCGCTCTTCAGAGCCAGTACCAAAGGTATTGGCTTTGAAAAATTCGTAATTTACTGCGGCGAGCACGATACCGCTGGCTGTGCCGTATTCCACTCGCGCGCGGGCATCGTCATTGGCGGTGAAGAACCCGACGGTGGCGCCGGATGTGATACTGACAACGCGCAGCACGACGTCGACCGACTGACCGTTAAGCTCCGCCACGTCTTTCCATAGGGCCGTGGTTCCAGCAGCTCCGCTGCCGGTAACAGTAGGATTGCCAGAGAATACCATTGGCGTTTGAGCAAATGCCCTCGGTGCACAGGCCAGCATTAACGCAATGAGGAATGGAGTTGCTTTCGTTGTCCGGAATAAACGCATAGTAATACCTGAGTACTTTCGTCGGTTTCAATCACTCAATTCTTAGCGTAGTAAAGAAATGTCTGTTCTGGGTCAGTATTTCGTAATCTTTCAGTCGAGAGGGGGAATCTCTCAGGTGTTGTTACCAAACATAACAACGCCGACAATATGTCGGCGCTTTTGGAGAGGTCCAAGCGTCAGAAAATCAATTTTCTGAGGTGAGGAAGTGGAGCTCGACCCGACGATTTTTAGCTCGGCCTGTGGCCGTTTCGTTGTCGTACTTGGGACGAGTTTCACCGTAGCCATGCGCAATGAGGTTGTCAGGCAAAATGCCTTTCTTGATTAAGTAGATTCTTACTGACTCGGCTCTGAGCTGACTTAATTTCAAGTTGTACTGTGCTGAGCCTCTGTCATCTGTATGGGCCTGCACCTCAATCTTCAAATCGGGGAAAGGCAGTAAGTCGCGGGCAATCCGGTCGAGTATTGCGGTGCTGCTTGAGGTCAGCTTGGCGGAGTTAGTTTCAAATGTGATACCTGATAAGGCGAGATCGAATGGTGAACAGCCTGCGGTATTTACCATCATGCCCGGAGGAGTGTCGGGGCACTGGTCTTGCGCTGTAATAACGCCATCCTGATCATGATCGGGCGGCAGGATAACAACGACTGGTTCCGGTACAGGCATGGGTTTCTCAATGACTTCAGGTGGCTCGACAACGACAGGGGCTTCAACAATCGTAGGAGGTACGGCGCGCTCTGGAGCGGAAGCCACATCCTGTTTTGAGCCAAAACGGTAGCCCAATGACAGTTGGTATTGAGTCGCACGGAGGTCATCACTCATTCCTTCCATGCGTGTTGCATCCATACGGCCGAACAGATGTTCGCTGAAGTCGAATTGAAGGCCGAGTTTTAGCCCTAGCCCAGAGAGACTGCCGGGCAGATCGATGCCACTGTCCGCAGCATCCAGCGACAGGTGCTTGAGGGTCAGTCCGGCAAACGGCTGTAATCGACCTTCAGACAGAAAATAATGTACCGACGCCCCCACTCCACTGACAGACGGGCGGTTTTCGTCCTGTGTCAAAGCGGGTATTTCGTAACTGACGTCGAGTTCGAGTTTTGGGGCCAGTGCCCATCCTGCGGCGATGGCGTAGTCGAAGCTATGACGGTAATCGTTACTGTTATCCAGTAGCCCATCACGAACCGCCAGATCAGTTTCATTGATGCCAAGAGTAAGGTGCTTTGGCGTTAGTGAGGAGGCCTCAGCATTCAATAACGTAATGAATGGGAGCACTAATATCAGAGATTTTGCAGTCACATTTCCCTCCAGAGACCGGACCAATTGGATTCGTGGTATTCTCCTAGATTAGTTGGTAATCAGTAAAAATCGAATTTAATGGAGTGCATTCAAGATGCGGCATTGTTTTTCTACTGGATGGCGACTTCTTGCGATACTTGTGATCGCTCTGCCTGCCTCTGCTACTGAGTCGGCTGCTGAATCGACTTCCGGGTCTTCTTCAGACACGGTTCGTAAACAGAACCTGATCAGGCAGAACATTCCGGCGGAAGTGAAAACGGAAACAGTAGAAATTGAGGTCATCTCCGAAGACGAGTTTCCAGACGAGGCGCGCAACCTGCCAACACTGATTGATAAGGTCCGTACGGAAATGCTCGCATCGGAAAATCCTTATGTTTTGTTACCGCACAGACCCAATTATTTTTTACCACTGACCTGGCAGGCGCGTCCGAGTAATACCGAGCTGAGACGGGCATTGAATCAGTTTTCAAATGACGATGTCCCACTCGAAGACGGATACGATCATTTAGAAGCCATCGTTCAGTTAAGTCTTAAATATATTATTGCTGAAGACGTGCTCGGTAATTTCAGTCGGATAGAACTGGGCTACACCAACCGTTCTTTCTGGCAGGTATACAACAGCGATATTTCACGGCCCTTTCGTGAGACGAATCATGAACCAGAGCTGATGATCAGCTGGATGTTAAAAGATCAGATTGTTGATTACGTGCGTTTGTCCTTGAATCATCAGTCGAATGGCCAGACCAGTACACTGTCACGTAGTTGGAATCGTATTATCGGCGAAACCGCGTTTATCGTTGGATCAGGCGTGATCAACACTAAGCTTTGGTGGCGTATTCCGGAAGGTAAGGAGGCTGACCCTGAAGATCCGAAAGACAATGATAATCCGGATATGGATGATTACCTGGGGTACGGCGAGCTGCATTACGTTAAGTTGATGCAGAAGCACCAGTTCTCGATCATGGTACGGAATAATCTCGATTTTTCAGAAAATCGCGGCGCTGTAGAGCTTGGTTACAGCTTTCCGCTGACCAAGAAAATCAAAGGTTATGCTCAATACTTCAATGGTTATGGCGAAAGCCTGATCGACTACGATCGTTATCAGGAGCGATTCGGTATCGGGATCAAACTGACTGATTGGTTCTGATATGTTGACGCTGGGATTTATTATCAACCCCTTTGCCGGGATTGGCGGGGCAGTGGGCCTTAAGGGCAGCGACGGCCCTGAGATTGTTAAAGAGGCATTCCGTCGTGGTGCGACTCAGAGGGCGTCTGACCGTGCCCGGGTTGCACTGGAATTGCTGTGTCCCTATGCAGACCAGATTCAGTTTCTGTCTTGCCCGGGAGATATGGGACAGGCATTGCTGGATGAAATGAACTTCCGGTATCACCTTGTCGATTTTGAGCCAGCTGTGCCGTCTACTGCGGCCGACACCATCACTGCAGTTCAGCACATTGCCGAAGCGAAGCCAGACGTTCTGGTGTTCGCAGGCGGTGATGGTACTGCACGGGATATCTGTAGCGTTGTTGGTGACCGCGTGCCGGTTCTGGGGATTCCTGCTGGCGTAAAAATTCACTCTGGTGTTTATGGCATATCGCCGAGCGCGAGCGGTGAGGTATTGCAGCGTCTGGTGCAGGGGCAACTGGTCGATATCCGGGAAGCAGAGGTCAGAGATCTTGATGAAGATGCATTCCGCGAGGATCAGGTCCGGGCTCGGCAATACGGTGAAATGCGTGTCGTTCAGAGCGGGCATTTTGTGCAGTCGGTAAAACAGGGCGGTACCGAGTCAGAAGAACTGGTGCTGGCCGATATTGCAGCGCATGTCATCGAAGAGATGGAGCCGGGAGCACTGTACCTTTTTGGCTCCGGTAAAACGACCCAGGCAATTCTTGATGATCTTCACCTTGAATCGACGCTACTAGGCGTTGATGCGGTGGTGGATGAGCAGGTCATTGCCAGTGACCTGAGCGAGTCAGGTATTTGGGCGCTATTGCAGGAATACGAAGAAGCCTACGCGGTTGTCAGTGTCATGGGTGGGCAGGGCCATATTTTCGGTCGCGGAAATCAGCAATTCAGCCCACGTATTCTTACAGCTCTTGGAAAAGATCACTTTTACGTTGTAACGACCAAGACAAAACTGGTGGGGCTCGAGGGACGGCCGCTCGTAATTGATAGTGGTGACGTAGAACTTGACCGTCGTTGGGCGGGAACCCAGACGGTGATCACGGGATATCACGATCAGGTGGTTTATCCCATCATCTGACACAGAGTGAGCTTGAAGAAAGTAAGCCTGATGACATTGTCAGACTCTCGCGACGATGACAAGATATCGCCTTATGAGAGATTGCCAGCCGCTGGCCAAAATTAAAAACAGGAAAGAATTAATAATGCGTAAAGGTGGAAAGTACTACAGTCCGGCAACCAAAATGATTCACTGGTTGATGGCGATTATCATCATTGGCCTGCTGGTCGTGGGGACACTGCTTGAGAATATGGCCAATGGCCCAGAGAAGTTTGAATTGATGGACTTGCATAAGTCAGTGGGTGTTCTTGCGCTGCTTCTCTTTTTCTTGCGTATTCCGTTGCGGATTATTAATCCGGTCAGACCTGTGAGTGGTGTGCCGAAGAGTACACAAATGGTAGCTGGCGCGGTGAAAGGTTTGCTTTATCTTTCAATGTTGTTGATGCCTGTGAGCGGTATCCTGATGAGTCAGTCTGCAGGCTATCCCGTGGCTATGTTTGGTTGGGAAATCCCCACCCTGATCGCAGAAAATGAACAGATCAATGAAATTGCAGGCTTGACCCACGGTATTGTTTCAAAAGTACTGATGGCTCTCATTGCTCTGCATATATTAGGTGCGCTTTACCACCACTTTATCCGTCGTGATGAAACGCTACGTCGTATGATCCGCGACTGAGATTTTGCTGCGCGGCCTTCGATATCGTTTACTTGGGATGATATCGAGGGCCGCTGACCTGTCGCTCTGCTCAGAGTGTAAATCGACTTATCTTCTGTGCCAGCTCCTTAGAAAGACCGCTCAGCACATTCCCTTCGTGCTCGGCTTTTGATGCTTCTTCGCTGCAGCGTTGGGTAAGCCCGTTGATCTTATGAATGTTCTGGCTGATTTCAGCCGCGACCTGGCTCTGCTGCTCTGACGCTGTCGCCACCTGAGTGTTCACATCATTGATACTGAGCATCACTTCTGAAATGCGGTCAAGAATGGCTGCTGACTCGGTCGTTTTCTCAATACCAAAGGTAGATTGAGCCTGCGACCGTTCTACAGTGTCGACGACTTGTGTTGTCCCCGACCGGAATTGCTCAAGTGTGCTGCGGATAGATTCGGTTGATTCCTGGGTACGGCTTGCAAGCGTGCGCACCTCATCAGCCACCACGGCAAAGCCGCGCCCTTGTTCGCCGGCGCGAGCGGCTTCAATAGCAGCATTGAGAGCAAGTAGGTTTGTCTGTTCGGCAATTCCATTAATGACACCAAGAATTTCTGCAATGCTCTCACTGTCTTTCTGGAGCTGTTGTGCTGCAGCTGAGGTGTTTGTGATGTCATTGCTCAGGCTCTGGATGGCATCCCGAGCCTCATCGGCAATCTTCTTACCTTCGCTGATGTCTTTACCCACAGAGGTAACAGCGTCAGCAGCATCCGAGGCGTTACGGGCTACCTGATGAACGGTCTGGGACATTTCATCTATGCAGGTTACTGCACTTTGTAGCTCCTGCTCCTGTTCGTCTGTCACAGTATTAAGTGAGGTTGTGATTGAGCGAAGGGCAATAGCAGTTTCATCGACTGTGGTAGAGGAGCGCAAGACCTGATCAATAGTCTCGCGGAGGCTGGTAATCAGATGGTTGAATGAAGTCGACATCTGTCCCAGTTCATCGGTTGAACCATGAGCTACAGTCTGCGACAGATCCAGGTCTTTCGATATGTGCTGAATGCGCTCTGTGATGCTGATCACCGGTTTGCAGATACTGTTTGAAATCAGCTTTGTAATCGCAAAAATAATGGCAATGATCAGAGCGAAGGTGATGAATAAGGCCTGATAGGTTGAACTGAGTAACTGACTCGCCTCAGTTTGTGCGGCTGTCGCCATAGTTTCCAGGCTTGTCTCTGATTCGCGGATTGATTGACGCATTTCTCCAGACACTCCTGAATCAGCAGTGAGTCCAATTTCTTTCAGTTTATCTGCCAGCGACAAAAAGTCCTTTCTGTACTTCTGCATAAGTGGCACAGAAGCATTGAAGCCGCGCTCCCGCAGCATGGGCACGGTGTCATCAATACGCTGGGTAAAACGATCAACGTACTTAGCATCCAGGCGTAGCATAAAGTCTTTCTCGTGGCGTCTGAGCATTAGCATCTGATAGAGCAACTCGTAGTCGCCGCCCGCTTTTAAAGATTCTTCTACCTGATGAACTGCGTCGCGCAGACTGCCGTAGAGCCCTGTTTTGGGAGTCAGGCCGGCATCGGTTCTCAGAGTTGCGAGGGAGTTAAATGACGCGACGTAATCATTTACTGATTGTTGTAGGCCGTCGACGCCGGAAACATTCATACCCTGAGTCTGCATGTCTGCCCTCAGCTCGGTGAGGCCTTCGGTCAGTATTGATGCTGTACTGGCATGTTTATCAAGGTAAGACGGGTCAAGGCGGGTTAAGAAGTCCTTCTCATGGCGCCTGAGAGTAAGAACACCTTTCTCTACATCAGCGATATCCTGGCGTACTTCTCCGAGTTGTTCAATCGAGGTGAGTTGCACACTGGTGATCAGGCCAAGCAGAATTAGACCCACGAGCGTCACGGCGACGATCAGGTTGTGCTTAGCCTTAATGGATAAGTGGTTGAACATTGCTACTGCCTCATACTGACTTGCATTCAGTGTAGCAGTGGCCTGAAAAGCTGCCTGAATTTTGAACAGGATTTCAGTTCAGTCGGCCGCGAGCGGCTAATTACCCGCCAGAATCAAAGTTCGATGGGAATCGGCTGTTTCTTTTCAATGAGCTCGATTTTGTAGCCGTCTGGGTCCTGGACGAAGGCAATGACCGTGCTACCGCCTTTGACCGGGCCCGCTTCACGGGTCACAGTTCCACCGGCGTTGCGGATGGCCTCGCAGGTATCTGCTGCATCATCAACCTCTATTGCGATGTGACCGTAACCTGTGCCCAGGTCATACTCTGATTCATCCCAGTTGTAGGTCAGCTCCAGAACGGCACCTTCTTTCTCTGGTTGATAGCCTACGAACGCCAGGGTGTAGCGGTACTGCTCGTTGTCGCTTTTACGCAACAACTGCATACCCATTACGTCTGTATAGAAGTTTATTGAGCGATCGAGATCGCCGACTCGCAGCATGGTGTGCAGTATTCTCATTATCTATCTCCTTTATCCAGGTACCCCAGGCTGTCTCGGGCCAGGTTACTTCTGTCAGTCAGATGTCTTTTGTTTGAATTCACATAGGTCTTCAATGATGCACGAACCGCACTTTGGCTTGCGCGCAACGCACGTATAGCGTCCGTGCAGAATCAGCCAGTGATGAGCATCCATCAGAAATTCTTTCGGAACCAGTCGCATCAGTCGTGCCTCAACTTCATCGACGTTTTTACCCGGTGCAATCTTAGTTCGGTTGGATACCCGGAATATATGGGTGTCGACGGCCATTGCTGGCTGCCGGAAAGCTGTGTTCAGTACCACGTTGGCTGTCTTACGTCCGACACCGGGCAGAGCGACGAGTTCGTCCCGTGTTTGAGGAACTGCACCTCCGTGGCGCTCCAGCAGAAGCTCAGCCATTTTGACCACGTTCTTCGCTTTGCTGTTAAAGAGACCGATGGTCTTAATGTAGTCCTTCAGGCCCTCTTCACCTAGCGCGAGGATCTGAGCGGGGGTATTGGCCACAGGAAAAAGCTTTCGCGTCGCCTTATTAACACTCACGTCGGTTGCCTGTGCTGATAGGGTGACAGCGACAAGTAACTCATACGGAGAGGTGTACTCGAGCTCAGTTTCGGGGTTCGGGTTCTCGTTTCTGAGCCGGGTAAAAATTTCGATACGTTTGTCTTTGTTCATAGTCATCACATCAGGTTGTGTGCTTATGATAACAGCTGAGACAAACAGAAAGGAAAAAGCCCTGCTTCCGGGGAGAGAGCAGGGCTTAGTGGTGATCGACAGGCTTACTTTTCGTTATTCAGCAGCTGTTATTTTTATTGTCGCCAGCTGTGCCTATTCGCTACATCTTATCGACGTGGTGTTCCCAACCGCGTTTTGGAATAGTTTCTCGCTGGCCGGTATTTATAGGTTAGTCAGTACAATGGGTAACGAAAGGCGATTTTGTGCAAATACACAAAATATACGTTCAGTGATTACAGTGCAGTAACACTGGTTACGTTAGGGCTGAAAACAGGGACTGAGCGAGAAAAGAGAGGTTGTCCGGACGGGCCAAGCTCGGCCGGACAGTAGAGCAGCTGGCGGAATCAGTTGTTCGCGTGAAGCTCTTCATTCAGAGCAATTGCGCTCTTGTTGGTAACGCACTGAACCGCGCCGGTGATCGAATCACGACGGAAGAGCAGGTCTGATTTACCGGCCAGGTCACGACCTTTTACGGTCTCAACGATGTTTTTCTGATCATCAAGTACCTGGATTTTAGTGCCCGCAGTCACGTAAAGACCCGCTTCGACGGTGCAGCGGTCACCCAGAGGGATACCAATACCTGCATTTGCGCCCAGCAGACACTTCTCACCTACAGAAATAATGATGTTACCACCGCCTGACAGAGTGCCCATGGTCGAGCAGCCACCGCCCAGGTCAGAGCCATCACCCACAACAACACCCGCAGAGATACGGCCTTCAACCATAGAAACCCCCATGGTGCCCGCATTAAAGTTAACGAAACCTTCATGCATGATGGTCGTGCCTTCACCGATGTACGCACCGAGACGAACGCGAGCAGTGTGAGCAATACGTACGCCAGCAGGCACCACGTAATCCGTCATACGCGGGAACTTATCAACGCTGTTCACTGACAGCAGCTCACCTTCAAGACGCGCCTGCAGTTGAGCATCAGCCAGTTCATTCAGGTCGATAGCACCTTTATTGGTCCAGGCAACGTTAGGCAACAGACCGAAGATGCCTGCCAGGTTTACTCCGTGAGGCTTAACCAGACGATGAGACAGCAGGTGTAACTTGAGGTAGACCTCAGGTGTCGATGACGCCTGGTCGTCAGATTCCAGAATGGTTACAACCACAGGGCGCTTGCTTTCAGTACATGCGCGTGCAAGCTTTGCCTGCTCGCTGTCGGCGCCTTCAACGGCAGAAGCAAAGGTGCTCAGCTGGTCTGAATTCACGCTAATGGCTTCGTTGCCGCCGGTGTAACCAAGCGCAGAGCGAGCAGCTTCAACGATGCCGTCAGCCGGGTTCAGCAGAGGCTTCTGGTAAAAAACCTCCAGCCATTCACCTTTACTGTTGTGGGTACCAACACCGATGGCGATTGCGAATGTGGTCATGAGTATTCCTCAGGTAGTCGTTTAAATGTTGTTATTTCAGGCGGGCTTCGTAGTCGTCTGCTTTGAAGCCAAGCACACGCTCACTGCCAGTATCCAGAAGTGGGCGCTTAATAATCGAAGGGTTGTCGAGTATGACTGCTTTCGCCGTGGTGTTATCCATCGCTTCACGGGTGCTTTCATCAAGCTTTCGCCAGGTTGTTCCGCGACGGTTGATCACCGCTTCCCAGCCTAGTTCATCGAGCCATGTATCCAGCTTGTCCGCCGGGACTCCTTCTTTTTTGTAGTCATGAAAGTGGTAGTCGATGCCTGCGTCAGCCAGCCATTTAAAGGCCTTCTTCATGGTGTCGCAGTTTTTGATACCGTAAATCGTCAGCACGGGGTATCCCTTATTCATGTCATAAATCGGTGCGGATGATACCAGAATGGACAGGCTGGATCAGCAGGTGCTGTGCTTTGCCGGGCCAACCTGAGCGGGAAGATTGTTCACACTGCTTTTATTGGACGAATCGCGGCTTGCAGAGTGCTTCGGCGGGTCTACGCTTAAAGCCAAAGAGGAGGTCTGCCATGTCGCCAATCAAAAGTCTGAGCATTCGTGCAAAGCTGATGTTGTTAATATTGCCGTTACTGGCAGCTCTGGTGGTAACTGACGTACGTTTATTGCAGTCCATGGGGAGTCGTATAGCAAGCTTCAGCCATATCGAAGTGCTTGTAACCTTGACTCAGCTCAATAGTAATCTTGCACATGAAATACAAAAAGAGCGGGGCATGTCTGCGGGTTACCTTGGGAGTGGAGGGAGTTCCTTCGCACAGGCGATTGTTAAGCAGCGTCAGCTCGTGGATGCCCGCCGGGCCGATTGGGAAGCCTATATTCGTGACCATTCGTTGAAAGATTATCCAGGGGTTCAGCAAGAGATTAAGGCGGCGGAAAAACGCCTGGAACGCCTGGCTTCCGTAAGAAAATCTGTCACAGACCAATCGGTCGAGCTCGGTGAGGTACTTAAGTTCTACACCGGCACCATTGCACATCTTCTGAGTGTACCTGCGCAAGCTGCGCATTATTCGGAGGATGCAAAGGCTACGCTTGATCTCTCCGCTTATTATTCATTCCTCCAGGGCAAAGAGCGAGCGGGTATCGAGAGAGCGGTGCTTAGTAACGCATTTGGTGCAGATCAGTTTAATGGTGCTCTGTACTCACGCTTTGTGCACCTGGTTGCTGAACAAGAGAGTCACTTTCGTGAGTTTGCCGCTTTCACTGATGATGATGGGGCGACATTGTGGGAGCGGTTCAATGTCAGTGCAGAAGTTGTTGCAGTCCAGAAGTATCGTGATATCGCCCACAGGCAGTCTGGCACCGGTGGTTTTGGGGTGAAGGCAGCTGATTGGTTTGCAGCGTCAACAGCGCGTATTAATAAATTGAAAGAGGTCGAAGATACCCTGTCAGCCGCGCTCATCAGCAACGCAAAAGCAGGTGGTACTCTGGCTCAGAGTGAATTTGTAGGTATGCTGACTATCGCAGTTGCTGTTATTGCGGTATCGATTTTGCTGGTTTGGCTCGTCGTCGCAATGCTGGTTAACCAGATCAGGGAAGTCGTGCAGGGGTTGAAGCGGGTTTCAGACAACCTGCAACTTGATGTGCCGGCTATGATTCATACGGATGATGAACTCGGCGAGGCAGCGAGAGCCTTTAACAGCATGCAGGCACAGATTGCGGATATGATCCATTCAATCGACAGCACATCGAAACAACTGTCTTTGATCGCTATTCAGAACCACGCGACGATCTCACTAAGTACCAAAGGTATGAAACAGCAACAGACAGAGACTGAATCTGTTGTCGAGTCCGTCGGCCAGCTTGAGATCGCAGCTCGGGATATTGCGGTGAATATTCACAATATGTCTGAGCAGACTGATTCTGCCGATACGACGATCGGGAAAAGCGTCGGTGTTGTCCAAGAGAGTGTTGGCAAGATCGCCAGTCTGGATGAAACGATGACTTCGGTCGCGGGTGTGATTCGCGAATTGCACGGTCGTAGTGAGTCTATCGGCAGCGTGTTGAGTGTGATCAAGGCGATTGCAGAGCAAACTAATCTACTGGCACTTAACGCAGCTATCGAAGCTGCAAGGGCGGGCGAGCAGGGGCGTGGTTTCGCTGTTGTTGCTGATGAGGTCCGCAGCCTGGCTCAGAGAACACAGGAATCGACGTATGAGATTGAGCAAATCGTCAGTCAGTTCCAGTCGCAGACTCAGGAAGCGTTTAAAGCCGTTGAGGGCTCAAAAGATGTTGTTACAGGAGCCGTGTCACTGTCCGGTACGCTCAGTCAGGAGTTGTCGATGATCCGTGATGCAGTGGCTGGTATTCGGGATATGTCAGACCAGATCGCCGCCGCCGCTGAAGAGCAGGTGCAGACCAATGGAGAGGTATCGACGCGCACGAGAAATATCTTCAATATATCGCGTCATACCGCTGCAACAGGTAATTTCATGCGTAAAACCGCAGAAGAGCAGCGCGCTCTGGCCCGGACATTACAGGATCAGGCCGAGCGGTTCGAATTATAGGCGATAGCTTCGCTTCTGAGCCGACTCAAGCAGTGAGTCGGCGGAGTTCCCTTCGTTGTGCTCTTCCTGAAATACCGACCACCAATCGGTAACTTTGCCATTCTCATAGATAGCAATATGACCAAACTGGCGGAACACAGACTCACTCTGAGTCGGCCTCAGGAAAATATAGTCATCTTCTTCGATCTTTGTATCCTTCGGAAAACCGTACAGCTCCTGATTGCTGGATCGGCCATGAAGGCGAACCTGTTCCGTTTCCCTTGGGTAGACAGGTTTTGCAAGCCAGTTACCGCCGTAGATAAAAGCTCCTTGAGCTGGAAGGAATCCAGTCCAGCGGAGAATTGCCGACACAGTCGGTGATAGCGGAATCTCTGGTCGGTCTACCTTCTTGAGAATAGGCGCGGCTATGTAGGCAGCGGCAATATGATGCTCCAGAGTATCGACATCATAGTTCTTGGGTTTGACCAATGCTGAACCAGCCGCGATCTCTGATACAAAGCTGTTGTCGGTGTACATGGTGTAAGTTGAGCTACCACCAGTATTAAGCGTCAGGTCTTTGAGGGCATCTTTTCCCAGTTCAACTTCTACCGCTTGAAGGAAGTTGCTGTATCGTCCCCGGGCATCTGCAAACGCACGCCGGCTGCCACCGAGAATACCTGGAATATGTGGGATATGAGCCTCGTAGCCCATTAAACCGGTCAGTATTAGGTGGTCCGAGTTCTGAATTATCCGTAAAGCTTCGGTGAACTCACTGCTGCTCCGGAAGCCACCGCGATGCATACCTACGTCGATTTCCAGGCTCACCCTGATAGTCAGATTGTTCTCCCGGGCAAATTGGCCGTACTGGGCTAACCGACGAGGACTATCGATAAGCCACTGCAGCTGAAGGTCTGGAGAGAAGCACATGCTGCTGGTTTGCTTTCTATGCCAGTTATAGAAATGGCGTGCTGCGCGAACGGGTAGAGGTTTTCCCATAAGAATGTCGGCAGACGGAATCTGATTCACTATCTGCAGCAGAAAGGGCAGATGGAAGCACATCAGCCTCTGACTGCCGGTACGTCGCATAATGTACTGAAGCAGCGGAATCGAGGGCAATGACTTGGTGACGAGGCGGTAGTCGAACCCCTTGTTCAGTACGTCAATAAGGTGGTCAATATTTCTATCCAGACGTTCCTTATCCAGTACTAGGGTCGGTGTGCAGATCTCAGCCTCGTGCAGGGCCTCGGTCAGCGCCGTAAAATACAAGTCGTTCATTGCTCGCCTGGGCCGGACGGCCACTTTTTGTTGCTATTTTATTTTTATTATTACTAAAGCATTGGCAATGTTGCCAAACAGGTAACATCATATCTGGCGATTCTTAAAATAGCCAGTTTACTGCGAACGATTGATCAGCGAATCAGAAGAACAATCCTGCCTCAAGCTGCGCTTCCTCGGTCATCATGTCCCGGCTCCATGGAGGGTCGAATACCAGCTCAACATTGACAGAAGTGACATTAGGGACTTTTGCGACACGGTATTTCACATCGGAAACCAGAACCGGGCCCATACCGCAGGTGGGAGCTGTCAGTGTCATCCTGATATTGACGTCAGTGCCTTCGATATCGATTCCGTAGATCAGCCCGAGATCGAGCAGGTTGATCGGAATCTCAGGATCGAAAATGGTGCGGAGGGCCTGTTCGATCTGTTCTTTGTGCACCTGCCCATCCCCCGGATCATCGAAGGTGATGCTTTCAGACTCAAGCCCCAGCGCAGCCGCATCGGTACCATCGACGCGCATCATGTTGCCGTTCACCGTCACCGTATAGTTGCCACCCAATGCCTGATTGATGGTGACGAAGGTACCTGCGCTGATTGTCGTCGGCGTACCGGACGGCACCATGCGAGCGGGACAATTATCGTTGGCAACCACCATTCGACGTTCAATAGACATGGATTCAACCTGTGATCTGGACAAAGCGCGTATTCTAACAGGATTAGCGCTACTTTATTCATTCAGTTAGCACACTGGAACTGTGTCTGTAGAGTTGTCCGGCGCGGGGAAGCAGTTTAAGCTGGCAGGGTTTAGAGATGGTGGGCTGGAGTCCCCGCCACGAGCGACAAGGACAGCTATTACATGATTATCCTTCCCGTTGAGCGGCGCCTGAACTGGAGTCACCCGCCGATTGTTCTGATCGGTATCATTCTTCTGAATATCCTCGTATTTTTTCTCTATCAGAGTGGCGATACGGAACGTTATATCAAGGCAGTCACTGCGTATAACGAGTCAGGGTACTTTGACGACGAATGGCCGCACTACCAGACTTATCTGGAACAACAGGGTGACATTGAGCACCTCGAAGAGCTTCGGTCATACCACGAAGACGACTTGATTTTCCCGGTCGTAACTGCGGTTGTGACAGACCGGGGCTTCTATAACTACCTTGAAGCGAACGGCCCCTCGTTGTTTTACCCGAGTTTTTATTACGAGTGGGTGGATCGCCGTTCTGAGATCAATGAACAGATAGATAGCATCAGTAGTGTACGCTTTGGCGTAAAGCCAAACGACCTCTCGGTGATTGACCTTTTCATGTATCAGTTTCTCCACGGTGATTTTATGCATCTGATGGGGAACATGATGTTTCTGATGATCTGTGGCTTTGTGGTTGAGGCGGTTCTCGGGCACCTGCCGTTTCTTGGACTGTATCTGCTCGGCGGCATTGTGGCTGGTATTTCACACGCAGCTGTGGATTTCACTTCAGAACAACCTTTGGTGGGTGCTTCGGGCTCATTGTCGGCGGTAATGGCAATGTATCTGATTATTTATCGATGGCAGACTATTCGCTTCTTTTACTGGTTCTATTTGATCGTTGGTTACTTCAGGGCACCGGCGATGATTCTTCTGCCGGTGTATATCGGTAAAGAGCTGATCAGCTTTTATTCAGACCCTGACAGTAACGTCGCCTTTATGGCTCATGCTGGTGGTTTAGTCGCGGGTGCATTGTCTGTTGGGGCGCTGGCTCTGATTCGCCCTGAATTACTTAAATTCGAATACATAGAAACGCCTGAAGACGATACCGAACCTTATCGTCAGCAACTCGCGGAGATATACGCTGCCATTGAAAAGTATCGCTTTGATACTGCTCAGCATCGTATAGAGCAGGCAATTACGACCTATGGTGAAGAGTTTGAGCTGCTACTGCTTCAGTACAATCTGCTTAAATTACGCAGGAATAAGACCTGGCTTGCGAGCCTGAAAAAAGTTCTGCGCTACGAAGATACCTCAGACGAAGAATTAATCCGCCAACGCGATATATGGGCAGATATCCGGCCCTACCTTAAGCATATTGACTCAGAAACGCTGGCGATCTGTGGCTCAAATTTTTCTCACTTAGAGGATCTCAGTTTCTCAGAAGAGATCTTTTCTCTATTGAAAAAGCGCAATGCAAAGCCATCTGAATTGAGCCGGGTGGCGACCAGCCTGGCCAAAGCGCACAGTCGCCAGAATCGGGCAGATAAACAGCAATACTATGTCAGCGTTGCTGAACAACTGGCGATGGGGGCATAAATGAAGTACTGCAAATATCATCCTACCGAAGCCGCCACCTGGCACTGTACTCATTGCGACTGTCAGGTATGCGATACCTGCACCCAGGAGTCTGAAAGGGGGGAGGACCGCTACTGCTGCAAATGTGGCGCGACGCTCGAGTCACTGGGATCTGCGTATACGGCTGAACCCTTCTGGGAACGACTCTCTGAAACTTTCCGGTATCCGCTCACTGTACCGGTTATGACTCTGATAATTGTACTGTCCGCTATCAGCGGTGTTCTGTTCTTTGTGCCTATCGTAGGTGCTGTGGCAGGATTGATCTCGGCGGGTATTCTCACCAAGTACAGCTTTCAATGCCTGGAAGAGACGGCCGCGGGAAATATGTCTCCGCCCGACCTGAGCGAAGCCTTCTCGGGTGGCATCGTGATTATTTTCAAAATGATTGGTTTAATTATCCTGATTACCGCAGGTGGGATCGGCTCATACCATTATTTGGGTGCAGGGATTACCGGGCTACTCGGAGCCTTGGTTGTTCTCAGTATTCCGGCCTTTCTTATTAACTTTGCGTTAACAGATCGCGTACTGGCGTCGTTTGCGCCACCGAATATATTACGTATCGTCAGTGCTGTTGGTTTACCGTACGGTATTCTGATTGGCCTTCTTTTATTGATGAGTTCGTCTGTGGGTTTGCTTTCTTACATGGTCTTCTCTGGATTCGAGTGGGCGAGCATGATTCTGCAATCAGTCATTTCTAATTTCTATATGGTGGTTATCTTTCACCTCCTCGGCTACGTGGTTTTCCAGTATCAGGAAAAGCTTGGTTTTTACGCGCGAGCGCAGACGGGGGATGCTCCGATATATCGGAGCGAAGTAGAGCGTAGCCGGGCGAAGATCAGTGTTCTGATCAAAGAAGGCGACTATGAGGGCGTCAATCGCTTATATAAGAAAACACTGGATCGTCATGGGCAGGACCTGTCGCTCAATGATGAATACTTCGAGTTCCTAACGGCTACCGGAAACAAAGAAGATCTGCTTGAGTTTGCCGACGACTATATGGCTTACAAGCTACATAAAGGACACCAGGCCCAGCTTAAGCGAATTTATAACCAGACCCGCAGTGTGGTTCCCGACTTTAAACCGACAAGTCACGAAGTTCGTTTCACTCTCGCGCAGGATTACGCATCCTTTGGGGATTACCCAGCCGTAATTCGACTGGTGAATGGTATGCATCAGGACTGCTCAGATAATCAGCTATTGATTAAAGCCTATTCGTTGATGCATGAAGCGCTACAGGCGCTTGAAAAAGAAGAGATGGCGTCACGGTGTAAGAAACTGCTTAACCGGCTGGAGGCTCAAGCCGTTTAAGCAGGGCAGCTCAACTGAGCCTCAGACGCTGAAACTTTCACCGCAGCCACACAGGTCTTTGGCATTCGGGTTATTGAAGGTAATGGTGCTGTTCAGGCCTTCTTTGGTGAAGTCGATCACCGTGCCACGGACATAGGCACGGGCGTCTGCTGCAACGTAAAGGGTCACGTCGTCGGCTACCTGAATCGCATCGTCTTCTGACTTTTCATCATCAACGAATTCGACATCATATTTAAAGCCTGAACAGCCACTCTTTTTGACTGCAAGGCGAATACCTTTCATGTCTGGGTTTTTGCTCAGCTGCTTACGCACGTGTGCAATCGCTGCCTCCGTCATGGAGACTTCTGCTTTAGCATTTGGATCATAAGTCTCAATATTCATAGCCGGATCACCTTAGAGTAAAAACATTCTGGCTTTTTCAAGGCCAGCAAACAGGCGCTCAACATCGTCCATGGTGTTATAAAAACTGAACGAGGCACGAACTGTACCCGGCACCTTAAACTGGTTCATCAATGGCATCGCACAGTGATGGCCAGTGCGAACGGCAATGCCTTGCTGGTCGAGCAGAGTCCCGACGTCAGCAGGGTGTGCACCATCCAACAGGAAGCTGAATACGCTCGCTTTATGTGGTGCAGTACCGATTTTACGGATACCGCCAATCTCGTCGGCCAGTTCGTTGGCACGTACGAGCAGCGCATTCTCGTGTTGCTCAAGTGCTGCACGGTCCACGCCATTCAGATAACTAACCGCGGCAGCCAAACCGATGGCCCCAGCAATGTTGGGGGTGCCTGCTTCAAATTTAAAGGGCAGAACATTGTAGGTTGTACCATCGAAAGAGCAGTGCTCAATCATTTCACCTCCGCCTTGATAAGGCGGCATGGCATTCAGCAGTTCTTCTTTGCCGTACAGCACACCGATACCAGTCGGGCCGAACAGCTTATGACCAGAGAAGGCGTAGAAGTCGACATCGAGTGCCTGCACATCGACATCCCAGTGGGCAACGGCCTGGGCACCATCAACCAGTACTTTGGCACCTACATCGTGAGACATCTTAATAATGTCAGCGACGGGATTAATCGTGCCTAATGCGTTGGACACATGAACAACGCCCACTAGTTTTACCTTATCGTTGAGCATGGAAGTAAACGCTTCCATATCCAACTCGCCATTATCTTTTACCGGAATAGGACGAAGTGTTGCACCTGTCTGCTCACACAGCATCTGCCACGGAACGATGTTCGAGTGGTGCTCCATGCCTGACACGAGAATTTCGTCACCGGCCTTGATGTTCTGACGGCCCCAGGTCGCAGCAACCAGATTAATCGACTCGGTTGTGCCACGGGTCCAGACGACTTCTTCTGACTTGTTCGCGTTTAGAAACGCCTGCAGGGTTTTGCGTGCGTCTTCAAACTGTTGCGTAGCGCGATCACTCAGAGTGTGAGCGCCACGGTGAACATTCGAATTATTCAGGCGATAATAATCACTCAGCGCATCAATAACGCATTGCGGCTTTTGAGTGGTCGCGCCGTTATCGAGGTAAACCAGCGGCTTGCCGTTCACTTCCTGATGAAGTGCCGGGAATTGTGCACGGATGTCGTTAATCAGCGCCTGAGTCATTCTTACAGCTCTCCAGAGAGTTGAGCGGACAGATCGTCATCTCGACCAAAGCGTTTTGCCAACTGAGGGCGTAGCCAAAGGCCCAGCGCTTCATCGTTCAGACCATTCAGCAGTTCATTGATAAAACCAAAGCTCAGCATCACTTCAGCATCGGCGGCGCTGATACCACGGCTTTGCAGATAGAAGCGGGCTTTTTCTTCAAGCTGAGCGACGGTGGCACCGTGTGCACACTGAACGTCATCAGCGTAGATCTCAAGCTCAGGCTTGGTGTTGATCTCGGCGGTGTTTGTCAGCAGCAGGTTTTTGTTGCTCAGTTCAGCCAGCGTTTTCTGGGCATCCGGATGAATATGAATACGGCCGTTAAAAGTTGCTTTGGCTTTATCATTCATAATGCCGCGGAACACTTCGTCGGTCGTACAGTGCGCTGCTTTGTGCTCAACGCAGGTATGAAAATCAATGACCTGTTTGTTCTGCGGAACATAGACACCGTTCATTTCGCAGTGCGAACCGCCAACATTATGGTTCACGATAATGTCATTGCGGGTGAGGGCAGAACCCAGACCTAAATGAAAACCTTCGTAACGCGAATCACGCTGCAGATCGATAAAGGTACCGCCAATATGAAATGCAGACTCTGCCATCAGTTGCATGCGGTAATGCACCAGTTTGGCGTTATCGCCAACGCGGATTTCAGTAACCGCATTGGTGAAATTATTCTGCTTACCATCGACAGTATCGTCACCTGTATAGTGCTCGATGACAGTCGCTTCAGAACCCTGCTCGAGAGCGATCAATAAACGCGTATTAACGGTAAAAGGTGCATCGCCTACGGTGTTGGCGTAGACAATGTGCAGCGGGTGCTCGAGGCGTTGGTTCTTCTCGACCAGAACAAACAAGCCATCGTTAATGCTGGCGTCATTGAGGTCGGCAAACAAATGTCCGCGCTCACCTTTTACATTGCCTAATAGTTCACGAATGGCTTCCTGCTGTTCCGGGCGAGCGTCACGGAAACGAACGACCAGCTCGAGTGCAGCAGCGTCTGATGCGGAAGTATCCAGCTCGCCGTTAGCAACTACAAGGCGATTAGCCTGAAGACCCGGAACAACCGGTGCATGCGCCTGAGCGTGCGGAGCACTGTTGGCAAAGCCGGTTTCAGTCAGGTTATACAGTGAGGTGTATTTCCAGTCTTCGGTTTTACGTGTAGGCACAGTGGCTTCAGCGAAGGCCTGTTGGCCGCGCTCATTTGTTGATTCGAGCCATGCCAGTGGGCTGATGCCTTTTGCAAGTTCAAGCTGCTGGGCAATAAATTCAGCGGCCATATCACTCAGCTCCGTTTTCGTTACCGTTTTCCAGCCAGCCGTAGCCTTTTTCTTCCAGCTCCAGCGCCAGTTCTTTACCGCCGGATTTCACGATGCGGCCATTCGCCAGAACGTGAACATAGTCTGGCACGATATAGTCGAGCAGACGCTGGTAGTGGGTAACTACGATAAAGCTGCGGTTAGCATCGCGCATTGCGTTCACACCATCAGCGACCACCTGTAGGGCATCGATATCCAGACCGGAGTCGGTTTCATCGAGGATGCACAGGCTTGGTTCCAGCAGCATCATCTGCATCAGCTCGTTACGCTTTTTCTCACCACCAGAAAAACCTTCGTTAACGCCACGCTTGAGGAAGCTCTGATCGAGGTTGACGGCTTTGCATTTTTCACGAGCAAGTTTTAAAAACTGAACAGAATCCAGCGCAGGCTTGCCTTGCTGCTCACGTACTGCATCAACAGAGGCTTTCAGGAATTCGAGGTTAGAAACACCCGGAATTTCAACCGGATACTGGAATGCCAGAAACAGACCTTCGCGTGCGCGCTCTTCAGGATCAAGATCGAGAATATCCTTGCCGTTCAGAGTGGCGGAACCACCAGTCACTTCGTAGCCTTCACGACCCGCCAGTACGTTACCCAGGGTACTTTTACCGGCACCGTTCGGACCCATAATGGCGTGTACTTCACCCGGGCCGATGTTCAGGTTCAGGCCTTTGAGAATTTCTTTTTCTTCAACGCTGGCCTTGAGGTCTTTAATCTCGATCATTTCTTTAACCTTTTGTCTGGTGGCAGACGGTTAGTGTTCAATTTTCAAATTTTGATTTGTGATTTCTTTCGGGAGACCGGAAGAAGATCGGCTGGTCGCGGTAAATACATCCCTGTACGCTCGGCTGTGCCATCCATGGCACAGACGCCAGCCTCAACTTCTTCCGATCTCCCTTACTATTCGTTCACCCCAAAGGGCGTTCGCTTGACTACAGTTCTGGGCGTCATGAGCGAATGGAGTGCAAGGCAAAACCGAGTGAAGAAGCGCAGTTTACAAGTAGTAAATGAGCATTCTGAGCGAGGTTTTAACACCGCAATCCAGAGCGCAGTAGGCCAGAATTAGCCGACAGAGCCTTCCAGAGAAATCTCCAGGAGCTTTCCTGCCTCCACGGCAAACTCCATCGGCAACTCTTTAAATACTTCTTTACAGAACCCGTTAACAATCATGGATACCGCTTTCTCGGTATCGATGCCGCGCTGCTGACACAGGAACAACTGATCATCGCTTACGGTCGATGTCGTTGCTTCGTGTTCTACTACAGCACTTGGGTGCTTGCTCTCAATATATGGGAAGGTATGAGCACCACACTTATCGCCTAAGAGCAGAGAATCGCACTGAGTGAAGTTACGTGCACCTTCCGCCATTGGACCCATTCGCACTAAGCCGCGATAAGCATTCTGACTTTTACCCGCAGAAATACCTTTCGAAATAATGGTCGACTTAGTGTTCTTGCCCATGTGAATCATCTTGGTGCCGGTGTCGGCTTGCTGATAATTATTGGTCAGGGCAACGGAATAAAATTCGCCAATGCTGTTGTCGCCTTTCAGCACACAGCTTGGGTACTTCCAGGTGACGGCAGAACCGGTTTCAACCTGAGTCCAGCTGACTTTGGCGTTGGTGTGAGCAACGGCACGCTTGGTCACGAAGTTGTAGATACCGCCTTTGCCGTTTTCATCGCCTGGATACCAGTTCTGCACCGTACTGTACTTAATTTCAGCACCATCAAGAGCGACCAGCTCTACAACGGCTGCGTGCAGCTGGTTTTCATCACGCATCGGTGCAGTACAGCCTTCGAGGTAACTGACGTACGAACCTTCATCGGCGACAATTAAAGTACGCTCAAACTGGCCGGTCATGGCTTCGTTGATACGGAAATACGTAGACAGTTCCATCGGGCAGCGAACCCCTTTCGGGATATACACAAAGGAACCATCGGAGAACACGGCGCAGTTCAGTGCTGCAAAGAAGTTATCGCGCTGAGGTACAACAGAGCCCATGTACTTCTTGATCAGCTCTGGGTACTCGTGAACGGCTTCTGAAATCGGCATAAAGATAACGCCAGCTTCTTCCAGCTTTTCGCGGAATGTAGTCGCGACGGATACTGAGTCGAACACGGCATCAACGGCAACGCCCGCAAGTGCCATTTGCTCGTGCAGTGGGATACCCAACTTGTTGTAGGTTTCCAGCAGCTCTGGGTCGACTTCATCAAGCGATTTTGGTTTGTCTTCCATGCTCTTAGGCGCAGAGTAGTAAGACACGCCCTGATAATCGATTTCAGGGTAACCCAGGTGCGCCCAATCAGGCTCTTCCATGGTCAGCCATTCGCGGTAGGCTTTTAAGCGCCACTCAGTCAGCCACTCGGGTTCGCCTTTTTTAGCTGAAATAAAGCGCACCACATCTTCATCCAGCCCTGGTGGCAGGGTCTCGGACTCAATGTTAGTGACGAAGCCGGCTTTGTATTCACGGGCTTTGATCTGGCTTTCAATTTCAGCGTTGGTGGCCATAGCTACTTCTCTCGCGTCGCATCATAGGTGCATCGGGTACATCATTATCGAGCGCAGTCTACCAGAACTGACGCCAATAACTGAGTATTTTACTCAGGTACTCTCTGTCTGTACAGAAAGAATACCAAGTTGGTATGCTTTGTGTCAGGATTGTATCAAAGCCCATGAATGCTGACGAATCGACAATGATTCTCAATCGGGTTCTAAGAAAAACACGGCGGCCTGATCCACAGGAAAGACAGATGCTCAGAATCGGCAAACTCACAGATTACGGAATCGTGGTGCTTAATCACTTGGCGGCGCAGGGCGCGGTTCAGCAGTCGGTGGATGACATTTCATCGACCACTGGTCTCAACGTTCCGACCGTACGCAAAGTGATGAAGGCACTGGTCGATAGCGGACTTGTGAACGCCCGTCGTGGTGCCAAAGGCGGTTATCGCATCGCCCGGTCACCTGCACAGATCAGCGTTCGCGATGTAGTTGAAGCCTTCGAAGGCCCGATTGCTCTGACGGAGTGCTCTCAGGACCATCATGTCTGCGATATCACCGATACCTGTAATCTCTCAGACGGCTGGGGTGGGATAAACCAGCTGATTATGCAGATGATGGGGCGAATTTCTCTCGAAGACGTCCGTAACCCTCAGATCGTCGATCAGTTGTACCGGCAGTTGCTGGATGACGGGCCAAGGATTCAGTTGGTGAATTTGTAGGGGCGCCATCTTTTCAAGCAAGTGTGCGGAATTGAGTTAGGCAATCTGGGCCACTGAAAACTGTAGTCAGGTCTGAGTCAGTAGCAGTCAGATAGACTCCTGCTATAGTTGAACGTACGTGTTATCTACAATCCATCTCACATTGGACTTGTGAGTCTGAACTAGTGCAGGAAAGCATTTTTCAGCGTCGCCGAGGTCGTTGTTCAACCGTGGTAAATCTCAGTCAGTATGGTCATCTGGTTCATATCGAGACCATTGAGGAATTGAAGCTTTATGAACTGATACCCAACGTTGTTTGGGTGTTCGATATTGATAAGCACGGTTGGTGGTGGGGCAATTCGGCTGCAGTAACCTTCTGGGGGCTGGATTCGCTACAAGCACTGATCGACAAGGATCTGTCAGGCGATACTCAGGGCGCGCGTGATCGTACGCTGCAAACCTTTGAGCTCGCGGTGCGCGAAGGCCTTACCGTTGACCCCTGGACAACCTACCCGAACGGCAAACCTAAGACGTTGTTGATGATGCACCGGGCAGTGCTCTTGGGGCCAGATCGTCATCGAGGCATCATTGCCTACATCAACGAGCAGGTAAACATGGGGGAGCAGCCTGAAAATCTGCTCTTAATGGAGGCGATGCGCTATACGCGGGTGCCTGCAACTACCTTCACCCTGGATGGTACACCCGTGGTAGAAAACCCTGCGGCGACCGATGCTTATAACTATATCCATGGCCAGTCTCTGGCAGCAGATATCTCTCCTTTTGTTGCCCGCTTTGCAGACCCTGCTGACGGACAAACCTGTCTCAACCGGGTGCAGGCAGGAGAAGAAGGCCGCTGGGACTACATCATGCAAACCGCCAATGGGCCGCGCCGCCATAGTCTGGATATTCGCCGTACCCGCCATCCATTGAACGGGGATTTCCTGTTTCTGGTGGTCGAGTATGATTTCACCGAATTGTACGAGGCGTTGGAAGAAGTCGAGTCAGCGCGCTCCAGGCTGCATGATATTGCGATGAAGGATGCTCTTACGGGTGTGCATAGCCTCCACTACATGCAGGAGGCCGCCGACGCTGAACTCGCTCATGCCGCCCTTGATAAACAGCCACTCTGGCTGATGTTTATTGACCTGGATGGCTTCAAAGCAATCAACGACAACTTCAGCCACAGTGCCGGTGATGAGGTGTTGCGTGAAGTGGCCAGACGCTTACAGGAGGTTATTTGTGAGAGCGACCTGCTGGCCCGGATTGGTGGGGACGAATATGTACTGCTATCTCACGCCAGCTCGCGAGCAGATTCTGAACGTATGGCTCAGCGTATTCTGGATTGCCTGCACGAGCCAATCCCGGTTGAGGGCGCCCAGGCCCGGGTCAGCGCCAGTATCGGCATTGCTAACTTCCCTGACGATGGGGAGGATCTCGAATCACTGCTTAAAGCCGCAGATGCCGCCATGTATCGGGTAAAGAAAGACGGAAAGAACGGTTTTGCTTTTGTTCCATCCGAAGATTGATCCCATCTGTTAGAGCGAGGACCTGCGAATCTATTGCCGTAACGGCCGAAGGGTTCGAAGTACTGACGCTCAGGGAAGAAGAGAGTCGGCAGTTAAGCTGATATAATCTTCCCACGTTTTTGATCTCTGAGTTCCATAATGTCTTCTTCGATGAGTCCATCCTACCTCGACCGTTTCGGCGGTATTGGCCGTTTATACGGTGCAGACGGCTTGCAACGCCTGCACGATGCACACGTCTGTGTGATTGGTATTGGTGGTGTCGGTAGCTGGGCGGCGGAAGCTCTGGCGCGTACCGGGGTGGGTAAGATCACTCTGATCGACATGGACGATATCTGTGTTACCAACACCAACCGTCAGACTCATGCCATGACCAGTTCAGTCGGTAAGCTTAAGTGCGAAGCGGTGGCCGAGCGCTTAAAAGACATTAACCCTGAAATTGACGTTGATGCTCGTATGGCGTTTGTTACGGTGTCGAATCTGGAAGAGCAGATCACACCAGATATGGATTACGTGATCGACTGCATCGACAGCGTGAAGAACAAAGCCGCGCTGATTGCGTTCTGTAAGCGTCGTAAGATCCGTATCGTGACGACGGGTGCGGCAGGCGGCCAGACAGACCCGACGCAGATTCAGATCGGTGATCTGAATAAAACGTTCAATGATCCGCTCGCACGTAAAGTACGTTCGTTACTGCGCCGGGAATACGGATTTTCGCGCAACGCCTCGCGTAATTATTCGATCCCTTGCGTGTTCTCGACCGAACAATTGGTTTATCCGGGCAGCGATGGCACCGTCTGCCAGACCAAGGCGTTCGCCGGCGAAAGCACACGCCTTGACTGCAACAGCGGCTTTGGTTCTGCCACTATGGTGACAGGCACCTTCGGCTTTGTCGCAGCGTCACGCGTGATTCGTCGCATAGCGGATAATGCCGGGAAGAAATCCTAACCTCCGCTTTCAAGCTTCAAGCGCTTTTAAAACATCCGCATATGGCACTTGCTCAAGCGCTGCATAATTCGCAATTTTCTTCGCTTTCACTTTAGTCAGCCATGGGCTGGCCATACCGCTTAAAAAGCGCGTCTGAGTTTCAGGCTCAGGCAGCAGTTTAAACATCGCCTGATACGCTTGATTAAACTCCGACACCATTCCCTGAATAACAGAAGGCTCAGGTGCATTCACGACACTGTTCTGCGGCCAGGGCTGCCATTTATCCATGCAGACAGAACAGTGGCCGCAATCCTGTGCCATCGAATGATCATTAAAATACACGGCCAGTTGTCGGCTTAAACACTGCTGGGACTGAAACAGGTTCACCATATTGTGAAGGCGTTGAATATCACTGTTCTGATGGGCCATAAAGCTCTGGTGCAGTTCATCGGCAATGGCGTCGGTTTCGGATACTTGCCAAGGCTTTACCTCATACACCTCGGTCATCTGCTTTATTTCGAGCGTTAACCATTGCTGCTCAGCACAATATTCTAAGGCTTTCACTGCACGCGAGCGCGCATCCGGTCCAAGGCTCTGAATTAGTGCATCCATATCCAGGCTGTACCAGGTGCGACCTTTTTTACTGTGATTTAACAGCGTCTGAATAAACGTCTGTCGCTCGCCACTGAACTGAGCGAGCAGGGCGCTTTCGGATTCTGGCTTAAAACGGTATTCGGCATAGTAGCTGTAGAGCGGAGTGATTCGCCCGGCCATTTCTAAATGTACGAGTAAGGTTTTTAATGGCAGTGGGCGGATATCCGTCTGGTTCGACAGTGGCTGCATCATGGTTTCCCAACGGCCAGAGCCATTACTGTTTACAGCGGTATCTGTGCTGATGGTGGTGAGTAAACGCTTAATCGCCCCGAGGGTTGGCGTATCGCCGTAGGTGAAATTTTCAAGTATGGTTAAACCACTTAAATCGGCGAGCAATACACAGTCGGAGGGATTCCGGTCACGCCCGGCGCGGCCGATTTCCTGACTGTAGTTTTCTATCGATTTTGGTAAGTCATAATGCAGTACCTGACGGATATTGCTTTTGTCGATGCCCATACCAAAGGCAATGGTCGCCACGATGCAGGGCGTCGCCCCTGACATAAAACGCTGCTGAATCTCCTGACGTGTCTCGCTGGCAAGGCCTGCATGATAGGACTCCACCGGCACGGATACCATCTGCTTTAACTGGCTGGCGACTTCGTCGGCGGTGTTTTGCTGTGTAACGTAAATAATACTGCCGAAAGGTTCGCCTTTTTTGATCCGGTGATTTAACCATTGAGCACATTTGTTTATGCGTTCATGTACTGGCGTAGGCTGAACTAATAATCGAAGGTTTGGCCGATAGAAACCGGTACTGATGACATCCTGCTCTACGATATCAAAATGTCGGCGCATGTCTTCTACGACGGGCTGTGTCGCCGTTGCTGTTAAGAGCAAAGATTGCGGGATATTAAATTCGCGACGCCATTGAGGCAGTTTCAGGTAATCCGGGCGGAAGTTGTGCCCCCATTCAGAAATACAGTGCGCTTCATCGACGACCAGTAAAGAGATAGCAACGCCCCGGATAAATTCGCGAAAGCGCTCATTTTTTAAACGCTCCACTGAGATAAAAAGAATCTTTATTTCACCGCAGCGAACGCCTTGCTGTACTGAGGTCAACTCTTTGCGGCTGAGAGTGGAGTCGAGGCTGGCAGCGGCAACGCCTTTGCTACGAAGAAAAGCCACCTGATCCTGCATCAGTGCTAACAGCGGCGACACCACTAAGGTCAGGTTCGGAAGCAACAGGGCGGGTAGCTGATAGCAGAGGGACTTACCTGAACCCGTTGGGAAAATCGCAGCGGCAGATCGCTCGGCCAGTATGGCCTCAACAACGGGTTGCTGGCCTTCGCGTAGCTGATCAAAGCCGAAGGTACGTTTAAGTGGCGCTTGCCAGTCAGGAATCGTATTCATCTGTGCATCCTTGCAGAGTTTGTGAATGATTAACAGCCTACGATAGCGAAGGCAGACGGATCGAGCCAATGGATTCTGGCGTAACCTGCATTGTCGTATTGGGGTAGAGAATTGGTACACTTTTCTCTGAAATCACATATCAGTCAGGAACTCTTCTCAATGCAGGTTCGTCGGAGCTGGTAGGTGTATCAAATATGATAAGGATAACAACAATGCAGAATTCAGAAACAATACGTTGGCGTGCTCTTTCCCCACTTGCTCTTGTGTTTACCTTCAGTGCATTAATGTCTGGTTGCGGAGCAGATGATGCAACAACTGACAACGGAGAGGTCGCGGACAGCTCAGGTGATACACCAGTCAATGAAGCTCCTGATGAAGATTCCGAGACGGATAACGGCGGTGATTCAGGAGTCGATAATCCGGTTTCCTCTACAGCATTACCTGAGGTGAACAGCAACCTTACGACAGATTCTCCGGAAGGTATCTGGATGCTTGTGGCTGAAGAGTCTTCTGAAATTCCTAATGCAGAAGATTCGATGAATCCTTTCTTATTTAAGAAAACGAATCGGGAGTTTGTTTCTGTTACTGAGAACGGTGATGGCATTTATGTGCTTACCCGCTGTGATGGCAGTTGGCGGGATGAGTATGAACTTACCGAAACTGAGACAGGCTACGATGCAACCTATTCTGAAACTACCGCTCCGGATGAAGGTGGCGTTGAGTACACGACTACGACGCAGTTCAGTGTTGTTTACGGGGCAGGCAACCAGACGCTAACCGTCTCGGGAAGCAAAACAACGCAGCCAGCCGGAGAAGACCTCGCTCTCTCGGTCGAGGGGGTAAAGGTCAGTGACGCCCCTGACTTTTATGCTGCTGATGAGTTCGCAGCATCTGCTCAGCTGGATTACGTGAACCTGGGCAACGCTGATGCTGAGCCTGAGGGGGCGCCTCGAAGCCGCACTGATCTCCCAGTTCATTGTGTTGGTTCATCCGTAGGTCAGAAAACGACCGAATCGACCACAGATGAGTGGCAGCTTGACCAGCGCTACTTCACGGTCATTCTTAATACGCCGGAAGGCGACCCTTCTGATCAGATTCAGTATTACGAGCTGAATCAGAATACCGATGGAGAATTAACCCGCTCATTGGGGGCGGTGATCGTCGTCAGCAGTACGGACTTAGGGCGCGATGAGCAGGCTGAACCGGGCGTCGCCACCATGTACGTACATGCCTGTTCCGTTGGCACAGGAGACGAGACGGCCTGCGAAGCAGGAGCAGAATGGACCGAAACCAGCACGGCTTCGGCTGAGGGGATTACTTTCGACATCAACTTCGAGGTGATTGATAACGGGTATGTCTTGAACCCACTCGCCATGACGTCTTTAACTGCTTTCTTGTGGCCGCATGATGGAGACTTTATGCGAACTCGGTTAGACGTAACGCTGTCTACAGATTGATTCTTGGAGCCGCTTTGTTGATGATGGCGTATTTTGTCTTGCGGATGTGGGGCAGATGAGGCCACTTTGCACCTTTTGAGATAATAGACAGGCGTTTATCAGGTATTCTGGTGTCCGACTCGAATAACAAATTAAATGGAGTTATCCATGCTCAAGCTCATTAAACCTGCTCTGGCACCTGCGGCCGTTGCTGGTCTTTCTCTTTCGCTGGCGGGGTGTTTTCCTCAGGGGTTTACTGGTCTGCCGCTAGTTGATCGCAGCCTGAGCGCGGAATCACCAGAGGGTATCTGGATGATTGTGACGGAAGAAAACTCCAGTATCCCGAACGCTGAAGACAGCATGAATCCATACGCCTATGCGGGTATGACCCGTGAGTTTGTAAAAGTCACTGCGAACGAGCAGGGCATTTACGAGCTCACCCGATGTGACAGCGAGTGGCGCAAAGACTTTGAACTGACAGCGACCGAAACCGGTTACGAGGCGACGCTGACTGAAACTGGTGATATGGATGAATCCGGTGTCACTGCAATGACGCTGACGGACCTGACTGTGACGTTCGCCAGCAATAACCGGTCGCTGTCGGCAGAAGGTAGCCGCGTCACCACGCCTGTGGGTGAAAGTACGACGCTGACACTCGAGGGCGTCAAAGTCAGTGACAGCACCAGCTTTGAAGATGCTGAGCAACTGACCTCAACGTATGGCCTGGACTACACCAACTTAGGCAATGCAGGCTCAGTAGATAGCTCGATTGCTAACTGTGTTGGCATTGAGTACGGCGAACAGGTGACTGAGCAAGGTGGTGATGATTTTATCTACACCGAAAACATTTATACCTACTATGACGAAAGCGATCGTCAGACACAGTACTATCGCTTCTATCAGGCGAACGCTGGCACGGTGACGGAGTCACTTGGTGCGATCATTAACACTGAAGACGTTTTCACTTTTTACGTTAACGCTTGCAATGATGGCGAATCGGCCTGCAGTGCGGCTGCTGAGTGGACAGAAACGTCCTCAAACTCTATCGCGGGTGTGAGCTTCGATATCAATTACGAGGTGATTGATAACACCTACGTCATCAACCCGCTTGCGCTGACGCCATGGACCGCTTTTTTGTGGCCACATGACGGTGACTTTATGCATGCACAGGTGGCGGTCACTATCGACAGCTACCAGCAGTACGAAGATTGATGATTACTTAATGATTATGAGAGCCCGGCAGCCGCCGGGCTTTTTTATGTTTAGTCTTCGCTATCAGTGCTTTTGGCAGACAGTTGCTTGAGAAGGCTCTCTGGCACCTTGTGAATGAGAAGAGATTTGTTCGCAGGATTGAATTCAATATCTTTACCCAGCAGGGCAGCCGAAAAACTCAGGCTCAGATCTTTGTTTTTTCCGCTGAAACGAATAAACCCTTTGAGCTTCTTCCGGTCCGGAATCAGCTCTGCTTTTACGGCATCGGCAACCTCTGCCACGGGAGCGCCGGCTGCGACCAGTTCTTCGGGAGTGGCGCCTGCGGGAGTGGGTTGCTTACGACGCTCTTTCTTCTTCTCTATCACGTAATGTGAAAATGCTTCTGCAGGTTTTGCATTGGTCTCGTTGGCGAGGTGGTTTTCCAGCTCTTCGAAGACGACGGGTTCGCCACGTAGATCCTGCTCTATACAGTAATCGACTACCTTAGACTTATATTCAAACGCCTGTTCCTCGGGAAGTGTACGGCTGTAGGAGTCGACGATCTCAAGGAATTCCTCTGTTTCTGCCGTCGTATTCAGGGTATCCGTGAATCCGATAGCGTCGAGGATAGCGTTCTGGAGAGGGCGGTCACCGCGGCCAAAAGAAAAGGTGATGTACTTTGCGTCTTCATCCTGTGCCCAGTCGGTGAGATTGATGCATACACCAAAGCCGGTATTTGAGAAGTCCAGGTAGCGGGTTTCTGACAGGTTGAGGTTAGCATCGACCGTCACGCTGTCTTTGTAGCGCAGGTGGAAGATATAGAGCTTGTCGGCATCCGCCAGCTCTTCGTGAAATACTGCGATATAGCCGTCTACAAGAAGGTCGGTGCTGTCGAGGCTGGCGCTGATGTGTGCAATGGCTTTGCGTGCCCAGCTCGAAAACGGCATGGCTTCTTTTTGCCAGTTGCGGATAAGCGCGCTGAACGCTGGCGATTCGGGATTGAAGACACCGTAACGCTTACCGCTACGCTGCAGAAGAATGCCCTTCAGTTGAGAGGCACAACGCTGGTAGTAACCCGACAGAGTATCTTCACCTACTTCGCCCTCAAGGTCGCTGTAGGTCACAGTGGCTGCTGGTTCTTTTTCCAGCTTAGCTATTTTGTGAGTGATGAAGTGCTTGAGCGCCATACTATCTCCTTACATCACGCCTCAGCGGCGTGTACGAAATGTGGCCGGATAATATCATGTCAGCGCCCGGACGGCCTGTTCCTTACCTGTCAGCGTTTTTGCTATTCTTAATAACCACATTGAGGAGAAAACCATGCGTAATTCACTCAAGCAGTTATTTTTTATCGGTGCGCTGTCGTTAACCTTTGCAGGCATCAGTGTTCAGGCTGAAGAAAGTGAAGGTAGCTATCCAGAATCCTGCCCGGAAATTTATCACCATACGATGAAACAGCTTCACAGTAGTAAGATGCTGAATCTGTGTGATGTGACGGACGGTAAGCCCGTATTACTTGTGAATACGGCGAGTCACTGTGGCTTTACCGATCAGTTTGGCGATCTTGAAGCGATTCATGAGAAATATAAGGATCGCGGACTGGTCGTTCTGGGCGTGTCTTCTGATTCTTTTAATCAGGAAGCAAAGGACGAGGCAGAAGCCGCTGAAGTCTGTTTCAAAAACTTTGGCGTCACCTTTACCATGTTATCGACAGTACCTGTGAAGGGGGAGAATGCTCACCCACTTTTCAAAGAGGTCGCCAGTCAGGACCAGTACCCTCGCTGGAACTTTTACAAGTACATGATTAACCCGGAAGGTAAGGTGGTTCACTCGAATTCGAGTTTCCGCATTCCAGATGAAGAAGTCATCGAGAACCTGCTCAGCAGTGCTGGCCTGTAAAACAGTTTGAACTTCAGACCGGATAAGCCATCTATATCTTTACGTACATTATGATGGAGAGTAGGACATGGATCTTATCCGGATTTTACTATCAGTACTGGTACCCCCACTTGGTGTGTTTCTGCAAGTTGGTATTGGTGGGGCATTCTGGCTGAATATTCTGTTGACCCTGTTGGGTTATCTGCCAGGTATCATTCACGCGGTATGGGTTATCGCGCGTCGGTAGTCGCAGCCTAACGGTTGTGCAAGAACACAAAGAAGCCGCATCTGATGCGGCTTTTTTGTGGGTGTTTGATTTGTTGGTGTTTTAATACCAATACTCCGGCATCCGTGCCTCAGAAGTATTGAAGCCTGACGTCTTAGCGGTTTTCAAGACGAGCGTAATCAAGCACGCCGTAGTTCAGCGGACTGTCCTTACGGAACCAGCTATGCAGCTCGTCACTTTTTTGCCAGAAGTCTGGTGACGTGCGACGGACAGCGAACTGTCCTGCCAGCGACTTGTAGTCTTCCTCTGATTCAAGCGCCTTAATGCCAGAGATAAAGTCACCTAACCTGTACTCAGGTACACGGTAAATGGCCGCTGGATAAGTGCCAAGAAGCCCAGGTACGATCGTCAGGTAATCCTCTTCCGGAAGACGATTGTTCTCCTCATACAGCAGGCCTGTCAGGTTGCTGTGGCCGCTTGCTCTCAATATCGTGAACACCTGAGGGTCACCCATCACCTGATCTATCATAACGAATGAAATCTCAGGCATCAGTGTGGCTTGCTTACCCACAATATCATTGATCGGTAAGAGTGCTGAAAGCCGCTCAGGCGTGACAGCACCTGACAACTCGTAGCGCATCGAGGTGGCGCCTTTCAGATGATTCTTCAGTAGACCATACAGTTCTATCTTCTGTTCCTGAGTCTGATACTCAATCCCCGGATCGGTAATAACCGAGTCTTCGTAATTTACCAGATACTCATCGACTTCATCGCTGGCGTCCCGATACCAGTAATTGGCCAGTTCAATCCGTTTTTTCTGAGGCAGGAAGGTAAGGAAGTTGTGTTCGCCCTCCATTCTTAGGAAATCCATATACAGGCGGGTCATCAGCTGATGGCCGACGTTACCGTAGACGTCGAATTCGGCGACTAACAGATAGTGGATTCGCTCAAGCAGTGTGTAGTCGACTACCCAGGCCGTTTTGGTCGGCTGACCAATGAAACCCTGCTCGACAGAGGAGCTGTCGAAGTGCCTCATAATTGTCAAAGCGGCATTAGGGTTATGACCATCGCCGTCCCAGATAAGATCCAGATCGAGCTCTTTGCCCTCAGGGAAGTGCTCAATCATCTTTTGGTTCTTGGCTTGGAGGTAGTCTTTGTGCAGATCAGAGTACTTCAACCAGTTGCTCAGAATACCCGCGTTACTCTCTGCCTCACCCGGTAAACGAAGGTTATTGCTTTGTTCGCTGAGAAAATCAGCGAGTTCGCCAGAGTCAATCGCATCAGGATCTATAAATACGGCCCAGAAGTGATCGTCGATCACATTCAACGCAACTTGCCCACGACAAACCGGCCCCTTGATAAAGCCACGGATAATGTATTCGGACTCTTCAAGCATAAAGCGATAACGGGATTTCACTGGCAAATCATGGAAAGCAATAAAAGGATTTGCGGCGATGTGGACCTCATACCCGGGTAAGCGTGTGACGTCGTAGTCAGGTTCATTGAACAGCGACTTCATCCATTCCATACGCTCGTCGTTGAGGCGATACGGCATGTGGGTTTTGGCGACGATGGTTTCTTTAATTCGCTCTAACCGATAATAGATACGCTTCACACCCGGGTCGTCATACGGGCGGCGGGTTGCCACAACCTCAATAGGTAGACCTGGCGGTGTGTACGAACGCACCAGGCGGAAAAAATTCTCTGGCCGTTGTTTCGGATCGATTCCACGGAAAAGCGGTTCATCTGAAAAATACAGGCTGGCCAGGAAGAGGTGTTCGTACATATACCGACTGGCCAGTTGCTGTTTCAGACTGTCGTCGTTCAGGTACGTTTCCCATTCTTTGATGGTCTCTTTGGTTTCATCGGAAAGGGGCTCCGGCTGAGACATCGGCGAGCCGGCTCTCAGCCACTGCACCAAGGTGTTGTACTCGCTGTCGCTGATTTCAGGCAGGCCATACGGCATTCCCCATTTCGGGTGTTCTTCTGCGTACTCGTTGAACTCTTCGCGCGTCGGACAAGATTGAGAACGATTGAGAGCCAGATTGTAGTCATCACTCAGGAGTGCATTCTCAGGTGCTGGCGCGTTTTTCTTGAGTGCCAGCATTTGATAAATGAGCGAGTTGGCGAGGTTTACCTCCGGACTTTGAGTTCGCTCGTTGAGTACAGAGTGAAAACCCATTTGTCGCCACTCAGCAGTTGAGTCTGCGTCGATACCTAACCGGGTTGGTTCGGCAGCGGTCAGTCGTGTGCCGTGATAAACTTTCTGCGGATTCGCTCCCCGCATAATGCCCTCAGCGGATGTCAGTTTTAACTGACACGGTGCATCGTTACAGGCATGGCAGACAACGCAACGTTGATCGAGAACAGGCTTCACTTCCTCTCTGAACCAGGAAGCTTCTTCAGCGTTGAAGTCAGCTCTGCGCTCTACGATAAGCGATTTACCGAACAATTCATTGGTGTCTAAGGACTGCAGGCCTGCCGTAGCACAGCCTGTCAGGACTATAATCCAGACGAGCCAGGTCTTCTTGAAGAAATTCATCATAATGTCAGTTTACGATCAGGCGTAATCGTATGGGCCACCTTTTTTCAGTGCATTCTGATAAGCCGGAAGTGCGTGTACCTTTTTAACCCAGGCATTGATCGCGGGTAATTTAGACGCAATATCGGAGCGGGTCATGGCTGCTTCCAGAGGGAATATCATCTGAAAGTCAGCGGCAGACATTTCGTCTCCGGAGAACCACATATTTTTACTCAGGTGATCCTCGATAAAGCGCAGGGAGTTTTCAACGTTCGGACTGATGAAACTCTTCATTACCTGATCGGCAATTCCTTTGGCTACCGGTCGGACAAAGAAAGGCATCGGGGCCGTTTTTACTTTGGTGAATACCAGACTCATAACCAGATACGGCATTAGCGAACCCTCAGCAAAGTGCAGCCAGTATTCATTTTGCTGAGCGGCATCAGAGTCGGGGGCATTGGTGAAGCGATTATCTTTGTCGTAGTTGCGGATCAGGTAGTTGATGATCACAGCGGATTCGGCGATCACTTTTCCACCGTCTGTTATCAGCGGTGACTTTCCAAGAGGGTGTATCGCTTTGAGTTCATCAGGCGCCAGGTTGGTTTTAGGATCGCGTTTATAAAGCTTGATTTCATATTCGATACCCAGCTCTTCGAGCAACCAGAGAATACGTTGTGAACGCGAGTTTTCAAGATGATGAAGCGTGACCATAAGTACCTGACCGTTAAGAATAGAAATTCACCCACTCTTATAACGGACACGCTTTAGGATTGAAAGTGCCTTATCCGAGCGGGTACTGAATTGAGTGATAAAGAGAGGGATATGCAGCGAAACAGAGTGTTCCGTTGCTTCCAGAGCTGGCCGAATCAATCACATCTGTTTTTAAGCGGAGGTAACCAACCAGGGAACCGCGCTGACGGATAGCATCCCGCGTTGAACTCGGGACAGCATTGTCTGGAAGCGCATTCAGAAACTCGTCTGGAGCCTCCTGAAATCCTCGCGTCTCAGAACGAAGCAAGTGATCTCCACCCACGAGGAAGTTGTCGCCTGTTCATTGTAAACGATATCGCCACGGTCAGAGGCCAGGAAAACGTCATACAGGCCTTCGCCACTCAGATACTCGCGCTTCTCATGGGAGTTTCCGTTTATCGATCTGCCCAATCATCATAGAATACGGGAATCAAAGTGTGAGCTGATGTCATATATGACATAGGTTCGGAATTATTTATGGCCATTTGGCCCGACTGAGAGTGTAGTAAACAATGGAACGGACAGAGCGGGATTTTTACGCGCGCGATAAAGAAGATCAGGAAGCCTTTCTGACGCAAACCTGGTGCAATGACTGCATGGAAGTGGACCTGGGAATGAAAGACCCGGTTGAGTATGAAATGGGCGGCGTCGTTTATATCGACGGTAAGTGTGTGAAGTGTGGCGGCACGGTTACAACTGAGATTGCCGACGATGATACGGACGGAGAATGGGACGACGAGTAATGTCATCCCATTCGTAGTGAGCAGGCTTTGATCGCAGATTAAGCCTGTTCTTCTGCTTTCTTCCAGCGGGTAAACATCAGCGAAGCGATGAACATCAGCGCTATGGTCAGAACCTGAAGCCACATCCAGATGCCGGCTCCTGTGGCGATAATCACAACGAAGTAGAACATGGCCATGTACGCAAGCCAGGAGGCTGCGTAATGCGATTTCTTGATGATGCCCGGAATAAATAGCAGCAGCGGGATACACTTCACTAGCCAGAATATCAGTGTAGCTCCGAGAATATCCTCATCGCCTTTTACATGTTCCGGTGCGCTGGCGTAAGTTCCTGCCAATAAAAGACCGAAGAGGCCGAGATAACAGAGCACCATCGCCCACCAGGCGCGGTTTGACTTCATTCTTCCGCTCCTGACAGTCGTTTAGCCAGTGTTGCCATACGTGCCCCCTGAGCTTTACACAATCCAATTTCTTCCTTGCTTAACTCGCGATCACCGTTCGGGCCCGCCCAATGCGTAGCGCCGTAAGGGGTACCGCCTGAGGAGGTTGTGGATAAACCGGCCTCGCTGTACGGCAGGCCTGCTATGACCATCCCGTGATGCATCAATGGCGTCATCATCGAAGTCAGGGTGGTTTCCTGGCCGCCGTGTAAGGACGAAGTAGAAGTGAACACACTGGCAGGTTTATCAATCAGCGCGCCCGTCAGCCAGAGGTTGCTGGTGGTATCGAGGAAATATTTCAGTGGTGCTGCCATGTTGCCAAAGCGGGTTGGGCTACCCAGCACCAGACCTGAGCAGTGCTTGATATCGTCGAGAGTGCAATAGACTGCGCCGTCATCTGGCACTGCCGGCGCAGTGGCTTCAGATACCGGGCTGACTTCTGGCACAGTGCGTAAACGGGCCTCCAGTCCGGCTGATTCGATACCTCGTGCAATCAGCTTAGCCATTTCGGCAGTTTTGCCGTGGCGGCTGTAATAAAGCACCAGAACGTAGGGCGTAGCCATTAAATAATCTCCAGTACCTGCTCTGGTGGACGGCCGATGCGAGCCTGGTCACCCTTGATCACAATAGGGCGCTCAATAAGCTTGGGTGATGCAATCATCGCCTGAATGATGGCGTCGTCAGCGACGTTTTTATCATTCAGACCATGTTCTTTATATTCGGCTTCTTTGGTTCGAAGAAGCTCACGCGGCGTAATGCCGAGCTTATCTATGACCGCTTTCAGGGTCGCTGCATCGGGTGTTTCTTTCAGATACTCGACCACCGTTGGTTCGACGCCGTTTTCTTGTAAAAGCGCCAGTGTCTGGCGGGACTTGGAGCAACGGGGATTGTGATAAATGGTAATATCGCTCATGCTTTTTCTGAATTCCGGTAGACAGTCATTTGGTCGCCATTGTAACAAGGATACCCGCTAAGGATACCTATGAAGCCGAGTTTTATCCCTGAACCAGCCCATGTCGGACGCGTTTTATGGCAGACACTCAAGCGTTTCGAAAGCATGGAGCGTCGCAAGGAAGCTGCTGCTCTGACATACACCACACTGTTCGCTCTGGTGCCTGTGATCACCGTCAGCTATTCGATACTCAGTGCTATCCCGACGCTGCAGGAGTGGGGGCAGGATGCGAACCAGCAGCTACTTAGCTATGTTTTGCCTCAGGGCAGTGAAGTGATTACGGATTACCTGCGCCAGTTCAGTGAGCAGGCAAGACAGCTGACCTGGATCGGTATCGCCGCCTTATTTGTGACTTGTATTTTCCTGCTGCAAACCATTGAAGGGCAGTTCAACCGAATCTGGAACGTTGAAAGTTCGCGTTCGAAAATTCAGACATTTTTCCGCTACTGGGCTGTATTGAGCCTTGGGCCGTTGTTGTTTGGTGCCGGTGTAGCCACATCTTCTGTTCTGGCATCAATGCCGCTGTGGGAAAACTCTCCCGGTGGGCCGCTGACTATTCTGGCGCGGCTTGTTCCGTGGCTATTGACCACCGGCGCAGTGACTGTGGTTTATCTGATGGTGCCGAATTGCAAAGTCCCCGTGCCTCATGCGTTGATAGCCGCCGTCATCGTTGCCTCGGCCTTTGAATTGGGCAAGTTTCTGTTCAGTGGTGCTCTGGGGCTTTTTCCATCATATAAGCTGATTTATGGCGCGTTTGCTGCTGTTCCGCTGTTTTTGCTATGGATCTATGTATCCTGGATGCTTCTTCTATTGGGCGCTGAGTTGAGCTACGGCCTGAGCCATTATCGTCGGCCTGGTGCAGGGCGTCATCCGGTGAATGAGCGATTGCGACTGGCAGAAATTCTGATCAAAGCCCGGAGTGGTGAACCTCTAAATCGCGAGCTGGATATCCGGCGCCAATTGGGTGACGTCGATGCAGGGCGAGTTACCAATATGCTTAATGAATTTCGCAAGTCGGGTTGGGTTGTATTCACGGAGGAGGGGCGCTGGGCCTGGGTTCGGGCGCCTGAGACCATTAAAACCTCTGAGTTCTTTGCCGGGCAGACATTGAAGGAGCTGTGTAAGGCCAATGCCGGAGATGCCAAAAAGCTGGTGAAATTACGCCAATGGCAAAATGACTTTAGTTCAGAGTTCGGAGAGCGCTTCGATATACCGCTCAGTGAATTACTTGACTGAGAGCGCGTGTCAGCCCCGAGTGATGAGCAGATACATCAGGAGAACCCAATGAAACATGCGATACAGGAAGTAGCGAGTGAGGCGGGCACGCCCGAGATCAGCGCTCCGGCGGTCTCGCTGCGCGTACACCCGCAAAGGTCATCGCTCTACGAAGAATTGCACAACCGTCCATCGCCAATCATTGAGGGCGGTTGTCAGGTCACTCACTTTACAGTGATGCTCGATAACAATCGTGAAGAAATTCTCGAGCACGTAAATGACCTATGTCGTCGTTATAGTGTGCCGGCTCCGGGTAACGACTCCAGTTGCTTGTATCAGGATTTTGGTGGGTTTGAGCTGCGCTGGGAACGCCATCTGGAATTTGCGAACTTCACCTTTATCAGCAAAGACGCAGCCCCGTTTTCTGACGATGCTCTGGCGTTTATTCCTAAAGACTGGCTAGCCAGCATGCCCGGAGAATTAGTCGTAGCCGTTAATCTGGTGATGGTTGAATCCGAACCCAGTGACGTTGACCTGAAGCGCTGGTTCGAAGGTCAGCGTGTGTCTGGTTCAGAAGTCGCTGAGAATAAAGCCCAGGTCTGGACCGCGTTTAAGCTTCATAGCGACGGATTTGGGCGTATCGTCGCCTGGAACCGGGATCTCAATGCTTATCAGGCCGGTCGCATGGTACAGCGGTTGTGTGAGCTGGAAACTTACCGCCTGATGTCATTGCTGGCTCTGCCTGTAGCCCGGGAAATGGGCGCAGAATTGTCACGTATCGAGGACAATCTGGCGACTCTGAATTTGAGTATATCAGAAATCGACAAAGACAAAGATGAGCGCGAGCTGCTGCAGGAACTGTCGCATCTGGCGGCAGAAGTCGAGCGCCATCGCTCTGACACAAACTTCCGATTCTCAGCTTCAGTGGCCTACCACGATCTGGTCAGAGACAGGATCAAACAGCTGCAGGAAGTCCCAATGGATGGTGTTCAGAGCCTGCAGGAGTTCCTTGAGCGTCGACTGACGCCAGGCATCAAAACCTGTAACTCGGTCAGGGATCGTCTTGAGGATTTGTCGCGTCGTATTCACCGGACCACAAGCCTGTTGAGAACTCGGGTCGACTTGTCGATTCAGGAGCAGAATCAGCACCTGTTATCTTCCATGAACCGCCGCAGTCAGCTGCAACTGAGGTTGCAGCAGACAGTTGAGGGGCTCTCGGTAGTTGCTATTGGTTATTACCTTTTGTCGTTGCTGGAGATTGCATTCAATGGCCTGAAAGCGGTTGGGGTACCTATCGATGTCAGTCTGGCGAAGGGCGTAGCGATGCCTGTGGTGCTGTTATTGGTGCTGCTCGGTGTTCGCAGCGTCCGAACGCATATCACACGACGGAACCGGGCTGCTGACGGAAACAGCGGAAAATCAGAGCGGCAGTAAACTGACACTGTGCGGTAAGAAACGACCGCATATCTTTTTATCTATCTGATTTTTAAAGGATTTGTTATTTTGGCTTGCTAATTGCTGAATCCTCCTCATCTTCAGTGGAGGATGCAGTATGCTGAATTGGTTGCCTGAACATATACAGAAGCCGGTGGCGTCGATACCGACGACCGGCACTCCTCATTCTCTCGTCCGTCGTTCAGCGGATGTATTGGCTCTTCTTATCCGAGACGCACTGCTGGCCGGTGATCACGAGAGCGCATTTGCACTTGCCGGAGTACGGGATGTACTTAATGGCCTGAGCAAACCGACAGACATACTCCGTCGACGTGCCGAATCTGACGCATATGACTTTATTGCCGACTACACTGAAAGTCAGGCAGAGGTTGGAGTGCGCGGCCAGGCTCTTGCAGATCTGAAACTCGTTGCTGATGTTCTCGCAGCAACCGACATCGCCCGTAAACAGGAAGCAGCTTCAGGACAACTCTGCAGTTTTGCCCGTGTTGAAGAGATTATCGGAAATTTGTATGCAAAAAATAACGACTAGCCTGCTGCTATCACTTGCAGCACTTCAGGCAAACGGTTCCACATTCCAATGGGGGCAGGAAATTTCAGGGGCTCCCGACAGCGGCGTAGGTACGCGATTTGCGACCAGCACCGTAGCTATTTCACTGCCGCTTGAGCGGGCTGACCGCGGCACCGAATCCCTGACTTCCGATGTGTCGCTGGAATTAACTGAATTCCGTTGGGAAGGCTCGAATGCCGCCGAAGGTGAATACATCTGGTTATCTGTACCAATTAAATACCGACAGAAACGTACCGGCAGCACTGAGTTTCACCTGATGGCTGAGCCTGGCGTAATGACGGATCTGGATGCTGTCGGTACAGAGAATCTTAATCTGAATGTCGAAATCAGTGGCCGGACCTACACGGGCCGCACGACCTTCTGGCAGTACGGTATTGTGGTTGACCGGAAGTTCGGTGACCGTAAACCCCGGCCTTTGCTGGCGCTGGCCACTAAGCTGACATCTGATACTGAGATGTGGCTGGGCTTTCCGAAGTCGAACATTCAGACCCGATGGAGTCAGGAGTTCTCAACCTATGCCCGCTTCTATCCTGACGGTGGTTACTGGAAAGAAGAAGTCGATGATCTGACCCCAGCAAAGGTAACGACCGTCTCTTATACGAACTGGAGAATGGGGGTTGGTGCAGAGTTTCGCTGGCGCAATGGCGTGTGGCTGAATGCCGAGATTGGTCAGCTAAGAAATCGTACGATCAGAGCGACCGACAGTACCGGAGTTGAAGTCAGTGCAGACCCGGCTGAAAACGGTTACTGGCAGCTGGGTGCCAGCCTGAGATTCTGATACATTGGGCAGAGTGTCACATAACAGGTTGCTTATGCTTCTCTTTGCCCGCTACATCCGGTTTTACCCTCTACTTCTGGCGGTAGTTTTCACTTCTATGATGCCCTCTGGTGCATCTGCAGCACCGCCACCGTTCCCCGACAGTGAATTAATCGAACGTTCTGAAGAGAGTGTTTCGCGTTACAGGCTTGTACTTTCTGAACTGAAGCACCAGCGTGCTGATACATTTGGAGAGCGTGAGTTGCGTGTCTCCGGAGAACGTGAGCGTACCGTGTATAATTTGCCGGATGGCGTAAGTCTCGAAGAGGTGAGAGTGTACTTCCGGCGTCAGACCGATGGCCAGAGAACGCTCTATGAGTGTATTGGTATCGATTGCGGAAGCAGTAACTTCTGGGCAAACGACGTGTTTGATCTGTCCAGTCTGGTCAGCCGCGACAAAGATCAGGCGTATTTCGTAACCATTGAGCCATACGCTGATACCCAGAAACTGACCATGGTGTATATCTCCATGCGTGGCGGGCGTCAGCCGAAAGTTCTGATTGATCAGCTAGTCACACGGGCCCCCCTGAAAATCGGTCAGGTCACCCAAGACGAAGTACTTGCATCATTGTCCGTGACGTCGGGCTGGCTTCCGGGCTTTGTAGCAGACAGTCGTGGCGTGAACGTTACCGAAAGCCAGATTCTGTTTGATGCTGTTCAGGGCCTCTCTGTTGGTCTGAAGACACGCTTACACTTGATGGTGCATTGTTATGATGGTGCACATATCAAGGACACATTAGAATGCTCTGAACGTTTGGCCGAGCAGGTACGCAAAGCGTTGCCGGGCATTGATGTCAGAGCGCATGGGGCGCTAACTCCAGCTCCTACCGCGGACCGCCGACCGGCCGTTCGCTTTACGTTCTGGCCGGGCCGTTAAAGCAGATAAATGCCAGCTTTGGCCTGGCGATAGGACTAGACAACCCGATGAATCAGTCAAAGAAAACCGTCGCTCTCGCGTTGGGGAGCGGTGGCGCACGTGGTTATACCCACATAGGCGTTATCCAGGCGCTTGAAGAGCGTGGCTACGATATCGTGAAAATTTCCGGCTGCTCAATGGGCGCCATTGTCGGTGGCTTTTATGCAGCAGGAAAACTTCCCCAGTATCGTGACTGGGTCACCAGCCTTGGCTACATAGATGTGCTGAAACTCGTCGATTTCAGCTTGCTATCGGGTGGCGCTATTAAGCTTGAGAAAGTCTACGGTGTTATCAGTGAGCTGCTAGGCGAGATCAATATTGAAGACCTGGATATTCCCTACACCTCGGTGGCTACCGATCTGAAGCATGAAAAAGAAATCTGGTTCCAGCGGGGTTCACTGGTCGAAGCAATGCGTGCTTCTGCTGCAATTCCAACCATTCTTGAGCCCGTCATCACTGACACAATGATGCTGGTGGACGGCGCGGTATTGAACCCCTTACCTATTACCCCGTGCGTGTCAGCTCATGCTGACCTGATTATTGCCGTTGATATCAATTCGGATGTGCCGACACCTCAGAACCTGGTTAGAGATGTTGCGGAATCTGAAAGCGAGAAGAAAGCCTGGCTCAATACCGTTATGGATCGTGCTTCTGAGTGGCTTGGTAAGCGCACGAATGAAGCCCGTAAAGAAGCGAATGAGAATCTGGGAAAACTGGAGACCCTGACCCGTATGTTTGAGGTCATGCAGTCTTCTCTGAGTCGCTTTAAGACGGCAGGGTATCCGCCTGATCTGCTGATCCGTATCCCGACCGAGAGCTGTGAGATGTACGAATTTTATCGTGCACAGGAGATGGTTGATCTGGGCTATCAGATCGCCAACGATGCGCTTGATGCGTTTGAGCACGGCCACAGCAGTCTCTATGGTGAGCGCCGCTGCTGATCCTGATACAATAGCGCCTTTTTGGACGGCCAGACCTGATGAAATTCGACCAACTTGCTCAGGAAGCTATCAATGAACTGTCTACGTTGCAGGATTTTGTGCGCTGGGCTGTGAGTCGGATGGCGGAACATGAGGTTTATCATGGGCATGGTACTGACAATCCGTGGGACGAAGCTCTGTATCTGGTTGCACACGCATTGAACCTGCCATGGCAGCTCGCAGATAACTGGCGTTCGTCGAAACTGACCCGCTCAGAGCGTGAACGTGTCGTCGACCTGCTGAGTCAGCGGATACACGAAAAAGTACCGACACCGTATTTGACAGGGGAAGCCTGGTTCTGCGGTAAACCCTATCTTGTCGATGAGCGGGTTCTGGTGCCACGCTCACCAATTGGTGAACTCATTCAGGCACGCTTTTCGCCCTGGCTTCCTGGCAGTGCAGAGCCGGCGCGTATTCTGGATCTTTGCACAGGCTCTGGCTGCATCGGCATTGCCTGCGCTCATGAGTTCGGGAACGCTCAGGTGGAACTGCTCGATATTTCGTTTGAGGCCTTAGAAGTGGCTGAAGCCAATATTGGTATGCATGGCCTTGATGATCGCGTTTTTGCATTACAGTCGGACCTGTTTTCCGCGGCTTCCGGACGTTACGACATCATTGTGTCGAATCCTCCGTACGTCGATGCCGATGATATGGCGGAGTTGCCGAAGGAGTACCGCCACGAGCCTGAGCTTGCACTGGCGGCCGGGGATGATGGTCTGGATCTGGTCAGAATTATGCTGGCAGAGGTCCGGGAGTATCTGACGGACGACGGTATCTTCATTCTGGAGGTCGGTAACAGCTTCCCGGCCTTACAGGCGGCATACCCTCAGCTGGCGTTTGAGTGGCCCGAGTTTGAACACGGTGGGCACGGTGTCTGTGTTCTGAGAGCCTCAGACCTTGATGTATTAACTGAAGAATTAACAACAGGCGCGTGAGCGCTGCGACGGAAATCTTATGTCTGGTAACAGTTTCGGAAAATTATTCACAGTCACCTCGTTCGGTGAAAGTCACGGACTAGCCCTTGGGGCGATTGTTGATGGTTGCCCTCCGGGTATTCCACTGACTGAAGAAGATCTGCAGGCCGATCTGGATCGTCGTAAGCCGGGAACCTCGCGTCACACGACTCAGCGTCGCGAGCCTGACCAGGTGAAGATTCTTTCCGGCGTTTTCGAAGGCAAGACCACGGGTACTCCGATTGGTCTGATCATCGAAAATACAGATCAGCGTTCTAAAGACTATTCGAACATTGCCAAAACCTTCCGTCCTGCACATGCTGACTACGCTTATACGCAGAAGTATGGTTTCCGCGACTATCGTGGTGGTGGTCGTTCATCTGCACGCGAAACCGCGATGCGTGTTGCTGCCGGTGCGATTGCAAAGAAAGTGCTGGCCGGAAAGGGCATTGAAGTCCGTGGTTACCTTTCTCAGCTTGGTCCAATTAAGGCTGAGGCCTTCGACTGGAACGAGGTTCACAATAATCCTTTCTTCTGTCCTGACGCGAGTAAAGTGCCAGAAATGGAAGAGTACATGGATAAGCTACGCAAAGAGTGTAACTCTATTGGTGCCCGAATCAGCGTCGTGGCGACAGGTGTAAAGCCGGGTCTGGGTGAGCCGATCTTTGACCGACTTGATGCAGATCTCGCTCATGCACTCATGAGTATCAATGCAGTGAAGGGTGTAGAAATTGGTGACGGTTTTGATGTTGTTGAGCAGAAAGGCACTGAGCACAGAGACGAAATGTCGCCAGAAGGCTTCCTGAGCAATCATGCGGGGGGCGTACTCGGTGGAATTTCTACGGGACAGGACATCATTGCGCATATTGCGCTTAAGCCAACCTCGAGCATGGCTCTGCCGGGGCGCTCTGTAGATACTGACGGTAATCCGATTGAAGTCATCACGAAAGGGCGTCATGACCCGTGTGTTGGCATTCGTGCGACACCGATTGCCGAAGCCATGATGGCCATCGTGCTGCTTGACCACCTGATGCGTGACCGTGGCCAGAATGCCGATGTTGTATGTACTACGCCAGTGATTCCAGGCCAGGCGCCGGAATAAACATCAAGATAAGCACTTCGACTACCAGCGGGCGCTTATGACCGCTGGTACCTTCACCTCATACGTTTGTCTGGTCGTCCGCTGATGCCAGTTTCACCATCGCGCTTCGCCTTATTTTACGCCCTGTACTTCGCACTCCTGGGGTGTATTGCTCCCTTCTGGGGCCTGTATCTGAAACACCTCTCGTTCACTGCGGTCGAAATTGGCAGCCTCATGGCCTTGTTTGGCGTTGTCAGAATTCTTGCACCCAATATGTGGGCCGCTCAGAGCCGACGATTCCGTGGCCCGGTTCAGATGGTGCGAATGGCTGGTCTTCTTACTCTGGTTTGCTTTTCTCTGATCTACGCAACACAAAGCTTCTACGGCGTGGCTGCAGTTATGATCGCGTATGGCTTTTTCTGGGCAGCCATGCTGCCGCAGTACGAAGTACTCTGCATGCAGTCGCTGTCGAATCAGGTCGATCGCTACAGTCGCGTTCGCATGTGGGGTTCCGTTGGTTTTATTGTCAGTGTGGTGTTGCTTGGTGCAGTACTTCAGGCGTTAAGTATATCAGTGTTGCCTGCTGTGATGTGGGCGCTCATGTTCTGCATCGTAGCTAACGCCTGGCTGATGCCACATGTTAATCACCCTGTCAGACCTGAAAATCAGACAGACCAGCAGTTCTGGCGGCGCTTACTTAAGGGGCCGGTTGCAGGTTTTATTCTTCTTAATATTCTTCTGCAGTTGTCTTTTGGACCTTATTACACCTTCTTTAGTATTTACCTCGATGAAGCTGGTTACAGCGCCAGTCTGACCGGGGTTATCTGGTGTGTGGGGGTGATCGCCGAAGTTGTGCTGTTCTGGCAATTCGGACGCATTATGCATCTGCTTAGCTGGAGAGGCTGGGTCGTTCTGAGTCTTGTTCTTACAGCCGTTAGATGGATGTTGACCGGATACCTTATCGGGTCTCTCTGGGTGCTTATGCTGTTGCAAATCTTACACGCGTTCAGTTTTGGCGTGATGCACGCAGTATCAATGCGTTATGTTCAGACACTTTTTCCGGATCATCTTCAGGGGCGTGCCCAGGCTTTATACAGCAGTGTCAGTTTTGGCTTAGGAGGTGCGGTGGGGGCCTGGGTCAGTGGCTTGCTCTGGGAGCCTCTGGGTGGCACGCTGGTGTTTGTGCTTGCAGGGGCAGCCTCCTTGGCCGGTGCGGTCATAGCCTGGCTTAGTTTGTCCCCAGATGAGCAGCGACAGGGCCGCCAATAACCAAATAAAGGAACACGAAATGAAAGTGAATGTCACATTCGATATGACGCCAGAAGAATTCCGTCGTCTGCTTGGTTTACCCGACGTTCAGCAATTTCAGGCAGATGTGTTTGAACAAATGATGGAAAAAATGAAGGCGGGAGAAGATGGATACGATCCAATGAGTATCTATCAGCCAATGATGGAAAAAGGCATGAGCGCAATGACCAATTTCCAGCAGAATCTGATGTCTATGATGATGGCGGGGCAGTCCAAAGACTGACGGAATTGGATAAATCCGGACACAGTGAGGGGCAATGTAAGCTTTGCTCATTGCGGTGCGGTTAAAGAGGTGCAATCACCGCTGTGACTGCTACTTTAATCGTACGGCTGTCACCCAAGTGTAATGATACTTCTGCAGCATGTGGAAGTGAAAGTTGTTCTTACCAACCATTGAAGGAGCAAGACCATGCAAGAGAATATTCTTAATGCATTCGCTGAACAGGCAAAAACGATGTACGCGCCTATGTCGAAGTTCAACAGTCTGTTCGTTGAAAACATGGAGAAGCTGACTGAGTATCAGATCAACGCGGTTAAGAGCTACGCTGAAATGGGACTGAGCCAGATGAAATCCGCGGCTGATGTACAGGACCTGGAATCAATGCGCACGTTCGCATCTTCTCAGGCTGAAGTTGCATCTGGCATGAACAAGAAAATCATGGAAGACGTTAAAACACTGTCTGACATGACTATGGAGTTCAAAACCCAGATGGAAGGCATCATGGAAGAGATGCGCAACACTGCGGCTGAAACTGCCAAGACAACTGCTAAAACTGCGGCGTCAAAAGCTAAAGCGGCTTAATCTGACGGGTGCAGTGAATAAGGCCACCCTTGCGGTGGCCTTTTTTGATTGGACGTCTTACCAACTGGGTTGTTTATTAATTACATGGAGATTGAACGTCGATGAGTGATGTGTCTGAGCAGCTGACGGCTGCAGTTAGCGATTATTTTGATATGGCTATACAGGCGGCGGAGCATACCGGCAAAGTTTGGGAAAAATTCATACAGCAGCCAACCTCGGCAGAAGACCCGGCAGCCTGTGTATTGAACGATTTCTCAGAAGCCCTTAAAGAACTGGGCGAAGCCATGATGGAACACCCGGATAAACTTATCGATGACCAGATGGATCTGCTTAAAAAACAACAGGCGTTATTTCAGAACACCGTACTTCGCCTGATGGGCAAAGAGGTAGAGCCAATTGTTGAGCCCGAAAAAGGCGATAAACGATTCAGGAATGCTGAATGGGAAGCGAACCCTTTCTTTGATTACCTGAAGCAGCTTTACCTTATTCAGGGAAATACCCTGAAAAAGATGATTGACGACACAGACGGCCTCAGCGATAACGCACGACGTAAAGTTGAATACCTGATCCGTCAGTATACAAATGCGATGGCACCCTCCAATTTTGCCGGCCTGAATCCTGATGTGATCAATAAAACGCTCGAAACCGGAGGAGCGAACCTCGCTCACGGTATCGAGCAACTAACTGAAGATCTGGAGGCCAGTGCGAATGGCGCATTAAATGTTGCTATGACGGATACTTCGGCCTTTCAGGTGGGTGTGAACGTAGCAACGACGCCAGGAAAGGTGGTATACCAGAATGAGCTGATGCAGCTGATTCAATATTCGCCAACAACGGAAGAAGTTTTCAAGCGCCCACTTCTGGTCATTCCGCCTTTTATCAACAAATACTACATCATGGACCTGCGTGAGAATAACTCGCTGCTTCGCTGGCTGGTAGGTCAGGGGCATACGGTGTTTGTTATCTCGTGGGTTAACCCCGGCCCGTCATTACGTGATAAAGGTTTTGATAACTACCTGCTGGAAGGCCCGGTAGAGGCGTTGAATGTGATCGAGCAGATTACTGGTGAAAAAGATGTTAACGCGATCGGTTACTGCCTCGGCGGCACTCTGTTATCGGCGACTCTGTCTTACCTGAAGAAAAAGCGCAAAGAACGTATTAAGTCGGCCACCTTTCTTGCGACACTGATCGACTTTTCGATGCCGGGAGAAATTGGCGTATTCATTAACGAAACGACCATTGCTGGGCTGGAAAAACAAATGGACATGCTCGGTTATTATGATGGCCGTCAGATGTCTTTCAGCTTTAATACATTGCGCGAGAATGATCTTTTCTGGTCTTTCTTTGTGAATAATTATCTGAAGGGCGAGCGCCCGGCTGCATTTGATTTACTGTACTGGAATACGGACAGTACGAATCTTCCTGCGCGGATGCATTCGTACTATCTGCGCAACATGTATCTGAATAATCTTCTGCGCGAGAAGAATGCATTGGAAGTCGATGGCGTAAAAATCGATCTTTCTGCGGTTAAAATTCCAACATATTTCCTGTCGACGTCCCAGGATCATATTGCTCTGTGGAAAGCCTCTTACGAAGGCGCCAAAGTGCTTGGTGGAAAGCCACGTTTTGTCCTGGGTGGCTCAGGTCATATTGCAGGTGTTATTAATCCTCCAGCCGCCGACAAATACAACTACTGGACCAACGACTCCTTGCCTGAAGACAGTGATGAATGGTTCCAGGGCGCCGAGAGCCATCGTGGCTCATGGTGGCCGGACTGGGAGGCCTGGATTCAGGAGCAGGGTGGTGCGGAGCGTGTGCCGGCTCGTGAGCCCGGGGACGGTCCACTTGCAGCGATCGAAGATGCGCCCGGAAGCTATGTGCGTATGCGAATTCAGGACGTGGTCGGCCGTTGAGTGGTCTTTATAATGTTTCCATTCAGGGGGGCTCTGGCAGTTTCTGTTGGAGCAACTTTTGGGTATGATCAAAGCCTTAGTCAGCATTGAGAGAAGCTCGTGTCTCAGTTTGATCAGGAATCGATCGTTTACGGCGTGATACGCCACATTCCTTCCACAGAAGACCTCGCAGCCCGCCGCGAGCGCCGCACCAACTGGGGTGCGATACAGTCCTTGCCTGTCGGTCTGGATGATGACTTCTCTCTGCTTAAGCGCGAGATGTTCTCAATCTCTGGAGATGACATTTTCAGTGGCGCCTATCAGACGCAGATTATTCACTTCGCTGCCTCTTATCGTGCTGTAGAGTATGAGTGGGAAAGCTGGTTGCGCCAGTTCGAAAGTCTGCTGAAAGCGATGCACTGGGTTTCCGCCACGGTTCACCTGGAAACCGAACTCTCTGGTAAGCACACATTCAACTGGCAAGCAGAGCATGGACATCAGCCCTCAGATGCTGAATTGCGTATGAGTTGTGAGTGGGAGCGGGAGGGTGCTTTTGCCATCTGACTTTCACTCTGGCGATGGACAGGCGCCAGAAGAGGGTGTCATCCGCGTTCCCTACGACCGCCTTTCTGCCGACGCCCTGGACGGTATTATCGAAGAGTTTGTCAGCCGTGAAGGCACCGATTACGGCGACTATAACTACTCTTTTGACGACAAAAAAGAACAGGTTCGTGAGCAGATACGCCGCGGACAGGTTGTCATCCTGTTTGACCCGGTTGGGGAAACCTGCCAACTGGCGCTTCTCGATCAGTTACCCCCGGGGCTTTGACCATCGGCTTTTATAATTTATTGCGGATTAAATCCCGCAATAAAAACCGGTTTGGTGCCAAAGCATCGATCACGGTTTGACTGGTACTGACGGCATCACCAGCCATCTGTTCGGCGATCAGTTCTGCGCATAAAGAAGAGGACGCCAGTCCTCGCGAGCCGTGGCCAATATTCAACCAGACTCCGCTCATCCAGGGCATAGGCTCACGAGGGATGCGCTTCGCGTTTTTGGTCATCGGGCGAAAGCGCTTTACGAATTCATCTTTAACAACCAGTGGTCCCGCCATCGGCAGGTAGTCCGGTGTTGTACAGCGAAAGCCCACACGGCCACCAATAATTTCAGCGGAGTTCGCAGCAGTTTCCCATTCAGCACCAAAATCACAGAGATGGCTCAGGTTGGTTTGATGATCCGAGTCCCGAAGCTCTGCTTCTTCATCTTTTAAGTTATAGGTAGCACCGAGTACGAGGCACCCGTTGAGTGGCGGTGCCATGTAGCTGCGCGCGCAGAGTACGGTATCTGCCGTTGGTAATGCATCAGCATTAAGATAAGTAAGCTGCCCACGAATTTTTTTGGTTGGCAGGTAGCTATGCTCACCAGCAAGTTCATTCGCTTGGTGGGCTGTTGCTATTACGATAGCAGAGGCATCAAGATCACCAGAGTCTGTAGTGATGGTCAGTGCATTCTGCTTGCCAGTGATATTCGTTATTGTCGTGGCGATAAACTGAATATTGGTATGATTTACGAGGGCCTTGCAAAAATCAGCCGGAGACACCCAGCCGGCCGCTGGGAAGATCAGCCCTTTCTTTTCGCTATCAGACGCTACGAATTCAGCGGGTGGTTTATGCCGCTCTATGAAGCGTTGCTGACGCACTTCTTCTTTAGCGCTGTAGGCGAGTTGGAGTACGCCACAGGCATCCCAGGTTTTATTGTTCTCTGCTGGAGCTCCCAGCATACGCTCCACTTCTTTGAGAGCGAGCAGGTAGGCCTGGCGATAAAAATCAGAATGGGTTGCCTGATCGTCTGCGGCCAGCTTTATGTAAAGTCCGCCTTGTGGATTCCCTGAGGCTCCATTGGCGATACCTTGTGGGTCGCACAGCGTGACCCGGAAACCACGCTCTGCCAGCGCTCGCGCTGTGGTGCAGCCGGCGAGACCAGCACCTGCAACGACGACTTTGCTGGCGTCTTTGAGTGGTGCAGGAAACAGTTGCCATGGTAGATGGTTATGCAACCGACTTTGCTCTGGGCCGGTGGTTGCCACATACCTGCCTGCGAGCATTTCTCTTTTGCGGCCGAAGCCTGGTACTTTTGCGATGTTAAAACCGGCGCCTTTTAAACCCCGCCTGACCACGCCTGCTGCGGTAAAGGTCGCCACCGTCGGTGTTCGATTTGAGCGAGGATTTCTGCTAATGCGTCGAATCTCAGAAAACAGCGCGTCAGACCACATCGCAGGGTTTTTCGCTGGGGCAAAGCCATCAAGAAACCAGGCGTCAACCGGGCCATTCAGTTGGGGGAGGGCAGCATGAACATCATCAAAAATCAGCGTCAAGGAAACTCGCTCATCCGGCCATTTGAGAGTATGGAATCCTTTTAATGCCGGAGGGTAAGCTTCAATAAGCTTTTCTGATAATTCACTAAGCTCCGGCCATAGGGCCAGTGCTCTCTGCAGTTGTTCACGGCTTAACGGGAATTTTTCGATGCTGGTAAAGTGCAGCCAGTTATTCTTGCCACGAGTGAATAGGAATGCCTGCCAGGTAGCAAGAAAATTGAGCCCAGTGCCAAAGCCAGTCTCAATAATGCGGAAGGGCGCCTGGTGCGACTGCCAGCGCTGCGGGAGGCCATTCTGTTTCAGAAAAACGTAGCGGGTTTCCTCTAAGCCGTTCTCAACTGAAAAGTATGGGTCGTCGAAGTCATCAGCCACCGGGAGCCCTTGCTCGTTCCAGGTGAGGTCTGGATGCCTCAGGACCGTATCGGTATCACCCGTGGTTGTTTCTTTGATGCTCAAATTTCTCACCCGTCCGGTTTCTCGGTGCGTATTGTAATAAAGCTGACGAAGGAGCGGTATACTCCCGGTCATGATGATTGAAATAGCAACCGTACTCTTTCCTGTCGTGCTCTGTGCTTTACTAGGCGCAATATGGGCACACACCCGCACTGGCTACGACAGTGATTTTGTTTCTCGTCTGGTGCTGAATATAGGCGCGCCTTGCCTGATGTTATCGGTATTGGGCCAAGTAGATATTGACCCTCAGGTCTTTGGTCAGACAGCTCTGGCATGCGTACTGGTAACGGTCTTGATGACACTCCCGGGCATCATAGTGCCGCGTATGCTGGGGGACAGTGTCCGCACGTATTTGCCGTCATTTCTTTTTCCGAACGTCGGCAATATGGGGCTTCCTGTTTGTATGCTGGCATTTGGCGAGCAGGGGCTGGCTCTGGCACTGGCATTTTTTATGATGTTGTCTGTCGCGCATTTCCCAGTAGGTATTCTGCTTGCAGGAGGAAAAGACGCCGGAGGACTAAGTGGTGTAGCGCGTATGCCTATTATGTATGCAATTCTGCTTTCCGTGATTCTTGTTATCAGCGGCGCGCGTTTGCCTGAATTTTTGAATAACGCGGTGGCCTTGATCGGTGGTATGACCATTCCCCTTATGTTGATTACCCTTGGTGTATCGCTCTATGGTCTGCAGGTCAGCGGGTGGGGGAAGGCATTTTTATACAGCCTGATACGGATACTCGGCGGTCTCGCAGCCGGGTTGGTTGTGTGCTGGTTTATGGAGCTCGAGGGCGTCGCTCGGGGCGTGGTGCTCATCCAGAGTTCGATGCCTGTGGCGGTATTCAATTACCTTTTTGCCGTCCGCTATAACAAAGAACCCGGCGCAGTGGCCGGGTTAGTGGTCGTGTCGACCTTTCTGTCGTTCGCATTCCTGCCGGTTCTTCTGGCAGTGTTACTTTGACAGACTCGCGGCTGACGACTGTGGGTCGATCATCCGCATAGGGCTTCAGTTTTCAATCAGAGGCGCGGGTGCTTCTTCGCTCTCTTTTTCAACGATGACAGCGCTGTTGATAATAATATCTTCTGCTGGCTGATCGCGGCGGCCGACGCGTGTTTCCGTAATCTTATCGACCACATCCATACCTTTAACAACTTCGCCGAATACTGCATAGCCGTAATCACGTACGCCATGGTCCAGGAAGGTATTGTCTTTTACGTTAATGAAGAACTGGCTGGTGGCACTGTCTACGCTTGCAGTACGAGCCATCGCAACAGAACCGCGCTTATTTTTAAGACCATTTTTAGCTTCGTTTTTTATCGCCGCACGGGTTGGTTTGCGGTTCATTGAGGCATCGAAACCACCCCCCTGGATCATGAAATTTTTAATTACACGGTGGAAGATGGTGCCATCGTAATGACCTTCTTCAACATAGGTAACGAAGTTTTCAACAGAAATTGGTGCTTTCTCTTTATCGAGTGCCAGCTCAATGTAACCTTCGCTGGTATTCAGACCGATGTGGACGGTCTCTTCCGCATTCGCGCTGAATACAGGAAGTGCCAGGAGTGCCAGCATTAAAAACTTACGCATGAAATTGTCCTTATTTATTAAATGTATCTGCATTATGCCCAGCCGCTGTTACTACGACGACCGCGGAGACCCGGTAGAATAAGACCACCGATAATACCTACGACAACCAGACCGCCGCCGTAGATCAGATAAGAGAGACTTCTGTCGCCACGAAGTTCCTGATTTTCCGCTGACAGTGTACTCACCTGAAGTTCCAGTTCCTGTGTTTTGCGGGTCAGCTTTCGTGCTTTTTCGTCAAGCGCGACCGCATTCTCTGAAATAGTACGGATACGTTCGAGTTCGCGTTCTAACTCTGTGCTGGAGCGACTGGCATCTGCGCGTTCAGACTTGGCCGTTTCGAGTTCTTGCGTCAGTTCTTCTACCTGGTTCCGGGCGGTTGTGAGTTCAGCTTTGATATTATCGAGTTCACGATTTGCCAGAATCAGATTTTCTTTGGCCACGGGTTCGTTAACCAGGTATTGAGTACGTACGTAACCTTCCACGCCTTTTGTTGTTTTCACGTGTGTGAAGTCACCTTCTTCGCCAAGGTAGATAAGGTGCTCGCCACTCTGAACGACTTTCAGAATCCGATACTCATTCGATGGGCCAGAGCGTAGCTGGATATACAGTTTGTCGGTTACATAACGCTTTTCGACAGCTTGTGCTGCCTGGCTGGCAAGCATGAGTCCGAGTAGCAGGCTGATCATGTACTTCATTGAGTCCTCCGTCACTGATCTTGTTGGTCTTCTTGGCTTCAGTGGGTACTGTTTAAGGTAATACTTTTTTGAACGGTTTGACGACGACGTGTGCGTACACGCCCGCTGCAACGTATGGGTCGGCATCTGCCCATGCCTGTGCTGCATCAAGTGATTCAAACTCAGCAACGACCAGGCTGCCGGTGAAGCCTGCTTCACCCGGGTCTTCACTATCAATGGCAGGGTGTGGGCCTGCGATCAGGAGTCGACCTTCGTTTTTCAACGCTTCAAGTCGTTCAAGGTGGGCGGGGCGGGCTTCTTTCCGCAGTGGCAAGCTGTTTTCTATGTCCCGACTGATAATGGCGTACCACATGTTACGGTTTCCTCGTTGTATCACTTATTCTGTTGTTCGGAAGGTATGGACAGGTTTTCTCGCTCACAAGAGAAAATATGGCTCAAAATCGCTTATTCGCTATGTGGCGGCTGTGCATTTACAATGGTCTGCATTATGTCGTAAGCCACCCAGAGCGTCCAATCGTGAACTCCGTGATAGACCTTCACTGCCATACTACTGCTTCCGATGGCAGCCTGAGCCCAGCCGAGCTGGTGGAGCGGGCGTCAGAACGTGGCATTCAAACGTTGGCCATCACAGACCATGACACCCTCGAAGGGTTCCGTCAGGGACGTGATATGGCCGAAAAAAAGAATCTGCGTCTGATACCGGGGATCGAGCTATCCTGCGTGTGGGGCGGTGCGACGATACATATCGTGGGCCTGAACATGGACGTAGACTCTGCGGCAATGAAGGAAGCCGAGGCGTTTCAGTTGAAGGCGCGCAATGAGCGCTGTGAGTTAATTGCTCAGCGAGTCGGCAAAAAGCTGAAGCAGGATATCTGTATGGACTCAGTGCGGGAGTATGCGGGCAGTGATATTGTGGGACGTCCCCATTTTGCCCGCTACCTGGTCGATCAGGGTTGGGTGCCTTCGATGCAGGCGGCTTTCACTAAATACCTGGGTTCGGGCAAAGTCGGTGATGTGAAGACCAGCTGGCCTGAGCTCGAGCAGGTGGTGCGATGGATCGTTGATGCTGGCGGGGTGGCTGTTATGGCGCACGCGCATCTGTATAAAATGACGCGAACCAAGCTTCGTGCCTGCATGTCTGACTTTATCGAGGCAGGGGGCTCCGCCGTCGAAGTCGCTTACGGACAGATGGACAACAATCAACGCGGTCAGATGACGACCCTGGCAAAAGATATGGGCCTGATGGGCTCATGTGGTAGTGATTTCCATGGGCCGAACCGTTTTGGGCTTGATCTGGGCGTGATGCCAGCGTTCCCTAAAGATGTCACGCCAGTATGGTCTTTGTGGCAATAAGCAAAGAGCCATCTAATTGAACTATTGAAGGATTTATTTTGAGCCAGTTTTTTCAGATTCACCCAGAAAACCCTCAGGCACGTCTTGTTAAGCAGGCGGCGGACATAATCCGTGAGGGCGGGCTGGCAGTTATTCCGACAGACTGCGCCTATGCGCTGGCCTGTCGCCTGGGCGATAAAGCCGCGACTGAGCGTGTTACACGGCTGCGCCAGTTAGGATCTAAGCATAACTTCACTCTGTTGTGTCGTGATCTCTCTGAGTTGTCGACTTTTGCAAAGGTTGATAATACCGAATACCGGTTGCTCAAATCGCACACGCCAGGGGCATTTACCTTTATCCTCCCGGCAACCCGTGATGTACCTCGCCTGTTGATGCATCCTAAAAAGCGGACGATTGGTATCCGTGTTCCTGACAACGCGATTGCGATGGCGCTGCTTGAAGAAATCGGCGAACCTCTGATGACGAGTTCGCTGATCATGCCCGGAGATGAGCTACCTCTTTCTGACCCGTATGACATCCGCGCCACGCTGGAGCATCAGCTGGATGTGGTCATTGATGGTGGTTTCTGCGGTTTTGAAGCGACGACCGTCGTTGATATGACCGGAGACGTTCCTGAGATCGCACGTCAGGGCGTTGGCGATGCCAGCGCCTTTGCCGAGTAAATTAAGTAAGTAATCCGCAGGTTACCGGCCCTGTGACTCACCGGTTAAAACCGCTATCATTGCGCCCTTTACGATTGAACGGATGTAACGGGTTCTTCCAATGAGCAAACAGCGTGTTTTAACCGGTATCACGACCACCGGGACTCCCCACCTGGGTAATTATGTCGGTGCTATTCGTCCGGCGATTGAAGCCAGCCGCGATACCAATAATGAGTCCTTCTACTTCCTTGCTGATTTCCATGCGCTGATCAAGTGCCAGGACCCTGCAGCTGTCCATCAGTCGACTAAAGAAATAGCCGCCACCTGGCTGGCTCTCGGACTGGACACAGATAACGCCGTATTCTATCGCCAGTCTGACATCCCTGAGATTCCGGAACTGACCTGGGTGCTTAACTGCGTGTGCGCGAAAGGGCTTATGAACCGTGCTCACGCTTATAAAGCTGCTGTTGATGCCAATGTTGAAGAAGGTGAGGACGCGGATAAAGCCATTACCATGGGCCTGTTCAGTTACCCCGTTCTGATGGCGGCGGACATCCTGATGTTTGGTTCAAACAAGGTACCTGTCGGTAAGGATCAGATTCAGCACGTTGAAATGGCCCGTGATATGGCGCAGCGCTTCAACCATATCTACTGCAAGAAAGAGCCATTGCTCACTTTGCCGGATTATCAGGTGGACGAAGACAGTGCCATTCTGCAGGGGTTGGATGGTCGTAAGATGAGTAAAAGTTACGGCAATACCATTCCTCTGTTTTTGCCAGAGAAGAAACTGCAGAAGCATATCAATAAGATTAAAACCAACCTGCTTGAGCCGGGTGAGCCAAAAGATCCGGATACATCAGCCGTGTTCCAGATCTGGAAAGCGTTTGCGACGCAGGAGCAGACCGCTGAAATGCGTCGTGCTTTCGAGGAAGGTATTGGTTGGGGCGATGCCAAGAAGAAACTCTTTGCACTGATCAATGAAGAAATCGCCGAGGCCCGCGAGCGCTATGAAGACCTTCTTGCGCGCCCAGCGGACATTGAGGCTGAGCTTCAAAAGGGAGCTGAGAAAGCGCGTGCCGTCAGCAAGCCTATGCTGGCACAGGTACGTGAAGCCATCGGTATTTCCGGTCTCAAGTAATTTTGAGCGGTAGCAGTGGTTACCAGAGCGTGACATCGCTGCCGAGTCAGCGTAAAAACGAATACATACGAAGCAAAGAGAGGAAGCAGGCTTGAGTACAGTGGATCCGCAGAGGCGGGTGGTTTCTGGAATGCGCCCGACTGGCCCGGTACATCTGGGGCACTATCATGGTGTTCTGAAAAACTGGGTTAAGTTGCAACACGAGTACGATTGCTTTTTCTTTGTTGCCGACTGGCACGCCCTTACGACCGGTTACGCCTCCCCGGAAGACATCGCTTCAAGTACCTGGGAAATGGTGGTTGATTGGTTAGCCGCCGGCGTGAATCCTGGCGCTAGCCATATGTTTATTCAGAGTCGTGTGCCGGAGCAGGCGGAGTTGCACCTTCTCCTGTCTATGATCACGCCTCTCGCCTGGTTAGAAAGGGCGCCAGCCTATAAAGAGTTCATTGAATCTAACCGGGAGCAGGACAAGGCCAGTTACGGAGTTCTGGGTTATCCATTGCTGCAAAGTGCCGATGTGCTTGCGTATCGAGCTGGCCTGGTGCCGGTGGGAGCGGATCAGACGCCGCATGTCGAACTCGCCCGCGAAATCGCGCGTCGGTTTAATCATCTGTACGGCTCAGAAGAAGATTTTGCTGCCAATGCAGAAGCGGCAATCAGGAAACTGGGCAAGAAGACCGGAAAGCTTTATACCGAGCTGCGTCTTGCACACACACGCCACGGCGATACAGACGCTTTGGCAACGGCTCAGGCGTTGATTCGTGAGCAGAATAAGCTGACGCTGTCAGATAAAGAGCGACTGCTCGGGTATCTTGAAGGGGACAGTGTAGCCATCCTCCCGGAACCTCAGCATGTGCTGGCAGAACAGGCAGCGAAAATGCCGGGGCTGGACGGACGTAAGATGTCCAATACCCACGATAATATTATTCCGCTGAGGGCGGAGCCGGAAACGGTTGAGAAGGCACTCCGTAATATGCCGACAGACCCTAACCGGGTGCGGCTTGCAGATCCTGGGACGCCAGAGGCCTGTGCTGTATGGCAGTTCCATCAGGTTTACACCGAAGGGGCTGAACTCATCGAAGTGCACGATAAGTGCAGCAGTGCTGGCTGGGGCTGTATTGAATGTAAACAATGCGTTGCTGACAAGATCATTGCTCAGCAAGCACCGATCAGACAACGGGGCCGGGACTTCGAAGAGAACATTGACCTGGTGCACAGCATCATCGCTGAAGGTACAGAGCGTGCTCGGGATGCTGCCCGGGCAACGTTAGAAGAAGTACGTGATGCGATGGGCTTAGCCTATCGCTGAGATCACTATGGAAGAAAACGGATCAGAGAAAACCAGTAAAGCCCGTCAGAGCGAAATGCCGTTTGCACTCGTGCAGGGGCAGCCAATGACGCAACTGCCCCTCGATCTGTATATTCCGCCAGACGCTCTGGAGATTATCCTCGAACAGTTTGAAGGGCCGCTGGACCTGCTGCTCTATCTGATCCGTAAACAGAATCTCGATATCCTTGAAGTGCATGTCGCGGATATTGTTGAGCAGTACATGCAGTACATCAGTATGATGCAGGCCCTGCAGCTCGAACTTGCCGCCGAATACATGGTAATGGCGGCCATGTTGGCCGAAATTAAGAGCCGGATGTTACTGCCGAGGCAAAAAGTCGAGGGAGAGGGTGGCGAGGAAGAAGACCCGAGAGCTGAACTGATTCGTCGCCTGCAGGAGTATGAGCGTTTCCGTACTGCAGCGGAGCAGATTGATGAGCTTCCCCGGCTTGAGCGCGATATCTTTGTCGCTGATGTTGATGCTCCGGACAGAATTCAGGAGCGTATTCACCCAGAGGTCGATATGCGCGAAATCATGCTGGCTATGGCAGCGGTTATGCGTCGGGCAGAGCGCTTTGAACATCATGAGATTGAACGGGAGCAGCTTTCAACCCGTGAGCGAATGGCTGATATTCTCGAAAAACTGAAAGGCGGGCACTTTGTTCCCTTCAGTCAGCTGTTTGCACCGGAGGAGGGGAAGCTGGGCGTCGTGGTCAGTTTTCTGGCGATACTGGAGCTGATCAAAGAGCGCTTACTTGACCTTGTTCAGCATGAGGTGCTCGGCGTGATACATGTAAAGTTGAGGGGTACGGATGAGCACGCCACCGCTTAAGAATATACTGGAAGCCGCCATGATGGCCGCAGGCGCGCCATTGTCTGTTGAGCGGATGAAAACCCTGTTTGCGGAAGGCATGGAGCCTACATCCTCTGAGCTTCTTGATGCGATAGTTGAACTGCGCAAAGACCTTCTCGGGCGTGGCATTGAGGTGTCAGAGGTCGCTTCTGGCTTCCGTTTGCAGGTCCGTACAGAGACAGCGCCGTTTGTTGCTCGACTCTGGGAGGAGAAACCTCAGCGTTATTCACGGGCTTTGCTTGAGACACTGTCCCTGATCGCGTACCGTCAGCCGGTTACTCGTGGGGACATTGAAGATGTCCGTGGTGTGGTGGTCAGTAGTTCTACGATCCGCACATTGCTGGAGCGGGACTGGGTTCGTGTTGTCGGGCATCGTGATGTGCCGGGCCGGCCGGCCATGTATGCCACTACGAAAGAGTTTTTAGACTATTTTGGCCTTCAGTCGCTGGAGGATCTGCCATCTTTAATGGAGATTCGCGAACTGGAAGACACCAGTCGCAGACTTGAGCTGGGCGATGATGCCGAAGCACGCCGGCCAACACCTGACCGGTATGACTTTACCAGTGATGAAGAACGAGAAGAACGCGGTGCCGAAGTACTCAGTCAGACTGAGGATGACCTGGCAGCGGCCTCGGCACTGGTAGATAAAGTAGAAGATAACGTATTCGAACCGGTAGAAGGCAAACCCGGTAAAGGAGAGCCGCGCAAGGTCCGGGATCTTGGGCAGATATTGCAGCGACTCGAAGAACAGCATTCTTCCGCGGAGGAGACCACGGAAGAGAATGACGAAACACAACGCAGTGACGAACATGATGATGTCACTGCTCAGGAAAAAGAATCTGACAATGAATGAGCGTATTCAGAAATTACTGTCGCTGACAGGTGTCGCCTCCCGTCGTGAAGCTGAACGCTGGATAGCAGACGGTCGTGTAACGGTGAATGGTGAGCGGGCTAAGCTCGGAGACCGAGCGGGGCGCAACGATGATATCCGCGTTGATGGCCGTGCGGTATCTGTTGAAGAAGCAGGGGTTAATACCCGTGTGATCGCCTACAACAAACCCGTTGGTGAAGTCTGTACCCGTGATGACCCTGAAGGTCGACCGACCGTTTTTGATCATCTGCCGAAAACAAAGAATGAGCGCTGGATCAATGTCGGCCGCCTGGACATCAATACCAGCGGTCTGTTGCTTTTTACTACCGACGGAGAGCTTGCGAATAAGCTGATGCACCCTTCGAGTGGTGTCGACCGCGAATACGCCGTACGAGTACGTGGTGACGTTGATCAGGATATGATCAATCGCCTGAAAGAGGGCGTGTTGCTCGAAGACGGCATGGCCAGCTTTACCGACGTTCGTTATTTTGATGGCGAAGGTCAGAATAAGTGGTATCACGTTGTTCTTATGGAAGGCCGTAACCGGGAAGTACGTCGACTCTGGGAAAGCCAGGAAATTACGGTCAGCCGCCTGAAGCGTGTTCGCTATGGTTGTATCTTTATGCCAGCGAATGTCCCGGTCGGTACCTGGGTCGAGCTTGGGCAAAAAGAAGTGAACGATCTGTATGATCTGGTGGATCTGCGTCGTCGTACAGTGAAGAAGTTTGTTGGCAAAGAAAAAGAGCAGTATCTACGCCAGATGCGTCGCCAGAAAGTTCGCCAGACTGCGAGTCGCAGAAAGCGCTAATCGAGCCTCAGGTTCGCGCCAACCAGAAAAAAGCCGTGCAATGCACGGCTTTTTTAATCGGCTTATTCAGTGCCCATTAGCCTCCTGGTTTGGCTCTGGGCTAGGCTCCTCACTGACATCGCCCTGTCGGGTGTACTCGATATCAAGATCACTGATAACTCGGTTACGACCGCTGTCCTTGGCAACATACAGCGCTGTATCGGCTCGCGACACAAGCTCTTCTGTATCATCGCTTGGCTGCAGGGTTGCACAACCAATACTGGCGGTGACCTGCAACTTGTCCTTTTTGCCCGCAAATGACAGTTGGCCAATGCCCATGCGAACGCGCTCAGCAATGCGTAAAGCCCCTGATTGATCTGCATTGCTGAGCATGATCAGAAACTCTTCACCACCGTAGCGAAAGCACATATCAGTCTGGCGAATGCAGCCGGTCATGGCTTTAACCGCTTCTTTCAGTACCTTGTCACCCATGCTGTGGCCAAACTCGTCGTTCACTTGCTTGAAGTGATCAAGGTCGAGCATCAGCACTGAGAGTGGTTGGTCGTGACGTTTCGAGAGTTCTACTTCGCGACTCAAGGTTTTATCGAGCGCTACCCGGTTGCCTGCACCAGTAAGAGGGTCCCGGAAGGCGGCAGCTAATGCTTCGTGGTATCGGAGCGCATTGCGCAGCGGATAGACCAGTGTCGTCATCAAGCCTTCGATATTAGCGAGTTCATGTTCGCGGAAGCGAGTAGAGCGATGGAACGTCATATCACCCATGTAATCCTGTTGTGTCTGAAGTCGGTAGTTAGCGGTGTGCAGACTGTTGCGCCCAACCGCTAATGTCGTATTGGTGGGCTCATGATGAAACGTCAGGCCGTCGACCAGAACCGCTTGCTGAATCTCTTCGAGAAAGATCTCGAGTAACTGACCTAGTTCGAGCGTGGTCTGCAATTTGCCAGACAGGCGTAACAGCACTTCAGGGCGGATATCCGGCCGGGGTGCAAGATCCCCGAAAGGTGTAATGACCTTGTCGTCTCGCAGTTCCGCTCTGCCATTCATTGGGCTGACCATGAGCTACCTCATACATTGGTGATATCAATGTGAGGGAATAAGCGATTTCTGTGCCATAGTTTTAAAATATTAAAAGTCGTTTTAAAACAATGGGTTATAGGTTTTTTGGGAATAGGGTGAAATTTAACGCCAGTTCATTGACGAAAAAAGCGGCAAAACTGAGCCAAATTGATGACTAAGTCTGCCGCCCGGAAGGATGTCGTTTATTTTTGCTGAGCATCCAGGCTCTGCCCGTGCGTTCCTATTGAGGCTGGGCTCATCAGATGCAGGTAGAGATCCATGATTTCTGAGGCTGGTTTGACCGTCGCAGGGTTCTCAGCAGGATACGCTGCCGCCCGCATGCCGGTGCGTGTGGCGCCCGGATTGATGCAGTTGACGCGAATATCACTGGTATTCTCAAGCTCTTGTGCAGCGACCTGCATCAGGCCTTCTGTTGCAAACTTGGAGACAGAATACGCACCCCAATAGGCTCTGCCTTCACGCCCTACGCTGCTGGTGGTGTAGATCAGCGATGCGTCTGCGGGGGCTTCACGGAGAAGAGGAATCAGGTGCTTAGTCAACAGGAATTGGCCGTTGACGTTGATGTTCATTACTTTCTGCCAGGTGTCCCAATGATAATTGTCGAGCATGGTGCGTTGCCCGAGAACTGATGCATTGAGTAACGCGCCGTCGAGATGCCCGAAGTGCGAGCCGATAAGCTGAGCCAGCTCGACAAAGAGGCTTTCGTCCTCTGATGCAAGGTCGAAGGGCAGTACGGCAGCCTGAGGCAGGCCTTCGGCCTCTATCAGGTCGTAGGTGTCATTCAGAGCCTCTTCCGTACGACCGAGCAACAGAACGGTCGCGCCAGCTCTGGCGTATGTCAGGGCGGCTTCGCGGCCGATACCGTAACCACCGCCTGTCACTAATATGACGCGATTCTTTAATGCTTGCTCTTTATCTGCGGTCATTTTCTGATTTCCGTTTGATTCTTTGATAATTCGTAAGGGTTCTGGGCGGCAAGAGTGGCAACTGCCGGTCAGGCTTTGCCGCTCAGAAGGGCCGTAATTTCATGTGGATCGTTGACGTAATGGTCGGCGTGCCATGCTTGAGGATCTTCTGATTCTTCTATATAGCCAAATAGAGCGGCGATGCTGGTCATGCCCGCTGCTCTGGCGGCTTCGATATCGCGGATATGATCGCCAACATACCAGCAGGAAGATGGCTGAACCTCCATCATAGATGCACACAGCAACAAGCTGTCCGGGGCTGGCTTGGTTCTATGAACATCTTCAGGGCACACGACGAACTTACAGGCCAGTGGCATCCTCTCCAGAAGCAGGTCGGTGTAGAGCCGTGGTTTATTCGTGACGATACCCCAAGGAACAGAACCTTGTTCCAGTTTATTGAGTAGCTCAGAGAAGCCTTTAAACAGCTGTGCTTTGTCGCCTACGGTGTTCTCGTAGCGATCCAGCAAGCGTTGACGGTAGTCCTGAATATCCGGGTGGCTTCGGTCTATCTCCCAGGTAAGGCAGGCCAGTGCAACTCCACCATTGCTTACCTGCTCGCGGATCGTGGAATCAGCGAGCGCGGGCAGGCCTTCTTCCTCACGTAGAGAGTTCACGACACTGAAGAAATCTAAGGCCGTATCGACGAGGGTACCGTCAAGATCAAACAGAACAGCTTCGGGTGTCATGCGTCTTCCCGGCGGGTCGCAACGAGATAGTTCACGTCCACGTCCTGATCCTTGAGGCTGTATTCCTGCGTCAGCGGGTTGTAGACCATACCTGTCATATCAAGCACCGAGAGATCTGCCGCACGACACCAACGCGTCAGTTCGCTGGGTTTGATGAATTTATCGTAATCGTGCGTTCCTGCTGGGAGCATGCGCATGATGTACTCAGCGCCAATAATGGCCATTGCGTAAGCTTTCGGATTTCGATTAATAGTTGAGAAGAACACCATGCCTCCTGGTTTTACCAGTTTGTAGCAGGCCTGAATAATAGATGCTGGATCTGGCACGTGCTCAAGCATTTCAAGGCAGGTGACTACGTCGAACGAGGCGGGCATTTCTTCGGCGAGTTGCTCAACTGGTATTTGTTGATACTTCACACTGACGCCGCTTTCAAGCGCATGCAGCTTAGCGATATTCAGAGGCGCTTCGCCCATATCAATTCCGGTGACGTCTGCGCCGCGTTGCGCCATGGCTTCACTGAGGATGCCGCCGCCACAGCCGACATCCAGTACCTTTTTACCCGCGAGAGACGCGTGACGGTCAATGTAGTTGGTGCGCAGCGGGTTAATGTCGTGCAGTGGTTTGAATTCACTCTCACGATCCCACCAACGGGAGGCGAGGGCCTCAAACTTAGCAACTTCTGCACGATCTACATTCAGTTTTTTTAGTTCAGTCATAATATGTCCGCTGTTCTGTTACGCGTTAAGACCCAGCTCTGATATGCCCTTTGGTGGCATGTCTCAGGGTTGAATCTTGCTTTGCCATTGGCGTGTTTTTTCGAGAATCTGACTGGCGTCGATGGATGTCAGTTCACCCCGGCTCAATAGTGCTTTGCCGGCTACCCAGACGTATTCGGTGTAGCGGCTGCTGTCTGTGTATACAAGCTGTGACACCGGATCGTAGAGCGGGCTCTGGGTCAGTTCGCTCATGCGCACGGCCTGTAGGTCTGCGTACTTTCCAGCCTCTATTGAACCAGTTAGTTCATCAATACCCAGCGCTTTGGCGCTGCCAGAGGTTGCCATTCTCAGTGCGGCCATAGCCGGGACGGCGGCCGCATCGTTAGCAACGGCTTTAGCCAGCATGGCGGCTGACTTCATTTCCCCCTGAATGTTCAGGTCGTTGTTGCTGGCCGCGCCGTCTGTGCCTAAACCCAAATTAACGCCTTCGCTAAGTAGTGAGGCTACCGGACAAAAACCGCTGGCTAGCTTTAAGTTGGATTCCGGGCAGTGGACAACATTCGCGCCGGTCTGTTTGAGGATATCGATATCGATGTCGTTTATCTGAGTCATGTGAACACAGCTGACACTTTCGTTGAGAAAACCCAGTTCTGCCAGTCTCTGGGTAGGACGCATTCCGCGTTCTTCAACGCTTTGGCTAACTTCAAATGCGGTTTCGTGAAGGTGAATCTGCACAGGCATCTGAAGCTGGCTGGCGGTGGTTGTTATCTCTTTCAGTGGTTCGTCTGACACTGTGTAGGGAGCGTGTGGACCAATGCCTACATGAGCCAGAGGCTGGTGGCGGTATTTGCTGTGAACATCCAGAGTTTTGCGAATGTACTCGTCTGCGTTCTGAGCAAAGTTCGTCGGGAAGTCCAGCACAGGCGTAAAGCTGATAGTCCTCATGCCCGCATCAATCGCTGCCTCAATGCTGTCGCCTGAATAGAAATACATATCGGCAAAGGTCGTGGTGCCGCAACGCAGCATCTCCGCAATGGCAAGCTGAGTGCCCTGATAAACAAAGTCTCCACTGACCCACTGCGCTTCTGCAGGCCAGATATGATCCTGAAGCCAGGTCATTAGGGGCAGGTCGTCGGCCAGGCCGCGGAACAGAGACATGGCAGCATGTCCGTGCGCGTTGATATAGCCGGGCAGCACGACATGGTCTTGCAGTGTTATATGCTCTTTTGCTTCGCGGCCTTGCTCACTCTGGGGCTGTAGTCCGACAATCCGGCCGTTGGTCACGTATATCGAGTGGTTTTCCAATACTTCGCTGCTCTCGCCAAGGGGCAGTACCCAGCGAGCATCAATGCGCAGATCAGCCTGCATGGTGCTTCCTCATTCGCTTTGCTCGCGATTATAGCGAATGCAGAGGGCAGGGTGCGAACTGTTCCGCAAGGCTGACTGTTAATTGAACAGTAGGGAACGTCCGTTCAGAGACGAAAACGCCTCAGAGAGCCATTGAGGAGCTCTCATTAGGTATCCGCACGATTTGTGGTATGATCTCAGCCCTTGTTTGTCGCTCTGTGAGCGGCAACTCCATTCAAAGGAAATCCGCCGCCGGCGGGAGAGAGTACAGGCCCGAGTTTATATGAGTGACTTAGCCAAAGAAGTTCTGCCAATTAATATTGAAGACGAGCTGCAGCAGTCGTACCTGGATTATGCGATGAGCGTAATTGTCGGGCGGGCTCTGCCTGATGTCAGGGATGGTCTTAAGCCTGTACACCGCCGCGTGTTGCACGCTATGAACATCCTCGGCAATGACTGGAATAAGCCTTACAAAAAGTCTGCGCGTGTTGTTGGTGATGTGATTGGTAAATACCACCCGCACGGTGACTCTGCGGTGTATGACACCATTGTTCGGATGGCTCAGGACTTCTCTATGCGCTATACCCTGGTTGATGGTCAGGGTAACTTCGGTTCGGTGGATGGCGACTCTGCTGCGGCGATGCGTTACACGGAAATCCGGATGGAGAAGATCAGCCATGAGATGCTGGCTGATATCGATAAAGAGACCGTTGACTGGGTGCCTAACTACGACGGTACCGAACAGATCCCAGAGGTGCTTCCTACCCGCATTCCTAACCTGCTGGTGAATGGCTCTTCTGGTATCGCTGTTGGTATGGCGACGAATATCCCGCCTCATAACCTGACAGAAGTTCTGAATGGCTGCCTGGCCTTGATCGATGATCCGAATCTGACTGTCGATGATCTGATGGAATATATTCCAGGCCCGGATTTTCCAACAGCCGCATTTATTAACGGTCGCGATGGTATTGTTGAAGCCTACCGCACTGGCCGTGGCCGCATTTATCTGCGTGCTCGTCATCAGTTCGAAGAAGACGAGAAAAACGGCAAAGTATCCATCGTCTTTACCGAAATCCCATACATGGTCAACAAAGCTCGCCTGATCGAGAAGATCGCTGAGCTGGTTAAAGACAAGAAAATCGAAGGCATTACCGAACTCCGTGATGAGTCTGATAAAGACGGTATGCGTATTGTCGTTGAACTGCGTCGCGGTGAAATGCCTGAAGTCGTACTAAACAATCTGTTTGCTCAGACTCAGTTGCAGGGTGTATTCGGTATTAACACCGTTGCTCTCGTTGACGGGCAGCCTAAGACTCTGAACCTGAAGCAGTTGCTTGATGCGTTTGTTAAACACCGTCGTGAAGTCGTTACAAGACGCACAATTTACGATCTGCGCAAGGCGCGTGAACGTGGCCATATTCTCGAAGGTCTTGCTCTGGCGCTTGCGAATATTGATCCGGTGATTGAGCTGATTAAAAAGTCGCCCACAGCGGCCGAAGCGAAAGAGAGCCTGATTGCGGCGGCTTGGGCGCCAGGCGATGTGCTGGATATGCTGGAACGGGCAGGTGAAGATGCCTGTCGTCCGGATGACCTGCCAGAGGAGTACGGTTTCCGTGATGGGAAATACCATCTGTCACCGGTTCAGGCCCAGGCAATTCTTGATCTGCGCCTGCAGAAGTTGACCGGCCTCGAGCATGAAAAGCTGATTGCTGAGTATCAGCAGAAGCTTGAAGAAATTGCAGAATACCTCGAAATCCTTGGCAGTGCTGAGCGCCTGATGGAAGTGATTCGCGAAGAACTTGAGTTGATTCGTGAAGAGTATGGCGATGAACGTCGTACAGAGATCATTGCGCAGAAACGTGATCTCACTATGGCCGATCTGATTCCGGAGGAAACTCTGGTTCTTACGCTATCCCACACGGGCTATGCGAAGACTCAGCCGATGGATGCTTATCAGGCACAGAAGCGCGGCGGTAAAGGTAAGTCGGCGACGTCGATGAAGGATGAAGACTTCATCGAGCATCTTTTGGTTGTTAACAGTCATGACACCGTTCTCTGCTTTACCGATGCCGGTAAAGTGTATTGGTTGACGGTCTACGATATCCCTCAGGCTAGCCGCAACTCTCGCGGTCGTCCTATTGTGAATGTACTTAATCTGTCTTCTGAAGGCGAGCGCATCACTGCAATTCTGCCGGTGGAAGAATACCGTGATGACCTGTACGTCTTTATGGCAACGGCTCGCGGTACGGTTAAGAAAACTACATTGGATCAATTCAGTCGACCACGTTCATCCGGCCTGATTGCCTGTGAGCTGGACGAAAATGACTGGCTAGTCGGTGTCGCTATTACTGACGGCCAGCAGGACATCCTGATGCTGAGCGACGCGGGTAAAGCAGTTCGCTTTAAAGAATCGGATGTTCGTGCCATGGGCCGGACCGCTCGCGGTGTGCGCGGTATCAAACTGGCGGAAGATCAGCGCGTTATCTCGCTGATCGTCCCCGAGGAGAACGGTACGATTCTGACAGCATCTCAGCGTGGTTTCGGCAAGCGAACCAACGTAGAAGAATTTCCAACGAAAGGGCGTGGTACGCAGGGCGTTATCGCCATGGTGACCAGCGAGCGTAATGGTGCTCTTGTTGGAGCGGTTCAGGTCTTCAATGGTGATGAGGTCATGCTCGTCAGTGACCGCGGCACATTGGTTAGAACGCGTGTGGACGAAGTATCAGTACTGGGTCGAAATACGCAGGGTGTCACGCTTATTAAAGTTTCTGAGAAAGAGAAGCTTGTTGGTGTTGAGCGCATCTGTGATGAAGACGAAGCTGAGCTTCTTGACGGAGAGCAAGTGGACTCTGCGAACGACGTTGATTCTGATGGAGAAGAAGCTGAATGACTGAAAATATGAATCATCAGTCACATGAAGACGAGATAGACCTGTTCGACCTCGTCGACGATATTCGTGACAAGTGGTACTGGCTGGTGGGTAGTCTGCTGGCTGGTATCGCACTTGCAATGGCTTATGTGATGACGGCGACGCCCGAATACCAGACCGAGGCGACCATTACTGAAGCTGCCCCGTCGGAGTTACTGCCTTTTAGTCAGGCAGCACTGCGAAATAGACTTACCCTTAGTGCGTCGGTTAAAGACGTACAAAATAATGGCGTCGGAGATGAGCCTGTTAGTTTGACGGATGAGGCTGTTTTTGAATTGGATGCTGAGGCTGCTTTTTCCAGTGCGCGTTCTGTACTTCGTTCTGCATCAACTCGTAAGGCTTTCTATAATTTTTTGCTGAGTCAGCCTGATGAAGAGTTATTGCCACTGATTTCCTCGCAAGCGCTGACGGAAGAACAGAATCTCGCTAATTTTCTTACGCGGTTCTCATTCAGCGATCCGGGGAAGGGAGATTCAGACACCTACCTGACTATAAAATTTAAGTTGGGCAGTAATGCCGAGCTAGCGCGTGATGTTCTGAATGACTACATCGCCTACGCGCTCATTCTGCATGAGAAGCGCGTCAGGGATGAGTTTGAGCGTAAGGTTCATGCTGAACTTGAGCTATACCAGACCTGGGTTGATAACTTTCGTAGGGTCTACGAGTCGGAGAAAGCGCGCCAGATCGCCCGATTGGAAGAAGCTGCTCAGATTGCTGCGAGCATCGGCCAGAAAAAACCGTTTTACAATACAAACGATGTGGTTGTGAGTAGCGAACCTCCTCTTTATATGATGGGAGAGCAAGCGCTCCGACAGGAAGCAGAATTACTGCGTAAACGTTCAGATTCTCCATCGGAAGATATTTTTGTATCGGGTCTTTCTGTCGTTAAGAATTCGATAGCAACTCTTGAAGGTATCGTCGTTGATTGGAACGAAGTTGAGTTGGTCGACGTAGATCAGCCTGCGCTCTTGCCATTGAAACCTGCTAAGCCTAGAAAGCTTCTTATCGTCGCTCTTGGAGCTGTGGGTGGCACTATGTTTGGTCTGCTCGCAGCTCTGGTTGCCGCAGCATCTCATCGCCATTTGAAACGATCGCATCGTCGCTCATCGAGCGCTTTAAGTTACTTGGAAAAATCATGAGTCGTATTTTTAATTTCTGTGCAGGACCGGCTGCGCTGCCTACAGCAGTGCTGGAGCGTGCTGGTGCTGAGCTGGTGGACTGGCACGGCAAAGGCATGTCCATCATGGAAATGAGCCACCGCAGCAAAGAGTTTGTTGGTGTGGCCGAGAAGGCTGAGCAGGATCTCCGGGATTTAATGTTTATTCCGGATAACTACAAAGTTCTTTTTATGCAGGGTGGTGCTAGCAGCCAGTTCGCCATGGTGCCTATGAACCTGTTGCGCGCTAAGAGCACCGCTGACTACATTAATACCGGGCAGTGGTCGACTAAGGCGATCAAAGAAGCGAAAAACTTCTGTACGGTAAATATAGTGGCCTCGACGGAAGGAAATAATTTTACTTCTGCGCCTTCTCAGGCGGAGCTGAAACTCAACCCTGATGCGGCTTATGTTCATTACACTCCGAACGAAACCATTGGTGGCGTCGAGTTTGACTACATTCCTGACACTGGCGATGTGCCTTTGGTGGCGGATTATTCCTCGTCCATTCTTTCTGAAAAAATCGATGTGTCGAAGTTCGGATTAATTTACGCCGGAGCTCAGAAAAACATTGGCCCTGCTGGTTTGTGCGTCGTAATTGTTCGTGAAGACTTATTGGGTGATGTTATTGCTGGCACGCCAACGATGTTCGACTATAAAGTGGCTGCAGATAACGCATCTATGTACAACACGCCACCAACCTACAGTTGGTACCTGGCCGGTCTTGTGTTCGAATGGCTGAAGGAACAGGGTGGTGTTGAGGTCATGGCGGAGATAAACCGTCGAAAAGCCGAGAAACTGTACCGCTTTATCGATACCAATGATTTTTACGCCAATCCGGTGGCGTTGAACAATCGCTCACGTATGAACGTTCCATTTACCCTTGCTGATGATGCGTTAGATAAGGTGTTTCTTGAAGAGAGCGAGCAGGCAGGTCTTATGAATCTGGCTGGACATCGCAGTGTTGGTGGCATGCGTGCCAGTATTTACAACGCAGTGCCAGAAGAAGGCGTAGATGCATTGATTGCGTTTATGGCTGACTTCGCTAAACGTCACGGGTAACAGGTTGAATCATGAGTGAAGCACAGGAACTGGATAAGCTGCGTCAGCAGATAGATTCGCTGGATAAGCAGATTCAGGAACTGATTAATCAGCGCGCGCAATGTGCCCAGGATGTCGCTGAAGTTAAGCAAAAGTACGCTTCTCCGGGGGAGAAGGTTGTATTTTACCGCCCAGAGCGAGAAGCCCAGGTTCTGCGAAAAGTCATGGACCGCAACCGGGGTCCTCTCGGGGATGAGTCAATGGCCCGGCTTTTCCGTGAGATTATGTCCCAGTGTCTGGCCTTAGAAGAGCCGCTGCAGGTAGCCTACCTTGGTCCTGAGGGTACCTTCACTCAACAGGCGGCGGTAAAACACTTTGGTCATGCAGTGAACTGTGAAGGGCAAGTATCTATTGCGGATGTCTTTCGTGAAGTGGCCAGTGGTGCCGCGAATTATGGTGTCGTTCCAGTAGAGAATTCCACTGAAGGTGTCGTCACCCACACGCTCGACAGCTTCTACGATTCCAATCTCCATATTTGCGGAGAAGTTACTTTACGTATTCATCACCATTTATTGGTGAAGAGCGAAGATCAGCAGATCACACGCGTTTATTCTCATGCTCAGTCTCTGGGTCAGTGCCGGCGTTGGCTTGATCAGAATTTTCCTGCAAGCGTAGAGCGCATCGCGGTGAATTCGAATGCTGAAGCGGCGAGACGTGCGGCTGCAGAAGAAGGCGCAGCCGCGATTGCAGGTGAAGCGGCGGCGGAGTTGTATGAGCTCGTAACGCTCCATGCGAATATCGAAGACCGTCCGGATAATACGACCCGTTTTCTTATTATCGGTCGACAGGAAACGGGCCCTAGTGGCGATGATAAAACATCGATCATGGTTTCCAGCAGAAATCAGCCGGGCGCTTTATATCAGGTGCTTGCTCCGTTTCACGAGGCTGACGTTAGCTTAACGCGCATAGAAACTCGTCCAGACCCTTCAGGTACCTGGAATTATCTCTTCTTTATTGATTTTGAAGGCCATTGCGACGACGAGGTGATATCCCCCTTGTTGCAACGGCTGCGTGATGTAGCGACAGATTATAAATGGCTCGGCTCATACCCTAAGGCCGTGCTTTGAGGTGAATAATGGCAATTAATTTCTCTGAACTCGCAGTTGAAGGGGTTCGCTCCCTTAAGCCCTACCAGCCAGGTAAGCCTATTGATGAGCTTGCCCGGGAACTCGGTCTGAACGAGTCAGATATTGTTAAACTCGCGAGTAATGAAAATCCGATGGGCCCGAGCCCTGCGGCTCTGGAAGCAATTCGTCGCGAAACAGCTGAATTGCATCGTTACCCTGATGGCGCAGGTTTTGTCCTGAAGAAAACCCTGAGCGACAAACTGAATGTTCGCTCCGAGCAAATTACTCTGGGTAATGGCTCAAGTGATATTCTCGATTTTATTGTCCGGGTGTTTGTGAATGACGGTGACAACGTTGTCGTATCGCAGCATGCGTTCGCTATATACGGCCTGGTTGCGCGGACGGTAGGTGCCGATTGTATCGCCGTACCTGCAAAAGACTTTGGTCATGATCTTGAAGCAATGCTGGATGCAATTAATGAGCGCACCCGTATTGTGTTTGTGACGAACCCTAATAACCCGACAGGCACCTGGAATCATCGCGACGAGTTGATTGGGTTTCTGAATAAGGTGCCAGAGAACGTCATCGTTTTGCTGGACGAGGCGTATTTTGAGTACGTCCATGAAGCCGATTACCCTAATGGTATTGAGCTTCTGGATCAGTATCCGAATCTTGTGGTAACCCGCACTTTCTCAAAAGCATACGGTCTGGCGTCTCTTCGAGTGGGTTATGGGGTTTCCAGTCCTGAATTGGCAGACTTAATGAACAGGGTGCGCCCTCCGTTCAATGTTGATTCTTTTGCTCTCGCTGCAGCCAACGCGGCGATGCTGGATGAGGAATACGTGCGGGAAAGCATTGCGCTTAACGATCGTGGCATGAGTTATCTGACATCTGCTTTCGGTGACCTCGGTCTTTCCTATATACCATCCGTCGGTAACTTTATTAGTTTCCGCGTGCCGGATGATGTAGATGCGATGGAAGTCTATTCCGGCCTACTCAAGCAGGGCGTTATCGTTCGTCCTGTTGCGAACTACGAGATGCCAGAGTACCTCCGGGTATCAATCGGTACTGAGTCGGAAAATGAGACATTCATACGTGCGTTACAGAAGGTGCTGGCTTGAGCAGCAAACTTCTGATTCCTCGTGTTGCCGTCATCGGATTAGGGCTGATTGGCTGCTCCTGGATTAAGGGCCTCAGGGTTCGTGGTTGCCTGGAAGAGGTTCGTGGGTATGACCGCAATCTCGATTCTATGCAGCTGGCATTATCCGAGGGCCTGATTGACGCTTACAGTGAAAATATCGCTGATGTAGTGAGGGACGCTGACCTGATCATCATCTCTGTGCCTATCATGGCAGTTAAGAGTGTGCTTGAAGCGGTGCGGGATCATATTTCCGAGACTGCAGTATTAACGGACGTTGGCTCTGTAAAGGGGGCCGTTGCTTCAGATGTTGCAGCGGTACTTGGCGCGAATTTCTCCCGCTTTGTATTGGGACATCCGATCGCAGGCTCAGAGAAGAGCGGTGTGATGGCTGCAAATGAGCATCTTTATGTTCATCATAAGGTCATTATTACCCCGCAGGATCATACAGATAAAGACGCACTGGCGTTGGTGCGCAGCGCCTGGCAGGCTGTCGGTGCCGACCTTGAGCATATGTCGGTAGATCATCACGATGAAGTACTGGCAGCGACCAGTCATTTGCCGCATCTTCTGGCCTATTCGCTGGTTGATACTCTGGCGAACAGCCACGAGAACAAAGAGATTTTTAATTACGCTGCGGGCGGCTTTCGCGACTTTACCCGAATTGCTGCCAGTAGCCCGGTCATGTGGCGCGATATTTTTGCTGCCAACAAAGACCACTTGCTGAAGACGCTGGACCTCTTCAGTCACGACCTTTCTTCTTTACGGGCTGCGGTTGAGCAGGGCGATGCCACCACCTTGATGGGTGTGCTGACCCGTGCGAAAGCAGCTCGAGACCATTTTTCTAAAATACTTGCCCGTCGGGCCTATGTTGAACCTATGAAAACAGCTTCTATTTCTTACATCGCTAATCCAGGCAAAGCTCTGTCGGGTAGCTTCCGGGTGCCCGGAGACAAGTCCATTTCACACCGTTCAATCATGCTGGGTTCACTGGCGAATGGTACGACTGAAGTGACGGGCTTCCTTGAAGGTGAAGACAGCCTGGCAACGCTGCAGGCGTTCCGCGATATGGGCGTAGTGATCGAAGGACCACATCGCGGTCGAGTGACAATTCACGGTGTCGGGCTACACGGTCTCCAATCTCCGCCTAACGCGCTCTATCTCGGCAACTCGGGGACATCAATGCGCCTGCTCGCAGGTCTTATGGCCGGGCAATCTTTCGATGTTGAGATGAGCGGTGATGAGTCTCTTTCTAAACGCCCTATGGGGCGGGTTGCTGATCCTTTGGCCCTGATGGGGGCTATTGTTGATACAGCTGAAGGCGGTCGACCGCCCTTGAAAGTTAAAGGTGGCAGTGACCTGAAAGGCATTCACTATGATTTGCCAATGGCCAGTGCGCAGGTAAAAAGTTGTGTATTGCTGGCGGGGCTGTATGCCGAGGGTGAAACCTCAGTTACTGAGCCTGCACCGACTCGTGACCATACCGAGCGTATGTTGCGTGGCTTTGGTTATGACGTTATCACCGAAGGCAACAAAGTGACGCTGCGTTCAGGCGGCGAGCTCACGGCAACCGAAATAGACGTGCCTTCTGATATCTCCTCGGCGGCCTTCTTTATGGTGGGCGCCAGTATCATGCCGGGTTCTGATATTACGCTGGATCACGTGGGTATTAACCCAACGCGTGTCGGAGTGATTAATATTCTGCGAGCCATGGGCGGTAGTATCGATGTTCTGAATGAGCGTGAAGTCGGCGGCGAGCCCGTTGCTGATATCCGCATCCGTTCAGCTCAACTGAAAGGCATTCATATCCCTGAAGATCAGGTGCCTCTGGCGATTGATGAATTCCCAGCGATCTTTGTTGCCGCAGCGTGTGCTGAGGGCGAGACGGTTCTGACAGGAGCTGAGGAATTACGCGTTAAAGAGAGCGATCGTATCCAGGCGATGGTTGATGGTCTGGTAACACTGGGCGTGAATGCAGTCGGTACAGAAGATGGGGCTGTGATTCAGGGGTTTGGCCCTGAAGGTAGTTTCGGTGGTGGTGAGATTGATAGTCAGCATGACCATCGAATTGCTATGAGCTTCGCCATGGCGTCCCTACGCGGGTCTGCACCTATTGTTATTCGCGACTGTGCCAATGTTGCTACGTCATTTCCGGGTTTTGTCGAGTTATCTGCCACCGCTGGCCTTGAATTGGTCGTTGAAGGTGGTGATGGTGAGTAACGCAGCACAACCAATCGTGATCACGGTTGACGGTCCATCAGGCGCTGGAAAAGGCACGGTCTGTGCCATTCTTGCTGAAGCCCTGGGTTGGCACCTCCTTGATAGTGGTGCTCTGTACCGTATTACCGGGCTGGCTTCAGACCGCAGAGGCATCGCTCTGGATAGTGAAGAGCTGGTTGCTGATGTAGCCGCCAACCTTGATGTGCGATTCATCCCAACTGGATCTGGTGTACAGGTCATTCTCGAAGGGGATGATGTCACTACGACGATCCGGACTGAGGAGGTGGGTAGTCTTGCTTCGCAAGTTGCTGCGTTGCCAAAAGTTCGTGAAGCACTCCTGCAACGTCAGCGTGACTTTCGCCAGGCGCCGGGGTTGATCGCCGACGGTCGTGATATGGGGACTGTCGTATTCACTGATGCCCAGATTAAAGTCTTCCTCACGGCCTCTGCCGAAGAACGCGGTCAGCGTCGCTATAAACAGTTGACTGAGAAGGGCATTGATGCTAGTTTGCCCGCCCTTATCGAAGACATCCGGGTTCGTGATGAGCGTGATAGCAACAGAGCTGTCGCCCCGTTACGCCCAGCGAGTGACGCGACAGTGATCGACAGTACCTCTCTTTCTATCGAAGAAGTACGTGAACAGATCCTTTCGCTGGTCCGCCAAGCAGGACTGATCTGAGATTAAAACCTCTGTATCTGCCAGCTTCCCGAAGGAAGTCGGTACGGAGTGTTTTATTATTAACTAACCCCAGATGCTGGCAGTCTGGTCAGCGCTTACTGTTTATCCGATGGCGGATAGCAGCGCGTTTTATGAGACAGGTGTATATACATGAGCGAAAGCTTTGCTGATCTATTTGAAGAATCCCTTAAAGAACTGGACATGCAGCCGGGTTCAATCGTTGCTGGTACCGTTGTTGATATCGACAGCGATTGGGTGACGGTTAACTCAGGCCTGAAGTCGGAAGCTGTTATTCCGCGCAGCCAGTTCCTGAACGAAAAAGGCGAACTGGAAGTTGCTGTTGGCGACGAAACCTTCGTCTCACTGGAAGCTGTAGAAGATGGCTTCGGTGAAACCAAACTGTCTCGTGAAAAAGCTAAGCGCGCTGAGAGCTGGAAAGAGCTGGAAAAAGCCTTCGAAGCTGATGAAATGGTTACTGGTGTTATCAACGGTAAGGTCAAAGGTGGCTTCACTGTTGAACTGAAGAACATCCGTGCGTTCCTGCCAGGTTCTCTGGTTGACGTCCGTCCAGTACGCGATACCGCGCACCTGGAAGGCAAAGAACTCGAATTCAAAGTGATCAAGCTCGACGCCAAGCGTAACAACGTTGTTGTTTCACGTCGTGCCGTTCTGGAAGCTGCTAACAGCCAGGAACGTGAAGAGCTGCTGGCTAACCTGCAGGAAGGTCAGTCTGTTAAAGGTATCGTTAAGAATCTGACCGACTACGGCGCGTTCGTAGATCTGGGCGGTGTTGACGGTCTGCTGCACATCACCGACATGGCGTGGAAGCGCATCAAGCACCCAAGCGAAATCGTTGCTGTTGGTGACGAGATCGACGTTAAAGTACTGAAGTTCGACCGTGAGCGTAACCGCGTATCTCTGGGTCTGAAGCAGCTGGGTGATGATCCATGGGTTAACATCAACGACCGTTACCCAGAAAACGCCCGTGTTAAAGCACGCGTTACCAACCTGACTGACTACGGCTGCTTCGCTGAGCTGGAAGAAGGTGTTGAAGGTCTGGTTCACGTTTCTGAAATGGACTGGACTAATAAGAATATTCACCCAAGCAAAGTCGTACAGGTTGGCGACGAAGTTGAAGTGATGATTCTGGACATCGACGAAGAGCGTCGTCGTATTTCTCTTGGTATCAAGCAGTGCACCATGAACCCATGGGAAGAGTTTGGTACTAAGTTCAACAAAGGCGATAAGATTTCTGGCAAGATCAAGTCAATCACTGACTTCGGTATCTTCATCGGTCTGGACGGTGGTATTGACGGTCTGGTTCACCTGTCTGATATTTCTTGGAACGATACTGGCGAAGACGCAGTTCGTAACTACAAGAAAGGCGATGAGCTGGAAACCGTTATCCTCTCTATCGATCCAGAGCGTGAGCGTATCTCTCTGGGCGTGAAGCAGCTTGAAAGCGATCCGTTCTCTGAGTTTGTAGCTGAAAACGACAAGGGTACCATCGTTACTGGTAAAGTAATCGCGGTTGACGCTAAAGCAGCAACTGTTGAAATTGCTGAAGGTGTAGAAGCAACTCTGCGTGCTTCAGAAATCAGCCAGGACAAAGTAGAGGATGCTCGTAACGTTCTGAATGAAGGCGACAGCATCGAAGCGGCGATTACTTCTGTTGATCGTAAGAACCGCACTATCAGCCTGTCTGTTAAAGCGAAAGATTCAGTAGCTGATAAAGAAGCTCTGAAAGAGCAGCGTGCTAAAGCAGAAGCTGAAATGACTGGTCCTACCACCATTGGTGACCTGCTGAAAGAGCAGCTGCGCGGTAAGGAGTAATCCTTCACCCCGTGCTAAAGAAACCCGCTCCGGCGGGTTTTTTTGTGCCTGAATACCTTGGATTGCTCACAATTGACCGTTTCTTGAGCTTGCGACTTGCAAATTTCATAAGCTAACTGCATGATTTAACTGGAATTATCTAAAAGCTTCGTTCTCAAGGAGGGAATGCAGTGACGAAATCCGAGTTAATAGAGAGAATCGTCAGTCGTCAGCCGCAGTTGTCGGCGAAAGATGTTGAGCTGGCGGTCAAGACGTTGTTGGATCATATGTCCCAGACCTTGTCTTCTGGCGATCGTATTGAAATACGGGGCTTTGGCAGTTTCTCGCTTCACTATCGAGCGCCGCGGGTTGGTCGCAATCCTAAGACTGGTGAGACTGTCGAGTTGCAAGGGAAGTTCGTTCCGCATTTCAAACCTGGAAAGGAGCTCAGGGATCAGGTGAATGATAGTATGGCTGTGTGACTTCTCCGCCTGCTGGACTTAACCAGCTATCGCTGGTCCAAATTCTGAATCTATACGAAGTACACACCAATCATGCTGTCTGCTGAACTGTTCGACACGGCACTCCTTTATATCCTTCTACTCGCAGCAGTGGCGCTGGGTTGGACGCTTGGTTATCGCTATGCGCAACAAGGTAAGAAAGTAAATTATCCGGATTGGATTCCTTCCGTCGATTACTTACTTGCCGAGAGCAACGATGCCGCTCTCGAAAAGCTTATAAAAATAGACCAGATGGACGACGAGTCTATTGATTTGCTTCTGAAGCTTGGTAAGAGCCTTCGTGATAAAGGCGAGCTCGACCGGGCCATGCACCTCCACCAGAAACTTTTTGCCCGCGCGGATCTGGAGCGTAGCGCCCTCTACGCGATTCAGTTTGAGCTGGCCTGTGATTACTCGGCCGCTGGGTTGCTTGATCGTGCTGAGCGCATATTGCGTGAGCTACTTGCTGCAAAAGGGCGCAATTCAGATCGGGCTGCGACTCTGTTGATAGAGCTTCTTGAAGAAGAGGGCGAGTGGAGCAATATCCTCGAACTCTACAAGGATAAAAAACTCCCTGCTACTGCTCGTCTGAATCGTCGAGTGTCTCACGCTGTTTGTGAGTTGGCAGAGAGAGCACTCAAAAAGTCCGATTTCCTTGAGGTTCAGCAGCTCTGTAAGCAAGCACTTAAAATTGACTCTGCCTGTGCTCGTGCATACGTCGTTCAGGGAGATCTTGCGTTTGGCCAGAACGAGTATCGGGAAGCTGTGCGCTGCTATCTGAAGGCGGCAGAAATAGACGAAAGCAGCGTTGTTAGTGTCGTAGAGCGAATGACTGAAGCTTTCAGTATCAGTGGTGATAAAGAAGGTCTGAAAACGCATCTTCATGATCAGTGGGCCAGGACCGGGTACGTGCCCGCCCTCATGGCGTCCATGGGGGTAGTTGTTACTCAGGGCACTCCGGAAGAAGCGGTAAGTAAAATTCTTGATGAACTTAGGTTGCGCCCCTCAAACCAAGGGTTCCTGGCACTAGCTGAGCTCGTTGTTACGCAACGTCAGCAGCTCGACAAGTCGCAGTTGTTACAGCTCTATGATATCCTCCGCGGCATCGTTGCAGTCGAACCAAAATTCGTCTGTTCTAATTGCGGATTTAAGGCGAAGGAGCCGCATTGGCGCTGCCCAAGTTGTAAAGACTGGGCAAGCATTAGGCCATTCGTACCGTCGCCTGCTCAGAAAAAGCCAGATATATGACTACAACCTCACCTATTGTCGTCGCGCTAGACTTCCCCGATATGAAACAGGCGCTGTCGATGGCAGATCAGCTCGATCCGTCTTTGTGCCGCGTCAAAGTAGGTAAGGAGCTTTATACCACAACCGGCCCAGCCATTCTGGAAGAGCTTCATAAGCGCAACTACGAGGTATTCCTTGACCTTAAGTTTCACGATATTCCAAATACTTGCGCAAAAGCTGTTGGAGTTGCTGCCGACTTGGGTGTGTGGATGGTAAATGTGCATGCATCTGGCGGCAAACGCATGATGGAAGCAGCACGTAATGAGCTCGAGAAAAAGTCTCATAAGCCTCTGTTGATTGGTGTGACCGTACTTACGTCAATGGAGCAAAGCGACCTTGCTGGTATCGGTCTGGATGTTGAACCAATGGTTCAGGTTGAGAGGCTTGCAAAACTGACCCAAGCATCGGGTCTTGATGGCGTGGTATGTTCCGCGCGAGAAGTAGGTTTGATTCGTGACGTATGCGGTACTGATTTCCTGACAGTCACACCTGGTATTCGCCCAGATGGTTCTGAAATTGATGATCAGAAGCGTGTGATGACACCTAAGCAAGCGGTGGAAGCGGGAGTTGATTATATGGTGATTGGTAGGCCAATTACACAAGTATCAGATGCAGTCGCTCAGCTATCCGCAATTGTTAGAACGCTATGAAATCGCTCCGCGTTCTGTAATGGCATGATGTAAAGGTTTCCTTTTATAACATCGGTTAAGAACTGTCTTAGATGACGGTAAGCTAATACAGCTAAAAATATATAGATTGGAATTATGCAATGAGAATCTTGGTTACTGGCGGAGCTGGTTTTATTGGGTCCGCGGTTATTCGTCATATTATAAATGAGACAACCGATGAAATTGTGAATGTCGATAAACTAACCTACGCCGGAAATCTAGACAATCTTTTTAGTATCAGCAATTCGCCACGATATATTTTTGAACAGATCGATATTTGCGATCGTACTGAATTAGAGCGTGTATTTGCGGAGCATAGCCCTGATGCCGTAATGCACTTAGCCGCTGAAAGTCATGTGGATAGGTCTATTGAAGGCCCTGCTGCTTTTATTGAGACGAATATCGTAGGTACATGCACCTTACTAGAGGTTGCAAGGGCGTATTGGTCGAATTTGAAGGTGGAACGCCGGAATGCATTCCGGTTTCATCATGTTAGTACAGATGAAGTCTATGGGGATCTTCCACACCCATACGATGATGGTGACGCCCACAAGACGCTTTTTACTGAAAATACATCATATTCGCCAAGTTCTCCCTACTCTGCGAGTAAGGCCGGGTCGGATCACCTTGTTCGAGCCTGGATGCGCACTTACGGCTTGCCCGTAGTTATAACTAATTGCTCAAATAATTATGGGCCATATCATTTTCCTGAGAAATTGGTTCCTCATGTCATTCTGAATGCAGTGCATGGGAAAGAGCTACCTGTCTATGGGGCGGGTGATCAAATTAGGGATTGGCTCTATGTGGAAGATCATGCACGTGCCCTTTACACAGTGATCACTAAAGGAAATATAGGTGAAACTTATAACATCGGTGGTCACAACGAAAAGATGAATATCGATGTTGTTAAAACGATATGTAAAATCCTAGATGAAAAGGTGGGAGAGTCAGGTCTCACCGAAGGATATGCAGGTTTGATCAGGCATGTGAGCGACCGGCCAGGGCACGATCGTAGATACGCGATCGATGCGAGCAAAATAGAGAAAGATCTTGGGTGGACTCCTAAAGAGACGTTTGAAACGGGGCTTAGGAAGACTGTTGATTGGTATCTTGAGAACACTGAATGGTGGAACCGTGTGCTTAATGGGGATTACAAATTGAAGCGAATTGGTGAAGCTCAATGAAAGGAATTGTATTAGCTGGGGGCTCTGGAACAAGGCTCTATCCGATAACTATGGGTGTATCTAAGCAGTTGCTCCCGATATATGACAAACCAATGATTTACTATCCTCTTTCTGTATTAATGCTGGCGGGGATTAGGGAAATCCTAATTATCACAACGCCAGAAGATCACGCAGGTTTTCAACGATTACTTGGTAATGGTAGTAATTTTGGAATAAATTTGTCTTATGAAGTACAGGAAAGGCCGGAAGGTCTCGCTCAGGCCTTTACGATTGGTGAGAGCTTTATTGGCGACGATGATGTATGTCTGGTGCTGGGGGATAATATTTATTACGGGCAAGGTTTTACTCCCAAGTTAAAGGATGCAGTTAAGAGGGCAAAAGATGGTAATGGAGCGACAGTTTTTGGCTACCAGGTTAAGGATCCCGAGCGTTTCGGTGTAGTCGAATTTGATGCCCAGATGAAGGCGGTATCAATCGAAGAGAAACCTTCTAAACCAAAGTCACATTTTGCGGTAACAGGTCTGTATTTTTACGATAATCGCGTTATTAGCATAGCTAAGAATGTAGAGCCCTCTGAGCGCGGTGAGCTCGAGATAACTTGTGTGAATAATGCATATTTAGAATCCGGTGATCTTAATGTAGAGCTTTTAGGGCGTGGCTTTGCATGGCTTGATACGGGGACACACGAGAGTTTGTTGGAAGCAGCCCAGTTTGTTGAAACTCTAGAGAAGCGCCAAGGATATAAGGTCGCTTGTCTAGAAGAAATAGCGTTTAATAATGGCTGGCTATCACTTGAACGTTTGAAAGAATTGGCACAGCAAATGCAGAAAAATAGCTATGGTAAGTATTTATTGAGTTTGACGGTAGGTGTTCAATGATACCAGTAACCAAGCCATACTTACCCAGCAGAGAAAGGCTAGATGAATATATTGATGGGATATACGAACGCCGCTGGTTGACCAATAACGGACCTTTGATGCACCAGTTGACTCAGCGTTTGCAACAATATCTAGGTGTAGATAATCTTTTATTAGTCTCTAATGGAACCCTCGCATTACAGATTGCATATAAAGCTTTGGGAGTTCGTGATGAAAATCGAGCTTTACGCCCTGAGGCGATTACAACACCATTTACTTTTGTTGCGACTTCGAGCTCTTTGCAATGGGAAGGTGTTAGACCAGTATTTGCCGATATTGACAAGTATAGCTGGTGTTTGGCACCGGAGAATATAGAGGCTGAAATTACTGATAATACTCGGGCAATAGTGCCTGTCCATGTATTTGGTAATGCCTGCGACGTCGAATCTATCGATAAAATAGCTCAGAAGCATGACTTAAAAGTGGTATACGATGCGTCACATGCGTTTGGAGTTAATTATAACGGTGAAAGCCTTTTACGATGGGGAGATGCTGCTACTTTAAGCTTTCATGCCACAAAATTGTTCCATACGATTGAAGGTGGTGCCATTATATTTAAGCGTCGAGATGATTTCGAGCGAGCTACCAAGCTGATTAACTTTGGACTCGTCGGATCAGAAATTATCGGTGGTCCAGGTATCAATGCAAAAATGAACGAGTTTCAGGCAGCTATGGGCTTAAGTGTTCTGGATGAAATTGAACAGAACATGACGTTAAGACGCAAAGCTGTTGATTATTATACTGATGCTTTGGGTGATTTGGTCGGTTTGCAGAAGTATCGTAGCGGTGTTTATTCTAATACATCGTATTTCCCCATGTTGTTACCTGATGAAAACGTTGTACTTGAATTATGTAATAAGTTAAAAAATATAGAAATCTACGCTCGTCGCTATTTCTTTCCCTCATTAGACACGGTTTTTTCTGAAGCTAACAATCAATGCAATGTATCCCGTGAAGTTGCTTCGCGCATTCTTTGCCTTCCATTATATTCTGATTTAACAGTTGACGAACAAAAGCTTATTGTTGATACAGTTAGATCAGTGATGAATGAGGAAAGTACATACAAGGAATCACTGTGATGCTATTCGGAGTTTTTGGCGCTGGCGGATTTGGCAAAGAAGTAATGCCTTTAGTTCAGCGCATTGTGAAAGATAGTACTTCCTGTAAATTAGTATTTGTCGTTGAAGATGAATTCTTCCTCTCTGGTGTGTCAGTGAATGGTTATGAAGTTATATCTCTTGACGAGTATCTTAATTCTCACGGCGAAAAATACTACTGTATTGCTATAGCTAACAGTCGTGCCAGGGAAAGAATTGATAATTTATTGCTTGAAAATGGCGCGAAGCCAATAGATGTATTCGCTGAGAGCTCAATAAAGTTAGATGGGTGTGAAATCGGACCAGGTGCGATTTTCTGTAATTTCAGTCATATTACTTCAAATGCCAAAGTTGGTAGGCAATTTCACTGTAACTATTACTCATACGTGGCTCATGATGTGGTTATTGGTGACTACGTTACCTTTGCTCCTGGTGTTAAGTGTAACGGGGGGGTTCATATAGGAGATCACGCTTATATCGGTGCCGGGGCAATCATAAAAGACGCCACTAATTCACCAATTGTTATCGGCAAAGGAGCAGTAATAGGAATGGGAGCTGTAGTTATTAAAAGTGTACCTCCGGGAATCACAGTTGTAGGTAACCCAGCAAGACATCTGAAAGTTTGAGTTGCGGATAAGAGTCAACGTGAAAATATTACACTTAGCTAATGATGATAAGTTCCTTGATCTAGCTTTGCCCCTGTTTAACTCTATTAAACCTTCTATAAATGAAACCTATGTCTTCGCCAAGTCTGGTAATCTCAAAAGAGTAAAATTACGTCCCTCGAGAGTTGTTATAGACCATTACCCCTTTTTACGAAGAGCCAAGCTCAAGCCTCGTGATTACGAAGGGTATGACTTAGTCGTATTTCATTCCTTTGGTGATGACCTATACCCTGAAATATCTAAAATCCCTAAAAATACACCAACTGTATGGCTTGGTTGGGGGTATGATTATTATGAATACTTGGGTAGTGATGATTTATTTGTTTTAAATAAAACTAGATCGGTGACTAGGAATGTACCAAGTATATACGTTATTTCTAGATTGAAGAAGTTATTTAAAAGTCTACTCGTTAAGGTTTATATCTCTAAGTCTAAGACCAAGTCTATTGAGCAGTTAACAGTCTTTTCGCCAGTAATTGAATCTGAATTTGAGTCTATTAAGTCTAAAAGGATATGGAAAGGTTTTCCTGAATATGTTGCATGGAACTATGGAAACCTTGAGGAAAGTTTTATTAAAGGGGTGGAAGGTAAAAGCATTCATAGTGACAATATTATGATAGGCAATAGTGGCACAGCTACTAATAATCATTTTGAAATAGTTGATTTACTAAGTGATGTAGATATAACTGGAAGAAAGGTGGTTGTCCCACTTAGCTACGGCGATAGAAACTATTCAACAGCAGTTTCTCTTTATTGTGGTCGCCACTTGACTGCTGATGTTGTAATTTTAGAAGACTTCTTACCTCTTGAGAAATACGTTGAGTGTCTTAGGGGATGTGGCTACGTAATAATGAACCACATAAGACAGCAGGCTTTAGGCAACATTATAACTGCATTGTATCTCGGAGCACGTGTTTTCCTCAGGAGTGAGAGCCCGCTATATTCTTTCTTGAAGGACCTAGGAGTACACTTGTCAAGCGTGCAAGAACTCGAAACTGATGTGATGTTATTAAATACCCCTTTATCTGAACAGCAACGCTATGTCAACCGCTACGTAGTGTCGAGTTATTGGTCAAAAACTGCTGCAATTCGTCGTACAAAATTTCTGATCGAGAAGGCCACAGGCAGGAGTCTTTAATGACTTTATCAAAGGTAATACACTTCGCGTTAGGACCTTTATCATCTGCGCTCATTTCTTTAATTCTCATTCCTGCTATGGCATGGATGTACTCAGTTGAGGATATTGGCAGGTATGGACTATTGCAGGTAATTGTAAGCTTGTTAGCTATGGTTATGACTCTTGGATTGGATCAAGCCTACGTTCGGGAGTATCATGAAGCGAATAATAGAAAGGCTTTAATCATAGAGTGCCTTTTCCCAGGCATGATCCTTCTATTTTTAACTGCTGCTTTAGCCTGGTATTTTCAATATATAGAATTGTTAACAACCAGTCTTTTCGAATATGAGTCCAGGTCGCTTTCGTATTTGGTAGTTGTTTGTGCTCTATTAATGTATATTTCGCGGTTTTTGGGATTGATTCTCCGAATGCAGGAGCGAGGACTAGCATATTCCTTCTCTCAACTGTTACCGAAGTTGGCCTTTTTGTTAATGCTAATAATAATTTTCAACTTTCGAGAAGAACCTGATTTTATAGATTTGGTAATATGCTTTAGCCTTTCTGTCGCACTAGTCACTATCATACTAGCAATAAATGTACGCGATGAATTTAAAAAAATCTGTGCTTTAATAGTTAATTTGAGCCATCTGAAGTATATGTTAGGGTATTCAGTCCCATTATTGATAAGTAATGTTTTCTTTTGGGCGCTAATATCTATAGATAAGATATTTATACAGCGATTATCTAATCTCGAAGAAGTGGGCTTGTATAGCATGGCTGCTAATTTCGCCGGAGCCGCACTAATACTTCAGCTGGTGTTTTCTACTATATGGGCACCAGTTGTATATAGGTGGGCTTCTGAAGGGGTGGATACCGGAAAACTTGATAAAGTTATCAGATATGTGGCACTAGTCGTTTGCTTTGTTTGGGTTGGTGTAGGTCTTCTATCCCCTTTGGTTACATATGCTCTCCCTGCTACATATTCAAATGTTCAATACTTAATTATGGCTGTTATTTCACATCCCCTTTTATACCTTTTATCGGAGGCTTCGTCAGTTGGTATCGGTATTACGAGAAAGTCTTACATGGCTCTATGGACATCAATTTTTGCGCTTATAGTAAATGCTGCGTTTAATTGGTTGTTAGTTCCAATCTATGGTGCAGCAGGTGCTGGTTCGGCATTAGCAATATCATTTTTAGTATACTTTATTATGAAGACTGAGCTTAGTCGTTACGTTTTTGGCGGTATAAGCATGGTTAAGGTATACATCTTGGTTACTGCTTTGGTATCTTTCGCCGTTTATGTGAATATTGTTTCTTCTTCCGGAGAGGGCAGTAGTTATGTTTATCTCTGTGCATTTTTTATTCTATATTTCTTGTTTAGGAGAGACCTGCGCAGTTTATTTGATGACTTGAGTTTCTTAATCAGAAGAAAATACAATTGAAGAGTATAAAAGGGGATTCAAGTGAAGAAAGTTTTATATATTAATGATGTAATATTCGCATCCGGTTCCGGTGAGGTTACACACACGGTCGGTATTCTCAATGCGCTGGAGCGAGCTGGTGTTTCCATTACTTATTTGACTTTTCAGTGCAATAAAGAAATTCTTTTGAATTATGGTCTTTCTAGTAATATTCATGTGCTTTATAAAAGAGGATCTTTTGGTGGGAGGCTAGGGAGGATTATTTACTTTCTAAAGTTGACTTTTATATCTACGCGAAACTTCGATTACATTTATGTTAGGGATTCTGTTTTTACTTTTTTATTGCTTCCATTTGTTCTGTTAAGGACGAATAATAAGTTGGTAATCGAATATAATGGTGTTAGGGAGTTCGAAATTAAGTCTTTATTTTTGAAGGTCTCAAACTATCTTTTTTCGAAATTGTCTCGCGTGGTTGCAAATAGGGCACATAAAAATGTTGCTGTAGCATCAGGAATAGAGTTTTACCTTTCTGATCATCGAAGGATTAAGAATACTACAACTATTAATAATGGAAGTAATCTATCGCAGGATTGTCAATTTTCAACGCAAGAAGTCTCTACCCTTGCGAAAGTTATTGTATTTGTAGGTAATGTTGCGACGTGGCAAAATTTTGATTTATTAATTAAATTAGCGACTGAAAATTCCAAGTTTTTAATGGATCATAATGTTGTGTTTCATATATATGGTGATGGTGTGGACTTGGTTAGATTACAGCAAGCTGTTGTTGATAATAAAGTGGAGGATATAGTTGTATTTAAAGGTAAGATTGCCAATCATAAATTACCAAGTATCCTTAGTTCCTGTAATGCTGGCCTATTAATTGATAAACGATTTTTAAATGGACTTCCACTTTTCTCCCCCCTAAAGCTGTTCGAGTATAATATGTTCGATGTGCCGAGCATTCATATATCTGATTCTGAAGTTCAAGCTCTTCAGGAAAGTGGTTATTATATCATCGGTGAAGACAATTTTACCGAAATAATTAATATCTTCTCTCGTCAACATAAGTTAAGCGCTTTCTCAAGGCGCTGGGATGACGTAGCACAAGACTTTCTAAACAAAGTATTCTGCTAGTATGTTTACTTTATTTTCCATCGTATTGACCTTATACTTTTGCCGCCTTAAGTCTCAGGTAATGCTTTATCTTCTAATGTATGGATTCTCTGTCGTTTGTTTTTCCATCGCAATTGACGGAAATTTCTTTGGCGCTTGGGATTATATGTATGTGAAAGATAAAGCTGTAAACTCTAGTCTGGTTCTCTATTATTGGATGATACTTCTTTCTTCGTATGTTGTTTTTTTCGTGACCTTGAAGAATTCTATGATCCAATTTCGGAAAGAGATGGTGTCTGAGGTTGAATTAAGGTGGGCGGCATATTTCTTTGGTGGTGCTAGTTTGGTTGCTTGTTTTCTAAACGTGGTTCAAGCGTATACAGTCGTGGGGCTGAATGCCGGAGCTAGAGAGTGGGAGCTGGCATTTGGCAGATATGTTGTTTTAAATTACATCTACTTCCTACACCTTTTGGCTCTTACTGCCTTGGGGTTTATTTCGGGTTTGGGCAAAGCACGTTTTCTTGATATGTGCCTGGTAACACTCCTTCTATGCTCTAGTACTTTGCACGGTATTAAATTTACTATACTGCATGCTTTTGCATTTTTCTGTTTTTCGTATTTTATAGGTAATAGAGAGCGTATTGGAAAAATTCTCGTAATTGTTTCGTCTTCCTTTTTGTTGATAATCGTTGCGTATTTCCTGTTTGCTCGGGGAGGTGGAATACAGGGATTGGTCGATTATATTATTAGCGCTTCTGTAAATTCTATATATATAATTAATACAACGAATTCGTACGATTTGTCATCGTTTAATGTGTTAAATCCGTTGGGTTTTATCCCGTTTGATAAGGTTTATGATAGGCTTGTGAGTGGGGGGGAGTTTGTTCGGGTTTATGTTGGATTTCGTCTTAACGATTTATATAACCTTGAACACGCTATAACTAAGGTCGGTGTGGCCTGGGGGGCAGGAATAATTTTTTATAGTTTAGTATTTTCTAATATTATAAATGTAATTCGATGTAAACGTAATCTTCATTTGGGATTATTGTTTTTCCTTGCTTTGACGATGCAAACTATTCTCATGTTTTTTACCGGATTTGAGTTCTTTAAAACAAAGCTTTGGTTTAACTTAATATTGGCATTCGTTTTCTTTTATCTTTTACGTACTATATTTCGTAGGCGGAATCTTCAAACATGAGAATATGTATTGTTTCCCAGAATGTAAGCCCTGGTATTCTAACTTTCCGACGTGATCTTATTTCTCAACTTGTAGCATTGGGTCATGAGGTTTATGCATTTGCTATTGACTACACAGAAGGTACTTGTGATGCGGTTAGAAATTTGGGGGCTACGCCGGTATCTTATACCTTGAATAAAGCAGGTCTGAATCCTATTTTAGATGTTGTTGATACTATTAAGCTGTATTATAGATTTAAAGAGATTAATGCAGATGTGGTATTAAGTTCATTCGTGAAACCGAGTATTTACGCGTCTTTAGCGGCATCAATTGCTCGTGTCCCTCGCAGAATTGCTATGCTCGAGGGGCTCGGTTATATCCATACAGAAGGATTAGAAGGTAGTAAGTTTAAGAAGAAAATTCTCCGAGCTATTCATGGCGTGTTGTGCAGCTTTGGGTATTATTTTGCTGATAGTGTGATATTTCTTAATCATGATGACCCTAAAGATTTGAAAAAACTTGCCTATATACCACAACGGAAAATTAAGGTGTTAGGTGCAATCGGGCTCAAGCTTGAGGATTTTCCCTTTTCACCTGTGTCTGAACCTATGCCTCTGAGGTTCATATTTGTTGGTCGTTTGTTGAAAGAAAAAGGAATTAGAGAGTTTATAGATGCTTCTCGAATAGTCTTAAAGACTACTAAAAATGTTGAGTTTATTATATTGGGTGGGATTGATCCGAGTAATCCTAGTAGCTTATCTCAACAGCAGTTAGATAATATACTTTGTGAAAATATACTCACATACCCCGGACACGTTACAAACGTTTTAGATTGGCTCGCGGCTAGTCATGTCTTCGTTTTACCGTCATATCGTGAGGGCTTTCCTAGGTCGACTCAAGAAGCAATGGCGATTGGCAGAGCTATTATTACTACTGATGTGCCAGGTTGTAGAGATACAGTTATAAATGAGGTCAATGGTTACTTGAGCCGTCCGCAGTCTGCGGATGATCTTGCTGAGAAAATGTTAAAATTTGTTACAGATCGTTCTCTAGCACAATCTATGGGACTTGAAAGTTATAATATCGCGAAGTCCAAATTTAATGTTGATGATGTAAACTCTAGGCTCATAGATATTCTAATGAACTGAACTAGCGGGCACCAAATCCCGTCAGCATCGTCTTTATCGTTTTAAAGACGATGTCTAGGTCCAGCCAAATACTTAGGTTTTTTACATAGTAAAAATCGTGAGCAAGTTTTTCCCGTGTCTCGTCTTCATCAGCGGCATAGCCATGGGTTACCTGAGCCCAGCCGGTTATGCCTGGTCGTACGATGTGTCGAAAGCTGTAGAGTGGAATAACTTTTTCAAACTCCTTAACGAAAGCAGCCTGCTCCGGGCGAGGGCCGATGAGTGCCATATCACCTTTCAGGATATTCAGGAACTGCGGCAGCTCATCAATCCGCATTTTCCGTATAAATTTACCTATGCGTGTAATTCGTGGGTCATCTTCGCCCGCGAATTGAGCACCGTTCGCTTCAGAATCAGTACGCATACTACGGATTTTGTACATGCTGAACTCACGACCACCTTTGCCTACCCGACGCTGTACAAAGAAGGCTGGTCCCTTTGATTCTAACTTTACCGCTATGGCTACTATGATGATGAAGGGCACGGTAACAGGTGAACTGGCTAGTATGAGAGACGACTCAAGCAAACGCTTCGCAGTCAGGTAAGCTTGCGAGGGCAGAAGCTCATGTCCTGCAAGCTCGCCGTAGTGGTCGAGAGGACTTTTTCCTGAAATTGATTCGTAGGCAGCTACTGAATCCATTACTGGAGTGTCTTTTGAGAGCTCTTCTGCAATGAATTGTTGCCATTCTGCAGGGAGCTGCTCATTGCTATCCACTATGATGCCGATCGTGTCAGGGGCGGTAAACGATGGCTTTTCAAGTGCATAGAACTTGGATGGATTCAGCCTGATTAATTCCTGATAGAACCCAAATGGAATAACTGCGTAGCGTCCAGTTTGTAAGTGCTGCCTGAGCTTGAATTCGGCGTAGGTCACAGCGGGGACTACACATAGGGATAGAAGTAAAACCGAGCGCGAATAATCGATACGAGTGAATATGATGACTGCAGTAATAGATAGCAGAGAAACCGTAAGCACCGGGATCATGTAAGACAGTGGTCTATTCCCGGGGAATCTGCCCAGGTTATGGAGAGTAACGCTGGAAATAAGGTAACCGATCAGTGATCCGTATAGCACGTTCAGAAACTGAGGCGCTTGTAATTGCAGACCAGTGAAAAGGAGTGAACCTGATGTGATAAGCGAAGCACAAATAAATAGCCCGAGAAGGACGGTAGTGCTGTGTATCAGGAAAGATTTTCGAGAGAGTGACGCTGGCTGCAGGGAGCTGTCAATCGCGTGTCCTTGTACCATGCCGCCGACCTTGGAAAAAGAAGTGGCTCCCCGAGCTGGACTTGAACCAGCGACCAATAGATTAACAGTCTACTGCTCTACCGACTGAGCTATCGGGGAACATCAAGCAAGTGGTGCGCATTATGTCAGGATCTTTTTTTCTGTCAATACAATAATGCGCAAAATTATGATTTTTATAGAGTTTTTATGACTCAGAGTATCCGTTAGGGTTAGAGCTTTGCCACTGCCAGGTGTCTTTAACCATAGCGGCGATGTCGAGTTCAGTTTCCCATTGAAGTATCTGCTTCGCCTTGGTCGCGTTTGCATAGCATGCTGCGACGTCTCCTGGGCGACGTGGGGCTATTTCGTACGGTACGGGCGTGTCGTTGATTTCAGAGAATGTGTTCACAAGTTGCAGCACGCTGGTGCCGTTGCCTGTGCCCAGATTAATCGCTTCTACGCCAGTTACAGCTTCACTGCTGAGTAAGTTATCAACGGCTTTCACGTGACCTTTTGCAAGATCCACGACGTGAATGTAATCACGTACTCCTGTCCCGTCGATGGTGTCGTAGTCGTCGCCAAACACCGAGAGTTTTTCTCTTCTGCCGACCGCTACCTGCGAAATGTAAGGCATCAGATTATTGGGAATATCTTTAGGGTCTTCGCCAATTAACCCCGATTTATGTGCTCCGACAGGGTTGAAGTATCTGAGCAGGATAACGGCCCATGGTTGTTCAGCATTACTGAGACGGTCGGCTTCAGGCAGGTCGCGGAGCATCTCTTCGATGATGAGCTTTGAGCGTCCATAGGGGTTGGTCGCCGACAAGGGCATGTCTTCCGTTAATGGAAGCTTTTCTGGATCGCCATACACTGTCGCAGAGGAGCTGAAGACCAGGTTTTTTACACCGGCTTTCTCCATTTCCTGGCATAGAGTGATAGTGCTACCAAGGTTGTTGTCATAGTATGCCAATGGCATCTGGCAGCTTTCCCCAACGGCCTTCAGGCCAGCGAAGTGAATGACTGCCGCAATGCTGTGTTGGCTGAAGATACTTGCTAACAAAACCGGATCACGAACATCACCTTCAATGAAAACAGGCGCTGTTCCGGTGATTTTTTCTACACGGTTGAGGGCTTCAGGTGAGCTATTGCTCAGGTTGTCGATAACGACCACATTGTAGCCGGCTTCGATCAGTTCAACGCAGGTGTGACTTCCAATATAGCCAGCACCACCGGTGACCAGAATTGTTTTACTCATATCAATCCTTCGCTATTCGTGAAAACACCGCACCTTTCTGGCCGCGATATTTTGCATTCTCTCGTTTGTTGTAAGGACGTTCAGCCGGGCTGCTCAAGGTCTCGAAGGACATAGCACAGATAACCATTTCTGGTCTGAGCGCGAGGGGGAGCTTGCCGTTGTTATAAAATTCGAGAACGATCTGTCCCTCCCAGCCTGGATCAATCCGGCCAGCGGTGACGTGGACCATCAGGCCGAGGCGCGCTAGTGAAGAGCGGCCATCGAGCCAGCCAACGAGGTTGTCCGGAATACTGACCGACTCCATAGTGGCGCCCAGAATCAGCTCGCCGGGGTGGATATAGAGAGCTTCATCCTTCGGAATTTCGATCTCTTTGCTCATAATACGATTTATATCGCGGTTGAGCTGATCGCGGTCTCCCGACAGGTCCAGGTGGGTAACCGAGTTGTTATTAAAAACTCGAAAACGGTGATCCAGGCGCAGGTCGACACTGATTCCAGCAATTGCATCATGCCCAGGTGCCGGGTCGATGATGATATCGCCAGAGGCAATTTTCTGTTCGATGTCTACATCGCTGAGTCTCATTGTTTGGCCTCGTTATTGCGCACTGTTGTCTGAAAGTTCAGCCTGGTGCTGCGGGTAATGTACTTTAGTCGCTTGAATCTGGTAGCGGAGCTTACCGTCTTTTTTATCACGCAAGCGGATCAGTGGGTAGCCAGGGGCATCGGCCAACCAGGCATACACTTCACGTTTCTTACTGTCGCGTACCTGCTCGATCTTGATCGCGTCGAATGTTCCCGCTTTGATTTTAATTTCTTCTTTTCCAACTACGCGGAAGCGGAAGGGTTTCGTTTTTGACTTTTCAAAAACGGGTAAGGTGAACTCTGTATTACCTTTCGCTACCTCTATACTCGCTTGCAGCATGTAGGTCAGGTTGTCCTGAATACCTTCCTGCCAGTGATCATCACGCTTCCGGTCTTTCTCCAGGTCTTCAATGCTTTCGGCATCTGCAACAAAGTGCAGGGTGCGGTCGGGTTCGTCGATCATCCCCGAGGCACGATAGCTGTAGTTGACGGGTACAATCTGATTGTCTTTGTAGATGAAATCACTGGTCTCCCGCAGTGATGCAATGCTTGCCTCTGCATCAAAGTCTACCCGCCAAAGGTTATCTGAGCGTTGTTCCAGTGTACGTGTTGCGTCGATATCGAAGCTGAACCACCCAATACGGTATTCACTTGTGTACTCAACAGAATAGGGCGTTAGTGTTTGGGGAGTCTGAGCTTCGGATTCATCTGATACTGCAGAATTAGGTGTGATGGTGGCACATACGGCGACCAGAATGCTGGTCAGCTGCTTGCGGAGTAGGCCTTGAATCATGGTGCCGTCCTGTCGTTGAAAGGTCTCTTATGAGACCTCGGATTATCCTTCCAGTTTCACACCAGTGTCTGGCATTGGTTTTCCATCGAAGGTAGCGAGGCCCGACACCATCTCCAGTCGGCCTTCGACGAACCATTTTACAGCGATGGGATAAATAATATGCTCTTGAAGCTGGACGCGTTTCCGAAGAGTTTCTTCGGTATCGCCGTCCATTACCGGCACGACCGCCTGAATAACGTTGGGGCCGTCATCCAGTACTTCAGTCACAAAGTGCACCGTTACGCCATGCAGGTCATCGCCAGCTTCGAGTGCCCGGCGGTGGGTGTGCAATCCCTGATATTTAGGCAGCAGAGAAGGGTGAATATTGAGCATCCGGCCTTCATAGCGGCGCACAAGATCGGGAGTGAGGATTCTCATAAAGCCCGCAAGAACAACCAGGTCAGGTTGGTAGTTGTCGATGGTGCGCATCAGAGCGACATCAAATTCTTCCCTGGAGGTGAAGCCACGGTGATCGATGACACTCACGTCCAAGTCACGGTCGCGGGCTTTCTGCACACCCGCGGCCTCAGGTTCGTTACAAATCACGCCAGCGATTTCTGCATCGATTGCGCCACTCAGCACCTGATCAGCAATGGTCAGCATATTGCTGCCACTGCCTGAAATCAGAATAACGATGCGTGGCTTTTCTACTTCTCCAGTAGGATAGCGTGACGTTACGTCGTTCATGCACGGTTTCCTGTGAACTGAACAGCGTCTTCATCGCCATTGAGTTCCTGGATTTCACCGATGATCCACGACTGTTCACCTTCAGCGTTGAGAAGAGCGATGGCTGCGTCTGCTTTCTCTTCTGGCAGCGCGATGATCATGCCGACACCACAGTTAAAGGTTCGGAACATCTCGCGGGTTTCCACATTGCCGTTACTCTGCAACCAGGTGAAAACTTCAGGCCATTGCCAGCTATTGGTATCAATGACAGCCTTGGTACCTTCTGGCAAAACGCGCGGGATGTTTTCCTGGAAACCACCGCCGGTGATATGAGACAGAGCGTGGACGTCTGAAGCATTGATCAGCTTGAGAAGAGATTTAACGTAAATCTTTGTTGGCGCCATCAGAGCATCAGCAACAGGCTGGCCGTCGAGGTCAGCTGCCAGATCGGCATCGGATACCTCAATGATCTTACGGATCAGAGAATAACCGTTTGAGTGAGGGCCGCTGGATGCAAGGGCGATCAGCTTATCGCCTGCCTGCACCTTGGTGCCGTCAATCAGATCGTCTTTTTCGGCGATACCGACGCAGAAGCCAGCAAGATCGTAGTCTTCGCCTTCATACATGCCTGGCATCTCAGCAGTCTCGCCGCCTACCAGAGACGCTCCAGCCTGGGCGCAGCCCTCACCAATGCCTTCGACCACAGCAGCGGCCACGTCGACGTTCAGTTTGCCGGTTGCATAGTAGTCGAGGAAGAACAGAGGCTCCGCACCTGCGACAACGAGGTCGTTAACACACATGGCAACCAGATCGATACCGATGGTGTCATGCTTGTTAAGGTCCATGGCAAGGCGCAGTTTCGTGCCCACGCCATCGGTTCCGGAGACCAGCACAGGCTGACGATAGCCCTGTGGTAGCTCGAAGAGGGCACCGAAGCCGCCAAGGCCAGCCATGACCTCCGGTCTGCGAGTGCGTTTGGCGACGCCTTTGATGCGGTCAACCAGTGCGTTACCAGCGTCGATATCGACGCCTGCGTCTTTGTAGCTCAGGGATTTTTGATCACTCATGCCGTCTGTCACAGGTAGTGGCTTATGAAAGGCGCGTATTCTAACGATTTGTCTGCCATCCTGCATCCCGCAAATAAAAACAAACTGCAGACTGTTTATCGGCGGGCTTCGTGGCACAATAGCCGCGGACACGAAAGACTGAGGAATAGTAGTGCGTCTTCTGACATTCCTAACAATATTTTGCATAAGCGTTTCAGCTTCCGCCGCGACAGTTAATAACCTCTATGATGTTGCGGTTCCTGTTGCAGATCAGACAGAAGAAAGCCGCAGTGATGCGATTGGCGGCGCTTTTCAGCGCATGTTAGTGCGCCTGTCGGGGACTGAGCAGGTGCTCGAGAACCCGGTTCTAATGGGCGAACAAGGCAATGCTCAGAGTTATATGAGCAGCCTGCGCTATGAGCGTGGCAGTGAAGAGCAACTGTTGCTCAGCGTCACATTCATGGCCGGGCCGATGCAGAAGTTACTCGAGCGGGCGGCAGCGCCTGTGTGGGGTAGCTCACGCCCACGGACCCAGATATGGCTGGCGGTGAACTCAGATGATGGGCGTACCGTCGTTGGGCCAGATGAAAGTCAGTGGAAGTCAGTATTCGATGATGCCATGCGTAGCCGCGGCTTGCCCTGGATGTTCCCAGCCTGGGATCTCGAAGATCAGATGGCTCTGCCTGCTGCCAGCCTGTGGGGGCTTTTTGAAGAAGACATCAATTCCGCAGCCGCGCGTTACTCCAGTGATGGCTATGTAGCTGGGCGTATCATGGCCCTCGGTAGTTCTTTCAGTTTTACCGGCTATATCAATCATGCAGATATTCGTCATTCCCTGTCAGTACAGGCCGAGACTCCCGAATTGCTGGCTTCAGGCGTTGCAGGTGAGATCGCTGAAAAACTGTCAGAGCGCTACGCGGTCATTCCTCTCACAGGAATAGATAACAGTGAACTGATACGCGTCACTGGTGTGACGACCTATGCTGATTACCGGGCATTGCTCGAGTACCTGAGCGCGAATGTCGCCGTCAGGGATGTTGTGGTCGTGGCGTCTGACCGGGATGAGGTCACTCTTGCGCTTGACCTGACCACTAGTTGGTCACAGGTGCTTGATAGCATGGCACTCGATAAGAAGATTGCGGCAAACGAGGAGGGCGTCGCCTATGTCTGGCAGCGCTGAAGTCCGTAACAACGAGCCATCTCAGCTGACCCTACAGGTCGCACTCAGAGATGACGCCCGGTTCGCGAATTTTTACCCCGGAGTGAACCAACAGGTCCGGGATGCACTGCAGGGGCAGTGGACGACCGCCGGTGAGCCGTTTATTTATCTGTGGGGCGCTACCGGCTCTGGAGTCAGTCACCTTCTACAGGCAGCGTGCCATTACGCAGAAGGGATTGGACATCAAAGCATGTACCTTCCTCTTGCAGAGCTTAAAGACATAGGTCCGGGAATGCTCGAAGGCGTCGACCAGCTGCCTCTGGTCGCCATTGACGACCTGCAGGAAGTCATGGGGGATGCGGAGTGGGAAGAAGCGCTTTTTCACCTCTACAACCGCATACGCGACCGCCAGAGCCACTTGCTGATTGGCGCGAGTGCTCCACCGTCACAAGCAGGCGGTAAATTACCGGATCTCGTATCCCGACTTAGCTGGGGGATCACCTATCAGGTTGAGACCCTATCGGACGAAGAGAAGGTACAGGCTCTGATTCTACGGGCTCGTCAGCGTGGTTTTGATCTTCTTGATGATGTTGCAGTGTTTATTATGAACCGCGGTCCGCGGGACATGGCAGGGCTGTGTCAGATTCTTGATCAACTGGATCAGGCATCGTTGAAAGAGAAGCGGAAGCTGACGATTCCTTTTGTGAAGTCTGAGCTCGGCTGGTAGTCGCTGGTTGCAGGTTGATGTTATTACCACAGATACAAAAACGGCGACCTGAGGTCGCCGTTTTTATTGAGTGCCCGAGTGATTTAACGGAGAGCAGTCATCCCAGGGGATGACATGCGCATGTAATCGAGCAGGATATTGCCAGTTTCAATCAGCATGGCATCAGGCTCTTCATCGTCCTTGTCGTCCGACTTGGCTTTTTCTTCACCTTCTTCAGACTTTTCGTCTTCTTCTGGATCATCGAGTGAAGCCAGCTCGGGCATGCCCTTCGCTTTGCGGCGCTTGTTCTCAAGTGCCAGGCGTCGGCGGTCGTTCTCTTCCCGTTCTGCTTTGCGCTCTTCTTCGTTAAGAGAAACCTGGGTTTTATCCCGCATTTCAGAGACTAAGGCTTTTTGCTCGCGGACGAAGATGAAGTCCGGGTTATCGCTGATGCGTTCCTCATGCAGTTCTTTCAGGCGTGAGAGTTTGCTGCGCACTGGGTTGCTCCTGGTCTCGCGTGCGGGCTTGATGGTATCCCACGGGAGTGCCTTCTCAAGCGCACTCTCACCGATTTTGTCTTTATCAAAGAGCGAAGGGAACATAATGTCCGGTATCACGCCCTGGTTCTGGGTGCTGTCGCCTGATACACGGTAAAATTTCGCCTGGGTGATCTTCAGCTGGCCCTCGGTCAGCGGGCGCAGTGATTGAACCGTCCCCTTACCAAATGTTTGCCCACCAATGACCAGACCTCTGCCGTAATCCTGAATAGCACCGGCAAAAATCTCAGAGGCGGATGCACTCAAACGATTGACCAGCACCGTCATTGGGCCGGCATAAAGAACTTCGGGGTCGCGGTCGCGCAGAACATCGACATCACCGCGTGCTCCACGTACCTGAACCACTGGGCCGGTCGGAATAAACAGGCCTGTCAGGTTAATTGCTTCTTCCAACGAACCGCCACCATTACTGCGAAGGTCGATGATCAGGCCATCGATTTTTTCGTCCAGAAGCTCGTTGACCAGGCGGCGTACGTCACGGGTCGTGCTGCGGTAATCAGGCAGGTTATTCATCCGGCCTTCGAAGTCGATGTAAAAGGTCGGAATGTCGATAACACCGATGCGGCGGGTTTCTTTTCCGTCCTGGATCTCGATCACTTCTTTCTGCGCAGACTGTTCTTCCAGTTTTACCTCGTCACGGACGATCGAAATCGTTTTCGGCTCTGCTGTGGCGACGGCACCACTGAGGATCTCAAGGCGGACTGTCGAGCTTTTCGGCCCACGGATCAGGTCCACGACTTCATCAAGGCGCCAACCGATCACATCAACCATTTCCTCATCGCCCTGAGCAACGCCGATGATCTTGTCTTCCGGTTCAAGGTTGCCTGCTTTGGAGGCTGGGCCCCCCGGTACCAGGCGAACCACTTTGGTGTGTTCGTCTTCTGTCTGCAGAACTGCGCCTATGCCCTGCAGCGACAGACTCATATTGATGTTGAAGTTCTCAGAGTTACGCGGCGAGAAATACTGCGTGTGTGGATCAAAGGTACGGGTAACCGCGTTCATGAAGGTCTGATACGCGTCAACCGGTCGGCTTTGATGCACTCGATTGAGCTGGTTCTGATAGCGCTTGGTGAGCAGCTCGAGGATGTCTTCATCCTCTTTGCCTGCCAGGCGCAGGTTCAGCATTGAGTTCTTCAGGCGCTTACGCCAGAGCTGGTTGAGTTCTGCCTTGGTAGATGCCCATGGAGTCTCTTCGCGATCCAGCTCCAGAACTTCTTTGCTCTTGAAGTCGTAACCTTTCGCTTTGCTCTCAAGCTCAGTCAGCATAAAAGACAAGCGTTCACTGACACGCTGTTGAAAACGATTGTAGATATAGAACGCAGGCTTCATATCACCGCGGCTGAGGGCTTCGTCGAGGTGATTACGGAATTGCTCAAACTCTTCGATATCAGACGCCAGGAAATAGCTGTGGGTGCCATCGAGGTCATCCAGAAGGGTGTTCAGGACTTCCGACGAAAGATCGTTATTCAGGCGCTTACGCTCGTAATGCCCGCGCAGCAGGTTGCTCATGATCTGCTGTGTTGTGATCGCTTCTTCCCGCGTTGGCTCCAGTGGAGTAAACGGGGTGCCGGGTTTTATCTCAGGAATCGTCGCATTCGCACTGATTCCCGCAAGGGTGAGTACGACAGCGATGGCTGAGAGAAGAAGGCGTTTGCCGGTATGCATCATAGCTTTACCTGATCCTTTGTTTCCTGCGATTGTCTTTATGAGTCAGCGCCGCTACCATGCGCGCCGTTCGTCCAGTCAGGCCCGGACATGCGTTAATACTTAATAGTAGACCCTAACAGAGAGCCTGATACCAACGTAAATCCCCGTTGTTTTGTGAAGAAGCGTCGGGTTCACGCCGAATTTGTAACTCATATAAGACAACAGGAGCCATCAGTGGCACGCGTTAATCTTGAATTGCCCGACGTTTTTACCTTTTCTACACACCTTACGGTTCGGGTATCGGACATCAATTACGGTAATCACCTGGGAAATGACCGAATGATATCGCTGCTCCACGAAGCGCGCCTGCGGTATCTGCATAACTACGATTTCAGTGAGTTCAATATCGGCGGTGTTGGCCTGATGGTGACTGACATCGTTGTGAGCTTCGTTTCTGAATCATTTGTGGCGGATCGCCTGACTTTCAAGGTCGGGATCACTGATTTCAACAAATACGGCTGTGATTTCGTTTACCTTGTCGTCAATGAGAGTCAGAACAAAGTCGTGGCCAAGGCAAAGACGGGTATCGTTTTCTTTGACTTTGATGAGCGTCGCATCAGCCGGGTTCCCCCGGTATTTTATGAGCGCTGTGCTCCTGACGTCACTCCCGTCACTGAATAGTATTACCCGTTGTTAAAGTAGGCCGTGAGGAAGTCCAGGAAAGCGCGGCTTTTGTTCGCCAGATAGCGATTCTGGGGGAACACTACCTTGATAGTGCGCACCGGGATTTCCATGTCGCTGAACAGGCGGACTAATTCACCATTGCGGATATGACGCTCTGCCACGTAGGTCGGTAGGGCAGTAATCCCCATACCAGCCAGGCAAGCCTCGTAGATCAGGTCAATGTCGTTCACTGTGAGTTTGCGTTCGATATTGGCCAGGGTGAAGTTGTTTTCTTTCTCGAACTGGCGTAGCCAGTTGATCCGCGCGTACTCGGCGTTCGCCACCACCAGAATACGATGACTTATCACTTCTTCTAGCGTGGTCGGCGTGCCCCACCTTTCGAGGTAAGCCGGAGAGGCGCAGATAACGATGCGTTGCTCAGCCACTGGCTTAGCGATCAGGCGGGAATCTTCCAGTGAGCCGATGCGCAGCGCAAAATCATACCCTTCTTTCACGATATCCAGTGGTCGGTCCGATATGTGAAGGTCAAAGCTCACATCCGGGTACTTATCAGAAAAATCGCTGAATATACGAGCCAGCTCCTTGCGCCCGAAGTTCGACATCGCGGTAATGCGTAGCCGGCCTTTGGGCGTATCGTCGAAGTCCGTTACCAGCTTTTCGGCTTCGGTGATGGAATCGAGAATGTTCTCGCAATGCTGGTAGAACATCTGGCCGGCCTCCGTCGGGCTGACCGAGCGGGTAGTCCGGTTTAGCAGGCGGACGCCAAGGCGTTCTTCCAGAGCGCTGATCTGCTTACTGACGGCCGAAGGGGTTACGCCAAGAGATTCTGCCGCACTAGAAAAGTTTCGGGATCTGACCACCGAGACAAAGGTTTGTAACGGATCGACGCGCGACATGGGCTGTCCTTTCTGGTTGTCTGGCTGAACTCTTTCCCCAATGAAAAGCGGTCTGGCTTTTCCTTAAAGTAGGGAATGATTGAAATAATCCACTTATAGTTAAACAAAAGGAAATAATAAAAGCCAGATTCTGCCAACTGAAGATCAGGCTTTCTTGGATGGCTTATAGAGATTGATGAAGCCCGCGGCAATGATTAACGAGGCGCCCAGCCAGGTCGTCCACATCGGGATCTCATCCCAGATAAGCCAGCCCATCAACGCGCCATAGAGAACAGCGCTGTAGGCATAAACCCCCACCTTACCTGTGGGCGCCGTGCGGTAGGCTCGGGTCAGGGCCAATTGGCCGAGCGTGGCCACAAGGCCGAGAAGAAGTATCCAGCCCCATAGGTCCGCTGACACAGGTTGCCAGGTCACGGCTGCCCCGGGGGCACTGACTAGGGCCGCAATGACGCCAAAGTAGAACACGATCGTCTGACTGGATTCAGTTTCAGACATGCGTCGAATCGTGACTTTGGCCAGGGCAGCGAGAAAAGCACCGAGCAGGGCGACCAGTGCAATAAAAGTAAATGCGCTGTCGTCGGGTCTGAGAATACAGGCAACACCTGCAAAGCCGACAAATACAGCGGCTATGCTGTACTTACCTGCGCGCTCGCCAAGCCACAATAAGCCGATGAGTGGCATAAAGAAGGGGCTGGAGAGTTTCACCAGAAATGCCTCAGTCAGGGGCATGTGTCCGAGCGCCCAGAAATAACAGTACATGGCGCTGACGCCGACCAGCCCGCGCATCAGGTGCCAGTGCCAGACTGAGGTCTTCAGCAACGTGGTGCCTTGCCGCAGAATCAAAGGCATCAGAATGATCAGGCCAGCCGCGTTGCGGAAGAACACGATCTGTTCTGTCGACAGGCTTTCTGAGAGGTACTTAATCAACGCACCCATGATGGCCAGCAGAGCCTCTCCGCCGATCAGAAATAAAGCCGCTTGTCGCAAGTTTGAGGTCATAACATCCAGAACAGTAAGCCGTGCCCTTGAGCTAAGCCCGACTGACACTATATAGAGAGTGATAGACGCTACAGCGCGCCGTCAGAGGCGTCGGATTATACGCATGAATCGAGCTGTCTGATGAATTGAATGGTCTTCGGAGTAAGCTTGCGCTGTATCAATGAATTAAAAATGAATTTTACTAAAGTTATATTTGTAGTTGTTGAAATTTATTAATTTATCGCCATATAGACTGCAGACCAGACACTTAAACAGGCAGCGACATAGATAGCCAAATAGCCAAATAGCTGAATAGATAGTTGCCCAGAGATTTAAATCGAAATTGAAACTCGGTTAGCTCGCCAGCCCTCACCGGGAGCGCGCTAACCATGAGCAGGAGAACGAAACGATGCGTATGGACCGTTTAACAACAAGCCTTCAGAACGCCCTGGCTGAGAGTCAGAGTATCGCGCTTGGTCAGGATCATAATCAGATTGACACAGTGCACGTGCTCCTGGCGTTGTTCGAGCAGACCGACAGTTCGGTAAAAGACGTTTTGCGCCGTTGTGGCGCGAACGTCAGTAACCTCGAAGGACGCTTACGTACCATTCTCAATGATCAGCCCAAAGTCAGCTCGCCGGATGGCAATGTGCAGCTGGCCCCCGAGCTGGGCCGCTTACTGAATCTCGCCGATAAAGAAGCCCAGAAGGCCGGCGATCAGTTTGTCTCCAGCGAGATTTTTCTACTGGTGGCACTGGATGAGCGTGGCCCTTCAGGTCAGGCCTTAAAAGAAGCGGGCGTTACCCGCGAAAACGCTGAGAAAGCAATCAAAGATATGCGTGGTGGAGAAAAAGTGACCGACGCTAACGCAGAAGACAGCCGACAGGCGCTGAGCAAATATTGTGTTGACCTGACCGAGCGTGCAGAAGCTGGCAAGCTCGACCCTGTGATTGGCCGTGACGAGGAGATCCGTCGCACTATTCAGGTATTGCAGCGTCGTACTAAAAACAATCCGGTGCTGATTGGCCCTCCAGGTGTGGGTAAAACCGCCGTGGTCGAGGGGCTGGCGCAGCGCATCATCAATGGTGAAGTACCAGAAAACCTGAAGAATAAGCGTATTCTGTCGCTGGACATGGGCGCGTTACTCGCCGGTGCAAAATACCGTGGTGAATTTGAAGAGCGACTTAAAGCCGTTCTGAAAGATGTCTCGAAAGAAGAAGGGCAGATCATTCTCTTCATTGACGAGCTGCATACCATGGTCGGCGCTGGTAAGAGCGACGGTGCGATGGACGCGGGCAACATGCTCAAACCGGCTCTGGCACGGGGTGAGTTGCACTGTGTCGGCGCGACTACGCTGGACGAATATCGCGAGTTTATTGAAAAAGATGCTGCGCTCGAGCGTCGTTTCCAGAAAGTGCTGGTGGATGAGCCCAGTGTCGAGGATTCAATTGCCATTCTGCGTGGCCTGAAAGAGCGCTACGAAGTGCATCACGGTGTCGAAATTACCGACAGTGCCATCGTCTCGGCGGCTAAACTGTCGCAGCGTTATATCGCTGACCGACGTCTGCCGGATAAGGCGATTGATCTGGTGGACGAAGCTGCGTCGGTCATCCGCATGGAGATCGACTCCAAGCCTCAGGAAATGGATCGTCTTGAACGTCGTCTGATTCAACTGAAAATCGAGCGTGAAGCCCTGCGCAAAGAAAAAGACGATGCCGCTCGTAAGCGACTCAGCGACCTGAACGAAGAAATCAACAAAGCCGGTCAGGCGTACGTTGAACTCGAAGAAGTCTGGAAGAAAGAGAAAGCTCTGCTCGAAGGTGCCAGTAAGGCAAAAGAAGAACTCGAGCAGGCCAAACTGGAGTTGGATGCCGCGCGTCGCTCTGGCGATCTGCAGAAAATGTCAGAGCTTCAGTATGGACGTATTCCAGAGCTGGAAAAGCAGGTGGCCTCGGCTAATGAAGCCGAAACCACAGGCACGCAGGAGTTTACGCTGCTGCGTAACAAAGTGACTGAGGATGAAATCGCCGAAGTGGTCTCTAAGTGGACCGGCGTGCCCGTGACCAAAATGCTGGAAGGCGAGCGCGAGAAGCTGTTGCGCATGGAAAACGTGCTGCACGACTCTGTGGTTGGTCAGGATCAGGCGATTTCGGCGGTCTCGAATGCGGTGCGGCGTTCACGTGCGGGGCTCTCTGACCCGAATCGTCCGAACGGCTCGTTCCTGTTCCTTGGGCCAACCGGGGTCGGTAAAACAGAGCTGTGTAAAGCGCTGGCCGGTTTTTTATTCGACAGCCGTGACGCCATGATCCGTATTGATATGTCGGAATACATGGAGAAGCACTCGGTAGCTCGCTTAATCGGCGCGCCTCCGGGCTATGTTGGCTACGAAGAAGGCGGCTACCTGACCGAAGCCGTGCGTCGCAAACCCTACTCGGTCATCCTGCTGGATGAAGTCGAGAAGGCGCACCCGGACGTCTTCAATATCCTGCTTCAGGTGCTGGACGACGGACAGCTGACTGACGGTCAGGGCAGACGTGTCGACTTCAAAAACACCGTACTGGTGATGACGTCGAACCTGGGCTCGGATCTGATTCAGAGCATGGCCTCAGATAGCAGCAGCGATTATGAAACGATGCGCGATGCGGTGATGGAAGTCGTGGGCAGCCACTTCCGTCCGGAATTCATCAACCGCATTGATGAAGCTGTGGTTTTCCATCCGCTGGAGAAAGATCAGATCCGCGGCATTGCGGACATTCAGCTGCACATGCTGCATGAGCGCTTACGCGAGCGCGATCTGTCTCTGGAGCTGACGGATGCTGCTACCAGTAAGTTGGTGGATGTGGGCTACGATCCGGTATTTGGTGCGCGTCCTCTGAAACGTGCGATCCAGCGCTGGATAGAGAACCCATTAGCACAGGATATTCTGTCGGGGCGCTTTATGCCGGGCAGCACCATTGTCGCGGATGTAGAGAATGATGAATTTATATTCTCCGCACGAGAAGGCTGATCGCTGAGGTCGTAAAAGCCTGACAAGTCCTGACGCTAACCAGCACCGCGGTGCTTTGTGTCCCCTGACAGGCCAGGGAGCGGCCTGTATACTTGCCGATATCTATTCTGGGTATCGGCTTTTTTATAGGGATTCATGATGTTGAGCGTACGTTTATTTTCCTCTTTGTTGGTGGCTGCGTCTGCAGCCGTACTGTCAGCCTGTGCCGGTACGACTTCGCAACTCGACCTGGCTGCAAGTACAGACCTGCATTGTGGATCAATTCCAAGTGTCACCGTGGTGGATGACGTACTCACCATTGGGGCTGGTGAAAAACCGACTCCGGGCTATGCCGTTCAATTGAATGAGCAAAGCCGGAAAGGCGACAGCATTCGTATTGCTTATCAGGTCTCCGGCCCAAAAGAGGGCGCAATACTGGCGCAGATGATCACAAGCCCATGCACCCGTGTGACCCTACCCGAAGACTGGCAGCGTCTGACCGTCGAGAATAAAGACTCTGGTCAGCAATGGGTGTTTGAGAACGCAGCGAACTGATTCTTACTAGTGATTATTCTCGGTATTGACCCTGGTTCGCGTATTACAGGCTTTGGTCTGATTAATTCGGTTGGCGGTCGTAAAATCGAATACATTGCCAGCGGCTGCATTCGCGCAGGCACCGGCGAGCTGCCTGAGCGGCTTGAAACCATATACAAGAGCGTTTCCGAGCTGATCCAGCAATATTGCCCTCAGGAATTTGCCATTGAGCAGGTGTTCATGGGGAAAAATGTCGACTCAGCGCTCAAGCTTGGTCAGGCCCGTGGTGTGGCGATTCTGGCTGCTCAGCTGGCGTCCTTGCCAGTACACGAATACGCTCCACGCACTATTAAACAGGCGGTGGTCGGAACCGGTGGCGCAGGAAAAGAGCAGGTTCAGCACATGGTCCAGCGTCTGCTTAAGCTCCCGGGGCTACCACAGGCGGACGCCGCCGACGCACTTGCCATTGCGCTTTGTCATGCGCACACCAACGCCAGCCTGATCAGCCGTGCTGGCTTAAAAACCTATCGTCGTGGCCGCGCTTCCTGATTGAGCAGTACTGTATTTTGCTGGTAGTCTATGCCGGTTAATTTATACAGCACACAAGCGAAATTCATACATGATTGGTCGACTGCAAGGCTTCATCCTCGAAAAGCAGGCCCCGGAATTACTCATTGATGTTCAGGGCGTCGGATACGAGGTGCAGGCACCTTTGTCCACATTCGCGGTCCTTGGCTCCATTGGTGAGCCCATTACTCTCTATACCCACCTCGCCATTCGCGAAGATGCGCATCAGCTCTACGGTTTCAGTGATAAAGGGCAGCGTACTTTATTCCGTACGCTGATTAAGGTCAGTGGCGTTGGGCCCAAGCTGGCGCTGGCCATTCTGTCTGGTATGGATGTGAATGCCTTTGCTAACTGTGTTCACAATGAAGATGTTAAATCCCTGACGCGTTTGCCCGGCGTGGGTAAAAAGACCGCCGAACGCCTGATTGTAGAAATGCGTGATCGTCTGAAAGAATGGCAGGCTCCGGCACCTCTCTGGGCTGCTGCCGATCAGGCGGAGAAGAACACTCAGGAGCAAGCGTTCGCTGAGGCGGAAGGTGCCTTGGTTGCCCTCGGCTATAAGCCGCAGGAAGCGTCAAAAATGTTGATGAAAGTGGCGGATCAGTGCAGCACCCCCGAAGAAATGATCCGTATTGCTCTGCGTAACACCATGGGTGGCAAATGATAGAAACTGATCGCTTTGTTGCACCGACACCGCAGCTTGGTGAAGAAAAGCAGGATCGCGCTATCCGACCTCGTATGCTGGATGACTACATTGGTCAGCCGCACGTGCGGGAGCAGATGGAGATATTTATCGGGGCGGCCAAAGGACGTGGTGAAGCGCTGGATCATACCCTGGTATTTGGCCCGCCGGGCCTGGGTAAAACGACCCTCGCCAATATCATCGCCGAAGAGATGGGTGTTCAGATCAAGTCGACATCCGGTCCGGTACTTGAGCGAGCAGGCGATCTGGCTGCGATTCTGACAAGCCTCGAAGAGGGCGACGTGCTCTTTATCGATGAAATTCATCGCATGAGTCCGGCGGTCGAAGAAGTGCTCTATCCCGCTATGGAAGATTATCAGCTTGATATCATGGTGGGTGAGGGCCCGGCTGCACGATCAATGAAGATTGAATTGCCTCCGTTCACCCTAGTCGGGGCGACTACAAGAGCAGGTTTGCTGACCTCACCATTGAGAGATCGTTTCGGTATTGTGCAGCGCCTGGAGTTTTATAACATTCATGACCTGTCGAGCATCGTCAGCCGCTCCGGGCGTCTGATGGAGCTGGAGGTCGAAGAAGAAGGCGCGCAGGAAGTCGCCCGCCGGGCGCGTGGCACCCCCCGTATTGCGAACCGTTTGCTGCGTCGTGTGCGTGACTACGCTCAGGTCAAAGCGGACGGACGTGTGACCAAAGAAGTCGCAGACCTCGCCCTGAACATGCTGAACGTTGATGCGCAGGGTTTTGATCACATGGATCGCCGTCTGCTGCTGACGTTAATGGAAAAATACGACGGAGGTCCGGCCGGGGTAGAAAGCCTTGCAGCGTCTATTGGTGAAGAGCGGGATACCATCGAAGATGTGCTTGAGCCATACCTGATGCAGCAGGGCTACATCACCCGTACGCCTCGTGGGCGAACGGCGACAAAGCTCGCTTATCTCCATTTCGGGATTGATCTGCCAGCACGTTTCGGAACGGATAACGATGGCGTTTGAATGGCCGCTTAGAGTCTATATCGAAGATACGGACGCCGGTGGTATCGTGTTTTACGCCAACTACCTGCGCTATATGGAGCGTGCCCGCAGTGAATGGCTGCGCTCACTCGGTTTTGAGCAGCAAGCTCTGATGCAGGCGGGAGTCCGTTTTGTTGTTCGGGATCTCAACATCCGATATCGCAAAGCAGCCGTATTAGATGACCAGATAGTCGCGACAACAGACTTAGCTGAAATAACGAAAGCCGGGATGACGTTGAACCAGACGGTGATCCGGCGGTCTGAATCAGCGGAAAAAACGGAAGAACGAACCGAAGAACTTTTAGTCGATGCGCAGGTGCGTGTCGCGTGTATTAACAACGAAGGGCGGCCTGCAGCAATACCTGCTGATATCGTTGCCCTGATGAAAACCTAACGGAGCCAAAGTGAACGAGTCGGTTTCAATTACGCATCTGATTTTAAATGCGAGTTTTGTAGTACAGCTGGTGATGCTGATGCTGGTGGCAGCGTCAGTATTAAGTTGGGTCATTATTATTCAACGCGGTCGCCTGATCTCTGCCACTGAGCAATCTATGCGTCAGTTTGAAGAGCGTTTCTGGTCCGGTATTGACCTCAATGACCTCTATCGTGAGTGCCAGCAGCAGCCAGAAAATTCTTCCGCTGAAAAAGTCTTTATGGCCGGCCTGAAAGAATTCGGAAAAATGCGTCAGCAGAGCCCGGGGGACCCTGAGGCCATGATGGCGGGTGTTCAGCGTGCTATGCGCATCGCGATTACCCGGGAAACCGAAGAGCTGGAAAATCACCTGCCAATGTTGGCAACCATTGGCTCGACCAGCCCGTACGTTGGTCTGTTCGGTACGGTATGGGGCATTATGCACTCCTTCCAGGGCTTAGCCAGTGTGAAGCAAGCAACGATTGCAACGGTAGCACCGGGTATTTCTGAAGCTCTGGTCGCTACGGCTATGGGTCTGCTGGCGGCGATTCCTGCGGTAATTTTCTATAACCGTTACGTCGTTAAAACCGAGAAGTTCCAGACGGCTCTCGTCACTTTTGCCGATGAATTCAGTGCACTGCTGTATCGCCAGGCACACAAGGTAAGTCAGAGTCAGCGTGCTGGAGCGGAGGCTCTCTGATGGAACCGCTTCAGCAGCAAATGACGAAACGCCGCCCGATGGCGGAGATCAACGTTGTTCCTTACATCGACGTGATGCTGGTTCTTCTCATTATTTTTATGGTGACTGCGCCCATGCTGGTGCAATCTGTGCCAGTAAACCTGCCTGATGTTGACTCCACACCCACCGAAATTGATCCGGACGACACCACGCTGATGATCTCTGTCAGTTCAGATGGTCTTTATTACGTTGAGCGTGGGGAAGAAGAGCCAGAGCCAATGTCTCTGACTGGCGTGACCGATTACGCAGGAAAGTTACTGAAAGCTCAGCCGGACACTCGCTACATGATTCGCGGTGATGAGTCTGTGCCTTACGGTAAGGTGGTGCTGCTGATGGGGAACCTTCAGGGGGCAGGAATTACCAACGTCGGCCTCGTCACCGAAGCGCCAGATCCGGAGGCTCGCCCCTGATATGAATTGGCGCGAGCCCGGCAGTTATACCCTGCCAGTTGTAGGTGCCGTAGTCATTCACCTGGTCGCCGTTCTCCTGCTGGTGAGCGAGTGGCAACGTGATAAGCCGGTGATGTCTGAGCCTGTTCCACCGCACATGATTGCGAAAGTTGTTCAGGAAGAGAACAAGGCGGCAAAAGAGCGAGATCTGCAGCGCCAGCGTGAAGCTGAACGTCTGCGGCAGCAAAAACTCGCGCGCGAGAAAGCAGCGCGAGAGAAGGCTGCCCGCGAAAAAGCAGCGAAAGAAAAAGCAGCAAAAGAAAAAGCCGCTCGAGATAAAGCTGCGGCCGACAAGGCTGCAAAAGAGAAAGCCGAAGCCGAACGAAGAGCGCGCCAGAAAGCTGCTGAAGAGAAGGCAGCTAAAGAAAAAGCTGCAGCGGAAAAGTTAGCGAAAGAAAAAGCGGCCAAAGAGAAGGCTGCGAAAGAAAAAGCAGCACGCGAAAAGGCGGCCGCAGAAAAAGCCGCTGCTGAGAAGGCTGCTGCCGAAAAAGCGGCGCGGGAGCAGGCTGCAGCTGAACAAGCATTGATGGAACAAATGGCACTTGAGCAGGCAGAGGCGGAAATACGCCGACAGGAAGAGGCTGCGCGCGCTGCCGAAGCGGCAGAAAAAGCGGCCCAGATGACGGCGGAGTATCAGGATCTTATTCGCGCACAAGTAGCGTCCGTCTGGAACTATCCACCGAATGTCAGTGCCGAACTGGAAGTTGAAGTACGTCTTGTTATGGTGCCCACCGGTGAAGTTATTTCCGCCACCGTAACGCGTAGCAGTGGCAATGATGCACTGGACCGTTCGGTAGAGCAGGCGATTCTGAAAGCATCGCCGCTTCCTGTGCCTGACGATATTCGGGTGTTTGAGCAAAACTTCCGACGCTTAACCATGAAATTCAGACCGGAGAATGCCTCTTGGTAACACGAGTATTATTTGTACTGGCGCTGGTATTGGGCCAGGTCGCACACGCAGAATTAGTGATTGAAGTAACGCAGGGCAGACAAAGCGCTTTGCCGATTTCTGTTGTGCCTTTTGAATGGAACGGAGCACTGGAACTGCCAGAAGACATCAGCGGTATAGTGAATAGTGACCTCGGAAGCTCGGGGTATTTCCGCACGCTGGATCGCTCTCTTATGCTGGCGACGCCTCATACTCCGCAGGACGTAAATTACGTCGACTGGCAGCGGCTGAAACAGGATTATCTGGTGGTTGGCCAGATAAGTTCTGCAGAAGGTGGGTACGCTGTCGAATTTCAGGTGCTGGACGTTCATCAGCAGCGAACTCTGATTCATCACCGTGTTAAAGGGAAGGCGACTCAGCTTCGGGATCTTGCGCATTACATCAGCGATCATATTTTCGGGCAGCTGACTGGTATCCCGGGAGTATTTTCGACCAAGATGGTTTACGTCACCACTAACCGGGAGCGTTCACGTTTTAACCTGAACTTTGCCGACGCAGACGGTGCCCGGGAGCAGCTTATCTTCCGTTCAGACGAACCTATCCTGTCGCCGACCTGGTCTCCTGACGGCAAAAAAGTAGCGTACGTTTCATTTGAAAATGGACAGAGCGAAATCTTCTTCCAGGAGCTGGCAACCGGGAAACGCGAAAAGGTCGTGGCGTGGGATGGATCAAATAGTGCGCCATCTTTCTCATCCGATGGAACCAAATTGGCCTTTGTACACTCAAGGTTGGGTAACCCGGATATTTACGTGATGGATCTGAACACCCGTAAGGCGGAAAGAATTACCAAACACTATGGCATTGATACTGAACCGCAGTGGATGACCGATAATCGCCATATTCTGTTCACCTCCAGCCGGGCTGGTGGGCCGCAGATTTACAAACTGGACACTATCGATGGCTCGGTAGAGCGGGTCACCTTTGAAGGCCGGTACAATGCCAGAGCGAGAATGACCGCAGATGGCCGCAAAATGGTCTACGTACACGGTAACGGAGACCAGTTTCATATCGCTTCTCAGGACATGGAAAGTGGCCGGGTAAGAATACTGACCCGGGACACGAATTTGGACGAATCGCCTAGTGTTGCCCCCAACGGAAGTATGGTAATTTATGCGGCAACTGAGAAAGAACGAAGTATTCTGGCGGCAGTATCGGTGGATGGGGAAGTAAAATTCCGGCTGCCATCCAGATTCGGAGACGTACGCGAACCGGCCTGGTCTCCGATACTGAATTAATCTGAACTACTAACCACAATTGGGAAGAAGCAACTATGCAAAAAACAGCACTGTACAAAGCACTGGGTATCGCCTTCGGCGCACTTCTGGTAACTGCATGTGCCAACAATGGTGACCTGGAAGAGGGTGCAGGCGCTGCAACGACTGCTACCGAACAGCAGGCAAACGAAGCAGCTGATAGCGCTACTACTGGTGTTGAGTCTGCGTCACTTCAGGGTGAACAAATGATGTCAGACGCTGAAAAAGCGGCTCAGCAGGCTCTGCTGGACATCACTGTTTTCTACTTTGACTTTGACCAGTCAAGCATCAAAGAGTCTGGCAAAGCCGCTCTGAGTGCACACGCTGCGTACCTGGCATCAAACTCAAGCGCACGTATTGTTCTGGAAGGTCACGCTGATGAGCGCGGTACTCCTGAATACAACCTGGCTCTGGGTGAGCGTCGTGCAATCGCTGTTCGTCAGTTCCTGATGGCGAAAGGTGCTTCTTCAAGCCAGGTCAAAGTTGTTAGCTTTGGTGAAGAGAAGCCAGCAGTTACTGGTAGCACCAGCTCTGCATACGCTAAGAACCGTCGCGTAGAAGTTAAATACCAGAGCCGTTAATGAAGCGGCTTGTCGTTACTCTGGCGCTGGCAGCCTCGTCTGTCAGCGCGCTTTCAGATGACGGCTGGGTATCGGTCGGGTCAACCCAAGTGGTTGCCCCGGCCAGTTCTGAACCCGTCGTTACTCCCGATCAATCCCCGATCCTTGCCCCATCCGCCAATCCTGGTGGAGACCTTCTTACTGAACTGATGCTCCAGGTGGAGCAGATGAAGACGGAAATTGCCTCCTTGCGCGGCCAGCTCGAAGAGCAGCAGGCCAAAGTCAGGCGAATGGAAGCGTCGCAGCAAGATCGCTACCTCGACCTTGATAGTCGTATCTCTGCGTTAACTCTAGCACCGCCAGCGGTTAACAGCCAGGAAGTGACTCAGGCAGAAGCTGATAACAATGATGGCGAGGCACTCCCTCCTGCAGGAGAGGCCTATAAGTCAGCGATGCAACTTGTGCGAGATAAAAAGTTTGCTGAAGCACGTGAGGCCTTCGATAGCTTTGCTGAAAACTACGCCGGCGATGCACTCGCAGTAAATGCAATTTACTGGGCAGGCGAAGTCAGCATGGTTGAGGGTAAGCTCGACGTTGCGGAGGCGCGCTTCCGAACCGTGAAAGAGGATCACAGTGATCACTCGAAAGCCGCGGATGCTTCATACAAGCTCGCTGTGGTGCTTGATAAATCAGGTAAGAAGGCAGAGAGCAAGGCGCTGTTGCAGGAAGTCATCAGTAAGTACTCTGGCAAGAGCGACAGTACTGTCTCTCTGGCGCAGGCCTACCTGAAGAAAATGCAAGGCACCTCTGAATAATGCGGTCACTGCATCCATTCAAAGGGATCCAGGTTCAGTAACGCGGGCTTTCAGGGTCTAAGTTACTGAATCTGAAACTTTTTTCAGAAAAAGGGTTGCCAGCCGCGAAAATATCAGTAATATACGCGGCTCCTTCGGGTCGTTAGCTCAGTTGGTAGAGCAGTTGGCTTTTAACCAATTGGTCGCTGGTTCGAATCCAGCACGACCCACCACCTCCACACGTCAGGTGGGTTGAAGGAGTTAAGTTGCTGAAATTGTTGACATTTTCAAAGCATTCTGTAGAATGCACCAGCAACTGGGGGTCGTTAGCTCAGTTGGTAGAGCAGTTGGCTTTTAACCAATTGGTCGCTGGTTCGAATCCAGCACGACCCACCACTTTTCTCTTCTCGTCCGAGAAGTTAATCCCCAAAAAATGATAGTTTTGATACCAGACATACTTGTCTGATTCGCATATTTGCAACTTTACACCCAGCGCACAGTTTCTGTCAGCTTGTATGGCGTAACTGTTATCTTGATTAGCCGAGGCGGTTGAGTACTTCTTCTGCCTCTTCAGTACAACGCTCACGCCTTAGTAACAAGTCACAGCGAAGGTGGTCTCTCTGGTTTTACTGTATTTTCTGGCTTTATGTTGGCTGATGGACATCTTTCTGCACAGTTGCGCGAGACTAGTAGTGCTTGAAATTTCACCAGTTGCACCTATTTAAGAAGAGTGTGGTAAAATTTCGCGCTTATTTTTTCTCTGCGCTTTGTGATCTCAGCGCTTTACCGTAATGAACTGATTCGATAGCCATGACTCTGACCCCGGAAAATGTAGTTCGTGAATACTGGGCCCGTAGCCAGGAACCCCGCAGTGATGCCAAGAAGGCAGCACTGATAGAAGAAATTCGTGCCCTCCTTAAGCAAGAGGATGCTGCGATCGTAGCTCACTACTACACTGACCCTGAAATCCAGGCACTCGCAGATGCTACGGGAGGATGCGTTTCAGACTCTCTGGAAATGGCTCGCTTCGGTCATGATCATGCAGCAACCACGCTTCTGGTCGCCGGTGTTCGTTTTATGGGTGAGACTGCGAAAATTCTGAGTCCTGAAAAGCGCATTCTGATGCCTACGCTGGAGGCGACCTGCTCGCTGGATCTTGGCTGTCCAGCGGAAGAGTTTTCTGACTTTTGTGATCAACACCCAGATCGCACCGTTGTTGTATATGCCAATACGTCGGCGGCGGTAAAGGCCCGCGCTGACTGGGTGATTACTTCCAGTATTGCTCTGGACGTTGTGCAGTACCTACACGATCAGGGCGAAAAGCTTATCTGGGCACCAGATAAGCACCTTGGCTCCTACATTCAGAAGCAAACAGGTGCAGATATGATCCTTTGGGACAGCGCTTGTATTGTCCATGATGAATTCCGTTCTAAAGGTGTTCAGGATCTTAAGAATGTACACCCGGATGCTGCAGTGCTGGTGCACCCTGAGTCACCAGATGCGGTGGTCGCTCTTGCCGATGTCGTTGGCTCGACCAGTCAGTTGATTGCTGCAGCACGTGACCTGCCAAATGACACTCTTATTGTCGCTACCGACAAAGCCATCTTCTATAAGATGCAACAGGAAGCACCGGGCAAGTTGCTGATTGAGGCGCCGACGGCGGGGAATGGTGCGACGTGCAGAAGCTGTGCTCATTGTCCGTGGATGGGAATGAACCAGCTGGAAAATATCCGGGACGTTCTTAAAAATGGCGATCAGGAAATTCTGGTCGACGAAGGTATCCGACGTAAAGCGGTACGTAGCCTGGACCGCATGCTCAACTTCCGCAAGCCTGTCAGCGCCGCCTGACGGCTTCAGCCTCGCGGTGGACGCAACAGGGCGTCTACCGTTTTTAACCTCTCTTTTAACGCCAGCTCCCGCTGCAGGTCGTTGGCTTTTTCTGCCTGTCTGATGGCATTTCGGAGTTGCTGGGCGGCTTCCTGATTTCTTCCCGTTGTGAAGTAGTATTCGGCGAGTGCTCTGGAGGCGAGAATCAGATCGCCTTGCTTGCTCGCATTCTGGCTTAGTGCCTCCCAGAAGGCGGGGACATCAGGGTAGGCTTCAGTCAGCTTTCGCAATACTCTCGTTGCCTCGTTATATTTATTGCTTTCCGAGAGCAGCTCAGCGTAGGCACTTTCGAGTGGCAGGCTATTTGGATGGAGCTTGCGCAGTTCAGCCAGTTCTTCTGTTGCCTGCGTTGTTTCACCGGATGACGCTCTTATGCGTTGTTTTAATACTTTGACCAGCAGGTGACTTTGATTGACCAGAGCCAGCTGCTGCGCAGCTTGCGCGTATTGGCGTTGATCATGATACAAGACGGCAATCAGGTAGTTCAGTGCGTCTGCTTCTGTGTCACTGGCGTCTTTGAGGCGTTCTTTCAGCTCGGTCATGGCACCATCGCCAAGTTGATATCGGGTTTCTGCGCTGAGCTTCAGTATGCGGAAGCGGAAGCTTGCCGAAGGGCTGACATTGCGGAAGGCGCCAGCCCGGCCTGCGGCATCCGCGACCCGCGTTGCTGTCAGTGGGTGAGTCTGAAGAAATTCGGGAGCTTCACCCCGATATCTGGCAGCATCGAGCATATTCTGGAACATCGCAGGCATCGCTTCTGGAGAGAAGCCTGAGCGGACCAGCGTCGACATGCCAAGCCGGTCTGCTTCACGTTCAAACTCGCGGGTATAAGCCAGTTGATCCTGAACTGCGGCTGCCTGTGAGGTCATAATGCCAGCAATGCCTGCTTCGCCATTACTGGTCGCGATCAGGATCAGGCTGGCCAGCAGTGTCGCCAGTGTTACAGGGTCTCGCTTTCGAGCGGCCTCGACCTGACGCGCGAAGTGTCGTTGACTGAGGTGGGCAAGCTCATGAGCGAGAACAGAAGCGATCTGATCTTCGTTGTCGGCGTACAGGAGTAGGCCATAGTTAATACCGACGATACCACCGGGTACGGCAAACGCATTGAGTTGAGGGCTATCGACTGTGACAAGGTGCAGGTCACTGATCTGTAAGTCCGAGTCGGGCACAAGCTGATAGATAAGGTCGTGGAACCACTCGAGAAGAACAGGATCATCCAGCGTCGGCGCCTGTGATCTCAGGTTTCTGAGCCAGCTCTGACCCAGGGCCTTTTCTTCCTGCAGGGAGATCAGCCCAGAGGTAGCATCGCCGAGAGACGGCAGCTGCTGGGCATCCTGCGCGGTTACATGTTGTACCGGGCTATAGACGGCGCAGAGTGTTACGCCCAGAGCAGATAGCCAATTCCTGATGTTCAATGCCCGTTCCTGTCAGTTGTTACTGGTTATGTCGCCTGTCAGCACCGCAGTCTTATCGTGAAGCGATAAATTTTTCGACTGATTTCAGCGTCTTAGGTTCATTGTCGCGGTTGTTTCCGTATAATCTGAGCATGACAAACCCTGATACAAGTGTCTAACCCCATGACGCCTGACTCGACTCTCGATGCGAGCGGACTTCAGTGTCCCATGCCTCTTCTTAAGACCAAGTTAGCCCTGCGTGATCTGTCACCCGGACAAATACTTGAAGTGATGGCAACGGATGCAGGTAGCCTGGTCGATATTCCGCGTTATCTCGAGAAGAGCCCTCACACTTTGCTGGGTCAGAGTGAGGCCGGCGCTGATCGTTACATTTTTCTGATTTCCTGCGGAGTATGACATGCTAAAGGTCGTAAAAGGGTGGATAGATCGCTACTTTTCAGATGAAGAGGCATTAGGGCTTCTCTTTATTCTGATCGCCCTGATGCTCGTCATCATGTTGCTCGGCAACGTGTTGGCCCCCTTCCTGACGGCGCTCGTGATTGCCTACCTGCTGCAGGGCACGATGAACTATTGCAAGGCCCGTGGGCTCAGTCATCTCACAGCGACAATCGCAGTATTTCTGTTATTCATGGCTGTGATGCTTACGTTGCTTCTGATTATTCTGCCTGCGACATGGAACCAGCTGATTCAGTTTATATCTGAAGTGCCGCGGATGGCTTCGAAAGGGCAGGAACTACTTCTTTTGCTACCTGAACGATACCCAGAGCTGGTGTCTGTTGAGCAGGTAAAAGAATGGACGAAACAAGTGGGAGATGAAGTCGCATCGCTAGGACAGCTGGCGGTTAGCTTCTCTCTGACAGGTATCACAGGTTTGATGGCGGTATTAATCTATTGCGTACTGGTGCCGATTCTCGTGTTCTTCCTGTTGAAAGACTCGACGCAGATTCTCACATGGATTACCGGCTTTCTGCCTGCGAAGCGCAGCCTGCTTAAAAATGTCTGGTCCGAAATGGACGAGCAGATAGCTAATTACATCCGTGGTAAAGCACTTGAGATCGTGATTGTCGGCGGTGTCACTTACATTGCGTTTGTTATCCTGGGCCTGAATTACGCCGCTCTATTGGCGATAGCCGTTGGCTTCTCAGTGCTCGTGCCATATATAGGTGCTGCGGTGGTGACCATACCCATTGCGCTTGTCGCTTATTTTCAATGGGGCTTAGGTGATGAGTTCACCTGGGTTCTGGTTGTGTATGCCATTATTCAGGCCCTGGACGGAAACGTTCTGGTCCCATTACTGTTCTCTGAGGTTGTGAACCTTCACCCAGTGGCAATCATTGTTGCGGTGCTGGTCTTTGGTGGATTATGGGGCTTCTGGGGCGTATTCTTCGCTATTCCGCTGGCGACACTGTTTAAGGCGGTATTACGTGCATGGCCGGTTGCTCTGTCAGCTGGTACAGAAGAGGCACAGTGAGCGTGATAAATTGGCTGGCTCTGACCCCCGGGCTGACTTGTCAGACATACCGGGCACCTTTAGACTTGCGCCCCTTATCACCACGTAATGCCTCGTATAACAATAAATCAGGAGATAGGTAACTATGATTACCGGTAGTATCGTTGCTCTTGTTACTCCAATGAATGCTGATGGCTCAGTAGACTGGGAGAACCTTGATCGATTAGTTGATTTTCACGTCAAGGAAGGGACGGACGCCATCGTCGCGGTCGGTACGACTGGTGAGTCGGCGACTCTTGAAACGGACGAACACGTCGCGGTTATCGAGCGCGTAGTAAAAACAGCAGCAGGGCGTCGTCCGGTGATTGCAGGTACCGGTGCGAACAATACCTCAGAGGCGATTGAGTTGACTCAGGAAGCGAAGCGCGTTGGCGCAGATGCTTGCCTGCTGGTGACACCTTATTACAACAAGCCACCACAGCGCGGTTTGATTAAGCACCACGAAGCCGTGGCGGCGGCGGTTGATATCCCGCAGTGGTTGTATAATGTGCCGGGCCGTACCGGTATTGATATGCTGCCAGAGACGATTGCTGAGCTTGCCAAAGTGCCGCAGATTACGGCGGTGAAAGAAGCCACCGGCGACATGGATCGTGCGCGCCAGCTGATCGATCTGGTGGGTGACCAGTTAGCCGTTTACTCGGGCGATGACGCAACCGCTTACGAGCTGATACTGCTTGGTGGTAAAGGCAACATCTCTGTGACCGCCAATGTTGCGCCCGCAATGATGCACGAACTCTGTATGCTGGCCCTCGATGGTAAAGCAGACGAAGCTCGTGAACTGAATGAGCGTATGATGCACCTGCACAACGCCATGTTCGTAGAAGCGAACCCAATCCCTGTTAAATGGGCTGTTGAGCGCATGGGGCTGAGTGGCTCAGGTATTCGCCTGCCACTGGTAACCCTTGATGAACGCCTGCAGCCAAAAGTAGAGCTGGCTCTGAAAGACGCTGGCATCATCTGACGGAAAACAATGCGACTTATTCTTCTCTCTGCTCTGGCTGTATTCTCAACAGGATGCAGCTGGATTCTCGGCGACAACCAGGCGCTTTCGTATCTCGATGCTCAGGAAGCTGCTGAAACGCAGGTCCCTGAAGGAATGACCCTGAACACATACGATCGCTTCCCGGTGCCTGACCTGGAAGGCAATCCGGGGCCGGGGGAAGAGTTTAAGATTCCTGTTCCTGCACCTCTGACGGTAGCTCGTGAGGATTCTGAGCCAACTTCGCTGAGTGATTTCAAGCGTGAGCTGAACCCCCGGTTTGTTCGTGACGGTGCAGGCACGCTGACGCTGCAGATTAATGCGCGCTTTGCTCTTTCCTGGTCGCGCGTCGCTGATGCCTTGGCGGCCACCGATGTTAAGTTGACAGACCTTAACCGCAGTATCGGTACCTACTTCCTGGAGCTGCCAAATCCGGCGGCTGAGAAAGATGACCGTAGCTGGTGGGGACGTCTGTGGGGTGAGAAAATTGAAGAGGTTCTGCCCTACCAGCTGAAGATGGTCGAAGCCGGCGATGGTGTTTATCTTACTCTGCAGGAAGATGCAGAAACGCTTGCGGAAGACAGTCTGACGCGGAACCTTCTGACACAGGTTAAACTCCAGCTCGAAAAGTGAGATTCCGTTCTTTAGGCAGTGGCAGTCGTGGTAATGCCACACTCGTTGAGTGCAATGCGCAGGCGCTGTTGATTGACAGTGGTTTTGCCAGGCGCACCATGCTCCAGCGTCTGACTGAAGCGGGTGTTGAACACAGCGCTCTGAAAGCTGCCTTTGTCACTCATGAGCACAGCGATCATGCCAAAGGTATTCAGTCGTTGTGTGAGCACCTGAATATCCCTTTCTATGCTTCGTTTGGAACTGCGCGCCGTATGGAGTGGACTGGCCATTCCCTGTGGCGTTGTCTGGTCAGTGATAGACCGGTAGATGTTGCCAGTATGCAGGTGACGCCTGTCGTGGTTCCTCATGATGCACATGAGCCTTTGCAATTTGTTATTCAGAGTGCAGAAGGGCGGCGCCTTGGTATATTATCCGACCTCGGATCACTGACACCGCATGTTGTAAACAGCTATCGTGATTGCCATGCGCTTCAGGTAGAAGCCAATCACGACCCTGTGATGTTAGCGAATGGCCCATACCCACCGAGCTTGCGAGCACGCGTCGCCGGTGCCTATGGTCATCTCAGCAATGAACAGTGCGCTGACTTTATTCGCCGGGTAAAATGGCCCGGATTGAAGCATGTGTCTGCTGGGCACATCAGCGAAAAGAACAATGACCGGAATCTGGTAGCTCAGGTTCTGGCTGAAGCAATTGGTTGCTCCCCTCAGGACGTTCCCCTGCTGTCGCAGGATGAAATGTCAGACTGGGTTGCACTGAACGATTAAAACCGACCCTCATTCCCGGAGAAACCCATGGAAAAACGCGAACTTCTTTATTCAGGCAAAGCCAAGTCTGTTTTCACAACAGATGATCCGGACTACATGGTGCTTGAATTCCGTAATGATACTTCCGCGTTTGATGGTAAAAAAGTAGAACAGCTGGATCGCAAAGGCATGGTGAACAATAAGTTCAACGCCTTCATTATGAGCAAGCTGGCTGAGGCTGGTGTGCCAACGCATTTTGAAAAGCTGCTGTCAGACAATGAGTCGCTGGTGAAGCGTCTCGATATGATTCCTCTGGAGTGCGTTGTCCGTAACGTTGCTGCCGGCAGTCTGGTACGCCGTCTGGGTGTGGAAGAGGGCATGGACCTGAACCCGCCAACGTTTGAACTGTTCCTGAAAAACGATGAACTCGGTGATCCTATGGTAAACGAGTATCACGCCCAGTCGTTCGGCTGGTCAGACGAAGCGACGATCAACAAAATGAAAGAGCTGACGTTCAAGGTAAATGGCGTTCTGAAAGAGCTGTTCCTGAACGGCAACATGCTGCTGGTTGACTACAAGCTTGAGTTTGGTGTCTTCAATGGCGAAGTGGTTCTGGGTGACGAATTCTCACCAGACGGTTGCCGACTCTGGGACAAAGACACGCGCGAAAAACTCGACAAAGACCGTTTCCGTCAGGGCCTTGGTGGTGTTGTTGAAGCTTACGAAGAAGTCGGTCGTCGCCTGGGCATGGAATTTTAATCCAGGCACCGATCTCCTTATGTATCCGACAAGGCAAACCTTGTCGGATATTGCCATAACTATTGGCTTTTCATGATTCTCTGTGCACACTAAGGACGCTGGCGATTAGCCGGTGCTCTGGAACACAATAAATTACGGGAATAATTCATGAAAAAGACAGCACTTGCGGCTTTTCTGGTCGCGATGACTCCGGTCGCCGCTCAGGCTGACCTGCTTTTCACAGTAGGTGCTAAGGCAAACTCCTGGACTGCTGAACCTAGCGGTGAGCTGGATGAGGGAGTATCTGCAGACGGTGAGAATAACGGCCTTGGGCTGGATTCAAACTCAGGCACTAACGTTACTTTGTTCTTTGAGCACCCAGTACCGGTTGTTCCTAATGTGCGACTGCGTCAGACCAGCCTCGAAATGGACGGCTCTGGCTTCCTGACTGCAGACTTCAATGGCATCGGTTATGCGGAGCAGGTTGACAGTGATCTGGATCTCAGTCACACCGACGCAACCCTGTACTGGGGCCTGCCTCTGCCAGTGCCATATGTTGATATTAATCTGGGTCTGACCGCACGTATGTTCGGCGGTGAGGCTATCGTAGAAGGCCAGACTACCGGTCGTCGTGAAGAAGTCGAACTCGATTTCACCCTGCCAATGGGCTTTGTTGAAGCGCAGGTCGGCACGCCTTTCGGTATCTACGCCGCGGCAGAAATCAACGCGATCGGTTATGACGGTAATTCACTGACCGATACTGTTCTGACGCTGGGCTATGATCTACCTGTGCCAGTGGTTGATCTGGGTCTTGAAGTCGGTCACCGCGCATTGAGCATGAAGACCAACAAAGACACCACAGATATTGAAACTGACTTTGATGTTTCAGGTATCTTCTACGGTGCGTCATTTGCTGTAGGTTTCTGATCGCATTGTTAATGCCGATCTGAAAAAAAGCCGGGCTGAGCCCGGCTTTTTTGTGCGGATGGCCCGTCGGCGATTAATCCGATGCACTTTCGATACGCTCTGTGCGTGTTTTCCGTTCCGGGTGTGTGCTTAGGTATTCTCGCCAGCTATTGGTTTCGCGCTGGCTGCCGGGCAGTGAATTAAGTGCACTGGCCAGAAGGTCTGGTGACATGCCTGCTGCTTTCAGGTGCTCGACGGCGAAGTCATCTGCATCGGTTTCCATCGTCCGGCTGAAGGCATTTTCGCCGAGCGAAATTCCGGTACCCAGTACGACTTCTGATAAGCCTTCCAGGTCGCCAAGCAAGAGCCCATAAACAATGGCACCGGCACTGGCCTGAACCATCATTTGTGCGCCGTGCCGTCGGTCAACATGGCCGGCTTCATGAAACAGCACAGCTATCAGCTCGTCACGACTGAGAATACTGACCAGCTCATCAAATACCACAATGGTGCCATCAGGCAGTGCGAATGCATTCGGAGCACTGGCACTGCGGAAAAGGATTCTGTAGTTGTTATCCAGCCCCGCATTTTCTGCGGCTTTATTCCAGTCTTTTATGATCGAAGCTTGCTCATACTGGGCCAGCCTCGAAGGTTCCAGAGAATAGTCGAGCGTCTTCATTGATGAGCGACCAACCCGATTCAGTGCTTCTTGCGGCACTAAGGGCGCCGTAGCCTTTGCACCGGCAGGAATAACCTGAGTAAACACAAGCCAGAAGGAAAGAGGAACCATCAATGCGGCGGCCAGAACCATCACCATATGACTTTCGAGGTAAGCCAGAAAGCCACTGCGCGGTGTCCATCTGAGGTCTGGGTCCTCGGGAATAAAATAGTCACCACTGTCAAAGTGCAGCTCAACTGGAATACCGGGGAGGACATCCCCTTGTCTGCATTCTTTCAGTGTTGTCGAGGTCAGCTCGTAATCGAAGTCGGTCGCAAGGACGCGGAGCGAGCCGTCGTCCCTGAGAAGAAGAATGGCAGGGCGTGTGTCACTGCGGCCTGCCATACAGTATTTGCCAGTGATCCTTTGCATCAGACGATGGAAAGGTCAGTATCGAACATACCGGCAGCTTCTTCACCAAAGGCGCTTTCTTTGCCTTCAACCTGATTGGCCATATGATCGATACGCGGCGTCAGAAACACGGTCGTTTTGGACGCGATGTAGCGCATCTTGATGACTTTAGCAGCCGGGAAGGCAAGGCCGAGAGTAAAAAGAATCAGGACGGCGTTAAGCAGAGTAATACCCAGATAACCAGCAACCGTAATGCGTGACTCGAAGCGAACAAGCTCATCTGCTTTGAGACTTTCAGCAATGTGGTTGCGGATCATGGCATTGAAGACAGACTGGACGAGAAAGCTGAAGAAATACATGACCAGAATGATAGGTAAAAACGACAATGGGTTCGGGGCTTCACTACCCTGCATGGTCGTAAGTGTTCCGGCCATGGATGAAGCAATCAGGATGAACGCAACAATGGAAACCAGGAAAACGACCAGCGCCGCTTTGTAATACTGACCTGTGCTGGTATTCAGTTGCAGTTTTTCACCGCCGTATTCGCAGTTGCCGAACATGAATTGATGAATTTTTTTGATGACCCAAGGTAGAGCAAGATACAGGGTGACAGCAGCTACTAATGGCAAAACGATAAAGTGATACAGAGCCCCCATATAGTCGCCTTTAAAATCAAAGCGAACATTACGGTAAGCGGTATTGCGGTAGGTAAATTTAAGGCCCTGAACTATGAGCCACGGGCTCAATGGGATCAGAGCAAGATACATAATGCCTGCGGCCATGGGTTCGACCATGGAAACGCCCACAAAAATAAGAAATACGCCCAACGCTAACAAGCGACCCAGCAAAATCTGCTTAGGCGTTGCCAGGTATTGCAGGCGATTATCCTCGATGCTGGTGTGGCCGTAGAGGTATTGGTTATTCCGTACTTTCGCCCATGCCCCATAAATACCCAGTGTAGCCAGGGTCAAAAGCATGTTTACCAACCAGAGTTTAGTGTAACCCCATGGTGTAGCAGTAAATTCAATAGCAGCGCTACGCTCGTTGGCGAAGCTTTCAGGCGTCGTCATAATTACGTCCTTGTAGTTATCTGCAGGCTGGTCATTCAGCCATGGTGCAGGTTTGGTTTATTTGTCCTCGCGGACGAATTCGGCCAGAACCCGGTCAGAAGCCCGGCTACCAACCAGAATACTCATTACATCTGTGCGAATTGCACTGATCGGATGTTTACGATATTCATGTTCCAGGCGGCAGCGTTGAAGCGGACAGAAGCGGAATCCAATCTGCATCGTCAGTGCACGCTCACTGGTGTGCTCGTAAGCTTTTTCTGGGCTGATGTACCAACTCAGGTCTTCAAACAGGCCCGGCTCCCAGCGCCAACTGCTTTGCATGGTGGCGAGCACATCGTAGTCTTTGAAATTCAGCGTCGCAGCAACCCAGCGCTGGCCATCTTCACGCTCAACCATCTGACCCAGACGGTTTTCAATTTGCTGATTTTTGAGGGTGAATTCCAGAACCGATTTGGCTTTCTGGCCCGGTTGGTATGCAGCGTTTTTATCTGGAAAGAGTGGGCTGTATACAGTGCTGTTCGGTAGGTTCCGCATGCCTACAATAACAAAGCTTTGCTTGCGTTCGCCGTAGTTGTATTTGGCTGCCTGAAGTTCAAGTTCGATATAGTAAGTTTTACCGGCACGGAGGTCAGAAGTAATGTCGCCGCTGAATAATGTATCGATGTCGGATTCAGAGAGGTACTCAGCGCCGGACCAGGCATCGCGGGCATCATTCAGACGCTCCTGAACCCGTGCGTCTCTTTCGGCGGCGAGTCTTTCGGCTTCAAGACGCGCTTCTTCCAGTCTCTGGGCTTCCAGCAGTTGCTGACGGCGTAGTTCTTCTTTGGATGGCCCACAGGCAGAAATGACAATAGCGCAAAGCACCAATACAGCGAGACGGAGCATGTTAATTCCTTACTTATTATACTGACCCGAACTGAGTATTGCTGAGCCCAGCTGGGTAAAAAGCGGTTACAGTATACCGTCGACGAATGAAAAAGGGGACTCGTTGAACTCATTCAGTGCCCTGTGGACAAAGAATGGTGACTATGACACTCTTCGGGCTGTTTTCAATGATTGGGGACGTCTGAATTGCGAGCTCTGCTGATATTAGTGATTACGTTTATAACCGGATGCAATCTGGTAGAAAGCCCTTTTGCGGACACGCCCGACAGAGAGCTGAGAGAACGTAATTACCGGTGTCAGATGGCGGGTTCGCTATCGGCAGCGGAAATCCAGGTATGCAAAAATATTCGAAGGGAATGTGATGCGCGTGCCGAGAGAGGGAATTTCGTGTGCTGACCCAAGCTTGGGTACTGAGATCTTAAACTGCCATCAGGAAATACTATGAAATTGAATAAACTGGTTCCAGCGATTGCGTTGGGAACACTGTTATTGGCTGGTTGCGGCCAGGAGGAAAAAGTGAAACTTGAGACCACCGCTCAGAAAGCGAGCTACGGTGCAGGCCTGAACATCGGTCGTCAGATCGAACGTGAAGGTGCAGACATTGATCTTGATGCATTGGTTGCGGGTATCCGTGATTCTGTTTCTAAAGCTGAACAGCAGGTCAGCGACGAAGATATTCAGGCGGCATTTATGTCACTGCGTGAAGAGGCTGAGCGTAAGCAGAAGGCTCTTGATGATGAAGCGGCTCAGGCTAGCGAAGAATTTCTGGCTAAGAATGCAGAGCGTGAAGAAGTAAAAGTCACTGATTCAGGTCTGCAGTACGAAGTACTGACTTCTGTAGAAGAAGGTGAGTCACCAGCGGCAACAGATACCGTTCGCGTTCACTATCACGGTACTCTCATTGACGGAGAAGTTTTCGACAGTTCTGTTCAGCGTGGTCAGCCTGCAGAATTCCCGGTAAACGGTGTTATCCGTGGTTGGGTTGAGGCTCTGCAGATGATGAAGCCTGGTGAAAAGTGGAAGCTGTTTATTCCAGCGGAACTGGCTTACGGCGCTCGCAGCCCAAGCCCAAAAATCCCAGCTAATTCAGCGCTGGTATTTGAAGTAGAACTGCTGGAAGTCGTGAAGTAATACGGCCTTTCAGAAAAAGCCCTCTTCGGAGGGCTTTTTTGTGCCTGCTTATTGAGCGACGGCTTCTTCTTCTAATTCTTCAGATACTTCAACTTGTTGGCCGCCGCGGAGTCCGCAGCCAGACATGTGGGAGAGTGTTCTCTCAAGACTCTCAAGTTGTTGGTCGGTTAATCGAATCGTATTTCCACAGACGCGACATGTGGATTTGCGATCTATCCGTAATTTCTCAGCGGGCTGTGACGTGTAGTTTTTACACTCAGGACAAGGCAGCGGATACTGAACAACAGAAGCAACAGAAGACATAAGCAATAATTAAACAAAAACCAGTGTTGAAGCTGATTTATACAGCATTAAAGGTATTGTTTGAAGGGCATTGCGGGCGAAGTGTAAGAATGGTCGGGGTAGAGAGATTCGAACTCCCGACATCCTGGTCCCAAACCAGGCGCGCTACCAGACTGCGCTATACCCCGAATGCTGTGTTGGCTCCCCGAGCTGGACTTGAACCAGCGACCAATAGATTAACAGTCTACTGCTCTACCGACTGAGCTATCGGGGAACATCTCAACAGCGGGACGAATATTACGGATTTACCCGGATGCCGTCAACAACTTTGTTTCAAAAAATCATAGAAAACAAAAAGATAGAGGAAACATCAGGGCTGCGCGGCAGCCCTGATGCGTATCCTCAGACGAGGGCTTATTTGCCCTGTTTGAAGATGTTCTCGTAGACATAGTTGGTCGCTTCAACGAAACCGTCGATGCTACCGCAGTCGAAACGGGTACCGCGGAACTTATACGCCAGTACACAGCCTTCCTGAGCCTGCTTCAGCAGGGCATCGGTGATCTGAACTTCACCGTTTTTACCCGGAGGTGTATCTTCAATCTTGTCGAAAATGTCCGGAGTCAGAATGTAGCGGCCAATAATCGCCAGATTGCTTGGTGCATCTTCTTTGGCTGGCTTTTCAACCATATCGGTCACGCGGAAGAGGCCGTCTTTCATCTCTTCGCCAGCAATCACGCCGTATTTGTGCACTTCGTCTTCAGGCACTTCCTGTACTGCAACGATAGAGCAGCGGAACTGAGAGAAGACTTTAACCATCTGAGCGAGTACACCTTCACCGTCGTCACCAGCAACACAAAGGTCGTCGGCCAGAACCACGGCAAACGGCTCGTCACCCATCAGGTACTTGCCGGAGAGAATCGCGTGACCCAGACCTTTCATGTGGTTCTGGCGCTTGAAGGCAAATTCATTTTCATCGATGAGGGTGCGGATAGAGGTCAGCAGGCTTTCCTTACCAGAACCTTCGATTTCTTTTTCGAGCTCGTAGGAGATATCGAAATGGTCAGCAATGGCACGTTTACCACGGCCTGTGATGAAACCTATGCGATCAATACCAGCCTCAGTTGCTTCTTCTACGCCATACTGTACGAGCGGCTTGTTAACGATCGGGAGCATCTCTTTGGGCATTGCTTTGGTTGCTGGGAGGAAGCGGGTTCCGTATCCGGCTACCGGGAATAGGCATTTGCGAATCATTGACGTCTTTCCTTGTTCAGACATGTAGTTTGTAACCTCTGATTAGGGGGCAGATTATGGCAGATTTGTTACCGTTTTGCGTCACCCTGCAGTATCGCCCTGATTTTTTATCGAGCACGGAAACGCTCGTCCTGAATCAGAATGGTGCAAGTATGATGCCGACGGTATGGAACGTGCTTGTTATCAAGGAGGAGTTAGTCTGAACCTTTGAGGCAATCCGCATGAGGGCTCAGTGGGAACAGCTGGACTTCAACTATTGATTGGAAGGTAAGTGGAAGCCGTGAGAGGATGAAGCTACGCCCCAAAATGAATCACCGGAGGTAATGAATGCACATTGATGCACCGTTTGAACTGGTTCTGTTCGGTGGGTTGGGAGATCTGGCCTTACGAAAGCTGATGCCCGCTTTGTTTTTACTGGACAGAGATGGTCGTCTTCCGGACGGGGCTATTTATGCCGTGACCCGCCGTGAGATGGACAGAAACGAGTTCGTGGGTAAGATCGAAAGCTCGGTTAAGTCGCATGTGCCCTCTAATTATCTCGAAAGAGAGCCTCTCGATCGCTTTCTCAACAAAGTACACTGCCTGACTCATGACGTGAACGATCACCAGGGATACAAGAATCTGAGTAAGACCCTGTCTTCCGATGACATCAACCGGTTGTATTACATGGCGACCGGTTCTGACCTTTACACGCCAGTATGTAAGGGACTGCATGACGCCGGCCTGATACAGAGTCAGAGCAAGATCGTTCTGGAGAAACCGATCGGTCACGACCTTGATACTGCGCAGGCGATCAATGACACCGTAGCTGAGTACTTCAAAGAAAAGCAGATCTACCGTATCGACCACTACCTCGGAAAAGAAACGGTCCAGAACCTGATGGTGCTGAGGTTTGCGAATTCGCTGTTTGAGTCGCAGTGGAATCAGAATTACATCGACCATATCCAGATTACAATTTCTGAGCAACTTGGTGTTGAGCAGCGCGCGGGCTTCTACGAGCATGTCGGGGCAATGCGGGATATGTTTCAGAATCACTTGCTGCAACTATTATGTATCACCGCGATGGAGCCGCCGGCCAAGCTTGAGCCAGATGCCGTACGCGACGAGAAAGTAAAAGTACTGAAGGCGCTCAAGCCGATTACAGGCACCGCGATTAATGAGAATGTGGTGAGAGGTCAGTACGATTCTGGTGTCGCCGAGGGGAAACCCGTTCCACGCTACCGTGATGAACCCGGTGTGCATCACAAGTCTCTGACTGAAACCTTTATTTCAGCGAAAGTAGAGATCGACAACTGGCGCTGGGCCGGGGTGCCTTTTTATCTTCGTACCGGTAAGCGCCTGGCTGAGCGTGCCTGCGAAATCGTTGTACAGTTTAAAGAAATTCCACACTCGATTTTTCCACTCCAGCATAAAAATACCATGGCCAACAAGCTGATATTCAGACTGCAGCCAGATGAGGGGGTGCGCCTGATGTTGTGTGAAAAGCGTGTTGGTCCCGGGATGAATGTTCGCCCGATGAATCTCAGCCTGAATCCGTCGAATCAGCGGCAGACGCGCGTCCCGGAGGCTTATGAACGACTCCTTTTTGATGCGCTTAGCGGAAACGCTACCTTGTTTTTACGGGATGATGAATTGCTGGAAGCCTGGCGCTGGGTGGACCCGATTATTAAACACTGGGAAGAGCAGGAGCAACGTCCAGAACCTTATACCGCAGGTAGCTGGGGCCCAGCGGCCGCTACTCTGTTACTCGCACGCGATGGTCGCTTGTGGGATGAGAACAGTTGAGTTCGTCGATAATAATAATGGAGATACGATAAATGACAGACAACAGATTTAAATCAGCAGATGCACTGGCTCGCCAGCTGGCTGATGACCTCGCAGGAAAAATGCGTGAAGCGATTGAGGCGCGTGGTCGCGTGTGTATTGCAGTAAGCGGTGGGTCAACGCCGGTACGTTTTCTTGAAGAACTTTCAAAGCGAAAGCTGGACTGGAGTAAAGTACGTATCACTCTCGTTGATGAGCGCTGGGTACCTTTGGATGACGCTGCAAGTAACGCTGCGCTGGTGCGTCGCCACCTGCTGCAGAACGAAGCAGAACAAGCGTACTTTCTGCCATTAAAAAATGCTGCACCTAATCCTGTCGACGGTTTTATGGAGTGTGAAAACAGCCTTCACGAATTAATGGTCAGGCTCGATTTTGCCGTTCTCGGTATGGGCAATGATGGCCATACTGCGTCCTGGTTTCCAGGTTCTGCAGCGCTACCTAAGTGCCTTGATGAAGGAAATGCAGCCTGGTGTTGCCCAGTCACTGATGAACCCGTGGACCTGCCGCGCATGACGCTGACCTGGGGGCTTCTGTCTAATTGCCGTCATCTGTACCTTCATTTTGAGGGGGATGAAAAAAATCGTGTTTATGCCCAGGCTCAGAAAGAGGATGAGCGGCAGAACATCAGCGCGATGCCGATCCGTACCGTGCTGTACCAGTCTCAGGTTCCATTAAGTATTTTCCGGAGCGAGTAATGACGCATCGCATTATTGAAGACGTTACAGAAAAAATTCGTCAGCGAAGTCTCGATACGAGAGCCGGGTATCTGTCTCAGATGGAAGACGCTGCGCAGCAGGGGCCGGTGAGAACAGCTTTAAGCTGTACCAACCTGGCGCATGATTATGCTTCTGCCAGTGACGATGAAAAAATGATTCTGACGAGCAGCAGTCGCGGCGCTAACGTTGCCATCATTAATGCGTACAACGATGTGCTTTCGGCACACGCACCTTATCGCCACTATCCCGAAAAATTGAAAACTTATCTGGCAGAAAAGCATCACGTCGCGCAGGTTGCAGGCGGAGTTCCGGCAATGTGCGATGGTGTCACTCAAGGTCAGACCGGGATGGAAATGTCTTTGTTCAGCCGTGATGTGATCGCCATGAGCACTGCGGTTGCACTGTCACATCAAGTATTTGATGGCAGTCTGATGCTGGGCATCTGTGACAAAATTGTTCCGGGGCTGTTGATGGCGGCACTGCGTTTTGGCCATTTACCCGCGGTATTTGTTCCGTCTGGCCCGATGCACAGTGGTATCAGCAATTCGGATAAAGCCAAGACCCGCCAGGCATACGCCCGGGGGGATGTTGGCGAGGCCGAGCTGCTCAAAAGCGAAATGGGGTCCTACCACAGTGAGGGAACCTGTACCTTTTACGGTACCGCGAATTCCAACCAGATGCTGATGGAGATTATGGGGCTGCAGTTGCCTGGGTCTTCTTTTGTCAGCCCCAATGGCCCATTAAGAGAGGCCCTGACCCGAGCGGCAGCGCATCAGTTGGCTGAAATCACCGCCTTAGAACCCAGCTATATGCCGATCGCCAGAATCGTGGATGAGAAAGTCATGGTGAATGCTATGGTGGGGCTGCTGGCGACCGGTGGTTCTACGAATCACAGCATTCATCTCGTCGCCATTGCCCGAATGGCCGGCATTATTATCGACTGGCAGGACATGGCAGAGCTGTCCGATGTTGTACCTTTACTGACCCGCATGTACCCCAATGGCAGCGCCGACGTGAATGCGTTCGAGGTGGCGGGTGGTATGCCTTTCCTGATCAGAGAGCTGCTTGATGCGGGTCTCTTACATGAAGATGTCAATACTATCCTGGGTGAAGGTTTACGCCAGTGGTGCAGAAAGCCTGTGCTGGATGCTTCCGGTGAACTTGCTTGGGAGGATGTGGCTGCTGAGTCCGCAGACCTGTCTGTGTTGGCACCTGCGCACGCGCCGTTTCTGCGCGAGGGGGGTATGAAGCTAGTAAGTGGAAACCTTGGGCGCGCCGTCATGAAGGTTTCTGCAGTGCCTGATGACCGTTGGGTCATTGAGGCCCCAGCGCGTGTCTTTCTGGATCAGCAAGAGGTACTGGCGGCGTATCAGGCTGGCGAGCTGAATCAGGACGTTGTTGTTGTGGTGAAGGGGCAGGGACCAAGGGCGAACGGGATGCCAGAGCTGCATCAACTGACCCCAGCATTGACCAACCTGCAGGAAGCAGGATATCGGGTCGCACTGGTGACTGATGGCCGCCTTTCCGGGGCATCAGGAAAAGTGCCGGCAGCGATACACCTCAGCCCTGAGGCTTTGGTTGATGGCCCACTTCACTATATTGAAGACGGTGACATTATCCGCCTGGACGGTCATGCCGGATCACTTGAGGTGACAACGGCGGGGTTTGAGGAACGTCTTGCAGAAACGCGTGATTCGCTCGATGTCAGTGCTTCGTCGCACGGTGTCGGGCGCGAACTATTTGCTGGATTCAGAGCTTTGGCAGGGCCAGCGGATGAAGGTGCAATCAGTCTTGGAGGCGTGTGATTATGGAGGGTGATAAGTATGTGGGATGAGTGGCTTACAAAATCAAAGCCTGTAATGCCGGTGATTGTCATTGATGATATTGATACCGCTGTACCTATGGCTCAGGCGCTTGTTGCCGGCGGTGTGAAATTGCTTGAGGTAACCTTGCGGACGCCAGCCGCTCTTGCTGCTATCAGTGAAATCAGCCGTAATGTGCCAGAGGCGATTATCGGTGTCGGCACCGTAACGTCGCCAGATCAGTTGCATTCTGCACTGAATCGGGGCGCACAATTTGCTGTAAGTCCGGGCTTTACGCCAAATCTGTTGGCCGCTGCATCGGAGTGGGGTGGGCCTTTTCTACCGGGTGTTGCTACTCCGAGTGAAGTTATGCAGGCACGCGAAGCCGGCTTCACAAAAATGAAATTCTTTCCTGCTGTTCCGAGTGGCGGTCGCTCTATGCTGAAAGCCATAGGAGCCCCCATGCCTGAGGTCAGCTTCTGTCCTACAGGTGGAATCAGCGCTGAGACTTACCACGATTTCCTTGCACTGGATAACGTATTTGCCGTGGGAGGTAGCTGGTTAACCCCTCCTAATCTGATGTCGGCACGGAACTGGCAAGCAATAAAAGACCTGGCTTCAGATATATAAGGGAAACGCATGACTCAGGCGGCACTGGATCAATTTACCCAACGTGTTACAGAGATTTATGGTGACGCGCAGAACAACCAACAGATCGCGCGGGAAATTCTGACCATCTGTCAGTGTTTTGCAGATAAAACATCCCGCAGCGTGCTCGAAGTACCCACCGCGACCGGGCATAAACGTTGGTCAGAGGAAGACGTCATTCTCATTACCTATGGTAATAGCGTTCAGACCGCCGATGAAATGCCGTTGAAAACGCTCTCCGATTTTCTTAGAGAGCGACTCGCGGATGTTATAAATTCGGTCCATATTCTACCGTTTTTTCCGTATAGCTCTGACGATGGTTTTTCTGTTATTGACTATCGCCAGGTACACCCGGATTGGGGCACATGGGAGGACGTTGCCTCGATCGCTGATAATTTTGATCTGATGATTGATCTGGTGATTAATCATTGCTCGCGCGAAAACCTGTGGTTTATTGATTACATCGGTAACCGGGAACCCTACACAGATTACTTTATTGAAGTTGACCCGGCCACGGATGTCTCACTGGTAACACGGCCTCGCAACACACCACTGTTGACGCCTGTGCACACGCACCGGGGTGTTCGCCATGTCTGGGCAACATTCTCTGAAGATCAGATTGACCTTAATTTTGCGAACCCCGAGGTCCTTTTCGAGTTTGTGAAAATCTACCTGTTTTATATCGAGCAGGGCGCGCGCTTTATCCGCCTCGATGCCGTGGCATTTTTATGGAAGCAGTTAGGCACGACCTGTCTGCACCTCAGTCAAACGCACGCTGCGGTAAAATTACTGCGTGATATTGTGAATTTCGTTGCGCCGGAAGTCGTCGTTATTACAGAAACCAATGTGCCGGTAAAAGAAAACCTGAGCTACTTCGGTAATTCAGACGAAGCTCATATGGTCTACCAGTTTGGGTTACCGCCACTGGTGCTGCACGCATTAAACCGCGGCAATGCCTCCTTTCTGAGTGACTGGGCTGATGCGATTCCACCCCTCCCTGAGGGCTGTAGTTACCTGAATTTTACCGCGTCTCACGACGGTATCGGTGTCCGTCCTGTCGAGGGCTTGCTACCTGAGCGGGAAGTTCAGGATCTGATTGATTCTATGCACCGCTTTGGCGGTTTCGTCAGTATGAAAGCCAACAGTGACGGCTCTGAAAGCCCATATGAAATAAATATCACCTTGTTCGATGCCTGCATGGGAACCCGTCGTGGCCCGGATCATCATCAAGTACAGCGATTCCTGTGTTCTCAGGCAATAATGCTGGCCATGCAGGGGATTCCCGCGGTCTATATTCACAGTCTGACGGCATCGCCAAATGATCTGGAGCATGTTGAACAGACGGGTAGAACACGCTCGATTAATCGCCGCATCTGGGAAGAAAATGAGCTGGAATATCTGCTCTCAAATCCAGTGACGCCTCAGGCCGAAGTCTTTACCGAGCTGACCCGTATGCTGAGAATTCGTCGGGCCCAGCCAGCCTTCAGCCCGGATGCCCGCCAGGACGTGGTCAAAATTAATACCGACCTCTTTATTCTGAAGCGCACCAGCGAAGATAACAGTCAGCGTATATTCGCAATTTCCAACGTGACCGAGCGTATTCTGAAACTACCTCTGGCTACGCTGGGCTTTCTTGAAAATGGCTTGTCTGATTTGCTTGCGCATGAGAAACGTATTGTTGAAGACGAGCTCGTGTTATACCCGTATCAGACGGTGTGGCTATCAAATACCTGATAAAAAGCCCCGAATTTCGGGGCTTTTTATTGCGCTCGTGATATCAACTGAATCAGATATCGCCAAACTCACTGTTGTCTGCTTCAACTGCTTCATAGAGGCGGTCGAGAATATCAGGCACAGCGGAAATCACGCGGTTCCAGCTAGGAATAAATGGTGTCTCCATTGGGTTCGCCAAAAAGTGCTCACCGGCATTCATGATATTTTCAGCAAACAACTCGACGGCTTTTTCTTCTGAGTGACGATCCAGTTCGAGGCCGTTCATACGTGCATCATTGTGGTAGGTTTCGATAAAATCGAGTGCCACGCGGAAGTAGGTTGCTTTGATCGTACGGAAGGTTTCGGTTGTGAAAACTTCGCCCTGGGTTGCCAGCTTACGGAAGATGGCTTTACAGATGTCTGTGCTCATCTTCGACAGGCCTGCGCTTGCATCTGCTTCTGACAGAGGCTGGTGTTTATGGTCGTAAACATCTGCAATATCGACCTGGCAGATACGATTGGTTGCATAGTTACGCTTCATTTCTGACAGAACACCAATCTCGAGACCCCAGTCGCTCGGTATGCGAATATCGTTAAGCGCATCTGCGCGCATAGAAAATTCACCGGAAAGTGGGTAACGGAAGCTGTCCAGGTATTCAAGAAAATCGAGTGAACCATAGACTTTCTTGAGAGCGCGAAGCAGGGGCGTTACCAGCAACCGGCTGACTCGACCATTCATTTTTTGCTCAGCAATGCGTGTGTAGTAACCCTTACCAAAGACGTAATTAAAACCAGGGTGAGCAACCGGATAAATCAGGCGTGCCAGCAGGCTACGGTCGTAGGTAACAATATCGCAGTCGTGAAGCGCAACAGACTCGGCGCGGCCACTGGCGAGGACATAGCCATAGCAGTACCAGACGTTGCGACCTTTACCCATTTCGGTGGGGGACAGGCCTTTCTCTGCCAGCATTTCATCCAGCTTGCGCAGACGCGGGCCATCGTTCCAGAGGATGCGGTGGTGCTGTGGTAACTTGGAGAAGAATTTCTGAGCAAATTCATATTGAGATTGATCTGCGCGGTCGAGGCCAATCACGATCTCATTCAGGTAAGGCACCTGGGCGACTTCATCGATAATGTTGGATAGCGCAGGGCCCTCAAGTTCCGAGAACAGGGATGGCAGAACCAGCGACATAGGCCGCAGGCGTGAGAAGCTCATCAGTTCGCGTTCAAGGTCTTCCACCGGACGGTCGGTCAGGTTATGTAGCGTGGTTACAATGCCGTTCTGATAAAAATCAGCCACCGCAATTCTCCTTAAGCAGTTTTTCTAACAATGGTAGTAAGGTGTTATTCCAGCCCTTAGGGCCCTTAAATTCAGCGGTCTGAGCTTCAGGGTTATTCAGCTCAAGAGTATCGGATTCGCCCGGTATCACAACCGGGTAGTCCGAGGCTTCGAGCATGGCACGGTCATTCTCCCCATCGCCGAGTGAAATCACCAAAGGAGCTTCGTTGAGCCCCCAGTGTTGACGATAGAAGTCTTTAAAAAAAGTAACGGCAGACGCTTTATCAGCATCGCCCATCACATGATAGAAACGGCCGCCTTTGAGTAGCCTCAGGCTGTGTGCCAGCAATGCTTCGCGGAATACAGTAATTTCGGATTTTTCGCCGCGCCAGAGCAGAGGTTCGGTGGCTGCTCGCTGGCGTGCGTGGTGCGCGTCATCGATCGACAACCCTGTAATGGCTGCGACTTCGGTGTCCGTCATATCGTTGAAACCACGGAAATTAAATCCGTCTTTGCGCAACTGATTGAGCACTTTCAGTATATCTGCGTAACCTGCGCCGGGGAGTTCACAATGCCATTTGTCATCGCTGTCTACGTAGTAGATAGCGCCACCGTTCTCGCACACATAGGGGGACGTATTCGCCAGCTGACGCCTTAATTGAATCACTTCTGGCTGTGTTTTACTGGTATTGAATATCAGCGGAATATGGTGCTGTTGAAGAAAATTCAGAGCTTCACGTGCGGCTGATGTGCTGTAGTCGTGGTGGTCGAGGAGAGTCCCATCCAGATCAGTCAGGACAATAACAGGTAATGTAGGAATTGAACTCATTAGGTTGGGCTTCCCGGTTGGACGTCGGCAACTTTGTGCGCGTCGTTAATCACGAGTACCAGATTGGCAATATCCGGCAGTCGGGTCAACGCCTGTTGGGTCAGTCGCTCATAATGTTGTATGAAGCGCCTGATGCCAGCGTCATCAAGACTGCGGTCAGTTCCGCCTTTCGCCATTTTTTTATTGCCGACTTCCTGTTCAGTGCGCCACCGTTGGACAGCACTCATGTCAGGGACTTTGAGCATCAGCAAGTAATCAATCATGCTGAACCAAGTCTTATAATCACCAGCGAGTTGCTGGTTTACCCAGCCGCGCCAGGTGCCATCCGGATCTTCATTTGCTTCAAGATCATTAATGGGAGCAGTGAGCAGTGCATCGTCAACCGACTGACAACCTACGCACCAGCCTTCGAACAGAATGGCATCAACAGGGCCTTTGACGGTGTGCCATTCTGACTCGGGCAGGCGGTCATCACTGGCTTTGTCGAATGCCGGTATCTGGCATTGTGCTCCTGCATCCAGTGCACGTAAGGTTTCAAACAAGCTTATGCCGCGTTCGACTTCATGAGTGCCCGGAACGCCACGCGTCTGCAGAAGTGGGTGAATCGTCTTGCTAAGGTTCGTACGGTCGGCATGGCTGAGATAAAGATCGTCAATGGAAACAACCACCACATTCCAGTTGAAGGCCTGTTCATAGATATCTTTCAGGGCGAGAGACAGTGTGCTTTTACCCGACCCCTGGCCGCCATGAACTCCGATAACAGGTGGGACGCCAGAGGCTTTGATCGTCTTTGCAAGATACGCCGCCAGAGGGGCCCAGATGTCTTCCCACTGACTGTGCCAGCCGGAAGGAATTCGTGCATCACGCGGCGGGTACTGCTGTATTGTTCGCAGCGTTTCCCCATCGGGTTGCAGTGAAGCGGGCCATCCGGGCATAGCGAGACTCCGAGGTTATTTTTTTCATTGTCTGAATTGTCTGCACGCACTATGCCACTTACGAGGGCGCTGAGATACACTGGCGCAATCAGGCACCGCGCGCGGCTTCCGGAGCAAAGCGGGATTGCGGTGCAAGGTTTCTGTGCATTGTTTTGGTGCATTCGGTAGGTTTGATTTTAGGGTGCACAGTTTTGGGGCGTTGTTATGAGTAGAGTGGCATATCAGGGGACAGCAGGGGCTTATTCTCATCTTGCCTGCACTAAGGTCTTTCCGGATTGGGAGTACCTTGCCTGCGACGATTTTATCGGTGCTCTTGATCTCGTAAGTAATGGATTTGCCGAGCGGGCAATGATTCCGTTAGAAAATTCCACTGCGGGCCGTGTAGAAGAGATATACCGCCTGATTCCGAGAACTCAGCTGTTCGTGATTGCGGAGCATTTCGAACCAGTAAACCATTGTTTGCTGGCACTTCCTGGATCATCACTTGAACAACTCAAGCGCGTTCGCTCACATCCGCAGGCATTGGCTCAGTGTCATCAGCGAATGATTAATCTGGGGCTGAAGCAAGAGGCAGCAGTGGATACTGCCATGTCTGCGAAAGGTCTGGCTGAACAAGGCGATCTCAGTGTTGGCGCTATTGCGTCTTCTCTCGCAGCGGAACTCTATGGATTGCACATCCTGCATGAAAATTTTCAGGACGTTATGGGGAATACCACACGCTTTCTTGTGTTTTCCAGGGAAGCCGAGCACCAGCACTACGATGCAGAAAAGAGATATATGACAAGTTTACTCTTTTCCGTGCGCAACATTCCTGCTGCTTTGTACAAGGCACTGGGCGGCTTTGCGACCAATGGCGTGAATATGGTGAAGTTGGAGAGTTATATGGATGGTGGCACGATGGAGGCCAGCCATTTCCACCTGGATATCTACGGGCATCCGGATCAGCTGCCTGTAGCGAATGCTCTTGAAGAGTTACGCTATTTTGCCCGGGATGTTCGCGTGCTGGGCAGTTACCCTATGCATACGTATCGCAAATCGGCAGCGTTTGTATAAGTTTATTCCGTTTCAGGTAGCCAGATACTGAACAGGTTACTGAGCGTACTCTTACGAATCGGTTTAGTGACCAGATCATCCATGCCAGCCTGGCGGGCCATCTGTTCGAACTCACCGCCAAGGTGTGCCGTCAGGGCAATAATTGGGGTGCGGCGGTTAATATTGTTTGCATCGCTGTCCTGCAGACGACGGATTTCGCGGCAGGCGTCATAACCGTCCATGACCGGCATTTCGCAATCCATCAGAATAAGATCCGCTTGCTCAGGACGTTTACCGTAAGCCGCAAGAATCTGGGCTCCGTTAGAGAATACCTCACATTCCATATTCAGATGGCGGAGCATTCCCGAGATTACTTTCTGATTGACGATATTATCTTCTGCCACCCAGATCGTGCCTCTGCGATACCCGGTGACAGCCTCTGTTGACTCTGTCTGGACCTGAATCAGGTTAGATATCTGATGCAGAAGAACATGAGAACGAAGAGGACGCTCGCTCTGGCGTTCAACACCAATACGTGGCCAGTAGTCGTCAACAACACAAATGAGGTTTTCAGGGATGGTTTTATCGGCTGGCAGTGCATCGACGATCATGCAGTCCAGAGGTGTGTGGAAACGACTGGTGACTTCCTCCAGACCAAGGCGGGCAGTGATCATTTTGACGAAGCGTCGCTCGACAGGGTTCGATAATTCGATAAAACATGTGCGGCCAGACAGATCTGGTATTGCTTGAGGTGACCCAGGAGCAACATCGGGCAGTCTGACAGTGAATGTAGAGCCAGCACCCGGGGAGCTGCTCACTGAGATCTCTCCCCCGAGTAAATGAGTCAGTTTCTGGCTGATGGTCAGCCCAAGACCTGTACCGCCATAATAATTGCTCGTGGTTGGTGTCGCTTGTGTGAAGCTGTGAAACAGGCGGCGCCGTTGCTCCTCTGAAATACCAATGCCGGTATCAATGACATGGATCTGAAGTTCGGGCTCCCGCCACTCCAGTCGGATTTCAACGTGTCCCTGCTCGGTAAATTTAACGGCATTATTGATCAGGTTATTGAGCACTTGCCTGAGTCGCATCTCATCCGTACTGATTGTTGTGTACAGCGGTGTGCCTAAATCAGCGGTTAAGGTCAGTCGTTTATCCAGTGCCTTCTGGCTGTGTAGCATCAGACACTCATTGATTAAGGGGGCCAGCTCAACCTGTCTACGCTCAATGATCATTTTTCCGGATTCAATTTTAGAGAGATCCAACACATCATTGAGAAGCGAAAGAAGATTCTCACCTGAGCTGGCGATGGTACTGATATAGCGTTTTTGTTGGTTGTCGAGACGTGTGTGCTGCAGTAATTCAACCATGCCAAGCACGCCATTCAGCGGTGTCCGGATTTCGTGGCTCATCATGGCCAGAAACGCAGACTTGGCATTCGCTTCCGCATCTTTTTCTGCCAGAGAAGCCTCTGATTGACGCAGTTTTTCTTCACTTTGAAGTGAGCGTTTTCGTGCAGCAATAATGTCTTTGCGTGCACGAATCTGTTCAAGCCGCTGCTCATACAGGCGCAGAACAATCGCCAGGCTATGAATAGCAATCAGGCTTACGCCACCGATGTGTGCGGCATATGCAATGATGTCATTGGTAGGAATAATGCTCTGACGGGCCAGGCTGTGAACAACAATAGCGATTGCGAGCGAATATACTCCCAGGGTATAGACGGCTCTGGATGCCGACGACAGTGGTTGCGACAGGCTCGCAGAAATAATCAGGAATACAGGCGTCAAAAGGGTGACAACCCTCATAATGATTGCCGTGGTGTGGACATCAGTAAACAGGGCAAAAACAGCCCCAGCGCCCGTAAGTAACACAGCGATTTTGTACACCAGCGTCAGCGCGCGTCGGTTAGGGCCAGCAACTTTCAGAAAACTCATGCTGAACAATATGATTAACAGCATGGCAAAGCAGGACGTCAGGAAACTCGACTGCTCCTCGAAACCTGCCCAGTCTGGCCACAAGTATCGGTAACCCAGTCCCGTATGTGCCCAGAAGAACAGTAGATACGTCGACACGAAGCCACAGAACAGGATCATGTAGCGTTCACGGATAACCAGATAAACCGCCAGGTTGTAAAGCAGCAGTGCGAACAGAAACCCGGTATAGAGCCCGAAATAGAGTTGTTTCTGCTGCTGGGCGTCGCGTAAGCCTGCATCTTTGAAGAGACGTAACGGGAAATTCAGCAGTACATTGTTTTCAACCCGGAGGTACAGTACATATTCGCCCGGCTGATCAAAGGGCAATTCAAAACTGAAAGACAGTTTTGCTCGCTGGGGTGCGTCTGAGTGAACCGGGTTGCCGTCTTCGGAGGAGGCGATAAGGGTTTTACCGCGGAACAGCCGCATATCAATACGTTCTATTCTCGGGTAATCCACGTCGGCGAACCAGCGCTCTCCGGTCTTGCTCACTTTGAGCGGCAGGCGATACCAGTGAGGTGGGCTTGAAACACCGGGGTTGGGCACCATCGCTCTGACCTGAGTCCAAGGCAATGAGTGTGAATGTATATCGTCCGGGTTAATCTGTTCTGATTCAGACCACTCCTGAAGAGAAGTACCCAGCAGACGTCCTTCCAGATCGTCCGTCAGCGAAAGGGCGTGGGCGGCACATGGAGTCAGAATGAAGAAAAGAAGCAGAAGTATCCTTACCGCCACAATGTGTCTCTCGTAAATGGTCTGAGTTTAAAGTTTAGTTTCGCTGCTGTCATTGTCACTCAGTGCTTTGGCCTCAACGGCTGCTGTTTCTGCGCCGGAAATTCGCAGGTGAGTCTCCGGTCCAGCGGGAGAATGCTCGTGTGAAGGCACTTGTCTCCGAGAATCCTGACGCAACGGCGATATCTGCAATGCTTAACTCTGAACCTGTCAGTAAACGCTTGGCTTCCATTAAACGGACATTGTCTTTAATGGTCTGATACGTTGTTCCTTCCTGGCGAAGGCGGCGCCTCAGGGTTGCGCCAGACACAGAAAGAGTGTCGGCCATGCCGGTAAGGTCGGGCATCTGATCGCTGGCCAGGCTCATCAGTGCGTGTCGAACTTTCGCACTGGTGCTCTCGTGTGGATTAGGCCGGGCAAGAATATCAGCCGGTGAGTGTCCGAGGAATTCCTCCAGGCTTGTCGCTGATTGCACAACTGGAGCATGAATCGCCTGCAGGGGAATGGTCAGAGACAAACTATCGCAATTGAAGGTGACCGGCGTTGCGAACAAATCATCGTATAAACTAACGTGACCTGGCGGTGCATAAGGACATTCTACTTTCAATAAAGGAATGCCGCGGCCGATCAGCCAGCTACAGAAGCGGTGCCAGATGACCAGTAAAGACTCACTGAGAAAGTGATCGGGGTCGTAATCTGATTCATGGGTTATAAGGAGCCTGGCCCTGTGTTCACCTTTTTCCACGGTAATCTGTGGGGAGTGAGGTTGCAGCCTGTAAAACGAACTTGCTCTGCGAATCGCGTGTTCGAGTGTGGCACAGGTAATAATCGAACGGCCCATCATGGCAAACGTCCGGAATACAACGGGCTGAGGGTTCAGCCCCATGGCTTCATCGTTGGTCTGTCGCCAGATGGTGAGCATCAGTCGGGCGTATGATTCTGGTGCAAGAGAACCATCGGTGTTAAAAGAATCGGGCCCGATACCGGCTTCGTTCAGAATTAAGTCGCGGTCAAAGCCGTGGCGTTCTACACCTTTCAAAGGTGCATCTATGAATGCGGGTGGTATCGAAAAAGAGGCCATAACAGCAAGCAGGATCAGGAAGTCTGCTGCGTATGATAGCAGGTCACCGTTTAAACAGGGATGTGCGGTTGCGGCCGCTTTCCTTTGCGTGGTAAAGCGCTTTGTCCGCGTTGCTTAACCACTCACTGGCGCTGGGCGTATCGGCAAGGCGTTCTGCAACCCCGATGCTGGCGCTGATCGTATGCTGCGAGTTTTTTCCCAGGCTAAAAACTGAGCGACGTAATTTTTCGGCGATCTGCATGGCTTCCTCGGCCTCTTTTTCAGCAAGAATGACCGAGAATATTTCGCCACCGAATCGAGCTGCGTGCTGTTCATCGCCCAGAGTTTTTAAGCCTGCGCCGATCCGCCGTAGAATCTCATCACACTGTTGGTGACTGAGAGCATGGTTCAGGTCGCGGAAATGATCCATGTCGAGTAATAGGAGGCAGCCCTGTTTCTGACTGGCGTAATAACTTTCCAGAACAGTCAACCAGGCAGATTTGTTCATCAGACCCGTTAGTGAATCGCGGACCTGAATTTCGCTAAGGGTCTGGTTTGCCCGGGAAATATCGAGCTTACCAACGGCCGTATCTGTAACGTCGTAAATAATTACGCATAGATGATCAGCTTGGCGGGTAACGGACTCCAGTGGGATGATACTGGTGTTCTGATACATAAACTTGCTGCGGCCAGTAATCGGGCGCGAATTCCTGAAGTGGAAAAGATACGGGCGCTGCTCCCAGATGGTGAAGGTCCGGGTTTTGAGTTGGAATACTGGTTCTGCTTTCTGTTTAAACCAGGCTTCATCAAGGTCTGGAAAAAGCGAAAACAGGTTCTTGCCTTTCGCCAGCTGCGGGCTGACGCCACTGTGCCCCTCCATAAAGGCATTCCAAAGCTGAACCTCGTAATTGCGATCAAGCACGACAAGGCCGACGTCGATATTCTGAAGAATATCCATCAACCAGTGGATGTCTTTAATCGTGTCTGCCTCGCTCTTGTCGCTCATCTGTCTGGTGTCTCTCTCGGTCGGGTGCCGGTGTTAATCAAGAAGGTAATCAATCTTCTTATTCAGTGCTCGTACAGACTCCTCGGTGAATAGCAAGAGGAGCTCACACTCTATATTTACGTGCTCAATCGTATAATGGATTTCTATCGCCAGCGCTTTATCCCAGCCATTATTGCCATAGGCCACCAGATCAGCCATATCGCAGTGTTGACCGAGTACCACCGGATGCCCCTGATTAAATACGATCTCAAGCTGATCACCGATGCCATGAATACAGGCGCCGATTAACACAGAGGCGGTATCCATCAGCAGCTCTAGTTCGGCGGCCTGTGTCAGTGGGCCCGAGTACTTCATCAGAGAGGCCAGACTGGCAAACGAGGCGTCGTTGAACATCAGCATAGCTTCACCAGAGATGCCTGCGCCGATAAAACCCTGGCATACGGCTGAGACACTGTTGTCGCTGGTGGCGCCTTGCAGAGCCATATTCAGGTCACTGTTCTCAATGACGCTGATTTTTGGGATAGGAAGCACGACGTATGCATTCAGCAAGCGAGCCAGGCGATCAGCCGCCTGACCCATAGCTACGTTGGTAAGTTCCTGATAACAGTCGCGCTGGTCTTCATTAATAATCGCTGCTGCTGACATTTCAGGCTCCCGTCATAATGCCGTATTCGGTCAGCACGGAGCGCGCTTTGTCGGCATCAATCGGTTTTTTGATAAACGCCATCGCTCCCAGCTTTTTGACTCTCTCCTGGGCATCGGGCTGGATATCGCCAGAGACAACAATAACCATGGCTGGAAGGTCGTCCCGACGGATAGTTTCGAGTACACCATAGCCGTCCATGTTCGGCATAGTCAGATCGAGAAAAACGACATCACCTTTGCCTTCACGGATCGCATCGACGCCCTCGACCCCATCACCAGCAAAGTGCACCTCCACCTGCCACTCTTCAGGCAGTGCTCGCGCCATCTGTTTGCGGGCAAAACTCGAGTCGTCACAAATCAGTACATTAAGGCTCATTCCGGTTCTTCAGTTCCTGTAAGTCTGGTGAGAGGCTGCTAGTCACATAGAACGACGTCGCTGAATACATCGCCCATGCTTTAAGTAATAGTTGCTTTCAGTGACTCCAGCAAGGAAGAACCCTGTAAAGATCAGCTGCGTTTGTCGTAAACCACAACCAGCTGGCGCGACAGCGCAAGAAGGGAGCCATCGGCACGGAAGATACGTGCGGTTGTGTGGGCGTAGCCACCGTGCGCTTCGGCGATGTCAACTTCGTAATAGAGCCAGTCATTCGCCTGTAAAGGCTCACCACTATTAGAGGGCGCAGAAGGCGAATCGAGGAGTTCGAGGCTCCAGGTGATACTGGCACAGGGAGCGACCGACTTAAGCTTCTGAAGAGTGGCGGGCGGCCAGGAGTCGATCAATGCAACGAGATGGGCTTCGGTAAGAGGACCAGTACAGTCATTGAAGCGCATCCAACCATGGATGTGGTTGTCTTTGCTGTTGGAGAAGGGCAGTCCACCGCTGACATAGCTGAAGTCAATATGACGAACGAACTCCGGAGTCACGCCCTGGATATATCCCAGGCGGGTGCCACTGCCTGGTTCTCCCGGTGCGCCTTTGCCTGCATGGACATTTACATCAGATTCCCGAGCCTTGCCATAGCAGGCACTGACTACGGTGGCACAGTCCTCGTTCTGGATGACCTCTGCCTGTAGGTGTGAAACTGAGCGGCCGGCTCTGAGTTCCCGCGTAGCAATGTCATACGGTTGCTCAGTCGTCAGTGCTCCACAGAAATGAATACTCAGAGATCGAAGCGGCGCAGTTTGGGGGTAGTCCCGTTCAAGAGCAGCTAATGCTAGCGCTGCTGACATACCGCCAAAGGTGGTCTTTCCCTGACCCCAGGTGGCATCGACAGCAGGCATCTCGCCATTGAGAAGGGCTTGGTAGTAGTGATCGAAAGAGGTCATTACGAGTCCTGTTTTACTATAAAGATCACCTTTTTCTTTGTGTGGTGATCATATATGTCAATTTAATAGCTCGGATACAGCATTGCTCATCGATTGAGTGACAAGTACCTTAACCATTCTGGTTTTTAGGAGCCCTTCATTATGTCAGATCAGCTGACGCAGAGAGCTACCCGGTTTGTATCGGTTCTGCCGCATTGTCGCGTACTCAACATGACGGTGGAATACGCCGACGGTGAAAAAGTGATTCTCAAGTTACCGTACAGTGAGGCCATTATAGGCAACCCTGACAATGGCATCGTTGCGGGTGGCAGTCTCACGACCTTGATGGACACAGCATGCGGCACAGCCGCGTTTAACTGCTTTGAAGACGGGGAAGTCTGTCCAACACTGGATTTACGGATGGACTATCACCGCGCCGCTAAGCCCGGTGAAAACCTGATTGGCGAGGCCAGAGTAGTAAAGCGGGCGAACAGCCTGGTGTTCACACAGGGCGAAGTACGGCAGGAAAGTGACAACGTCGTTGTTGCTACATGCACCGCTAACTTTATGCGCATTGGTTTGCGCCTTGGTAGTAAGTAAGGGAGCGAAACAATGACTGAAGCCATGCGCAAAATTCTGCAGCAGTGCCGAGACAACGGTGATTTTGATGCTGTGATTAATGCTGTTCCGTATGCCGGGCTGCTGGGTATTAAGCTGCACGCGATGGATCTGCAACCAACATTTATTCTGCCCGCAAACAAAGACAATATCGGTAACCCGATGCTACCAGCCATTCATGGTGGAGTCATTGCGGGTTGCATGGAAACCTCAGCGGCACTGCACCTGCTGATGACCATGGAAAGTATTGCTCTGCCTAAAATCATCGACTTCTCGATTGATTATCTGCGTGCGGGGCGTCTGCAGGATACCTTCGTCAGCTGTCAGGTATGGAGACAGGGCAGTCGGGTTGCTAACGTGGCCATTAACGCCTGGCAAACCGATCCCGGTGAACCTATCGCTACGGCGCGAGCACATTTCTTGTTGGTTCAGGAGTGAGATTTTCCGACCGCTAAGAAAAATCGCACAGGGAAATGAGTGCGGTTATTCAGAGGTGCTTTAATTTCAGAGTGCGCCTTGTAAAGAAAGGGCGAATCACCATACACTGTCAGCGATTTATCTGTCGGGGTGCCTGACCGGTTATCAAAGATAACCACACAGGCTGAGATCGCGAATGCGGGTCCCGTTGAACCTGATCTGGTTAGTGCCAGCGTAGGGAACAGAGATGAACTGCCGGGACTCCCCGTGGTCTGCGTACGCCAATTCTTATGGTCACCTTCGCGTGATTCTGTGTGGTGTTCCCATCTATTCTCGTCGCTGCCTGCCTGATCCTTTTAAGGAAAAGAGCATGGCTGACAATACAAATACCGAATTTAACCTTACCTACGCTTATCCTGCGTCTGAAAAAATATACCTGAGCGGCAGTCGCGATGACATGCGCGTTGGTATGCGTCAGATTAATCTTTCGGATACGACTCAGGCGGACGGCAGCAAAACGCCGAATGCTCCACTGCGCGTTTACGATACGTCAGGCCCGTACACCGATCCTGCAATCACGGTCGATGTGACGAAAGGGCTGGCACCGGTGCGTGAGCAATGGATTGAAGATCGTGGCGACACTGAGTTCAGCGCCATCACCTCACGAGAATCAAACCGCATAGCGATCAAAGAAGGCCAGCTTTCTCTGCGCCAGAAAGTACGAAAGGCCAAAAGCGGAAAGAACGTCTCCCAGCTCTGGTACGCACGTCAGGGCATAGTTACACCCGAAATGGAGTACGTTGCCATTCGCGAGAACATCGGCCTGTCACAGGAAGGTATGTCTGCTGAAGTTGCTAAGCAGCATCCCGGCAAGCGTTTCGGTGCGAAGATCCCAGACTATATTACGCCTGAGTTTGTTCGTGATGAGATTGCCTCGGGCCGAGCGGTATTACCCTCCAATATTAACCATCCTGAAAGTGAGCCGATGATTATCGGGCGTAACTTCCGTGTGAAAGTAAATGCCAATATTGGTAATTCTGCGGTGACATCCAGCATCAGTGAAGAGGTTGAAAAAATGGCCTGGGCTACCCGCTGGGGGGCAGACACGATTATGGACCTTTCTACCGGTGATAATATTCACGAAACGCGTGAATGGATTTTACGTAATTCTCCGGTTCCGGTCGGTACGGTTCCTTTGTATCAGGCGCTTGAAAAAGTCGGTGGGGTTGCAGAAGACCTCACATGGGAGATCTATCGCGATACATTGATCGAGCAGGCAGAGCAGGGCGTCGATTACTTCACTATTCATGCGGGAGTGCGCCTGGAATTTATTCCTATGGCAGCAAACCGTTTAACAGGGATCGTCAGTCGTGGCGGGTCGATCATGGCGAAATGGTGCCTCGCACATCATAAAGAGAGTTTTCTCTATACCCACTTTGAAGATATCTGCGAAATTATGAAAGCGTACGATATCTGCTTTTCATTGGGGGACGGTTTGCGGCCGGGTTCCATTGCGGATGCGAACGACGAAGCACAATTTGCGGAATTACGTACATTGGGCGAGCTGACAAAAATCGCCTGGAAACACGATGTACAAACCTTTATCGAGGGGCCGGGTCATGTGCCAATGCACCTGATTGAAGAAAATATGACAGAACAATTAGAGCACTGTCATGAGGCCCCTTTTTATACGTTAGGCCCACTGACTACAGATATTGCACCGGGGTATGACCACATCACTTCTGGTATAGGAGCAGCTCTGATTGGTTGGTATGGCTGTGCGATGTTGTGTTATGTCACACCGAAAGAGCACCTCGGTCTGCCAGATAAAGAAGATGTTAAGCATGGTCTGATTACCTACAAAATTGCAGCTCATGCTGCGGACCTTGCGAAAGGGCATCCGGCGGCGCAGATGCATGATAATGCGATGTCTGCGGCGCGATTTGAATTCCGTTGGGAAGATCAGTTCAACCTGGCACTCGACCCCGATACAGCTCGACAGTATCACGACGAAACCATGCCAAAAGACGGCCATAAAGTAGCGCACTTCTGTTCCATGTGTGGACCTAAGTTCTGCTCCATGAAACTGTCTCATGATATTCGCAACCAGCGACAGGGCATGGAGGAAATGTCTGAGAAATTCCGTGCAAACGGATCGGAACTTTACGTCGATGCAGTCGAGCCCTGAGCCATGTCTTCAATAGCCGTGATCGGCGCTGGTTTGATGGGAAAGCTACTCGCATGGCGACTGAGCCGGAGCGGGATGCAGGTTACTGTCTACGAACGCGCCAGTGAAGAAACACCTGAATGTGCGGCATGGACTGCCGCTGCAATGGTTGCCCCTGTTGCTGAAAAACCGCTGTGTCATCCCGAGGTTTTTGATCTCGGTATGGAGTCTCTGACTCTATGGCCCGGGCTTCTGGAGGATTTATACAAAGACTCTGGTATCCGGGTGCCATACCGACGTCGCGGCACCCTGGTTGTTGCGCACCCGTCGGATCAGGCAGAAATGGATTTGTTTAAGCGTGATATGAGCGCCCCCGATATTCCGGGCGATTCTTATGCCGTTGCACTTGATAGTACTGGGCTTCGTCAGAAAGAGCCCGCGCTCTCGGGCGAATTTAAACAAGGCTTCTGGTTACCCGATGAAGCGCAGGTCGATAACCGTGTCTTACTCAGCACCTTACAGCTTGCTGCAGAAAAGCATGGTGCGGATTTCCATTTCGCCTGCGAAGTAAACGGAACGGACGGCCGCTATTCGCTTGACGTGCGCAGCACTGAATTATCCGATCCGGATTTCGATAAATTCGATAAAGAACTACAGCAGGCAGATCTCGTTATTGATTGTCGTGGAGCCGGAGCCCGAAGTGATGCTGAGCGGATTATTCGCGGAGTGCGTGGCGAAACACTTTGGGTTTCCAGTCCGGGCACCGAATTTCATCGTCCGGTGCGTTTGCTTCACCCCAGGTACCATTTGTATATGGTACCGCGTGGGAACGATTGCTATCAGCTTGGTGCAACAGAACTGGAGAGTGATGATTGCTCTCCGGTAAGTGTCCGTTCTGCAATGGAAATGCTGAGTGCGTTCTGGGTGCTTTCACCGGATTTTTCGGAAGCTCGGATTTTGTCTATGGAAACGAACCTCCGGCCTGCAACGCAGGACCACAGACCTTGCATAAAACTGCAGAATAATTCTGGGGGGCAGAAAACACTCTTTGTTAATGGTCTGTTCAGGCACGGATTCTTACTGGCACCGGCCTTACTGAAAAAGATCGAGTCACTGTTAACTGCTGAAGGGCTGGAGAGTATGAAAATGAGAGTATCTGAACAGGGAGGTGTGGCGTGATTGAGATCATCGTCAACGGTAAATCCATGGCCTGGACCAGTGAAAAAAATGTATACACTCTGATCATCGACACGCTGAACTATCCGGCCGAAAGCAGTCGTTTTGTCGTAGCCCTGAATGGCGAGCTTCTGCCAGCAGAGCAGTGGCCTTCAACCAGAGTGAACAACGGCGACATCATTGATGTGCTGGGAGCAATTACCGGTGGCTGATTCAGACGTATTTACTATTGCAGGAGAAGAGATTTCAAGTCGCTTGTGGCTCGGGAGTTCAATGTACCCTTCACCCGATATAATGGTATCTGCCTTTGCCAGTGCGCAGCCGGGGTTTGTCACAATGTCGCTGCGCCGACAGACCGCGGGTGATCTTGCTAACAACGATTATCACGAGCGTGTGAATCAATGGTTGGGCGCCAGCCAGTCGCGTCTGTTGCCCAATACTGCCGGATGTCAGTCGGCAAAAGAAGCGATTCAGCTTGCCATTCTGGCACGCGAATTATTTAAAACTTCATGGATTAAGCTGGAAGTTATCGGCGATGAATACAGCCTGCAACCCAATGTATTCGAACTTGTCAGTGCCGCCCGGGAGTTGTCTTCGCAAGGATTTCACGTCTTGCCATATTGTACGGATGATCTGGTGGTGTGCGAGTCATTGTTGCATGCAGGGTGTCCAGCGATTATGCCCTGGGGGGCACCGATAGGGACAGGAAAAGGAATCATTAATCCTTATCAGTTGCGTACCCTTCGTGCTCGGCTGCCTGATACCACGATTATTGTTGATGCAGGAATCGGTCGGCCATCTCAGGCGATGCAAGCGATGGAAATGGGCGCCGATGGCGTGTTGCTTAATACGGCGGTCGCAAAAGCAGCTAACCCGGTAACAATGGCGGGAGCCTTCGCTGCCGCTGTCGATGCCGGGCGGACTGCTTATCATGCGGGTTTTATGACAGAGCGCGATATGGCATCGCCGAGTACGCCAGTGGCGGGCATGCCGTTCTGGCACACCGCCATGCGGGGAGGGCAACCCCATGAGTAGTGAAACTAAGCCTAGGTACTTAATGGCACTCTGCGCTTCTGACAGTCGTGGGGGAGCGGGTTTACAGGCTGCTCTGTCGCAAGCAGCCTTATCTGGGTGCGAATGCCGCAGTGTAGTTCTTGCAGTGACTGCACAGAGTCATCAGGGAGTGGAAGCCGTCAGTCATGTTTCAGCCTCTATGGTTGAAGCTCAGGTTCAGGCCGCGCTCAGAGACGGCCCGCCAGAAGCAGTCCTGATCGGCTGGCTGCCACCTGAACCAGAAGTGTTGGAATATCTGCGGACGTTCCTGAACGAGCTTCAGGCCAGCAGTCGGGTGCCGGTCATCTGGGACCCGGTGGTGTCAGCGACTCTTGGGGAGCTACCGGCGGCACACTCTGGCCTTACCGGTTTAATTCCGAACGTGTCTGTCATGACGCCATCACTTGACGAGGCTCGTTGGCTGTTAGGAGATCAGACATTGAGTGCCGCTGCGGCGGGCGCGGCTCTGCAGCATGCGGGTGCTCATACGGTGGTTATTACCGGTGGCGATGATGAGCAGCAGCAACACTCGGCCTGGGTTACAGACCTGATATTCAGCCGTTCTGATGAGAACTTTCCGGAGACGGCGGCAAAGCCCTCTTTTGCTCTTCATCAGCAGAGAGAAACAACCCAGGCGCACGGCACGGGAAGTCAGTTCTCGGCGGCCCTTGCGGTTCTGCTCACAAAAGGTACGCGCTTGTACGATGCGATTGTCATTGCCGCTGCTGCCGCACGTCAGGCACTGATTGCCAGCTCGGGAGTCCTTGGTATTGAGTTCGGAGGCACTGAGTCCGGAGGCACTGAGTCCGGAGGCATGGAGCCTGAGCGCTCTGTCTACAGAAACTGCATTGCCAGTCCACTGCCTCGTAGCGGAGATGAGTGGCCCTTGATTACCGATGTTGGGACGTATCCCCGTACTGATCGTTTTGAACCCTACCGTCCCGGTGTCTATGTGCTGACAGAGTCGTTGGATCACCTTGAAATGCTGCTTGGTATGGGTGTGGATACCGTGCAATGGCGAATTAAAGCGCCGGGGCCTGATTACAAGGATCAGACTCGGCGGGCGCTGGCAATGTGTCGCAGTCAGGGGGTCAGTTTCTGGCTCAACGACGACTGGCCGTTAGCGCTTGAGCTGAAGCCAGATGGTGTGCATCTGGGTCAGGAAGATCTGGTCAGTGCGGATATCGACGCTCTTCACGCCGCAGGCGTCGCGTTAGGTATCAGTACTCACACCGAGTGGGAAATTGCCCGGGCACGCGCCCAAAAGCCGAGTTATATCGCCTTTGGCCCAGTGTTTACGCCACTGTCCAAGCGCCTGCGCTATCAGCCTCTCGGTATCGATTGTCTGACCGCCTGGAGTAAGCGGTATCATACTTGGCCTCAGACCTGTATCGGCGGCATTGTTCCCGAAAACGCCCGCCTTGTTGCAGAGTCGGGTGTGGGTTCTCTGGCCGTAGTGACATGCATCGCCGGAAGCCCAGCTGACGAGCCTCTCATACGCAGTAACATCGCCGACCTTCGCGCAGCCCTTGAAATGTTTTCGCCAGCCCCAAAATAGGTCATCAGTACATAGTCGATGGCCAGTCAGCAATGGGTGGCTGGCCATCGGTGATCACAGTAAAAGGGCTGACACGTCTGAAAGGAGAGATGAATGACTGCCGCAAGTAAAGAAACACTGGGATTTAAGACAGAGGTTAAGCAGCTTCTGCACCTGATGATTCACTCTTTGTACTCCAACAAAGAAATTTTCCTGCGTGAGCTGGTATCCAACGCATCGGATGCCTGTGACAAGTTGCGTTTCCAGGCGTTAACAAACAATGACCTGTACGAATCAGAGTCAGACCTGAAAGTCGACATCACGTTTGATAAAGACGCGAAAACGCTGACCATTGCCGATAATGGTATCGGTATGACCCGTGATGATGTTGTGAATCATCTGGGTACCATCGCCAAATCAGGGACTGCTGAATTTCTGAGCCAACTGAGCGGCGATCAGCAGAAAGACTCGCAATTAATTGGTCAGTTCGGTGTGGGTTTCTACTCGGCCTTTATTGTTGCTGACAAGGTGATCGTTGAAACTCGTCGTGCCGGTGAGAGCGCAGAGCAGGGCACGCGTTGGGAATCCGAAGGCGAGGGCGAATTCAGCCTTGAGCAGATCGAGAAAACTGGCCGCGGTACAAGCATCACCCTGCATCTGAAAGAGGGCGAGGAAGAGTTTGCTGACAGCTTCCGCCTGCAGAACCTGATCAAGAAATATTCGGATCACATTGCGATCCCTGTATTTGTACAGCAGGACAGCAATGATGACGACGGCGAAGGTGAAGATGCCTCCGCTCCAGAAGCTGTGAACCAGGCGCAGGCGATGTGGACCCGCGCTAAGAGCGACATCAGCGACGAAGATTATAAAGAGTTTTATAAGCACGTTTCCCACGACTGGAACGAACCACTGACATGGATGCATAACACGGTCGAAGGCAAGCTGAACTACACCAGCCTGCTGTATATTCCGGCGCAGGCGCCGTTCGATATGTGGAACCGCGAAGCCAGCCGTGGCGTTAAACTGTACGTTCAGCGCGTCTTTATTATGGATGACGCCGAGCAGTTCCTGCCCGCGTATCTCCGCTTTGTTAAAGGTGTTCTGGACTCCAACGACCTGTCTCTGAACGTCTCTCGTGAAATCCTGCAGCAGGATAAGCAAGTCGATAGCCTGCGTTCAGCACTGGTGAAGCGAGTGCTGGATACACTCGAAAAAATGTCGAAAAAAGACGCTGAGAAGTACCAGACCTTCTGGAATCAGTTCGGTGAAGTTCTGAAAGAAGGCCCAGCTGAAGATTTCGCCAACCGTGAAAAAGTGGCAGGTCTTTTCCGCTTCGCGACTACTCAGAGCGAAGGCACGGAGCAGACCGTTTCTCTTGCTGACTACATTGCTCGCATGCGCGAAGGTCAGAAGAAAATTTACTACATCACTGGCGAAAATCACGACGCTGTTGCAGCCAGCCCGCACCTCGAATACTTCCGTAAAAAAGGTATTGAGGTACTGCTGCTGACAGATCGCGTTGATGAGTGGATGGTCGGCCACCTGAGTGACTTTGATGGCAAAGCATTCCAGGATGTTACCAAGGGCGAGCTGGATCTTGATGAGCTGGCTGACGAGTCCGAAAAGGAAGAGCAGAAGCAACTCGAAGAGTCGCACAAAGCACTCATTGAGCGTCTGGAAGCAGCGCTGAAAGACGACGTTAAAGAAGTCCGTGTCAGCTCGCGCTTGTCAGATTCTCCCGCATGCCTCGTGGTTGGCCAGTACGACATGGGTGGTCATATGCGTCGCCTGATGGAAGCTGCTGGTCAGAAGGTGCCAGAGCCTGAAGTTGCACTCGAAGTGAACCCGTCACATCCATTGATTGAGCGCCTTGATCAGGAAGCGGACGAAGATCGCTTCGCCGAACTGGCACAGGTCATTCACGCGCAGGCCCAGCTTGCAGAGGGCAGTCAACTGAAGCAACCCGCTCAGTACGTTACCCGCCTGAACAAGCTGCTGCTTGATCTGATGAAGTAAGCCTTGCCTTAACAAAATGCTCATGCGCTTCTGGTGTGTGAGCATTTTTCCTGACACTCCCGTACACTCCTCAACACCTAGGTCACCATGCCTGTCTCTGGCGTACTTTTCCCAACGACAGACACGCTGGTATCATAGACCGATAAGAATTCTATTACTGAACATCTATTACTAAAAACAGGACGCCGTACCACGATGAACACACTTACGTTGGCCCGTCGCATTTCTCTGGCTGCTATAGCGTCAGTCGCTGCAATTTCTACTTCTGCGATGGCTGGGGGATCTTTAGATATCAGCCTGGCGGACACTACTGCTCGCGTTGGCTGGGATGCCACCCGCATGGATACCGGTATGCACCTGAACCTGGCGGCTCTGCACGAGAGTGACCAGGGCGACATCATCTCGGGGGGCGTTCATGTGGTGGATGTCCGTAATCCGAATTCAGACCTGTATATCGGTGTTGGCGCCAATGCTTACGGCATATTCACTGATGACAATGACGGAGCCGCCATTGGTGTAGGCGGCTTTGCCCGTTACAACTTCCCGTTCAACCGTAACTTTGGTGTGAGTGGTCATGTGTACTACGCGCCGCCGGTTGTGTCATTCAGTGACGTGAATAACTTTGTCGATGCAGATCTGCGTCTGCACTTTAATATTCTGCCGACGGCCCACCTTTACACAGGCTTCCGCATGACCTCGGTTTCTTTTGATGATCAGAGCGGTCGTCATAAGATCGGCGATGGTCTGCACCTCGGCCTGAAGCTGAACTTCTGATGAGTCAGTGGCTGAGCTTCACCAACCAGAAACTCTATCAGGCACGATTGCTGTTGGAGCAGGCGCGTCGCGAAACCGGTAACCCGGCACTTGCTGAAGGGCTTGAGACCTCAGGCCTGTACCTTATGCAGGATGCCTTTATTTCGTATCTGAATGAGCTGGCGACGCTTGCTACTTACCGCGGCGAAGTCAGTTCATTTTCAGATCTTCTGAACAAGACACCTCTGGTGACCGGTGAAATGACCGAGATTCGGATTCTGGCCGAGGACCCTTACTCATGGTTGAGTGCATTTCTGCGTGAGGCAGAAACGCGTTGGCGTCCGGGCCCGGCTGGAAACCCGCAGGCAGCGGGTGCGGTCAACGTCATTGCCGTTGCACAGAGCGATGACATACAGCCACAGTCCTGGTGGCAGCATCTGTCTGACCTGATCGATAGTCAGCGTGAGAATCGGCAGGAAAGCTGATTCTCCCAGTGACTCTCGTATAAAGCGTCACCCCCCTGTGTTATCATCCGCGCTCAGAAACGAAGAGGCACTTATGGCTGGTTTTTTCGAAATTGTAGAGTTATCCAATGGTGACATTGCCCTGCGTCGTGCCGACGAACAGGACAGCGATGCGCTGGTTCGTATCTGTTTCTCTGAAGATGCGAAAGCAAGTCTCCAGGAGCACCATATGGATGTGGCCAGAGTAATGCTCGAGGCTGGCGTGCGCCTCGTGGGCGATCTGTCTGGGATGGAAGTCGAGAGTGACGACTTTGAGGTGCCGCAGAGCAGTCAGCACCTGCATTGATTTGTCCCTGGCAGACAAATTCATAAAAAAATCCGGTATCGGGCAACTGATACCGGATTTTTTTTTGAATTTCAGTATCCTAACTAAAGCCCTGTTAACGGGTGTACTTGTGAAAATTGACTTCTGAGGATGAGAATGAAAAAGCTAGTAGCACTCTCGACTGTAGTACTTTCCGCTTCACTGATCACCGCGTGCAGCGATGAGCCAGAAAGTTCTGAACTCGTTCAGGCATACACTGAAGCCCGTGAGCAGACGCGCACCGCGCTCGAAGAAACAAAAGATGCCATTAAAGCGATGGAGAACAACCAGGACGCGCTGGAAAAAGCCCTTGAGCGACTGGATCGTGTTGTTGAGTTGCACGAAAAAGGTGCCGTTGTGCACGTTCCTGCCGCTACTACTGCTCAGTAATTCGGGCGGATCAACTACCAGCTCCGGCTGGTAGTGTCTTATTCTCCACGCACAATGAACAGGTGTGATCCGTTTTCTTCTGCGACACGGCGTAGCAGTTGACGGGTATCTGCCGCGAGTTCGCCTGACCACTCAACAATCAAATGGCTTTTACCTGATCTCAGCGCCTTGATACACAAGTCAAACTGAGTAGCGACTTGAGTATTCAGGTGAAGTACCGGAGAGTCGCTGATGCCCGCTTTTGCCAGCCATTGTTTGTTCAGATTCTGGCTTGGGCTCAGCCACATCAACCAACGTTTCTGGTCGCTGCACAGAGCCAGCACAGGCAACAGCTGGAAGGGTTGTAATGCACTGCCTTCAGACACAATGACTTCCGTCATACTGCCTTTAGGCACGCTTCTGACGGGTTCCGCAGAGCTGAGTGGTGCTGCTTCTGGACATACTTCGAAAGATAACTGACGCATAACAATCTCTCCTGTCGTGTACCGTTTACCTGTTACTCTGGTCGGTCGCGTTACTGGCGACGAATAACACCTACGTATTTACCTTCAATCGCAAATTCCTGCTCTTTCAGGTTGACCTCAATCGGGGCGTAATTTTCGTTCTCAGCAAACAGAGTTACCTGATTGCGGCTCTTGTGGTATCGCTTAACGGTTACTTCTTCACCGACGCGGGCAACCACGATGTCACCATTGCGTGCGGTCTCTGCTTTATGCACTGCGATGTAATCGCCATCCATGATGCCGATGTCGATCATGCTGTCGCCATGCACCTCGAGCAGGAAGTTCGCTTCCGGCTTAAAGAACGACGGCGGAATTTCGCAGTAATCTTCAATATGCTCCTGAGCCAGGATAGGTTCACCGGCTGCAACGCGACCGATTACCGGCAGCCCCGGAGAGTCTTCACCTACGATGCGAATGCCACGGCTGGCACCTGGCATCATCTCAATGGCACCTTTTCGTGCCAGTGCTTTCAGGTGTTCTTCTGCTGCATTCGGTGAGCGGAAGCCAAGTTCTGCGGCAATTTCTGCTCTCGTCGGCGGGTAGCCTGTTTCGTCAATGGCTGAGCGAATCAGGTCAAGAACTTCCTGCTGGCGAGCCGTGAGCTTTTCCATGACATTTATCCAGTCTGTTGATTTATACAGTGTGTGTAAATATATACAGTACCTTTTACTGTGTAAATACCCAGTGCCGTCTAATTTCAGATCTGACGGAATTTTCCCCGAATTGCTGCAATTGTTGCGTGTTAAGTGTTTTAAACGTATGTTTGAAACACTTGTTAGTTGGATAAGGCACTATGGCGCAGAAAGATACCGCGCGCAGCATTCTCGATGCTGCAGAAGAGTTGTTTTCAGAACGGGGTTTCGCGGAGACTTCGTTGCGTAATATTACGACTAAGGCTGATGTGAATCTGGCTGCCGTGAATTATCACTTTGGCTCTAAAAAGTCTCTGATACAGGCTGTATTTGCCCGCTTTCTGACGCCCTTTGTCGCTGAACTCGATAAGGCGCTCAATACCTGCGATGCAGAGCAGGGCGAACAACCTGCTGACCTGATGTCTTTATTGCGGCTCTTATCTGACACTGCATTACGTTCGGGGGCAGACCGGCCTGAACGTCTGCGTATCTTTATGCGTTTATTGGGGCTTGCCTACAGTCAGGGTCAGGGCCATGTACGTCGTTTTCTGCGCGTGGAGTATGGTCATGTATTTCGCCGCTATTCGGATCTTCTTACCCGGGCGACGCCGGAGCTCTCCGACGAAGACCGCTTCTGGCGGGTTCATTTCATGCTGGGTGCGACTATGTTCACACTGAACGGGGTTGATTCTCTGACCGCGATGGCGGAGCATGATTTCGGTAAACCCACCGCCACGCCGGATGTTATCGATCAGTTGCTGCCGTTCCTCGCCAGCGGGCTGAAGTCACCTGCGGGTAACTAAGGAACGCGTCAGTAGATGTCAGATCTTCCGTTTATTGAGATCTCAGTCGAGGATCAACTCTTGCGGCTGACTGAGCGCGATGGCATTACTGAATATTCAGTGTCAACGGCATTGAATGGCATAGGTGAAGAAGAAGGCAGCGGCTGCACGCCGAGAGGCTGGCATCGTATCTGTGCTGTTATTGGCCGTGATCAGCCGGAAAACGCCGTATTCCGTGGGCGTCGTCCAACGGGTGAAATCTATTCTTCAGAGCTTTCCGAAGAGCATCCGGACCGGGACTGGATACTTTCCCGCATCCTCTGGTTACAGGGCCTGGAGAGTGGGCTCAACCGCTTTGGCAACGTCGACTCCCAGCGTCGTTTTATCTATATCCACGGCACACCGGATACTGAACCTATGGGGAAACCCTTGTCTCATGGTTGTATTCGCATGCGTAACAGCGATGTGATTGACCTTGCTGAACGGATTCAGGCCGGTACCCGGGTGTGGATTCAGGCGGCAAGTTTTCAGCGAATTTCCTGCATCAATTTGTGAGATGACGATGACCGAGTCTTCAGTTTCTTCCACTGATTCATACGCTGTGTCGGATGCGTTAGCACAGGCCGTCGGCGTGATTACCGATATTGAAGGAACGGCGTTGACGGATGAGGATCGTGATTTCTTAACTCAGCCTGAAATCGCCGGGCTTATTTTTTTCGCGCGCAATTACGAATCTCCTCAGCAGCTGAAAGCTCTGACGGGAGAATTAAACGCGTTGAGACCCGACCTCCTGCTCACCGTAGATCAGGAAGGTGGTCGTGTGCAGCGCTTTCGCTCCGGCTTTACGCTGTTTGAGCCGATGATGCGCTATGAAGCCATTTTTGTGGAATCACCTGAAAAAGCGCTTGAGCTCGCCCGTTTGGGTGGCCAACTTCTGGCTACTGAGTTAATCGCGCATGGTGTTGATCTGACGTTTGCCCCGGTTCTGGATATTGAGCGAGATCTTTCTCGGGTGATTGGTGATCGTGCCTTTGGTCACAGCGCAGACACGGTGACGTCATTGGCCAGAGCCTGGTGCGAAGGACTTTCTTCTGCGGGCATGATGTCCGTTGGTAAACACTTTCCGGGGCATGGTGCCGTTGAAGCGGACTCACATCTGGAGTTACCGGTCGACCCGCGCGATGCCGAAGCCTTAGAAGCCGAGTCGGTACCTTTTAAAACGCTGATCAGCGAAGGCGTGATACAGGGCATTATGCCTGCTCACGTCGTCTATCCTGCCATTGATGCAAACCATACCGCCGGTTTTTCTTCTGTCTGGTTGCAGGATATTCTGCGTAAGCAGCTCGGCTTCAGCGGCATCATTTTCAGCGATGACCTGTCCATGGAAGGCGCTGCCAGTGGCGGCGACTTTTATCAGCGGTCGATCGCTGCGGCTCAGGCGGGAGCCAACGCACTGGTGGTCTGCAATAACCGACAGGCCGCCAAAGATGTCGTCAGTGCCGTTGCCGATTTGTACCGTGCAGGCACTGGCGCTTTAAAGCTTGAATCACTAAAACCCGATAGCAAGGCTAATGCCCTTGATGAAAAGGGCATGGCCGAGGCCCGTAAAATACTGGTCTCGTATCAACTGATCAGAGACGACAACCTGTGAGTGCAACTTCTCGTAAAATCGCTGTTATTGGCGGCACCGGCTTAACCGAGCTTGATGGGCCGGAGATCAGCCAGACATTGGCTGTAACGACTGACCTTGGACAGCCGTCTTCACCGCTGTCAGTCGGGCGCTGGCGAGAGCAGGAGGTCGTGTTTCTTGCGCGGCATGGGCATCCTCACAAAGTCCCTCCTCATAAGATTAACTACCGCGCAAACCTGCTGGCATTAGAGGCACAGGGTGTTACTCATATCATTGCTGTGAATGCTGTGGGTGGCATTCACCCGGACATGGGTTCAGGCAAAATTGTGATTCCTCATCAGGTGGTTGATTACACCTGGGGCCGCGAAAGTACTTTTTTTGATGGTGAGTACCGTCCGCTTGAGCATATTGATCTCACGTATCCGTACGATGAGACGTTGCGCCAGGCGCTTGTTAAAGCGTCATCAGAATGTTCAGTCGACGCGCTTGATTTCGGGGTCTATGCGGCGACACAGGGGCCAAGATTAGAAACTATCGCTGAGATTAATCGTCTCGATAAAGACGGTTGTGATCTGGTCGGTATGACGGGCATGCCTGAAGCAGCCCTGGCGAGAGAGCTGGGTATTCCTTACGCGAGTATCTGTCTTGTCGTGAATCCGGCCGCCGGAAAGAGCGACGACCTGATTACCATGGATGAGATACGCGCCGTGATCGACTCAGGAATGAGTGAAGTCCGCGATATTATCGCAGCTTCATTATCCCTGATCTGAAGCTTCGCTCTCTGGGGCTTCTTCTGAGGCCTCTTCTGGCACCTCATAAGGCGTTACCTTGACGACCATACCTAGAAGGGGGTGATCAAGGTAGTGGACCTCACCGCTGCGCATGCGGCGGCTACGCTCGATTTTTGCTGCGCGCAGCGGAATCCATTCTGGCTCAGGTTCAGCCACAGGCTCATTGGTGATCCCTTGATCCGGGGGAAGGATCGTCATCTGACCTTCAACCCCGGGAAGGGCGTCTGAGTTACCTATGTTGTCAGATATGGTGTCAGAGGTGACGGCCATGGTCATGGCGCCTTCTTCGGTATTTTCAGTAGTCTCGCCAGACAGTGGTGCATCAGCCGGAATGGTGAAGATCAGCTGGTCTACTTCAAGATCCGGGCGGATATGAATGTAGCGGCTACGGTACAGGTTGAAGCTACCGCTGATATCGATGCGGAAGTTCTCTTCTTCGTAACTGGCGGTTACTTCGTGATCGTAGGCGTTGGCTGAATCCTGAAGTTCTTCGATCCAGGCCTGGTGCCACACGACTTTCATATCGCTGCGGTAGCCAAAGCGATTAACGGCGTTGGCGAATTCGAGGTCGTCGAGCAGCGTTACCGGAGGCGTGCTGTCAGTATCTTCTTCGGCGGAGTTCATCTCGTCTGAAGCGTCGCTGTTAAGCTCTGACGATTCTTCAGCGGATACCTGCAGAACACCTGGATTGGCGTCGCCCGCCATACCTTCCTCTGACTTCACAATGCCTGGCTCTGATTCGGCCATCGCTGAAGTGTCTTCTTCTAATGCCGCCGCAATTGCAGCTTCTTCCGCCTCTGCGCGCTCCTTAAGGAGTGGCCAGTGTTCCTCGCGGGCACTGTTTTCGTCCAGATAAGTGAACAGCATAACTTCGACACGATAATGTTCTGTCGCGTTTACAACGCTGGGCAGCATGCTCAGTGTCAGGCCCGCAGAGAGCAGGGCGGAAAGGGTCTTCACGAATTCGGGTCCTTCTGTAAATCTGTCAGAAGTTGATCAATAGTGCGGAAACGCTGGTCGAGTGTTTCCATGTTCGCGTAGAAACGCAGCGAGTTTCCGTCGTCCAGTTTATAGGCATCCGGTCGCGTCTGCACCAGCTTGATCAGAGTGAATGGATTTATCTCGGTATCACGGCTGAATTCAATTTTGCCCGTACTGTCGTTGGCATCGAGTCGGGCGATACCCAGCGGTTGCAGTTTGAATTTGAGTGACGCAATACGGAAAAGGTTCTTAACCTGTTCAGGTAACAGGCCGAAGCGGTCGATCATTTCTACCTGAAGCTCTTTCAGCTGGTGATCGTCTTTGGCGCTGGCAATGCGCTTGTAGAGCGTCAGGCGGCTGTTCACGTCTGGCAGGTAGTCATCCGGAATCAAGGCTGGAATATGCAGGTTTACATCGGCACCGTGCGTTGCGGCAAGGTCAACTGAAGGCTCTTTACCGGCGCGAATCGCATTAACGGCCTGCTCAAGCATTTCCATATAGAGGGTGAAACCAATCGTTTCAATCTGACCCGACTGTTCATCGCCTAACAGTTCACCAGCGCCACGAATCTCAAGGTCGTGCGTCGCAAGCATAAAGCCCGCTCCCAGGTCCTGGGAGGCACCGATAGCATCCAGACGCTTTTCTGCATCTTTGGTGAGCTGCTTCGGTGGTGGTGTCAGCAGATACGCATACGCCTGGTGATGCGAGCGACCGACGCGGCCCCGGAGCTGATGAAGCTGCGCCAGACCAAACTTATCAGCACGCTCAATAATGATGGTGTTTGCCGATGGGATATCGATACCTGTTTCGATGATGGTGGTACACACCAGCATGTTGAAGCGCTTGTGGTAGAAGTCGCTCATCACGCTTTCCAGTTCGCGCTCTGACATCTGTCCGTGGGCCACACCGATACGCGCCTCAGGAATGGCTTCGCTCAATTCACGCGCGGTCTTCTCAATGCTCTTCACTTCGTTGTGCAGGTAATACACCTGACCACCACGCAGAATTTCCCGCAGAACCGCTTCTTTGGTGACAGTATCGTCCTGCTGGCGGATAAAGGTTTTTACACTTAAGCGCTTGGCCGGTGGCGTCGCGATAATCGACAGATCCCGGATGCTCGCCATCGCCATATTCAGCGTTCGTGGAATCGGTGTGGCCGTTAAGGTGAGGATATCGACCTCTGCCCTTAAAGCTTTGATTTTCTCTTTCTGAGCGACACCAAAACGGTGTTCTTCATCAATAATCAGCAAACCAAGGTGGTCAAATTTCACGTCTTTCTGCAGGAGCTTGTGGGTGCCGACCACAATGTCGGTTTTACCTTCAAGCATCCGGTCGAGTGCGGCCTGAGTTTCTTTCGCGGATTTGAAACGCGACAGCACATCGACTTTGACCGGCCACTCGGCAAAGCGGTCAGCAAAGTTCTGATAATGCTGCTGTGCGAGCAGGGTAGTCGGTACGAGTACGGCGACCTGTTTACCACTCTGAACGGCCATGAAAGCGGCGCGCATGGCAACTTCGGTTTTACCAAAGCCAACATCACCACACACCAGACGGTCCATCGGGCGCGGTGAGCACATATCACCAATCACAGCTTCGATGGCTGCTTGCTGATCCGGTGTTTCTTCGTAAGGGAAGCCTGCTGCAAAACGCTCGTAATCGGTATCTGGCTCATCAAAAGCAAAGCCTTTACGTGCCTGTCGGCGGGCGTAGATATCAAGCAATTCTGCGGCGGTGTCCCGAATTTTCTCAGCGGCTTTACGCTTCGCGGCTGACCACTTATCGGTGCCGAGTTTGTTCATTGGCGCGGTTTCTTCGGCGCCACCACCGTACCGGGAAATCAGGTGCAGGCTCGATACCGGTACGTAGAGCTTGTCGTTACCAGAGTATTCCAGCACAACGAACTCATTCACCTGGCCGCCTGCATCCAGTGTCTGAAGCCCCGTGTAGCGCCCGACACCATGATCGAGGTGAACCACCGGAGAGCCTTCCTTCAGCTCTGACAGGTCGCGGATCACCATATCGCTGTCAGTTTTCTGCTTCTGGCGACGGCGGGCCTGGCGGATACGCTGACCGAATAATTCGTTCTCAGTGATCAGGTGAATCTGTCGACCGCTATCGGTCATTGATGCACCGGCCTCCAGTGGGCCAGTCAGTATCAGAATGCGCTTCTCTGATACCAGGGCATCGGGCCAGCGCTCAAATTCATCCGGCAGGACTTTAATGCGTTGCAGTAACTCTTTCAGGGCCTCACGGCGACCGGCGGACTCAGCGCAGAAGAAGACCTGACCTTCGGCGTCTGACAGCCATGCTTGCAAGCGCTGTAGTGGTTGATCCAGTCGCGAATCGACGGTGAGATCAGGAAGAGGCTGAGTTTCAAACGCCACGGCACCCGCGCGTTCCGGAAGCTCTTTATCGTGCAATTGAACACGAGGGTAGTTGTTCAGCGCGCTGAATAACTCGTCGTGCGCCAGAAATAGCTGCGCAGGTGGCACGATAGGGCGCTGAATATCGTAGCGACGACTTTCATAGCGGGCCTCAACATCGTCACGGAAATGTTTGGCAGCGTCTTCGATCCCCGCATCATGGATGACCAGCGTATTGGCTGGCAGGTGTTCAAACAGGTTGCCGAGATCATCACTGAAGAACAGTGGCAGATAGTATTCAACACCTGCCGGAGCAATGCCCTGAGCAACATCGGTATACACACTACAGGCTTTCGGGTCCTGTTCGAAGAAGTCGAACCAGCGGGCCTTAAAGGTGCGGATGGCCGTGGTATCTAACGGGAACTCACGCGCTGGTAAAATCCTGACCCGCTCAATTTTATCCAGCGTGCGCTGGTTGTCTGGGTCGAAGGTACGTAGTGATTCAATTTCGTCGTCGAACAGCTCTATGCGGAACGGCAGTGGCTGCCCCATAGGAAAAATGTCGACGATTGAGCCGCGCACTGCGTATTCCCCGTGCTCATACACCGTATCAACGCAATGATAGCCGGCGTTCTCAAGTTGACGTCGGGTGTTGTCGACATCAAAAGTACTGCCGATATCCAGAACAAAAGTCTGGCCCTGATAGAAACTTGCAGGTGGAAGTCGCTGCTGCAGGGTTGAAACCGGAATGATCAACACGCCCTTGCGGACATCATGCAGCTGACTCAGAGTCGCAATACGCTGGGAAATGATGTCCTGGTGGGGCGAGAAAATGTCGTACGCCAGAATCTCCCAGTCCGGGAAGTGCATGACCTCAAGATCAGGCGCGAAGTAGCGGATCTCTTCTTCGAGGCGCAGCGCCGAGCTGGTATCCGTGGTGACAACCAATGTCAGCCCCGTGTGTTCAGTCGCAGCACTGGCCAGTGCCATGGCCTGGGTAGAACCCGTCAGCTGGCCCCAGAAACGGCGTTCACCTGCACGTTGGGGGAGTTCAGGGTGTAAAGGGCTGGACATTCGCGCTCCTGAGCGGTGTGATCGATGCAAATAAGGCCGGCTAGTTTACCCAAAGCACCGGGCACTGTTAACCGAATGAAATCGCGACGGCACGGCGCCTGCGAAAGATTTGTCGGCGGCCTCGAAAATCGGCATAATACCGCCCCGATTTTTCCTCTTAAATTAACTTCTTTGTAAGGTGACCCCGTGAGCAAAGACCAGCGCGACGCCTGTTTACAGGACTGGATGGACCGTGAAGCCATCGCCGAGTCAATGATTCCTCTGATTGGTACCCTGTACCGCCAGAAAAGCATCGTTTCTTCTATCTACGGCCGTCCGGTCATTAATCGCTCAGTCATTGAGCTTCTGAAAGCGCACCGTTTTGTCCGTCACATGGAAAACGAAGAACTGTCAGTTCAGGATACCTATCCTCTGCTGCAGGCTCTGACCGAGATGGATGTTGCTCAGGCACACATCGACCTGGGTAAGCTGGCGGTTAAATATCGCACCGAAGGTAACGGCAAAGACGTTAAAGAATTCCTGGCTGAAGAACTGGCTAGCCTGAACGGCGAAGCGGGTGACAGCGAAAACCGTGACGTTGTCCTGTACGGTTTCGGTCGTATCGGTCGTCTGCTGGCTCGTATCCTGATCGAGAAAGAAGGTGGCGGTAACGGTCTGCGTCTGCGCGCGATCGTTGTTCGTCGTGGTAAAGGTGATGACCTGGTTAAGCGTGCATCACTGCTGCGTCGTGACTCTGTACATGGTACTTTCCGTGGTTCTATCAGCATCGACCACGAAAACGAAGCCATCATCGCGAACGGCACTTACATCAAAATCATCTACGCCAACAACCCGGCTGAGATTGATTACACCGAATTCGGTATCGAGAACGCTCTGGTTATCGATAACACTGGTGTATGGCGTGACGAAGCTGGCCTTGCTCAGCACCTTGAAGCAAAAGGCACCGCGCGCGTACTGCTGACTGCTCCAGGCAAAGGCGACCTGAAAAACATCGTTTACGGTATCAACAACAAAGACATCGATGCATCTGACAAGATCCTGTCTGCAGCATCATGTACTACCAATGCGATTACGCCAGTACTGAAAGTGATGAACGACCAGTACGGTATCGAGAACGGTCACGTTGAAACTGTTCACTCCTACACCAACGACCAGAACCTGATCGACAACTACCACAAAGGTGACCGTCGTGGCCGTTCTGCTCCGCTGAACATGGTAATCACTGAAACAGGCGCAGCAAGCGCAGTAGCGAAAGCACTGCCAGAACTGAAAGGTCTGCTGAGCGGTAACGCGATCCGTGTACCAACGCCAAACGTTTCTATGGCGATCCTGTCTCTGAACCTGAAGAAAGAAACCAGCGCTGAAGAAGTTAACGACTTCCTGCGTGATCAGGCGCTGCACTCATCTGTGCAGAAGCAGATCGACTGGGTTAACTCTCCAGAGGTTGTATCAACTGACTTCGTTGGCAACAGCCACGCAGGTATCGTTGATGCCAAAGCGACTATTGTTAACGGCAATCGTGTAAACCTCTACGTTTGGTACGATAACGAGTACGGCTACAGCCGTCAGGTGGTTCGCATCGCGCAGCAGGTATGCGGCGTTGAGTACCCGACTTACCCGTCTCGCGGTTAAGCCGGAAAAGAAAAAAGCCGTTGTCGTCTGACAGCGGCTTTTTTTTGTCTAGAATTTATACAAAACCAGTACGGGCGTGGCTGGCATTATCCATTAGTGTGAGATTGACCGTAACGTCAGTGGATAAAAGTCAGTTGCGTCATTATACTTAGCGCGATTTTTTACTTGGGAAATGGGTAGTCTCCGCACAGGTCCGTGCGTGAATCTACGCTTTGTGGTACCCGATACCTCAAAGTGTATTTCTGTACGCCTGAGGAAGACAGAATCCAAACGTGATTAGGCGAGGCATATGATCAACATTAAAAAAGGTCTCGACTTACCAATCACCGGTAGCCCTGAACAGAAAATTTCGGACGGTCCTAAGGTTACTCAGGTAGCCGTAGTCGGTCCGGACTTCGTTGGTATGAAGCCAACGATGGCTGTTCAGGAAGGTGATCGAGTCAAGAAAGGCCAGGTGGTATTTACTGACAAGAAGACCGATGGCGTTCAGTACGTCGCCCCGGCCTCTGGTGTGGTAAAAGCTATCAACCGCGGCGAACGCCGTGTACTCCTCTCCGTCGTTATAGAGATTGATGGCGACGACGAAGAAACCTTCGACAGTTATCCAGCTGACAAGCTTGCGACTCTGAGTGCAGGCGACATCGAGAAGAATCTGGTGGCATCGGGTCTGTGGACCACGTTGCGTACCCGTCCTTTCTCTAAGGTGCCAGAACTGGGTAGCCGCCCAGAGGCCATCTTTATCAATGCGATGGATACGAATCCTCTGGCCGCTGATCCTCAGGTTGTGATCAGTGCCGATGCCGAAGCCTACAAGCAAGGTGTTACGATCATCAGTCGCCTCACTGATGGTAAAACCTACGTGTGTAAAGCACCGGGCGCGTCTGTACCAAGCGCGGGTGTTGAGCAGGCTGAAGAATTTGGTGGTCCGCACCCAGCGGGCCTGACGGGTACGCATGTTCATTTTCTGCATCCAGTGAGTGAAAGCCGTACCGTCTGGAGCATTGGCTACCAGGACGTGATTGCGATCGGTAAGTTGTTTACTACGGGTAAGCTGAATACGGATTGCGTTATTGCGTTGGCTGGCCCTCAGGTGAAGAACCCGCGTCTGGTTCGCACTCAGGTTGGTGCTTCTCTTGCCGAGCTGACTAAGGGTGAGCTGAAAGACGGCGAGAACCGTATTATTTCTGGTTCTGTATTCGGTGGCCGCAACGCTGCCGGTGATCTTGCCTTCCTTGGTCGTTATCACACCCAGGTATCCGTGCTGGAAGAGGGCCGTGAGCGTCCGATGCTGCACTATCTACGTCCAGGTTTTGATCGCTTCTCTGCGATGCCGATCTACGTTACCAAGCTGATGAAGAAGATGTTCGACTTCACCACGACCACGAATGGCTCTGAGCGGGCTATGGTGCCGATCGGTACGTACGAACGCATTATGCCACTTGATGTTCTGCCAACTCAGCTGCTGCGCGCGCTGATCGTTGAGGACATGGAAAGTGCCATTGCTCTGGGTGCACTGGAGCTGGATGAAGAGGACCTCGCACTGTGCAGTTTCGTCTGCCCAGGTAAGTACGAATACGGTCCAATTCTGCGTAAGAACCTCACCAGAATTGAAGCGGAGGGTTAATTATGGGCCTGCGTAGTATGCTCGACAGCCTCGAGCCTCACTTTTTGAAAGGTGGCAAGCTTGAGAAGATGTATCCGCTTTATGAGGCAATTGATACAGGTCTGTATTCGCCTCCAAGCGTGACCAATAACACTGCTCATGTGCGTGATGGTATCGACCTTAAGCGCATCATGATTACCGTTTGGGTATGTACCTTCCCGGCGATGTTCTTCGGTATGTACAACATTGGCCTGCAGGCGAACGACGCCATCGCAGCCGGTGCTGGAACGCCGCTTGAAGGCTGGCGTGAAATGCTCATCGCTATGCTTGGCGGTGGAGCGCATGACGCTTCCAGCCTCTGGGATAATATGGTCTTCGGTGCGGCTTACTTCCTGCCGGTTTATGCCGTTACCTTTATCGTCGGTGGCTTCTGGGAAGTCCTGTTCGCGACTATCCGTAAACACGAAGTGAACGAAGGCTTCTTCGTAACCTCGGTGCTGTTTGCTCTGACATTACCGCCAACGATCCCGCTTTGGCAGGTCGCTCTGGGTATTTCCTTCGGTGTTGTGATCGGTAAAGAGATCTTCGGTGGTACAGGTAAAAACTTCCTGAACCCAGCACTGACTGGTCGTGCTTTCCTGTTCTTTGCTTATCCGGCAAACATGTCGGGGAACGCAGTCTGGACTGCAGCTGATGGCTATACAGGTGCGACGGCGCTTGGCCTGGCAGCTGAAGGCGGTGTTGAGAAAGTGGTTGAGTCCGGTATCACCTGGATGGACGCTTTCCTTGGTTTCGTACCAGGCTCCATGGGCGAAGTAAGTACCCTGGCCATTATGATTGGTGGTGCAGTGCTGCTGGTAATGAACATTGCTGCATGGCGTATTGTTGCCGGTGTCATGATCGGTATGGTGGCGATGACCCTGCTGCTGAACGCAGTTGGTTCTGACACTAACCCACTGTTTGCGATGCCTTGGTACTGGCATCTGGTTGTTGGTGGTTTCGCGTTTGGTATGTTCTTTATGGCAACCGACCCGGTATCTGCCTCAATGACCAACAAAGGTAAGTGGTACTTCGGTGCACTGATCGGTGTGATGGTAGTGATGATCCGTGTGATTAACCCGGCGTACCCAGAGGGCATGATGCTGGCGATTCTGTTCGCTAACCTGTTCTCACCACTGATTGACCATTTCGTGGTTCAGGCAAACGTTAAACGGAGGGTGGCACGTGTCAGCTAATAACGACAGCATCCAGAAGACACTCATCGTTGCAGTTCTGCTGTGTCTGGTGTGTGCAATCATTGTTGCAGGTGCGGCGGTTTCACTGAAACCACTGCAGGTTGCTAACAAAGTTGAAGACAAAAAGAAAAACGTTCTGGCAGCTGCAGGTATGTTACAGCCAGGCGTTAGCGTTGAAGAGCAGTTCAAGAAAATCACGACCCGTATCGTGAATCTTGAAGAAGGTCGTTTTGCGACGGAAGCCGAGCTGGCTGAAATCAAGGCCGCCGGTCTTGATCCGCAGAAGTACGATCAGCGTAAAGCTTCTAAAACACCTGAACTGTCCAAGCCTTTGTCTGGTGATGAAGATCCAGCCAGCATTAAGCGCATGGAAAAGTACGCTGAGATCTACATGATCGAAAACAACGGCGAAATCGAGAAGATCATTCTTCCGATTCACGGCTACGGTCTGTGGTCGACGCTGTACGGCTTTATCGCACTGAAAGGCGACATGGACACCATCGTTGGCCTGGGTTTCTACTCGCACGCAGAAACACCGGGTCTGGGTGGTGAAATCGACAACCCATCGTGGAAAGCGATCTGGGAAGGTAAAGAGGTTTACGACGACAGCGGCGACGTTGCCATTAAAGTTGTTAAGGGGCCGGCGGAGCCAGGTAACCCATATCAGGTCGATGGACTCTCTGGTGCTACTCTGACAAGCCGTGGTGTAAGCAGCCTCGTGCGTTTCTGGGTAAGCGACCGTGCTTTCGGCAGTCTGCTAACCAAACTGAAAGAACAGGGAGCCTGAGATGTCACAGATTAAAACTGTTCTGACTGAACCGCTCTTCAGTAAGAACCCGATTGCCGTACAGATCCTTGGTATCTGTTCAGCACTGGCGGTAACCACAAGTCTGCAAGTGACACTGGTAATGTGTCTGGCACTGACTTCGGTAACTGCGCTGTCTAACACGGGTATCGCACTGATCCGGAATCACATTCCGAACAACATCCGTATTATCGTGCAGATGACCATCATTGCCTCGCTGGTAATCGTGGTAGACCAGGTACTGAAAGCCTTCGCTTATGAAATCAGTAAGCAGCTGTCGGTATTCGTTGGTCTGATCATCACTAACTGTATCGTAATGGGTCGCGCAGAAGCCTTCGCTATGAAAAATGGCCCGGTTCTGAGCTTCTTCGACGGTATTGGTAACGGCCTTGGTTATTCGGTTGTACTGATTACTGTTGCGGTAATTCGTGAACTCTTTGGTGCGGGTAAGCTGCTGGGCTTCGAGATTCTGCCTCTGGTTACCGACGGTGGCTGGTATCAGTCTAACGGTCTGCTGCTGCTGCCACCTTCAGCCTTCTTCATCATCGGTGGTTTCATCTGGGTACTGCGTACCTGGAAAAAAGATCAGGTGGAAGAGTCTGAATTCAAAATCCTGCCAAACACTGAACACAGCGGAGGTCACTGATGGAACACTATATCAGCCTGCTGGTTAAGGCAGTCTTTGTTGAAAATATGGCGCTGGCCTTCTTCCTGGGGATGTGTACCTTCCTCGCGATCTCGAAGAAGATTCAGACGTCTCTCGGTCTCGGTATCGCGGTTGTTGTTGTACTTGCGATTACTGTACCGGTTAACAACCTGATCTATACCTACCTTCTGAAAGAAGGTGCGCTGGCGTGGGCCGGTGAAGAGTTCGCTCAGGTCGACCTCAGCTTCCTGGGTCTGCTGACCTACATCGGCGTTATCGCGGCGATGGTTCAGATCCTTGAGATGGTGCTCGATAAGTACTTCCCATCACTGTACAACGCGCTGGGTGTATTCCTGCCGCTGATTACGGTGAACTGTGCGATTCTCGGTGCCTCTCTGTTCATGGTTGAGCGTGACTACAGCTTTGGTGAATCAACGGTCTACGGTGTAGGCGCAGGTGTCGGTTGGGCACTGGCGATTACTGCACTGGCAGGTATCCGTGAGAAGCTGAAGTACAGCGACGTACCGGCAGGCCTTGAAGGTCTGGGTATTACCTTTATGACGGTTGGCCTGATGTCTCTTGGCTTCATGTCATTCTCTGGCGTATCACTGTAAGGAGTCGGTTGTGGATATAGAAATCATACTCGGCGTTGTGATGTTCACCGTGATTGTATTGTCACTGGTGTTCATCATCCTGGGTGCTCGCAGCAAGTTGGTTAACTCCGGTAAGGTAAAAATTCTGGTGAACGGTGAGCGTACCGTTGAAACAGAAGCCGGTGGCAAGCTGCTGAACACACTGGCAGCCAATAATATCTTCCTGTCATCAGCCTGTGGCGGTGGCGGTACCTGTGCGCAGTGTAAGTGCATCGTGAAATCTGGTGGTGGCGAAATGCTGCCTACAGAAGCGTCGCACTTCACCAAGGGTGAAGCCCGTGAAGGCTGGCGTCTGTCTTGTCAGGCACCGGTTAAGCAAGATATGGAAGTGGAAGTTCCTGAAGAGGTCTTCGGTGTTAAGAAGTGGGAAACCACTGTGGTATCTAACCCGAACGTTGCGACCTTTATTAAGGAGCTGACGCTTGAACTGCCTGAGGGGGAGAACGTTGACTTCCGTGCCGGCGGTTACGTTCAGCTTGAGTGTCCTCCGTACGAGATTAACTTCTCTGACTTCGACATCGAAGAAGAGTACCGCGGTGACTGGGAGCGTTTCGGCTTCTTCGATCTGAAAGCGGTCAACGAAGAAGACACCATCCGTGCTTACTCGATGGCGAACTATCCGGAAGAGAAGGGCGTTGTTAAGTTCAACATCCGTATTGCTACGCCGCCTCCGGGCAGCAAAGGCATTAACCCGGGCATCATGTCGTCTTACGTCTTCAACCTGAAGCCAGGCGACAAAGTGACGGTATACGGTCCATTCGGTGAATTCTTCGCGAAAGATACCGACGCTGAAATGGTGTTCGTGGGCGGTGGTGCTGGTATGGCGCCAATGCGTTCACACATCTTCGATCAGCTGAAGCGTCTGAACTCTAAGCGTAAGATCAGCTTCTGGTATGGTGCACGCTCACTGCGTGAACTCTTCTATCAGGATGAATACGATCAGCTTGCCGAAGAGAACGACAACTTCGAATGGCACGTTGCTATGTCTGACCCTCAGCCAGAAGATAACTGGGAAGGTCTGACCGGCTTCATCCATAACGTACTGTATGAAGAGTACCTGAAGGATCACCCGGCACCAGAAGATTGCGAGTTCTACATGTGTGGGCCGCCAATCATGAACCAGTCGGTGATCAGCATGCTGGAAAACATGGGTGTAGAACCCGAGAACATCATGCTTGATGACTTCGGTGGCTGATTAGCAGTAGCCGTAAAAAGAACCGCGCTTCGGCGCGGTTTTTTATGTCCGCAAATGGCACTCTTGTTGTGCATTCAGGCCTTGGACTATTGATTAAATGGAAAGAGTTATTTGAAGTGGGCCAATCTGACGCCATATTTACATTAAACAATGACTTAACACCACATTCAGGCCATCCATAACTGACTAATTCCGGTATCATGTCGCAACAGTGTAATGCTCCATCGCTACACTGCGTAGAGTAACTGACGTAAACCAACTGAGTTGTCTATGAGTAAATCAGTACAAAAAGAAAAAGCCCCCTTAAACTGGACGGCGACCATCATGTTCATCGTGACGACAGGCGTTGCCGTCACACTCGTACCTTGGTATGGCATGACATATGGCTACGAAACTTCAACCTGGGTTGCCTATCTGGCATTAACCTGGATTACCGGCATGGCGATTACTGGCGGCTACCACCGTCTGTGGTCTCACAATGCTTACGATGCTCACCCGATTCTACGCGTCTGGTACGCGCTGTGGGGTGCGGCAGCGCTGGAGAACACCATCCTTGACTGGTGTTCTGGCCACCGTGTACACCATCGCCACTGTGATGATGTAGATAAAGACCCATACTCTGCTAAACGTGGTCTGTGGTTCTCTCACATGGGCTGGATGATTCGCGAATACCCAAGCGGTCGCGTTGATTTCGCTAACGTGAAGAATCTGATGAAAGATCCAATCGTTATGTGGCAGTACAAATACTATGTTCCTATCGTTTTTGCGATGAACATCGGTGTGCCACTGGCACTGGGCCTGATTTTCGGTGACGTATGGGGCATGCTGCTTCTGGCTGGCTTCCTGCGTATCGTGACGACTCACCACGTGACCTTTTTCATTAACTCGATTGCCCACAAGTGGGGCTCTCAGCCATACACGGATGAAAACACAGCGCGTGACAATGCATTCTTCGCATTCCTGACGCATGGTGAGGGGTATCACAACTATCACCACATCTTCCAGACTGACTACCGTAACGGTATCCGCTGGTTCCACTGGGACCCAACCAAGTGGTTCATTAAAGGTTGCTCATACGTGGGTCTGACCAGCAATCTGCGCACGGTTCCGGATTTCAAAATCCGTCGTGCCATGGTGAAGATGCAATTCAAACGTGCTCAGGAGAAGCTTGCGAAAGCTGAAAACTCTGAGAAGTGGACTGAACTGCTCGAGAAAGAATACGAGAAGTACCACGCTATGCTAAATGAATGGGCAGAAGCACAGAGCGAAAAACTCGATGAGACGCGCAAGCAGCTCAAAGAGAAGTGGGAAAAGAACGCGATTCGTCAGCAGTACCACGAACTCGAAGAGCAACTGCACGAACAGAGCCAGCGTATTAAGTCTCTGATGGCTGAATATAAGGCATCTGTCGCTTGATGCGGATCAGATTCTGAGTAACTCAAAAAACCGCGCCTCGGCGCGGTTTTTTTATTGCCGTTAAATTGTACCTGAATACAGGTTTCTGTATTTCGTTTGCAAAGTATCAGTAGGGAAGACGTGCGATTCCAGAATCGTTAGACTTGCGTCTATCAAATTGTGGAAGGGCAGATCATGGCAAACATCGTAATTACTGGGGCGAACCGGGGAATTGGACTGGCATTGGCGAAGCTTTACGAAGCGCGCGGTGACTCAGTTACAGCGGTTTGTCGCGAAACCAACGACGAGATCGAAGAGATCGCCGATCAGGTGCTGTCAGACATCGATATTACGAATGAAGAACAACTACCAGGCATTGCCATGGTGCTGGACCGGATTCTTGATGATCCCATCGACGTACTGATCAACAACGCAGGCTTATTCACTAACGAGACTCTGCACGATCTCGACAGTGATCGCATTCGCGCACAGTTCGAAGTGAATGCCATTGCTCCATTAATGGTGACCCGTGAGCTTCTGCCGTTAATGGCTGAGGGTACTAAGATTGCGAATATCACCAGCCGCATGGGTTCAATCGAGGACAATACCTCAGGCGCGTACTACGGCTATCGTGCTTCAAAAGCGGCGGTCAATGCTATCGGTAAAAGCCTCGCGAATGATCTGAAAGAGCACGGCGTAATGGTCGCTCAGATTCATCCGGGCTTCGTGCAGACGCGCATGGTTGGGTTTAACGGCGATATCTCGCCAGAGCAGGCCGCAGAAGGTATTGCTGAACGCATTGACGACCTGACCCTCGAAACAACAGGTAGCTTCTGGCACTCTAATGGCCAGCCGTTACCTTGGTAAGTCACCTTCAGGGATTCAAATAAGGATTCACTATGAAACCGCGTATTTTAAAAAAACACCACAGCCGTTACCTTGCTGGGTTTCTGGTTGAGTGCAGCCAGAACCCTGAGTGGACGAAAAAACTTCAGGGATTAAACGAAGAAAACAAACTCGATACCGCCGTTGAAGGGTTACCGAAAGAATTTCTTGAAGACTTTCCGGAAGCCGAGCAATACAACCTGGCCTACAGTGTTGAGCGAGTCGACCTGAGTGAAGTCCCTCGCGCGGCTTCCTGCTGGTGGCCGGTCGACGAAGAAACGCATTACTACGTTGCGTACCCAACGGCGTTTCCTGAAGCGAAGCTGTATCTGGCCATCGACTTTGATGATCATTCCGACTGCTGTCATTAATTGATACCCGTAAGGAAGCTGCATGACACCCGATGAATTGCACGAGCGTTTGCGTGCACAGAGAGATCTGTTTAACGAAGAGCACTCGACGCGCCTTCACCGCGCAATCAGCTGGTGGCGTGCAGCCCAGGACCAGCAGGGCAATGCAGACCTGCAATTCATCACTGCGTGGATTTCTCTCAGTGCCTGTTGCCTGACGGACGAAAGCCAGCCGGGTAACAGCAGCTTCCTGAAACTGATAGAACAGTTGGTCTCCCTCGACAAAGAACAGGCCATCTACGAAATGCTCTGGCATCAGTACTCTGGTTCAGTAAAAGCCTTGCTCAAAAACCAGTTTGTGTATGGCCCGTTCTGGGAAGCACAGCGTCAGGTTGCGGTGAATCCAACCGCAGAAAGCGATTGGAAAGAGCGCTTTGAACGCTCATCGGTCGAAGCATTGAACTGTCTTAGCCGAAAGAAGGTCCCTGAGTTGCTGGCACTGACGCTTGAGCGTCTCAGTGTACTGCAGGAGCAGGTGATTGGCGGTGGCGCGACCTTCAACAGTCGTGTGAACCGTGAGCAGGTCGAAACCGGCTCAAGTCTGCTGATGACACTTTTGCCTGTCGTTCTGAACATCATGCTTGAGCACCCGCATGAAGACTGGGGTACGTTGGCATTTCCTGTAGTTTCCAATTAGTCTCTCATTAGATTCCGGACAGTTTCAGGCTGAAAGCACTGAACCTGTTGCTCATTTCTTAGTCATAACGATTACCTTGTTGGGTATTCTCCCACTAAGGAGAGGTTATGAAACATAGAAACAGTGAGGAACATCGTATCGAACAACGTCTGCGCAGAATCGAAACACAACTTCAGGATATTCTGATGGCACTTGATCACCAATCGTCCGAGCGTCCTGGTGACGATGATCAGAGTCTGCTTGATAGTGCCCTGCGTGAACTCCAGAGCAACCGAGATGATATTGCTCTGAGACTTTTTGCCATGGAAGCGGCGAATGATCCTGAGCATGGACCGGAATCAGACCCAGAGCACGACATATAGAACACTCTGGGCCTGTGGCGTAATTCTTACGCCGCTTTCTCGTCGGCGGACTCCGCCGGCGTGATGTCTTCAAACGTCATATTGGCGTTCTTCTGAAGGCGCTCCATAAAGACTTCACCAAACAGAGAACCCGGCGTCCAGAAGCCACCTTTGCCCCAGCGTTTCTTACCACGGTTGTGGTAGTCGAGTGCCAGGCAAACAGCCGCTTCGCCCAGCATTTTACCGGTGAAGCCGTAGCCCGGATCTTTGTCGCCGGTTACTTTGGTAGCAATCACGGGTTCTTTGCCGTGCTTGTAATCTTTATCGTAGCCGTAGAAGCGGATATCAAAGTAACCTTCTTCCTGCTCTTTCGGCGATGGCCCCTGACCCGGCTTCGGCAGGACAAATTTCTCCAGCAATGCGCGGGTTGGTTTCAAGGCTGCACCAACCATAAAAGCGCCAAGCCCTAAGGTCATCCCTTTAGCCATGCGGCGACCTTTTGAACCTTTGCCGGTGAGCATAGCTTCGTTGTACTCGAAGCGATCGCCATACTCATTTTCAAGCAGTGCGTTCGTGCGGTGAACTACGCGCGTGTTGATGGCCGCCATGATGAACGGCATACCCCAGGCGTTCGAAGCACGGTCGAAAAAGGCGCGCTTGATATCAGGTTGTCTGACGCGAAAACCGTGATCAGGGGGGCACAGCGAATAGGGGTTTGCCAATTCTTTCTTAATCGCAGGATTGGCCATCACCTCTTTCGTCAGCTGGATCATGCTTGCGGTTGTTCCGCCCGACATACCACCTTTCGCTGCTTTGACGCGCATCTCAACTTTACTGACGGTGTGGCCGACTTTTTCTTTAGCCAGCTCTTGCAGGTGACGAACGCCGAGATCAGATGGGATAGAGTCAAACCCACAGCAATGAACAATACGGGCGCCGGTATCGACCGCCTTTGATTCGTATTTATCCAGCATGCGTTTAATCCACTGTGGCTCACCAGTCAGGTCGCAGTAATCAATACCGGCGTCGACACAGGCTTTCACAAGAGGCTCACCATACAGAGCGTAAGGGCCCACCGTAGACACAACCACGCGGGTTGAGTCGCACAGTTCGGCGAGACTCGCTTCGTCGGCGGCGTCAGCAATGATGTATTCAACGTCTCCGGCATCATTACCGAGAATCGGCGCGAGTGTGCCACGCACCTGCTGAAGCTTACGCTCAGAACGGCCAGCAATTGCCCATTTCAGATCTTTGTTCCAGCCGTATTGTGCAGCGATGTAGCGGGTGAGAATTCCACCCACAAACGAAGTGGCACCAAAAATAATGACGTCATACTTACCGCGTGGCATGTATCGCTCCTTAAGCTCAGTCAAAAGAGGGTTTGAGAAAGATGAGATAACACTAGCAGCCTTTTAGTTACTTGAAAAAGGGGCAATCCGGCCGTTTGGCAGAGGTAAAATTTGCATATACGGAAAAACATATATATGGTTTGGCGTATGTGTTGGCTGGCGACTTCTGGTAAAGGCTACGAGTCGAAATACAGGGCTTAAAAACAATGACACCCGTTGAACTCATGAAACTGCTCGCCGATGAGACACGGCTGACCTCAGTGATTGCAATGAAATCAGGGCCAAGGTGCGTCTGTGACCTGATGGAGATACTGCAACTCAGCCAACCCAAAGTATCCCGGCATCTGGCTATTTTACGCGAAGCCGGTCTGGTCGAGACCGAGCGTCGCGGCCAGTGGGTTTATTACTCCTTGGTACCTCAGCTACCTGCGTGGGTAGATCAGATCATCAACGCGCTGGCACCTGTCGTCATCGAGTCCGTAATGGAATCTACCCCCGGAATAACGATCACCCCTGGAGAATCGTCAGCGTGCTGCTGACGTCTGATTTATGAAAATACTTTTTATCTGTACCCACAACCGTTGTCGCAGCATCCTGGCTGAAGCACTGACTCGTCATATTTCTGAGGGCAGAATTGATGCCCGAAGCGCCGGTAGCCAGCCTGCAGGTGTCGTGTTTCCGGGCACATTGAAATACCTCGAAAGCCAGAATATTTCCACTGAAGGTCTTGTCAGCCAGAGCTGGGATGACCACGAAAGCTTTGCTCCTGATGTGGTGATCACCGTGTGTGACAGCGCAGCGGGCGAAACCTGTCCGGTCTGGTTTGGCAATGCAGCACGGGTACACTGGGGCTTACCTGATCCATCAAAACTACCAACAGAAGACATGCAGCAAGGCATGTTCAGAGAAGTAGGGGAGATGATGCAGGAGCGCCTGTCTCAACTGGCTTCTGCATCATTGAATGAGCTTACTGATAAACAATCACTCGAAGCCGCGATCGGGCAGCTTCTCACACCGGAGCGTTTTTCCTGATGGGTATTTTCGAACGTTATCTTTCTGTCTGGGTCGGGCTTGCCATTATTGCAGGTATTGGTGCCGGTCTTTTTATGCCCGAGGTATTTCAGGTAGTAGCTGATGCTGAAGTTGCGAATGTTAACCTGCCGATTGCTGTACTCATCTGGTTGATGATTTATCCGATGATGATGCAAGTCGATTTTGCATCGATCAAAGACGTCACTAAACAGCCACAAGGTCTTGCACTCACACTGGTGATTAACTGGCTGGTTAAACCATTTACCATGGCGGCACTGGGCTGGTTGTTCTTTCATCATATATTTGCGGATCTGGTGTCACCTGCCACCGCACAGGAATACATCGCCGGTATGATCCTGTTAGGCGTTGCGCCTTGCACAGCCATGGTATTTGTCTGGAGCCACCTGACACGCGGCGATGCGAACTACACCCTGCTGCAGGTATCGGTGAACGACGTCATTATGATTTTTGCATTTGCACCGATTGCGGGTTTCCTGCTCGGCGTCTCCGATATTGAAGTCCCGTGGGAAACACTGCTGATCTCAGTCGCCTTGTATGTGGTATTGCCGTTAATCGCTGGCGTTGTTACCCGTAAAGCGCTGGGCGCTGACGGTGTGGCACGCTTATCTGAAACCTTAAAGCCGCTGTCTATTATCGGTTTACTTGCGACCGTACTTATTCTGTTTGGCTTGCAGGCGCCGCGCATCGTTGAGAATCCTCTGGATATGCTGCTGATCGCCATTCCTCTGCTGATTCAGACCTATGGTATTTTCGCGATTACCTACTTTATTGCGATCCGCCTGAAACTTAAGCACAACGTTGCTGCACCTGCCTGTATGATCGGCACCAGTAATTTCTTTGAGCTTGCGGTCGCGGTCGCGATTGCATTATTCGGTCTTAATTCGGGTGCTGCACTGGCGACGGTTGTAGGTGTTCTGGTTGAAGTCCCTGTGATGCTCTCGCTGGTTGCTTTTGCTAATCGTACTAAGCATTGGTTTGAACCGTCCTGATATGAGCAGAGCGCTTGCTGCTGATGTCGGCTTAGGTGACCCGCAGGCGACATTGCGGGTATATCTTGCTAACCGACCGTCGCTCGAACCCTTCGCTTATCCGGGCGATGTCATTCCTCTGGCAGACGGTGACATTGCTCAGATCAATTCGCACGAAGGTAATCACTGGCGCAAAATTTTTAATGTCTTTGCCAAGTTTCTTTATGAACTGAAATTTACTGGCACCGAGGATTTCAGTCGCTGGCAGGATTACCGCGACACCCTGATGCTCCAGCCGGGCAGCCAGGTTGCCCTTTGTTATGGGATTCCTCGTTATGAAGCTCCAGGCAGTCAGATTATTCTGATGGGCAAGCAGTTCGCCGAAGAATGCGGATTTTTCAAAACGAATGGTGCAAAATGGCTCGACAGCAGATTTGCGATCAATGATGCCGGCGTGATTGTTTGCCCATACTTCGACTACCGCCAGCTATCCGACGAACGTATTCGTTACCTGGTATCTCTGCTGTAGGGTTCAGAACCTACCTTAAGACAAGGGAGCACAGCTCAGATGGCAGGGTTTGCAGAAATAGGCATGTTGAATTTTATCAGCCTCGGCTGGTTAGTCTTCTGCTGGTTTGGTTACGCTAAATTTGCTCACTACCGGGCTAAGCGTTCTGCGTCTTTGTCGTCGGTGCTGCACGTGCATCGTATTAACTGGATGCGGCGCATGCTCAAGCGTGAGATACGGGTTGGGGATGCAGCGCTTCTGGCAAATATCGAGCGCAACGTAAACTTCTTTGCATCATCATGCGTGCTGATCATTGCCGGTCTGCTTACCGCACTGACCGCAACCGATAAAATCAGCGCCATGCTCAGTACCGTGTCATTTGTTGAAGGCGACTCACTGACCGAGCTTGAGTTTAAGCTGGCAGTGCTGGTGGTCATCTTTATTTACGCCTACTTCACCTTTACCTGGTCAATGCGCCAGTTTGGTTTTGCCTCGGTTTTAGTGGGGGCCGCACCTATGCCTGACGACAATTCGGTGACTCCCGGTGATCGTCGCAGTATGGCGCTTTACAGCGCAAAAGTGATTGATCAGGCAAGTCACAGTTATAACAACGGGCTGAGGGCCTTCTACTTTTCGATGGCCGCACTGAGCTGGTTTGTGTCTGAGTGGGTGTTTATGGGCACCGCCGCGTTGATCACTGCTGTGCTGTATTCACGCGAGTTCCGTTCCAGTTCTCTTAGAGCGCTTAAGCAGGCTGAAAACGTCGGCGATAAAATCTTTACTGACGACAAAGAACTTTATCGTCAGTAATCGTCCTGCTGCCTCAGCTTTGATTCTTTTGCCGCAACAGCTCAGCGTTACCACCAATCGCACTGGTGTTAACACTGACAGTACGTTCGCAGGCAAAACGTTTTACATAATCGGGCCCACCCGCTTTCGGGCCAGTGCCTGAGCGACCCAGGCCGCCAAAGGGCTGTACACCCACCACGGCGCCGATCTGATCGCGATTAATATATACGTTGCCTACGCGAGCGGTTCGCGCGATAAAGCCTGATACTTCAGGGTTGCGGGAATGCACAGACAAGGTCAGACCGAATCCCGTGTTATTAATGTCTTCAATGACTTTCGGCAGGTCAGCGTTCTGGTAACGGATGACATGCAAGATCGGCCCGAAGTGCTCGTCGTCCAGTTCTGAAATTGATCCAATCTCGTACGCAACGGGGGCTAAAAAGAAACCTTCTTCGGGAACGTTATCGACTTGAGCCAACAGCTTGCCATGACTTTTTAAATGGCGGATATGAGCAAGCAGGCTGTTCTTTGCCTGCATCGAAATCAGCGGGCCGACATCCGTTGATACATCGCCTGGATTTCCCACCACCAATTCATTCATAGCACCTTTTAATAAGCGGATGACTTCGTCGGCAATATCCGCTTGCAGATACAAGGCTCGCAATGCCGAGCAACGTTGCCCGGCACTGCCAAAGGCGGAGCGTAAGACGTCTTTAACGACTTGTTCAGGCAGTGCGGTCGAGTCAACGATCATTGCGTTCTGACCACCGGTTTCTGCAATAAATGTCGCGATGGGGCCACGACGATGGGCGAGATCCATAGCTATTTGATGCGCGGTTTTATGTGAGCCGGTAAAGGCTACGCCAGCAATACGTGCATCGTTGCAGAATACATCGCCCAGTATCGGGCCAGACCCAGGTACGCACTGCAGTAATTCTTGAGGTACGCCCGCGGCATAAGCGAGTTCAACAGCATGTGCGGCAATCAGGCTGGTGGCTTCTGCGGGTTTGGCGATGACGGCATTGCCAGCGGCGAGTGCCGCACTGACCTGACCGATAAATATCGCCAACGGGAAATTCCAGGGGCTGATGCAAAACCAAACACCGCGACCTTCATAGTGCAACTGGTTCAATTCACCGGTCGGGCCGGGCAGGGCTATCGGCTCAGCGAAACCTTCATCAATAAAGCCCGAATAATAGCGGCAAAAATCTACGGCCTCGCGAATCTCATCCACGGCGTCCTGTAAGGTTTTACCCGCTTCACGCACACATAACATGATCAACTCATGTCGGTGGGTTTCGAGTAAATCTGCCAGGGTCAGCAGCCAGGTTTTTCGTTGAGCGGCAAATGCGGGACGCGGTTCGTTATTCCAGTGAGTAAAGGCACGTTGGGCAGTATCAATAATGGCGTACACATCGTCTGGGTGCGCCCATTGCACCAGACCCACTTTGTCGTGTGCAGAGAAGGGGCAGCCCACTACGATATCCGGCTGATAGGTGGCCAGGCTGCTGATTCTTACCTGAGGGCGGGCTTGCCACTGGTGAGACTTCCAGCGCTCTAAACCTGCGAGTAATGAATCGGTTTCATCGCGGTTATTCAGGTTGAGCCCGGCCGAGTTTTGGCGCGGTGCAAGAATATTGGCCGGCGCGGGAATGTCCGCTGCGGGCGCAAAATGGTGTTCGCGGGCAAGCTCCAGCGGTGACTGTGCCAACGCTTCAGGGCTGATTTCAGACTTCCATAAGTGATGCACAAACGAAGTGTTGGCGCCGTTTTCTAACAAGCGCCGCACCAGATAAGGCAGCAGTTCTTTGTGTTCACCGACCGGAGCATAAGTACGCACGTAGTCTTTGCGTTTACTTTGCCAGGCATCATACAAAGGCTCGCCCATGCCCTGCAGGCGTTGATACTCGCAGACGTCGCTCTTGTTCTCGCTGCTGCCTCCTGACGACAGTGCATCCGCCATCGCCGACACCGCCATTAAAGTGTGTGCATTATGAGTCGCAAACTGCGGATAAATGCCTGTGCTCTTCAGCATAAATGCGGCACAGGCCAGATAAGAAAGATCCGTATGTTCCTTGCGGGTATATACCGGATAACCGGGTAAGCCACGTTGCTGCGCCAGTTTGATTTCGTTATCCCAGTAGGCACCTTTGACTAAGCGAACCGGGATCTTCACCGCGTGCTCTCGTGCTAACGCATCAAGCCAGCCCAGCACGGGCAGAGCACGCTTGCTGTAAGCCTGCACTGCGAGGCCAAACTGACCCCAGTCAGCGCCTTCGCTACGCAGTACCTGTTCAAATAATTCCAACGAAAGAATCAGCCGATCAGCTTCTTCGGCATCAATGGTGACAGGCACCGAGAGTTCACGGGCTTCACGTACCAGAGTTGCGAGGCGATCATAGAGCCTGACCTTAACGTCTTCGCGTTGGGTATCTTCATAGCGTGGGTGCAGGGCAGAAAGCTTAATTGAAAGCGAGCAGGGGCGTTTAGATGCACTAGTGGTTTTATTAGAGTCTTCGTTCTGAAGTGCGATCTCTTTTAACGCCGCGCGATAGCTGGCCAGATACTTCTCGGCATCGTCATCACAGAGTGCCGCCTCACCCAGCATATCGAACGAGAAGGCATTCAACTCAGAGTGCGTGCGCTCGGCATTGGCACGAGCACTGGTGATGTCTTCACCCAGCACAAACTGATTGCCCAGCATCTGCATGGCGTACTGTAGCGCATTGCGGATAACAGGTTCGCCGGGGCGGGTAATCAGGCGACCGAGTGCATTCTTTAACCGCGCCATGCGGCCACTGACCGACAAGCCACGCGTTGCCATGTTAACCCAGTGGGATGGGCTATGGCTCAGGTGCTTCTCCCAATCCGCCTGAGAGATCTCCGCGCGGATAAAGGCATCACGTGATGACTTATCAGGGATGCGCAGCAAAGCCTCGGCGATAATCATCAGTGTCAGGCCTTCGTCGTTATCCAGGCTGTACTCCTGCATAAACTGATCAAACAACGACAGCTCATCGGTATGCTCGCGCAACTCGGTGATCAAGCGACAAGCCTCACGCGACGCATGGGCCAACAAAGGCTCAGACATCTGCTCGGCCATCGAGCGCACCAACTGAGTCTCGTCGGTGCAACCGCCTGTGTAATACCCTGCACGAATCAACGTCATCCAGCCCGACGCTGGCACTGCCGCCATCTTGCCCGTCAGCATACGTTCTGCACTGAAGCTCTCAGCCATAAGCCACCTTACTTATGTATTCCTTTTATAAGTCTAGGGCCAGATGGCAGGGGCTGCATCCTACCAGTTGGCAAAAACTAGTAATAAAGTGCTAGATGGGCAATAAGCGATGCGGACAATCTGAATGTAAAGAGATGGGGGGATCCATACAGTATGAATTGGAGTTTTTGAGCAAAACCGGCACGCTTTACATTCGCGCTTGCGCGTTTTGTCAGACGGTAGTACGGTAAATATCAGGCGAATCAGATACTTACAAACTTGGTTTACAAGTTTATGTGCCCGCGGTTATAGAAATAACAGGCGTGCGCGTTTTTCTGGAAGGGAGATTTGAATTATGGAAGATTTTTCAATCAGTTCAAAGAGTTACCTGGGAAACCTCGAAAGAGTGTCCCAGGATAAATGCGCACGCACACTAACAAGCTGTTAACTCTCCGTAAAGGAATTCGAGTATGAGTCATGATTTAGGCTTCTTTTCTATCAAACAAGGAGCTACAACATCGGAAGTGAGAGATGCATACCTAAGTAGTTGCGAAGGAGCTTCACAGTCATGGCCACCATCAGACGCCTTAAAATCATTCATTTCTGCCTTAGAAACTAAGTATCCCTGCATCGATACGCTTAGCGATGATGAGATTGATCAGAGTCCGTGGTCGTGCGGCTTCGATAAGGGAGATGGGCATATTATCGTGAGCATGGTTCTTAGCCGCGTATCTGAAGTAGGTAACTTTATTTGGGGTCTGCTCGAACAACATGAGCTTATAGTTTTTGATCCTCAAGCAGATAAAGCCTACATAGGTAACAATGAGCTTCCAGAAAGCAAAGAAACAAAAAAATGGTGGCAGTTCTGGGACTAAGAGTTAACAAGCGGCTGCACCGGACAAATTTCCACTGTCACCTTTTGTGCAAAAACACGCACAAAAGCCGCCATCAAAAATTTGCTCGGTGAGCCGGGCGTTAAGGGGCTGAGTGCCTAAGAATTGAATAAGGATGTTTAAATGAGACTGCATGAACTTAAAATAAATAATTTTAGAAAATTAAAAAATTGTCGGATCAAGTTTAGAGATACAACTTTTCTCATTGGGCCGAATAACGCAGGAAAATCTAGCGTCTTTGCTGCACTAGAGCATTTTCATAAAAATTCGAATTTAGACAGAGAGGATTATTCAAAAGAGTATAACGAGCAAGAAGAGAGTTATACCTATGAAGATGAAGTTGAGATTGAAGCAGAATATCATAATTTACCGGATACTGCTCACAGTTGGTTAGGGTTCAAAGGCAGACTAATATCAACTCAAGAACAGCTTGAAGGAGAGACTGGTAACTCTATAGTTTACAAAAAAGTCTGGTCTCTTAATCAAAGCAAGCCAAAGATATTCATGAAGGAATATCCGAGAACAAGAAGTGCCTTGTACGCAGATTGTACAAAGGTATCAGACCTCGTAGGTGACCATTACTCGGAAGTATTCCTGAAAGAGCATTTTGGTGAGGCGAATTTTAATAAAAATCTAACAACAGTAGCAACAAAATCGAAACTGTTAGATTTGCCCGAATGCTGGGATATTCAAATGGATGGAGAGGCTACTTGGGTGGAAAACCCTGGAGGCATTCCCGGCAACGTTTTATCAAAACTCCCAATTGTTGTAGTCATCCCAGCAGAATCTTGCATTTCCGAGTTAACAAGCTCTGGTGGGGCTTTATATACTTTATTGGGTGGGCTATTTGATCAGGTTAGGAACAACTCTGAAAACTATGCTCAAGCTCAGACTTTTCTTAATAACCTTGCTTCCGAGCTTAATCCAAATGATGAAGAAACTGATTTCGGCCAGTTGATTCGAGATCTTAATGGAATGGTTGATACCCTTTTCCCTGATTCATCTGTACATGTTAGTGCAACACTCGATGTTCCAGATAAATCTATTAAGCCTCAATTTAAAGTGGAAATGGAGAGCAATGTAAAAACAGCCGTAAATTATCAAGGCCATGGGATGATCAGGGCAACCGCATTCCAGCTATTACGATTTGTGCAAGACTTTATAAATAGAAATACTAACAATCCTCGGGCAACCATATTTTGTTTTGAGGAACCTGAGATATATTTACACCCTTCGGCTGCAAATCAAATGCGAGATTCGCTATATGACTTAGCAGGCCCAAACTGTCAAATTATAGCGACTACACATTCTCCTTATATGGTTAATCTTGGTTCCGATAAAAGCATGAGCTTAACGAAGTTTAGCCTTACCGAAGATAACTTCTCGACAGCAAATTCGTTCAATCTCGAAGAGGCTTTTGTTGCGCTCGTCGAAGAAGAAAAGCAGAACTTGAAAATGCTTTTGAAGGTTGATGACTATATCGCAAGAATGTTCTTCTCGAAGAAGTGTGTGTTTGTTGAAGGTGATACAGAAGAAGTTGTCGTGCGCGAAACAATCAAAAGACTATCTCATGAAGATAAGGCAAAGGTAATAGGGAACTGTGAATTTTTAAGAGCCCGAGGAAAGGCCGTACTTATATCAATCGCGAAGTATTTGAATGCACTAGATGTAAACTACATGTTTATGCATGACCGTGATGCAGGGACTGAACGTGCGGAAGCGATGAATGCGCCAATCTTGGAGCAGACAGGACATGAACGGAGAATTATGATTGAGGAGTGCATTGAAGATTTATTGGGCTATGATGCCCCGAGTAGCGAAAAACCATATAAAGCACACCTGCACATCCAAAATAATTGGGGAGATGAATTTTCTGATTTACCGAATGATTGGAAGTCAACATTTATCACCTTATGCAGTCCATATTTGGATCACCTTCGAGAAGCCCCTTAACAGGTTGCTGCACTCGGAAAAATTACTCGCTACGCTCCCAATTTTCCGGTGAGCAAAGCGTTATGTGTATTTCTAGTTGAGAGGTTAGATGGAATCGGTTCAGGTAGCATTAAACCCGCTGGATTGGTCTGGTGTTTCAGCAATCACATCAATCTTGATGCTTTTCATCAATTTTTTCTTACTCGTGTCGGTGATTTTTGCTTACCGCACCATCAAAGAAGAAGTGAAGAATCGGGACAGTACATTGCTACTTTGGGCAATGGATGAAATGTCTAAGATCAAGTCAGACTTATCATTGCTTCGTGATGCAGGTGACTATGCGAACGGCGAGCTTGGGAGCGAAGAGCACGAGGTTGCTTGGTCCAAAGAAACCGTTGATGCAGCGTATCGTGTCAGTATCGCGATGCAACGGTTGTCCTACATGGCTATGTCTGGGCTTATAAGTCGGGAGCATTTTTCCAAAATGTGGGGGCCTGCTTTTGCGAAGGCATGGGATTCGTTGGAGCCATATATCCATCACAAGCGCTTCCTCAATGGTGAGCCTTTGACTCTCGCAGAGGGCGCCTACAGCAGGAATGATTTCGAAAAATATGCCCTGTACTGTAAGGATCTAAACACATAACAAGGCCAGGCACGGCGACGTTGATCTTGCCCCGATAAAACGGACACCAAAGTCAAACTGACGAGGTGTCCAATGCCAAAATATAATCAGCCAAGAAAGACTTGGCAGTATTCGAACGAGTTTAAAGCTAAAGCGGTTCAGCTAAGTCTGATTGAAGGGATTCAGGTCCAGGAAGTAGCCAATACTCTCGACATACATCCATTTATGCTGTCACGATGGCGAAAAGAATACCGTGAAGGCAAGATCGTGGCAGATAAACGTAAGAAGCTAACCGAGGCGACTAGAAAGCAAGAAAAGGAAATTTCGAAGGTTAAGAAGCTGGAAGCAGAGAACAAGAAGCTGAAACAGGAGCTTGATCTGCTAAAAAAGTGGCAACGGTTTCTTGCGGAGGAACATCAGTGTTAAATAGGACATCCACGATAATTTTCATCTACTAAACTCTCGAAAATTTAGCGTGAGCAAAGCAAACGCTGTGATTGAGTTTTTACTTCGAAAAAGCGGATTGTTTCTGCTGAATTCTCAGTATTTCAGGCACGACAAATCCCAGCAGGTGCTGGTTGTAGAATATCGGTTGGTTTTCTCGGGAGGGTAGCTAACCTAAAGCAGCTTTACATCGACTGAGTCCGGATGGCCTCTGATAATTCAGCGTTTCACAGGCACTACGGAGTCGTTGTTCGTTACCCGCAAATGTCGCAAAGCACTGCTCGAAGTTTGACGTCATCTCCAGCCATTGTGAATCATCTATGCCGAGTCGGGTAAGAATGCTCTCTGCGTTTTCAGAAATGGCGCCACGCTTGTCTTCGCGGAGAATACGGCCTGTCCAGTCAACGAGTTCAAGGTAATCTGTCAGACGCATCTGGATACCTTTAGGGCTATCTTGACGGGGATTGCCAACGAAAGGGTGCAGTTCCTCGGCTTGCTGGTTTGGGTGGTTGGGCTGCTTCGTAGATTTCGCTTTCTCTGATCGCTTCTTAACAGAGGTGTGATCAGACTGCTCCGGCGTTCTTGCCATCTGGGCACGAACGGGATTCAGATCGACATACGCCATACAGGCGGCAAGTGCGGCTTCATCTAGCAAAGCCTGGGATTTGAAACGACCTTCCCAGAACCTGCCGGTACAGCGATCTTCCCGGTTAGCTTCACGAGCAATGGCTTCATTAAGAATACGCATAAACCAGCTGATGTCGCAGAGGCGAGAGCGCCACTCCTCAATGATCATCTGCAATCGAGCGCGCTGTGCAGCATCCAGGTTTTCCCCACGAACAAATCTCTGAGAAAACAGATTGCCCTTGAACAGAGAATGCCAGCGTTCGACGACCTCTAGATCAGACCATTGATCAGCCTGTTTTTTGTCGATATGCAGCACGACATGATAGTGATTACTCATAATGGCGTAAGCCGCAATATTGATAGCGAAGGTCTGGGGCAGCGCCAGAAGTTTCTCTTCTAACCAGCCACGGCGGTGCTCATAGCTCTGGCCGGTAGCTGTATCCGTACCACATAGAAAAGCTCGACGAACGCAGCGGGAGATACAGTGGTAATAGGGGGTAGCATCAAGGGAGATCTGCTGTTTTCTTGGCTTTGGCACGGTGTTACTCCATTAACGAATGCTGAGGCAGAGTATCACAGCGGAATCTTTTAACAATCAGGCGAAAGCACTAGAGTGGGTGTCCATGTAATCACCTTACTCCAGATTCGGTCGCCCCAATAATTAAGCAGGCAATCGAAAATGGTCAGTAGCGTCACGCATAACAAGGCGGTGTTGTCGCCTTCGGCTGGGACAGCCAAAAGCGTGCTTCGCACTGGCTGCCCCAAACCTTGGCGTTAGGGGCCAAGCCTGGCCATCGGAAACATAACTTTTGGAGAACAAATGGCATATAGAAATGGAAATTACGCAGCCTTTTATGTTGCAGAACCTTTCAACGCAAGTGCACTAGGGGCGCATGCCACAAAAGACTTTTGCTATTACAACATGCTACGAGCCTGGAAAGGAAAGGACTCTTCTTTCCCTTTCAATGACTCGCATGACAAAACATATAACGTCCGTGATAACAGTAATTGGGAGTTAACTTTAAAGCCAAGATTAAGAGAACGACTTCGAAGTTCGAAAAACATCGTTCTTTTCCTTAGCTCCAATACGGTAAGCTCAAGGGCACTAAGGGAAGAAATTGATTATGGGATTAATGACCAAGGGCTGCCAGTCATTGTGATATATCCAGCACTAGAGTGGGTGTCCATGTAATCATGACACCGCCATTAATGTGTGTGCATTATGAGTCGCAAATTGCGGATAAATGCCCGTGCTCTTCAGCATAAAAGCGGCACAGGCCAGATAAGAAAGATCCGTATGTTCCTTGCGGGTAAATACCGGGTAACCGGGCAAACCACGTTGCTGCGCCAGTTTGATTTCGTTATCCCAGTAGGCGCCTTTCACTAAGCGTACAGGGATCTTCACCGCGTGCTCTCGTGCTAACGCATCAAGCCAGCCCAGCACGGGAAGAGCACGCTTGCTGTAAGCCTGCACTGCGAGGCCAAACTGACCCCAGTCGGCGGCATCGCTGCTCAGTACCTGCTCAAATAATTCCAACGAAAGAATCAGCCGATCAGCTTCTTCGGCATCAATGGTGACAGGCACCGAGAGTTCACGGGCTTCGCGCACCAGAGTCGCGAGGCGATCATAGAGCCTGACCTTAACGTCTTCGCGTTGGGTGTCTTCATAGCGTGGGTGCAGAGCAGAAAGCTTGATTGAAAGCGAACAGGGGCGTTTAGACGCAGTAGTGGTTTTATTAGAGTCTTCGTTCTGAAGTGCGATCTCTTTTAACGCCGCGCGATAGCTGGCCAGATACTTCTCGGCGTCGTCATCACAGAGCGCTGCCTCACCCAGCATATCGAACGAAAAGGCATTCAGCTCCGAGTGCGTACGTTCGGCATTGGCACGAGCACTGCTGATGTCTTCACCCAGCACAAACTGATTGCCCAGCATCTGCATGGCATATTGCAGCGCATTGCGGATCACAGGTTCGCCGGGGCGGGTAATCAAGCGACCGAGTGCGTTTTTTAACCGTGCCATGCGGCCACTGACCGACAAGCCACGCGTTGCCATATTCACCCAGTGGGATGGGCTATGGCTCAGATGCTTCTCCCAATCCGCCTGAGAGATCTCAGCGCGGATAAAGGCATCACGTGACGCGTTATCCGGGATGCGCAGCAAAGCCTCGGCGATAATCATCAGTGTCAGGCCTTCGTCGTTATCCAGGCTGTACTCCTGCATAAACTGATCAAACAACGACAGCTCATCGGTATGCTCGCGCAACTCAGTGATCAAGCGACAAGCCTCACGCGACGCATGGGCCAACAAAGGCTCAGACATCTGCTCGGCCATCGAACGCACCAACTGAGTCTCGTCGGTGCAACCGCCTGTGTAATACCCTGCACGAATCAACGCCATCCAGCCCGACGCTGGCACCGCCGCCATCTTGCCCGTCAGCATACGTTCTGCACTGAAGCTCTCAGCCATAAGCCACCTTAGTTATGTGTTCCTTTTATAAGTCTAGGGCCAGATAGCAGCGGCTGCATCCTACCAGTTGGCAAAAACTAGTAATAAAGTGCTAGATGGACAATAAGCGATGCGGACAATCTGAATGTAAAGAAATGGGGGGTATCCATACAGTATGAATTGGAGTTTTTGAGCAAAACTGGCACGCTTTACATTCGCGCTTGCGCGTTTTGTCAGACGGTAGTACGGTAAATATCAGGCGAATCAGATACTTACAAACTTGGTTTACAAGTTTATGTGCCCGCGGTTATAGAAATAACAGGCGTGCGCGTTTTTCTGGAAGGGAGATTTGAATTATGGAAGATTTTTCAATCAGTTCAAAGAGTTACCTGGGAAACCTCGAAAGAGTGTCCCAGGATAAATGCGCACGCACACTAACAAGCTGTTAGATCATTAAAAAGGCTATCAGAGAATGGAAAAAAACCTCGAGGAATGGAAAGAGCTGAGAGCTCGAGTTGACTCTATTGCTGGTGCTATATTCTTGGTCGCTGGCGGTGCGTTATCTTTGTCAATTACCGTGGTTATAGGTAATCTGGGTAATCTCGGATTGTCAGACTCTGATGCAAATGTCTTGAAATACGCTTGGACCTTACTCGTTCTATCCATAGTTTTAGCTCTTTCAGTCAAGATCGTTTCGGTACTACAAAAGTATCTTCTGCTTATTAAACCTAGCTTTATGAATCAGCACTATATGAAATTCAATGGAGTCGGTTGGGTGCTGGGGCTAACGTCTTTTGTGTTTTTTTGCGGTGGGTTATGGCTATTGGCAATTTCTGCATCTGACATCATCGGGAGCTAACTAAGTTGGTAAGTCGCAATAGATCTAACAATCACAGTCACAGCGACGGTTACTACATTGCAGCTTCGCTTCCATACCGTAACCGCGCGTGCTGTGGGCGTTATGTGAAAAAATGAATCAACGAGATTAAACTATGAGTCAAGATTTGAAGTCCTTAATAAAAAATTATAAAGAAGACAAGGAAACCGTTTACAATAGTTGGTTTGTTAATAATGACGAAAGACTAAAAGCATTCCGTTCAATTCGTAGGGGCGTATTTGATGTAATACAAGATATAAAAACGGGTAACTTTGGCAATGATTTTAAAGGCTCATCTTTAGAGTTTGTATTAAACTGCATAACAGAACAAAAACAAGTGTTTAAAGGTGCCTCACATCCATTTTACTGGAAGCCAAAATTACGAATACCCGATATATACGAAAATGAAGAAAATAAAATAGCTTTTGGCCAATTTCTTGAAAAATGTATTAATGCAACGAAAGAAGAGCAAATACTTAAAGAAATAATTTTACTGGATCAAAAGAAAATTAAAGGGCTTGGCCCTGCGGTTGCAAGCATCCTATATTTTTTACACCCTACAGTAATACCTCCCTGCAATACGGCTATTGTAAATGGGTTCAATACATTATTTAAAGACAGAGTAAAACTTGGCTCATGGACAGAATATCTAAGAATGAGAGAAGTGGTAATAGAAAAAAATAATGAGTTAAAATCTGACCTGTCAAATGACTTAGGTGCTTTCGCCGGTTTGTTACTTGATGTAGGCGAAAGAAAATTACTAATAAATGATAACCATATATCAGAAGAAGAACGAACAAAAATTGAAAAGAAACTTAAAAAGAGGCATAAAGAAGTAACAAGTGAAATGGAGGAAGAAGACCTCCATACAGAAATGCAGTATCACATTATGACCATAGGCGGCTCAATAGGCTATGATGTTATTGCAGCATCAAATGATCGTTCTAAGTGTCATAACGGTAAAAGTCTCTCATTCATCAGTCTTGATAAGTTTCCTGAATTAGAAGTAGACAAAGATACTTATAAAACTATTACACTCATTGATGCAGTATGGTTTGAAAAAGGAACAAATAAAGTCGCCTGTGCTTTTGAGGTTGAAAAAAGCACTTCTATATATTCGGGCATATTAAGACTTACCGATCTTCATTTTTCATTTAAAGATAATCCACCAACTTTATATCTTATAATTCCTGACAATAGAGAAAAAGAGGTGCTTATCCAATTGCAGCGCCCCTCTATTAAGAATAGCGAAATTGAAATACACTATATTCTGTTTTCAGAGCTTAAAAATAATTGTGATGCAATATGTAAGTTTGGTGAAGACAAAGAAATACTTAAAAAAATATCAAGGGTAGCGAATTGAAAAATCACATAACAAATAGCTGCACCTGACAATTCAAAGCGGCACTTGTTTTGCAAAAAACGCAAAAACGCGCCACTTTAAATTGCTGGTGAGCAAAGCGTTATGGCCTATAAATGATGCATTTGACATGGATTATATTGCTCCTATATTCCTCTGATACTCTTGCACGCGGTGGAAGTGGCGGTGATAGTGGCGGACTTACGATAGGCATAGCGCTGCTTTTCGCGATTGGTTACATTGGTATGACATTTGAGAAAGAGTTGAAAAATATTGGTCAAGTCATAGGTGGCTTGATTGTATTATTTCTAGCTAGCCAGCTAATTGCAGTTTTACTTGCAGCGATAGGAGTTATCCCTGACAGAGATATACCGAGTGCAACTTTGATAATTGTTGCGGTTTATTTCGTCTGGGCTCTTAGTCAGCGAGAGGCCTAACAATGCCAGCCAGTATTGCCAGCAAGCTGGCTGGACTCGTTTCACTCGCCCCTGCTGGCAGGCGTTAGCCAGAGGACCACATGGATCGTTGGAAATCATACCTACTTGAATCTCACTCGGAAGATACGCTCCGGAGCTGGGCAAATAGACTTTCGTTATTTCGGTTTTTCCGTGCTTATGGTGGCCACGCCAATGACGGTGACTCCCTTGATGTCGCATTTCGTTACCGGGATATCGAGCAACTGAGAGGCTTTTTGGCTACGCTGGGTTTGTCACTGGTTGAATATGAGGAAATGCCGCCTCAACCCGAGCCGGGAGTTTCATATCGGGGGGATGAGTTCGCGAAATTCCCGTCTCTAATTCCGAATACTAAGTGGGCTCAGCAGCCAGGGCATAGCATCGTCGCTGGACAAAGAGTTTTCATCTGGTGTGGCATAGACACTGTGAAGATATCTATTAGCGATGACTACTGGGTTAGCGAAGAAAATGTCGTTGCCGCCGAGACCGTGGAGAGAGCGTTGGAAGCCTCTAATCTTGAACGAATAGATCCACCGGCCAACACGAGAAATTACATCTGCCCACAGCACTACCCGGAGTATTTTGGCTAACAATGTGGTCAACGGGACGCTGATCTTGCCCCGATAGAACAGATCTACAACGACAAGGATTGTTAATGAGCATCAGGCCTGATTGGGCGGCTATCGCAGATAGCATGCCCCCGTCACTGAGTGACGAAGAGCAACATCAGCTTTGGTTGATTGAGTGTAAGAAGTGGCTCGGGACCATAGCAGACGAGTTTGGTGGAAGTTATCGTATTGCCGAATCGGAAAATTTTTTAATCCTCTCGGATGAGAGCGACCGCTATGTAGATGTCTTTTCATCTTTTCTAGAGCGAACACTGAAACGTATTCTTAAAACCCTGAACGGTATCGCAGCGGATGATGGTTTCGGCAAGCATGTCGCAGTAATTTTCAAAGACAGTGATGAATACTATCGCTACGTGAGCCTCTTTTATCCGGAAGAGGGGGAGTTTGGTATGAGCGCTGGTATGTATATTAATGAGGGGTATGGTCATTTCATATTCCCTTCTCAAGACATCACCTATGCTGAGCCAACGGCCGTTCATGAACTGACTCATGCCTGTTTGTCCCATCTTCCAATTCCGCTGTGGCTGGATGAAGGCCTGGCTGTCCTGATGGAAGATGCTCTGGCTGGAAATCACCTTTATCTGGATCAAGAAATCGTGAGCAGGCATCAGGCTTTCTGGAATCTGCAGACAATTCAGGAGTTCTGGTCGGGCGATAGCTTTTCGAGAATCGACGAGGGGCAGGAGCTGAGCTACAACCTGGCACATGTGCTTGTACGCAACCTTGTTCAGAACTTTGAAGTGTTCGCTCAGTTTTGCAATCTGGCGAATTATAGCGATGCTGGTGAGCAAGCTGCTCAAGAGGTTCTTGGTTGTTCACTTGCTCATCTTGTTGGTAGTTTTCTTGGCGAGGGCGACTTTAAGCCGAGAGACAAGGTTAGGTTTGAAAAGGTTTAGTGGATGAGTATTGAAATAGTATTTCTTTCAGCTTTTGTTACTTTGGTCGGCTACCTGATATTTCGGATAAGAAGAGCTTATCAATTGGCTTATATCGAAAACTATCGCTTTCTTCACTCAATTGGCAGGAAAGTTCAGGATCGCTATCCGCACTTATCTGACGAGCAAGTTCAATTGGTGCTTGAGGGGCTTCGGGAATATTTCTATATCTGCAAAATGGCTAAGCGACGCATGGTCGCTATGCCATCTCAGGTTGTTGACATCGCATGGCATGAATTCATTCTTATTACCCGCCCGTATGAAAAATTCTGCAAGAAGGGGCTTGGGAGATTTCTCCACCATACTCCAACTGAAGTCATGAGCTCTCCTACGTTAGCTCAGGATGGGATAAAGCGAGCGTGGCGTTTATCCTGTGCCAAGCACTCTATTGATCCATCCAGGCCGACTGAATTGCCACTGCTTTTCTCGATCGATAAAGAGTTGAATATTGAAGATGGCTTCTTCTATTCCAGAAATTGTAAGTTGAGCTCCTATGGTGGAAGAGGTAATGACTACTGTGCCGCACACATAGGTTGTGCATCAGGTTGCTCTGGTGGTACCGGAGGCTGTGGAGGGTTTTTCGGCGACTCAGACGGCGGAAGTAGTGGGTGTGGCGGTGGAGATTAGTTTATGAAAACCTGCCCTTACTGCTTGAAAAGATTGTCTTTCTTTAACGTAATTTGGCAGCGCTTAAAGGCTAATCGAGACAGCGCTATTGTTTGTAAGCACTGTACTTCTCTCATTTCTCAGAACGGTGGCGCCAGCTGGATTGATGGGACGTTCAGTTGCATCGCGGGTGCGCTATCTTTTTATTTGATAGATTTTGATACAGTTTATTCAGCCGCTGTTGCTTTCTTAGTCGCATTTCTTGTTCTGTCGGTTTCTTCATATTTCACGGCTCCGATTCGAAAGAGCTGATTCGTAATGGCAGTCATTGATTTATTTTCAGAAAGACTGTCGGGAAGAAGCTTCCCTCCTACAGGGTGACTATGTAGAGGGCTTCGCGCATAGCCAGGCAAGCTGGCTGAAGCGACCCTACAGGCCAGGGCGCGGGTGATAATCATATCAGTAGAGTTGAAAACATATCTTTCCTTGTCGATACAGGCCGTCAGGGCACGAATATTCGCTGAATTTGTGTCATAAATGGTGCTTATCGGCCGCTCGTTTGAAATTTTCGTCTGAACCTATACAGTGTATAAGTTATATAGCAGTCGTAACAAAACGGGAGATATCGTGTCTGAGCCCAAAGACAAGTACAGTATCGACAACACTGACTACTCCGTTGGTCAGGATAATATTCAAAAGTGGGGCTTCGATGTCCACAATCCCGTGTTCGGGATCAGTACCGCTCTTATTCTCGCTTTTCTCATTGCAACACTCGTCACCGATGCCTCTGTCGCTAAAGCAGCGCTCGACGGTCTGAAGTGGGACATTATCGGTAGCTTTGATAAGTTCTTCGTGTGGTCTGCCAATATTTTTGTGGTGTTCTGTATTGTTATTGCGGTGTCGCCCTGGGGTAAGATTCGCCTCGGTGGTGCGGATGCTGAGGCAGAGTATTCGCGGTTATCCTGGTTGGCGATGTTGTTTGCTGCCGGTATGGGTATTGGCTTGATGTTCTGGGGCGTCGCTGAGCCAGTTGCGTATTTCACTGGCTGGTACGAAACACCGCTTGGCGTCGAGCCGAAAACACCAGAGGCTGCCAGCCTTGCTCTGGGTGCCACTATGTATCACTGGGGTCTTCACCCATGGGCGATTTACGGTGTTGTTGCGCTGTCTCTGGCCTTCTTCTGTTATAACAAGGGTCTGCCGCTTTCAATCCGCTCTGTGTTCTATCCGATTCTGGGTGATCACGCGTGGGGCTGGCCAGGTCATATCATCGATATTCTGGCGGTGCTGGCCACGCTGTTTGGTCTGGCAACTTCCCTCGGTCTCGGTGCAAGCCAGGCTGCCGCAGGTATCAACCATGTGTTTGATATTGAGTCAGGTGTGGGCTTGCAGATCGGGGTGATCGTGGGTGTTACTCTGCTTGCCATTGTTTCGGTTGTTCGTGGCCTGGATGGCGGTGTGAAACTGCTTAGTAACGTAAATATGCTGATTGCGTTTGTGTTATTGGTATTCGTTGCAATGGTGGGCGCTGCTGTTGCTTTCGGTTCAATTCCTACCACGCTGATGGCGTACGTTTCTAATATTATCCCGCTGAGTAACCCGCATGGTCGCCCTGATGAAGCATGGCTACAGGGCTGGACTGTGTTCTATTGGGCGTGGTGGATCTCCTGGTCGCCATTCGTCGGTATGTTTATCGCACGTGTTTCTAAAGGCCGCACCATTCGCGAGTTTCTGATTGCAGTGCTCGCTGTTCCAACGCTGGTTACCGTTATCTGGATGTCTGTCTACGGTGGTATTGGTATTGATCAGGTGGCCAACAAGATCGGCCTGCTGGGTGAAAACGGCCTGACTTCAGTTCCTCTGGCGATGTTCCAGATGTTTGATGCTCTGCCTATGAGTATGGTTCTTTCTGTCATCGCGATCGTTCTGGTGCTGGTGTTCTTCATCACTTCATCCGACTCCGGGTCGCTGGTGATCGACAGTATCACTGCAGGCGGTAAAGTGGATGCGCCAGTTCCTCAGCGTATTTACTGGGCGTCAGTCGAAGGTGCCATTGCTGCGGCGCTGCTGTGGATTGGCGGTAAAGAGGCGATTGAGGCGCTTCAGGCCGGTGCTATTTCCACGGGCTTACCGTTTACTTTCGTGCTGTTGCTGATGTGTGTGAGCTTAGTGATGGGCTTACGCACTGAGCCGAAAGGTTAAGTACTCGCTTAATGAAGAGCCCAGCAGTTGCTGGGCTTTTTTATGGGCGTTTTCCGGGAGTTTTTTACAGGCACAGGTCTTTGACGGTGCGATTTCCTAATTGCCATTTCTGTATCTGAGCTTGCAGTAGCTCCGCCGTTGCAATCGCGTCCACCAGAGCATTGTGATTTTCGTATTCGGGTAAGTTATAGCGCTGGCGTGTATCTGGCAGTCGTAAGGAGGGCAGGGGTTTTCCCAGCAGACGGTTATACCAGCGCTGGCTATGAGTGAGGCAGCTTGCTTCCAGTGCAAAGGTATCGATAACGGGGAAAAGCCAGGGTTCAGACCAGAGGTGAAATCCCAGCTTTCTGAAAAATTCACGCTCCATCGCCCGGTAGTGGACAACGCACAGGCGCCCGGACATCGCGTCCAGTAGCTCTGGCATGATGGAATTAATTCTCGGTGCAGCTGAAACATCACTGTGTGTGATGCCGTGTATTACCACGGAGGTATCGCTCAGTTCACCCGGATTAACTAACCAGTGTTTTGCGGTTGGCAGATATACGCGTTCGGCATCAAACTCAACGACCCCGACACTGACGATCTTGTCTTCCTCGGGGTTCAGCCCTGTTGTTTCTATGTCGATGGCCAGGCAGCGTGCTTCGTTCAGGCTTTGCTCTATGTAGCTGAACTCTGCCTGATAAAAGCGTTTAAGCTCTTCGGGCAGCGGCTTTCCGGTGCTTGGGCTGGCGGAGCCCCCCAACATGGATTGCTGAAATTCACTCCAGCTGTCGGGCAGTGAGCCCGGTCGTTTCAATGACCCCTTTCTGTAATCAGCCATTAGCGGTGTACCGGTACTTCAGAAAACGCTGGGCCTGAGCAACGACATTGAAGGCTTCTTTCAGAGAACGCTGCCGGGTAAAGCTAAGGGTATCAGGAGCGATGTTATTATTAGGTTCTCTTTTGTCGCGGATGGCCAACATTTGTTGGTGTGCGCGCAAGCTGTAGAGCAGCTCCAGTGCATTCGTCAGTTCATCGTATTTTTCTTGCGGGAGCAGTTTGGTTTTAGAAATATCTTCCAGGCGCTCAAATGAGTTCTGCGACATTGATCCTGTCGCCAGCGCATGAACCCGAATAATGTCCGTCAGCGGCGCAGTCCCGCGGCGCTTGATATTCAAGGATTTGCCTTGTCTACCGTCTTCTTCTAGCACGAAGTTCTTAAATACCCCCAGTGGTGGGGTACGCTTAAGCGCATTACGCGCCAGCGAGGCCAGAAACGGTTTGCTGTTTTTCGCTTTCGTCGAAATAAATTTCTGAAGTTCTTTAGCCCATATCTTGGTGCCATGTACAGCGACCAGGTCGAAAAATATGCAGGCGTTGAGCAGGGCTTCTGGTTCAGGTTTTTCAATCCAGTCGGTGAACTGGTCGCGCCATTCGGAGCGACGCATACGCCATTTAGGGTTGGACGCCATTATCAAACCTTCGCACAGAGGGTAACCGCAGCGATCCAGGCCTTCGCACACCATTTTACTGAACTGCTCGAAATAGGTACCGTGCGCTGCTTCGTCGTAATCATCGGAGAGAATCAGAGCATTGTCCTGGTCGGTAACTAAAAGTTGTTCGTCCCGGGCTAATGAGCCGAGTGCAATTAAACAATAGGGCACAGGCGGAGGCCCCAACTCCTCCTCTGCCAGCTTTGCCATCTGTTGCATAAAGCTGGCCCCGATGACGGACATGGCTGAGCCAATCATGTGGGATGTCGCGTGCTCATTGACCAGGCGCTCATAGACAGCAGGAAGCTGTTCCGAAAGCTGAGCCAGAGCATCGATACTTTCAGATGACAGTATGCTGCGCACCAGCAGCAGGGAGTTCTGTGACTCATGTGCAACTACGTCGAGAAGGGAGACAATCCCGAGGACGCGGTTGTCATCAACGATAGGGACATGGTGGGTATTATTACGCAGCATCACCAGCATCACCTCATGAAGGTATGCGTGGTCGTCCATGACCAGCGGTTCAGTACTCATGATCTCACCCACGGGGGTGTCATACGGCAGCGACTTGGCGATAACGCGCGCGCGCAGGTCACTGTCTGTCACTATGCCCAGAAGGTTGCCCTGGTCGTCCTGAACTAATGCGGCGGCAATGTAGTTATCAGAGATACGCATTGCACACTCTGCGACGGTTGTATCGGGAGTGATCAGAAGGGGCTCCGCCTTGATGACTTCTGTTACTGGTACCGTCGTCATATCGTCGGTGCCGACTTGAGTCGCCTGCTCCAGAATTGAGTGTTCGTTCACTTCAAAAAAGTCGCCGAACTCAGAATACTTTTCACAGTAGTCGATAAAGAGTTCACTAGGGATCAGGTAGAAAAGGCTGTCTTTGCGGGTGGTCGCGGGGAAGCGTACTTTGCCTTTCATGAGAAGCCCCATTTGCCCGAATACATGCCCCGCAGGCAGGCGGTTATAGAGGCTGCCATCACGACGAAACAGTTCAACTTCACCTGAGCGTATAAAGTGAAGGTGATGTATCGGTTCATCCAGAACCAGTACATCTTCACCGGCTTGTTTATAGCTCACTTCGATTGAGCGTGCCATGTCAGACAGGGCGTCTGCTGGAAGCCATGAAAAGGGTTCATGTTCAGCCAGGGCTCGTTCAATGTCAGGCAGCTCAATACTCATTGGTTAATCCATCACTCAATAAAAAAGGGTAGCTGGGCCTAGACTGGCATAGCCAGTAATGGGTGATCAAGCTCAAATGGTCTTCTCAGCTTAAGCTTTATGACTTGCTGCAATGCGCCATTCAGAGTGTCTTGGTCATCTTCGGTGATTAATGCTCTGTAACGCCATTTGAAAGCCTTATGGCGTGGATTGACAGTATCGATGGAAATATTTTTAGAGGGCAGGAAATGCTTACTGATCAGTGTATCAACTCTCAATACAGCGGTGCGTAAGAGCTTCAGGCGTATGAACTGGAATTGGCTTCTGACTGAAGCGTGATTTCAGCTCTGGCGCAGTCGGTCAATGATGCCCTTCATCACTTGATGCACTGCACAAAACTCGATACGAATAGTTCTCAGTTTTTTTATAGTTTAACAAGGAGTGAGTTATGGGTGATTCAGCAATGAATTCAAACGTGGATTTCGAAATATGGAACCATAATGATCGTGGTGGCTTGAGCGATACTTTCAAAAATGCTCAGGGTCAGGACAGCATCACGGGCAATACCGATTCGTTAGAAACTGCATCAAACACTTGGGTGATTGTTTTCAACGAAACCAATTATTACGGCGACTCAATGCAGGTCGGGCCCTCTACCTACCTCGATGATCTGAACCATACTACCCGTTACAACTCATCAGGCAGCGATGAGGGAGACTGGAAAAATCAGATTCAGAGTTTTGTACTGTATAAGACCAAGCCCTCTTACTGGGGAAGAAATCCAACGAGGGATGAGCTTTTTGCTCCTCCTTCCGGGCATGCTGTGTTCACGGAGAATAATAATTTCCTCGGGGACAACCGTACCTTTACAGCACCCTATAACGCCCTGAATCTGGGGGTTGTCGGATACACGACCAGCGGCACAGAAATGTATCGGACGACGGGTGGCACGATTAATTCATTGCGCACAGGTCCGAATGCCTGGCTGATTGTATTTAACGAGGCAGATTGTCGCGGCTGTGCCTTGAGAGTGTCGCCAAACACTAAACATGGCGACCTGAATAATATCACTCGCTATAACCTTCAGGGAGAAGATCAGGGAGACTGGAAGAACCAGATTGAATCTTTCCTGCTCTACAATAAAGAACCCGAATTCTGGAGTACTGGATATCCGCGCCCGTACATCGATTTCACAACTCTGTTCAACCTATATCCGGGGACGACCAACACCAGTAGCGACGATAAAATTACGTATGTCATCGAGGATGCGACCTATAAAATTGATGAGCCAGAAGTCGCTGCACAGGCAGCAACGCAGGTTATCAGCGATTACTATATTAATGATGACTTCAGTGTGTTGCCTGAGGATGGCTGGACGAAGTATCACATTTCAATGAGCCACGAGAATACCGGCGGCCGCAATGACAAAGCCGAGTTTGATATGTTCTTCGATAACTCAGGAAAGCTGGTTAGCATCCAGCACTTCGAGTGGTCATCGAATGGCGCGTATAACATTTCTCAAGCTTTGATAACGATTGTCGATGATGAGGCCTGGTTGTTGGGTACCATTGGTGCGCTTGAAACTCTGGGGATTTCGGAAGAGGTCGCAGATGGTTTCGTACAGGTTTTCGATTTTTTAACGACAGCCTTCAACGATATTTCTTCGCTGGTCTACAGAAAAACTGACAACGGTGGTAGTTACTATTTCCTGCCCGTGATCTGCCATACGATTAATCGTGTTTACTCGACGATTGCGGGCACATTTAACCGGCCTGCTTATTCTTCTTCGTCAGACAGTCGGGCCAATTATGCGTTGGATTTCAATTACGACGGCTACACAGATGCGTTGTCGGGCACGGGTTCTGGTGTCTCAAACGTCGGCGCCTGGGGCCTGAAGTCGGGCACAAGCGGCGCGATGCCGTTCAGTCAGGTGATTGAGTTTGAGTATCAAGGATATAACTTCCGCGTCTGGTATCCGGAAGTTTCGTTCTCGACTGAGCTGGGTATGGTCATGTCCTGTAAGATCGACTACGAAATCAGTGATAACAAGGATGATCACGTCATCCTGTTGATGGGTGTCAGCGTGCCAGCCAATCCAGGTGATCAGCCAGTATTGAGTTTTGCCCAAGCCACCATCCAGTTCACGGACATGTCAGACTCAAACATCATGACGTCTCCGTGTGGTGGCAACAATATCATTAACGATGTCTACGACCAGCTCAGCAGCCAGCTGACGGGTACTAACATCGACAGTAACTCAGGTGGGCGTGCTTACCTTGCAGACGTAGCCAAGGCTAATATGCAAGCTATGCTCGACTGCGCTGTATTTACTCCGAAGTAGCACTTTCAATCGCGTGGCAGCGTTCTACGTTGCCACGTTTATTCGCTTGCTTCCTGCCAGAACTGGCATATATTAAGCGCTGAACCCCGTACCCTCCCAACGCTTGCCACGAGAAGGCGGCTCTGCCGGTTCACCTGTGTTTACTTTTTCTTTGACGGGTGATGACTCCATGAATGAAATGTTAGCGATTGCGCTCTTAATCGGCGCCAGCGCGTGCTTTGCGATGGCCGAAATTGGTATCGCAGCCTCACGCAAAATTAAGCTGCGTGTACTGGCAGGCGAGGGAAGTCATAAGGCTCAGGATGTGCTGGACCTCCAGCAGAACCCCGGCGCTTTCTTTGCCATGATTCAGATTGCGTTAAATGCTATCTCGATTCTGGGCGGTATCATCGGTGAGGAGGCGCTGACGCCTTACGTAAAAGAAGCGCTGAGCATGGTGTACCAGGGTGCCGCGTTGGATCAGATCAGCTTCGCTCTGTCGTTTTTCTGTATCACCGCGCTCTTTATCTTGTTTGCAGACCTGCTGCCCAAGCGTATAGCCGTGAATCTGCCGGAAGCCACTGCCGTGCGTCTGGTGACTCCGATGCGCTGGGTGACTTATATGGTGATGCCTCTGGTTGTGCTGTTTAACGGTGTGACCAATGCCGTGCTGCGCTTACTGAAGCTGCCTACTGAGCGTGAGGAGCAGGTCACGACTGAAGACATCGTTGCCATGATGGATGCCGGTGCAGAAGACGGAAGCCTGCAGCAGCAGGAGTATGAGTTAATCGGCAATGTTTTTGATCTCGATACTGCACTGATAAGCAGCGTTATGACGCCGCGTGATCAGGTTGTTTACTTTGACCTGGACGAGTCCGTCGAATCGATTTCTCAGAAGGTGGTCGATCATCCGCATAACGATTTCCTGGTATGCGATGGTTCACTGGAGAAAATCAGCGGCTCGGTTGAATCTAAGATGATCCTGCAGCAGGTGTTGAAGGGGGAAATGTCTGGCTTATCGGCGCTGAGCTTTGCCAGGGACGTTCTCTATCTCCCTGAAACACTGACTCTGGCCGAAGGTCTGAATGCCTTCAAAACGGCGACTCAACCCTTCGCTGTTGTCGTGAACGAGTACGCGACTGTCGTGGGGCTGGTCACAGTGAAAGACATGCTCAGTGGTTTTATGGGGCAGCTGATCACTCATGAGGACGATCAGTTGATCATCCAACGCGATGAGCAATCCTGGTTGATGGATGGTATGACGCCCGTTGGTGACGTGATGCGGGCTCTGGATATCGCTGCAATGACGAGCTGTTCGGCATAAACGTGAGTGCTAATGAGTACCCATAGAAGGAGTAGGCTTGTCAGAGGGTGCTTAGGGGTCATGTTATAACCCTAGTCAATATTGCAGAGATCACCAAAGATCAAAGCGCCTTATGGTCGAACCATTGGGCGCTTTTTAGTTTTATGAAGACATTGGCTAAGGCGTCACAATATTAAATGTGCCTTCCGGCTTTTCGATTAGGCTAAAGAACTTTACTAAATCCAATACACTGCCATCCACGGTGAGATCATCCCCAAACAAGGTGTCCTTGATGCCAGCATGACCGACGATCATATCGACAAACAGAGGCTGCGTAAGGGTTAGGGTGGCGTCAGCAATGGTATCTTTGGCCACCGCCTTGTGGTGCAGTACGCTGTTTTTAAGGGTTAGAAGGTAGCTCTGATCTAAATCGCTAAAGGTGACCTTAATAGCCAGTTCGGTATCGGCTGCTTTGTCCGCGTTGAGGTTCACCGCCATGCTATTGAAGAAGAGGTGCACGGGGGTTTTTAACAGGACTTCTTTCATGACCGCTGGGCTGATGCCTTCATCCGGTCCGCCGTGGCGCAGTTCGTAAGCGCCTGTGAGATAGAAATCACGCCATGGTGCAGATTCGGCCTGATACCCCAGTTGGTCGTACACCTTAGCTAATAGGGCTTTGGCTTCTGCGTGGTCAGGATCGGCGAATACGGCATGGTTGAGCAGTTCTGCCAACCAGCGATAAGTCTGGGTGCCATCGGTTGCGGATAGGTTGGCGGTGCCGTCGAATTGCGTCTGCGCTTTGGCGACGACTGCGTCCACGCCACCCATCATTTCAACATAACGAATCGCAGCTTCTTTTTCGGGTAAAGGGTCTAGCTTAGCTGGGTTGGCGTTATACCAGCCTAGATAGGCTTGGTACACCGCTTTGGCGTTGTGCTTGAGTGTGCCGTAATAGCCTTGGTTATGAAACTGTGTGTTAAGCGCCTCAGGTAGGGTTAAGCTTTCCGCAATTTCGTTTGGGGTATAGCCCTTGTTGAGTAGGCGAACACTCTGGTCGTGTATGAATTTATAAGTGTCGCGTTGTTGTTCCAAGAAATGGTTGATTTTTTCTTGCCCCCACAGTGGCCAGTGGTGACTGCCAAAGTACACGTCGGCTTGGTTAAAGCGCACGCGTGCTTCGTCGATGTAGCGGCTCCAGATATTCGCATCACGAACCTTCGCGCCTCGTAATGTGTAGAGATTGTGCATATTACGGCTCAGCATTTCAGCGCCACAGAACGCTTTTTGTTTTGGAAGGTAGAAGGTAAATTCAGCGGGGGCCTCTGAGCCCGACACGGTTTGAAAAACGAAGGGCACACCATCAATGCTCAGTTCGGTGATGGGCTCGGAAATGTGAACGGTGGCTTCTTCAAAACCGAAGCTGCCAAACGCTGGGCCCTTGCCTAATCCTGTGCCCACATGCCCGCGCTCCTCTCTGGCGAGTCGCTTACCGTACATGTACATGGCACGACGACTCATGGCCGTACCAGCAATGATATTTTCACTGGTGGCTTCTTCTTCGAAGCCTGCTGGAGCAACGATGGTTAGACTCTGTTTTTCTTCGTCGCTTAGGTTCTGCAGTATGCCCTGTATGCCGCCAAAGTGATCAATGTGACTGTGGGTGAACAAAATGGCCTTGATGGGGTATTTGCCTAAATGTTGTTGTGCAAAAGTGAGGGCTTTATGGGCGGTTTCTCTTGCGGTGAGAGGGTCCACTAAAATCCAGCCTGACTCACTTTCAATGATGGTCATGTTGGCCAAATCGAATCCACGAATTTGATAAACGCCGTCGGTGACTTTAAATAAACCGTGAATGTTATTCAGCGCCGCCTGGCGCCATAAACTGGGGTTGACTGAGCCGGGTGCGTTTTCACCATTGGCATCGACAAAGCCGTATTCATCCATGTTCCAGACCAAGCTTTTGCCAGTTAAATGAGCAATTTCAAGATGGTCTTCACTGGCGATGAGGCCTTTGCGAGCAAGCTCAAAATCCTCTGTGTTGCTGAATGGCCGTTGTGCCAATACCGCTTGGTTGGCTTTTACCGTGGTGGGGGTGGGCGCACTGTGCCCAAGTGTGTTCGCGTCAGATTCAAATTCAACCGAGTTGTCGCAGGCCGCTAATAAGGCAGCGGATAGGGCGAGCAGGGCAATACGAAACATAAAAGAGCCTCATGTATTCTTATTTTTAGATCAGTGTAACCCTGAGATGCAGGAATGCCTTGGTCTTAAGCGGACAAAGGTGTGTCATGTTTAACCGTCAATGACTAAAGCAGGTGTTTTTTGCGAAATGCCGATGGGCTTTGACCCGTTAGCTTGGAAAAGGCTCGCGTAAAGTTACTATGATCGGCAAACCCCAAGCGGAGCGCGATATCTGTAATGGGTAACTGAGTGTCTTTTAGGTATTGTTTAGCCAGTTGAACTTTGCAATCTTGCAGTAAACCACGAAATTGATTGCCTTCCTCTTCCAATCGACGTCGCAAACTTCTTTCCGTTAACTTCAAATGTTGAGCCGCCCCTGTGACCGTGGGTTCGGACTTCTCAAGCTGGCTGAATATGTAATGGACAACGTGTTGGCTCACGGTTTTATCGGTTAAGTCTTGAACGTAAGACTGCACAATGGATTCATTGTAAGCTGCCATTTTTTTATCGCCCATGAGGTCGCTCTTGGCCACCTGTTGGCGATCAAACCATAAAGCGTTGTGCGTTTGCTTAAACTCAACTGCACAGCCAAAGCCGTTTTGCCAGCGTTCAGGGTAGGGTTCACCTGATCGTTGCAGTGTGACTTTGTTGATTAGCTTTGGGTTGCTGGTCAGTTGCAAGGCAAGCTGGTGAAGCGTTGCTAGAAAGCTGTCTATGGCTAAGGGGCTGATGTCCACACTGGGAATGGGTTGAATGGCAAACTGAATGTGCTCTGGTGTGTAATGCAGTTCGATATTGGCCGAATTACTCACCATGGCGTGATACTGCGCCAGTTTTTGAATGGCTTGCTCAAGATTGTCAGCGGTCAGCATCAACAGTCCCAACGCTCTAAAATGCATGGGCTGAACGTATTTGGCCACCTCTAGACCGAAGGCGGCGTTACCTGTGGCCTGCTCCACTAATTGCCAGAATTGGGTCATACGGCGAACGTCCACCCGCCCATCTGGATTGTCCTTAAACTGAGCAACGGACAGACCTACTTGTTCAAATAGCGGAGCGGGGTCAATGTCTTGAGCCTTAAGGGCGCGAATAATGGCCAGAGGCCATGCGGCAAGAGTGGTGTGGACTGGACGATTGATCATGTTTTTGGTTGTTATTGTTAGTTGGCTCATTTTATGGGTCAAGCTTGTGTCAGGTAAAGAGGTGAACCGGTAAACCCTAGCGTACGTATGTTGGGATAAGCGTATGAAATGGGCTGTTTCATGGAAATAAATCATTTTAATTGTGCGCAATCTAATTTACAGTGGTCACTCCCCAAAAGGGACAGGCTATACTGCTAGCCACATCAAAAGCATTTCCAATACAAAGCTGAAGCGCTTACCGCGCAAGACGGATTTCTGCCTGTACGAGGGCTATAAATTCGAGGTGCTGGATCTTGAGGGCGTGCGGGTAGAGCAGTTGCTGGTCACCCGATTGAATGGATGAGGTTGGTCGATGGCAAAGCGGGGTACTCCCGCTTTGCCACTTTCCTTAACGTTATCCCGTTGCGCTTATTTTGCAATCAGCTCGCGCAGTACATAATGCAGAATGCCACCGGCTTTGAAGTAACTGATTTCATTGCGGGTATCGATACGGCACTGCACACTAAATGTTGTGGTTTTGCCGTTTTCATCGATGGCTTCGACTTCAAGACGTTGGTTGGGTTTTAACTCATCATTAATGCCTTTGATATTGATGGTTTCCTGCCCGGTTAAGCCAAGCCTGGCGATGTTCTGGCCATCAACAAACTGCAATGGCAGAACACCCATGCCGACCAGATTAGAACGATGAATACGTTCAAAACTCTCTGCAATCACCGCTTTTACGCCGAGTAGAATTGTACCTTTTGCTGCCCAGTCACGGCTTGATCCTGTGCCGTATTCTTTACCTGCGAGTACAACCAGTGGCGTGCCTTCTTTCTGGTAACGCATCGCAGCATCGTAAATAGCCATGCGCTCACCACTTGGCGTATGGATGGTCTCACCACCTTCTTCGCCGCCGAGCATCTGGTTGCGGATGCGGATGTTGGCAAACGTGCCGCGCATCATGACTTCGTGATTACCACGACGTGAGCCATAAGAATTAAAGTCCTGAGGTTTTACCCCCAGGCTCTGCAGGTATTCACCCGCTGGTGAACTGGTCTTGATGTTACCCGCCGGTGAAATATGGTCGGTGGTAATGGAGTCACCAAAGAGTGCCAGCACTCGAGCGTTTTCGACGTTCTCTAAGGGTTTTAGAGGTTGGTCGATGTCATCAAAAAACGGCGGATTTTGCACATAGCTCGAGTTATCGTCCCAGGCGTAGGTTTTCCCTTCGCTGATATCAATACCTTGCCAGTGCTTATCGCCGCTGAATACATCTGCGTAACGGGTGCGGAACATGCCATCATCGACCTTGGCAACGGCCTCGGCAATTTCGGCATTGCTTGGCCAGATATCTTTCAGATACACCGGCTTGTTGTCTTTATCCAGACCTAGCGGTTCGGTTTTTAAATTAATGCGGGTATTTCCGGCGAGCGCGTAAGCAACAACAAGGGGCGGTGACGCTAACCAGTTGGCTTTGACGTGCGGATGTACACGCCCTTCGAAGTTACGGTTACCGGATAGCACCGCTGACACGGTCAGGTCATGTTCGGTGATGGCTTTGGCAATTTCGTCGGGGAGTGGGCCAGAGTTACCGATACACGTGGTACAGCCGTAGCCGACCAGGTTAAAGCCGAGCTTATCCAGATACGGTGTGAGTTCGGCTTTTTCAAGGTAGTCGGTTACGACTTTCGAGCCGGGAGCGAGTGAGGATTTTACCCAAGGTTTACGTGCCATGCCCAGTTCTATGGCTTTCTTCGCAACCAGACCGGCCGCCATCATGACGCTTGGGTTCGATGTGTTGGTGCAGGAGGTAATAGCAGCAATCACCACAGCACCGTGGCTCATGGTGTGTTCTTCGCCGTCAATCGTCACTGTTGCCTGTGCGTTCGGGCCGCCTACGGCCGTGCCGCTGCCACCTTCGCTTTCCAGTCGTGCTTGCTCATCATCGGCAGGCGTTACCTGCAATGCGAGCAGATCGTCGAAGGTATCCGGTACATCGGGCAGGGCGACGCGATCCTGTGGGCGGCGTGGTCCAGCGAGGCTGGCTTCTACTGTGCTCATATCGAGATGCAGGCTGTCGGTAAATTCAGGCTCATCACCGGCTTCACGCCACAAGCCTTGTGCCTTGCAGTAGGCTTCAACTCGCTTGATTACATCATCGGGGCGACCACTTAAGCGCATGTAATTGAGGGTTTCATCGTCGACGGGGAAGAAACCACAGGTCGCACCGTACTCGGGTGCCATATTGGCGATCGTGGCACGGTCAGCGAGTGGCAGGTCGGCAAGGCCGTCACCATAGAATTCGACGAACTTACCGACAACGCCTTTGTTACGCAGCATCTGGGTGACCGTAAGCACCAGGTCGGTGGCCGTCACGCCTTCGGGCATTCTACCTGTGAGTTTGAAACCAATGACTTCCGGTATCAGCATGGAAACGGGTTGGCCCAGCATGGCCGCCTCTGCTTCGATGCCGCCAACACCCCAGCCCAGTACACCGATACCGTTAATCATGGTGGTGTGCGAGTCGGTGCCTACGAGCGTATCCGGGTAAGCCCAGTCTTCACCGTTCACATTGGCGGCCCAGACACTCTGAGCGAGATATTCAAGGTTCACCTGGTGACAGATACCCGTACCGGGCGGCACAACGCGGAAATTATCAAAGGCGGTCTGGCCCCAGCGCAGGAAAGCGTAGCGTTCGCCATTGCGTTGCATTTCAATTTCAACGTTGTCGTGAAACGCCTGATCATCGGCAAAGCGATCCACCATCACTGAGTGGTCAATCACAAGATCAACGGGTGAGAGCGGATTGATGCTCTCGGGGTCACCGCCTGCGCGGGCGATGGCATCACGCATGGCGGCGAGGTCCACAACCGCAGGTACACCGGTGAAATCCTGCATCAGTACGCGGGCAGGGCGGTATTGTATCTCGCGGTCGGACGAACGCTTATCCAACCAGTCGGCGATGGCTTTAATATCGTCTCTAGTGACGGTGTCACCGTCTTCGTTGCGCAGAAGGTTTTCCAGCAGCACCTTTAAGGACTTAGGCAGCTTATCAATGCCTTTCAGTTGTTCGGCCGCTTTCAGAAGCGAATGATATTTGTAGGGTTTGCCGTCCACCTCTAGCGTGGACTGGGTATTCAGACTGTTAACTGTCGACATGCTCGGCCTCCATGAAATCCGTGAATCAGCCGCTGTCATCACAGCGGCTGATGTATAGCCTAGTAAATTTGGTTCGGAAAAGGAGGACAAGTTCAACCTGATTGGCAAGGATTGGCCAAACAGAGTGTTCCGTCGCGTTTGGCGCCTCAGCACTCAAGGAATGCCTTGATTAGCGTATCAGCAAAGCCAGCTTTCCCATAAGTCAGATCTCACGGTGGCGTTACTCGCAGAAGTGTCCTCGGCACGGCATAATGACTGCAAATTTTAAGGAGCCATTATGACTTTTAATATTGTTCTGATCGTACTTATCGTTTTGCTGGTGATCTACGCGCTAAAGCGTGCGGGTGTATTCAGCAAAGGCGCAGCAGAAAACGAGACCGTCGGTGATGCTTATTTAGCTGAGAATGCGTTGCGCGAGGAGGTTACTCAGACCGACAGCGGCCTGCAGTACGAAGTGCTCACAGAGGGTGAGGGTGATACCCGACCGGCAGCGACAGATACTGTGCTGGTGCATTATCACGGCACTTTGATCAATGGTTCTGTCTTTGATAGTTCGGTAAAGCGCGGTGAGCCGATTTCATTTCCGCTGAATCGCGTTATCGCGGGCTGGACTGAGGGCGTACAGTTGATGACCAAAGGCGCAAAATATAAATTCTATATTCCTGCGCGTCTTGCCTACGGCAATCGTCAGGTGGGTACGATTCCGGGTGGATCGCTGCTGATTTTCGAAGTCGAACTACTGGATATTAATCCGGCCTGATCTTATGGCGTTTGACACTGAGCTTGCGGAGCGTATTCGTGCGGTGGTCTGTCACTTCGGCCACTGGGACGAAAAGAAGATGTTCGGTGGGCTTTGTATCATGCTCAATGGTCACATGCTGTGCGGCGTTTTGGGGGATGAGCTGATGGTACGGGTTGGTCCTGACGATTACGAAGACGCACTTGATGAAGACGGTACGCGAGAGATGGACTTCACCGGCCGTCCGTTAAAAGGCATGGTGATGGTCGATGGCGCAGCGGTCGCTGAGCCAGAAGAACTGGAATACTGGCTTCAGCGGTGTAACCGCTTCGTCGGGCGCCTGCCGCCCAAATAACCCGAAAGGGCTTTTGAAATAGCCTCCGCCTGAAGCGACCAATTGAATCGTGTTTTAATCAATCGATCTCTTGGTGACGTTTTTACGCCCTGAGAAAAGAGAGCCTCCCCGACCTTTTGGCTCTTTTGCTGGTGGCGCGGATGGCTTCTCTTTAGCGCGGTTGGCACGCGGCACGGAGCTCAACTCCTGATTGTCTTCACCGCTCTGTTTTCCTTTTGAAGCCTTTCCTTTCTGTGCTTTCTCTTTGCCTGCTTTTGTCTTCAATGATTTACGCAGGTTGAGTTTACCAGGCCCTGTCGCGGGGACGCTGTGGTTTGGTACATGTCCGATAAGATCCTCACGACGTAGTGCGCGGCCGATCAGAGTTTCAATGGCGGTCAGTGTGTCGACTTCATGGGCGGCGACCAGTGAAATCGCGATGCCTTTTTCACCGGCGCGGCCGGTACGACCAATACGGTGAATATAGTCGTGCGCGACAGGCGGCAGGTCATGATTGATGACCGCAGGTAAGTGTTCGATATCAATGCCGCGTGAGGCGACATCGGTTGTCACGAGAACTCGCAGGCGATGCTCGCGGAAGGCATCAAGAATGTCATTACGCTCAGCCTGTGTTTTATCACCGTGCAGTACTTCTGCCTGAATGCCTTCCGACTTGAGGTGATCCGTCAGAGCGTCTGCACCTTTTTTGGTCTTGGTGAAGACCATTACCTGCTTCCATTTATTTTCAATCAGAAGCGAAGCAACGGCATTGCCTTTATCGCTGTGATCGACAGGGTGCAGCCACTGACGGACGTTTTCGCTAGTGCGGTTGGCGTCTTTCTGCCCGAGTTCGATGGCTCCGGGCATAAGCTCAGACGCAAGTTCGCGTACGGCATTATCAAATGTTGCCGAGAAAAGAAGGTTCTGGCGAACGTCGGGTAGTTTCTGAACAATGCGTTGCAGATCTTCGGCGAAGCCCAGATCCAGCAGGCGGTCTGCTTCGTCGAGCACCAGACACTGCAGATGCTCAAAACTGACACGATGACGGATCATGAGTTCGTACAGGCGACCCGGTGTGGCTACGACAGCGTCTGCGCCTTCGGCCATTTTATCTTCAATGGTGCGTGGGTTCTGTCCGCCGCAAAGGAGCAGACAACGGTGACCGCAGTTGCGTCCATAGTCCCGAAAATTCTCTGCCAGTTGCTGAGCGAGTTCACGCGTTGGCGCAATAATAAGTACTCGCGGGTAGCGATAACCTTCTTCTTCTGTGCGTGGGTGCTCGCTGAGTAATTGCAGAAGCGGAAGCATAAACGCTGCAGTCTTGCCTGTACCGGTTGGCGCTGCGGCCATCAGTTCGGTTCCCGCCAGGATATGAGGGATTGCGGCCTCCTGAATCGGGGTAGGTTCAGCGTATCCCAACGATGCCAGCCGTTTCAGAATGTTAGTGTCGTGCAACAGGCCGCGGAAGCTACTCATGACTGGTCTCCACCAAAGAGTGTCTCAGGCGTAAATTCGATGGACTGCTCGTCATTTCCTAGCCACATGGTGCCGTCCTGGATCGTCGCTTGCAGTCGCATGGTGCGGGTGCATAGTGACTCTAGCTGAGTGCAGGCATCGTCGGCGAGCTTAATTACGCTCAGCTTTGGGTATGCATGAATTTTATTTTCATGCTGTTTCCACCAGACATCAAATGCATTGCCCTGATAGCCGTACAGTTTGACTGACTGTGCTTTATTACACGCCTTTCGTAGACGTTTTTCATCAGGCTGGCCCAGTTCAATCCAAAGCTCCGTCTCATCGCTGTATGTGCGCTGCCAGAGATCAGGCTCGTCATCTGTGCTGATGCCTCGGGTAAATTCCAGACGTTCGTGTGCATTCAACGCGAATACCGCGATGCGGGTCATCATTCTCAGTATGGTTTCTGAGGGATGTTGGGCGATCGTCAGGGTGTGGGTCGCATAGTAGTCGCGATCCATGTCAGAGATCATCAGTTCAGCTTTGTAGATGGTGGCTTTCAGTGCCATGCCTGGATTCTCGAGCTTTGTGTACGGGAGAAGAAAGGTGCGTACTCTACTGCGATTGGTGGAGCTTGCATAGTATAAATACTTTTTACTTTAAGGATCATTCATGATTAATTATATATATTAATGTTGTTTAGGAGGTCATAAATGAGTGAGTATGATCTTGATCCACTGTCAGATCAGCAGATTCTGGCAAAGTTGGCCGGGCGGCTCCGGAGTGAGCGTCTCCAGCGTAACGTTACACAGCAGGCGCTGGCTGATCTCGCTGGGGTGGGAGTGGCCACACTGCGGCGTTTTGAGGGCGGAGAGGGCAATCTGAGTCTGCTTAATCTTATCGCTGTTTTACGCGCCCTCGGGCTTGTGCACCTGTTGGATGCATTGATTCGTGAGCCTGATGTCAGCCCGATAGCGAGCCTTCGAGAGAACGGTGCCGGGATTTATCGGGAGGCGCCCATACGTCAGAGGGCAAGACCTGAATCGTCATCGGCAGATGATGCAAGCTGGTCGTGGGGTGATGACGAATGATCAGCCTGGCGGAAGTGCAGCTTTGGGGACGCACAATAGGCGCTGTTCAATGGGACAGTGTGCGTCAGCTCGGCGTGTTCGAATATGCTCCTGAATTCCTACGCTCCGGCATAGAGTTGGCACCACTGCAGATGCCGTTAAGAGCGGGGCGTTTCAGTTTTCCACAGCTGGCTCATGAGACCTTTAAGGGCTTGCCGGGAATGTTGGCAGATGCCTTGCCGGACAAGTTCGGTAATCTCCTGATTGATCAGTGGCTGGTGGCACAAGGGCGTGATCCGGAGTCATTCAACCCTGTTGAACGTCTGCTCTACATTGGGCAACGAGGCATGGGGGCGCTGGAGTTTGCTCCGGCGACGCGAGGCCATGTAGGCGCTGGAACGCCAGTCGAGTTGTCCGAGTTGGTGTCGCTGGCGAATAAAGCCCTGAATCAGAAGCAGGGCCTTGCGGTAGAAATTATTGAAGGCGAAGAAGACGCTCAGGCGTTGAACCAGATTATTGCAGTGGGAACGTCGGCGGGTGGTGCACGTGCAAAAGCCGTCATCGCATGGAACGAGCAGACCGGAGAGGTGCGCTCCGGGCAGTGCGATACAGAAGCGGGCTTTCGGCACTATTTGCTCAAATTCGACGGCGTTGCGGCGAATCGTGATAAAGAATTGGCAGACCCTCAAGGTTATACCCGCATTGAATATGCATGCTATTTGATGGCACAGGCTGCGGGCATCGAGATGATGCCAAGTCGCTTACTTGAAGAAAACGGTCGTGCGCACTTTCTGACCCAGCGGTTTGACCGGTCTGAAACTGGCAAGAAGCTTCATATGCAAACGCTCTGTGGTATTGCTCATTACGATTTTAATGTGGCAGGCGGGTATTCTTACGAGCAGTGCTTTCGTGTGATTCGTCAGGTTGTGAAGAGTCAGGCACGCGTTGCTCAAGAGCAGCAGTTCCGGCGAATGCTGCTTAATCTGATGATACGTAATCAGGATGATCATACGAAGAATATTGGCTTTCTCATGAACCGTCAGGGGGTGTGGTCTCTGGCGCCCGCTTATGATGTAACTTATGCCTACAACCCTGATGGGGACTGGACTTCTACTCACCAGATGTCTGTCAACGGCAAGCGGGATCATTTTGCCCTTGATGACCTCATCGAATGCGGTAAAGCAGCGGACATTCGGGAGCGACAGGTTAAAGAGTTGATTAGCGAGGTGGGAGAGGCTGTCCGAGACTGGAGAAGGTTCGCCCAGGAGGCAGGCGTCCCGGAGGATTGGGCCGCCTCTATTGAATCGTCCTTCAGGAAGTTTTCAATTTAAAATATCGTTAATGATATACCGGTGTTAATTTATGCAATTTAGTGATCATTAATGATCTTTTGATTCGTTCCATTTGAACAACAGTAAACGTACACGCTCATCGCATGGCTGATGCCAGAAGTTGGTGTCTTCGTACCACTCTCCGAGCATGTCGAGGCCAGGCTCTGCCTGGCAGGCGCCGATCTCAATGGATGACTCTTTGCCGTAGGCATCATAGAGCTTTTCAAGAAGAAGCTCGCAGCGCTCTGCGTGGTCGGCTAGCAGAAACGGCTGATCAAGGTCTGCTTCCAGCTCGCGGATAACGGACCAGCCGGTTTCTCCCATCTGATAGAGAGTGTCCTGAGAAATACCATGCAGGTCTTCGAGTGCGAAATCCCAATCGTCCCAGTCATCGTCCGGTTGAATCAGAGTTGTCTTGACGGTGCCGTCCGCCAGAGACCAGGCGATTGCGACGGGGTGTGCGCTGTCTTCGTATGAGCTGGCATCAATCGCAACAAAAGACGGGTATTCCACGGCGGACTCCAGATATAAATCGATTAGTCAGGCGGCGAATTTACTTCGCCGCCGGTCGGTGTGCAATATTGCAGTGCAATAAGTCGTCGGGGTGCAGGAACTGCTCGGCGTCTGAGGCACTCACTGGGTGACCATAATAGAACCCTTGTGCGAGATCACAGCCGTTGCGGATCAGAAAATCAGCTTGCTCAGCGGTCTCAATTCCTTCAGCCACAATCAGCATATCGAGGTTTTTGCCTAACGTAATGATCGAAGCGGCAATGGCCTGATCGGCAGTGCTCGTGCTCAGGTCCTTCACAAACGTCCGGTCGATCTTGATGGCGTCGACGGGTAAGTTCTTCAGATAATTGAGTGATGAAAAGCCGGTGCCGAAGTCGTCAAGGTAAATAAATATGCCATGTTCTCTGAAATACTCGAGGACGTGGCGGGCATGAGTGAGGTCCTGCATCAGCAGGCTTTCAGTGATCTCAACTGAAATCAGCGAGGTTGGTATGCCTATTTCTTTAATCGTGCGGACGATATCCAGATGAAAATTCGGAATCAGGAACTGTCTTGGGGAAATATTGATGCTGATGTTGGCCTGGTAGCCTTGCTGGTACCACTCTTTTGCCTGGATGCATGCTTGCTCAAGAATCCAGAAACCAATCCGGCCGATCATGCCCGCATCTTCTGCGATATGGATGAAGCTCTCTGGTGATACGAACTCACCGTTAGACTTTGGCCAACGCAGTAACGCCTCAAAGCTGTGGAGGTGGCCAGTTGACATCCCCGGTCGTATATCGTGGAGGCACACCTTAGGTTGGTAATATAACTCCAGTGCGTTGCTTTCCAGAGCCTTGCGCAGACTGGTCTCAAGGGACATACGCTGAACGGCGATACGTTCCAGCGATGGCGTAAACAGATGGTAGCAATTTTTACCATTTGCTTTTGCACGGTACATGGCGATGTCGGCATTACGCATAAGAATGCCGACTTCTTCGCCATCGGTAGGGTAGATGGCTATACCCATAGAGGCGCCAATGACGAACTCTCTGCGTCCGAGGCGAATCGGATCACACAAGCGAAGCAGAAGATGCTCTGCGGACTCCAGTACTTCATCGTGGTGCTCGACGTGGTTGAACAGTACGATAAATTCGTCACCACCAACACGGGCCAGTGTGTCTCCTGGGCGCAATACTCCCTGAAGGCGTTGGGCGACCTCAATGAGCAACTCGTCCCCGGTACTATGACCAAGGCTGTCGTTGATGGTTTTAAAACCATCCAGATCCAGATAGCAAAGAGCAAAGCGCTTGTGTGTATCTGTGGCTTCTTCAATGGCCTCAGACAGTTTCTGCTGCAGGTGTACGCGGTTTGGCAAGCCGGTCAGGCTGTCATGGTACGCCTGGTAACTGATGGTCGCTTCTTTTTCACGGACTTCCGTAATATCGCGGATCATCCATATAAAGCCGGCAACTTCATGGTGATGTCCGTATATCTCCAGTGTTGTTCCGTCATGAAACTTGTATTCATCGAACGACGATTTACCGGGATCACGAATCGCCGCCAGTTGACTATGCAGCTTCGTTTTATCGCTGAACAAGGAGCAGGAGTAGTGGAACAGGTCGGTGCCCGACCGAGAAATGACTTCGTCCCGTGAGGTGCGGAGCAACTCTACGTAGCGGTCGTTGAACGCTACGACATGATCATCCTTGTCGACAACAAGAATGCCTTCGTTTGACGCATTGAGCGTGGCATTGAGTACCTCGTAGGACTGACTCAGTTCCTGTTGTGACTTTCGTTGGGATTCAAGGTTGCGGGTCAGGGTAGCGTTCCGCTCCAGCATGGTACGCGCACTCTGCTCAAGCGTTTCCATGAGGTCGGACCGCTGTTGATCCAGTAATTCGTATGTTCGGTCAACGTCCCGGAGCAGCGCCTGAAAGTTTTCGGGCAGGCTCGCCTCTTCTCCGAGGTGTTGCTTTATGTGTTGCTCAAGCCTTTGGTGCATAGGGCCGCCAGGTACCTGTTTGTTTTTGTAGTTGTCGGTAAGCGTGGTGACGACCTGACGGGAGAATCAGGACGGCCTGACATCCGCTGGTTGGCGTGGCAGTGAATCGAGCGTATCCGGTTATTTTGTCCTGTCTGCATCTTCCGCTCTGACTTTTGAAGGAAGGTATGCAGGGCATCCGGAAAAAACTCGACTTTTGCTAGCGGCAACCGGCTTCTGTTGCTCGATTATTTCTCTATAAAACGGTTTGTTTAAACGTCTCAGGAGTGTGATGGATCACGAAACTCTGAGCTCCTCCGCATCAGCCGTACACTCTATCTCGTTTGTCTCATCCACGGTAATCGTGCGCGCTGGCGCTGCAGGCACGGAAAGCGCTTTCATGTGGCGATAATGGCCTTTAATGGCTGCCCAAATCGTTGGGTACGAGCGCAGTTCATAGCCCAGTTCTGCTGCTTTCTTTTCAACCATCGGGTGCAGCTCAGCGTAATGCACATGGCTCACACGTGGGAACAGGTGATGTTCTGCCTGAAAATTCAGTCCTCCGAGAGCCCAGGTCAGAAAACGACTGTCCGTGGCGAAGTCTACCGTAGTACGCATCTGATGTACGGCCCACTCATCCGGTAATACACCACGTTCGTCCGGGCGGGGGAATTCAGCTTTATCTACGACATGTGCCAATTGGAAGATAACGGCGAACAGGAAGCCCAGAAAAGCGTGCATCAGAAGAAAACCGAGCAGTGCAGGGCCAGCTCCCAAAGCAGCCATTGGAATAAGCAGATACAGGGTCACGTAGATGGATTTCGATGCCCAGAACTCCACATGGTCAGCGAACTTCATGCGGTGCGAATAATCCCTGCGGGCAATTTTCTGGCTGCCATAGGCTTTAAAATCCAACGCAAAGAACCAGAACAGACTGGTAATCAGGTACAGGAACCAGACATAAAAATGCTGATATTTGTGAAACGGGCGATGCGGTTGATGAGGGCTCATCCGGAACAGTCCGAGCGCGTCGATATCCTCGTCCGCCTCATCGACATTGGTAAAGGCGTGGTGATTGCGATTGTGCTTCTGTGCCCAGTAGTAACGATTACTACCAACGAGGTTGAAGGACATCGCCATCAGGCGATTGACCTTGCGTGAAGCGCTGAAAGATTCATGCGCACCGTCGTGCATGATGTTGAAGCCCACCAATGCTGTAGCTACACCATGCAGCGCCCACGCGATGTAATGCATTGAGCCAGAGAGGCCATAGATGAGCAGATAGCTTCCAACGTACAACAGAGCAATAAAAATGGCTTTGTTATGGAGGCGGTCATCGCCGGTTTTCCTGATTCCTTTCTCTCTGAAGAAACGGGTCACTTCTCCAGATAATTCCTGATATACCGGGCGTTTGCCGGGCTGAAAGTGTACGTGAGACATGTTAATTATTCTTTTGTTATGAGGCCGCAGCCTGTGCTTTTTGGACGCTCGTTTCTTCCACTTCCGTATGGACAATCAGCGCCTCAAAGTTATCGTTATTATACAGGTGTTGTGAAACTATGGTTGGAAATATTGTGACTCAGGACACATGTTTGGTCAGTTTTCGGTAATTTAATGGTGTGATTCCCATCCATTTCCGAAACGCCCGCACGAAGTTTGATGTGTCTGTGTAACCTAGTTGCTCGGCGATTTCTGAAACCTTCATGCTCGAGTTGCCAAGCAGTCTTGTGGCCTGTTCACGTCTTACTTCTTCAACCATTTTTCGGAAACTGGTGTTGAGCTGTGCCAGTTGCCGGTTGAGGGATCGGGCGCTGATACGCAGGCGCTCTGCAACATCTTCAAGTGACAGGCCGCTGCCGTAACTGATCAGTAGCGTACGGACGCGTGACGCAAGATCGATGTGCTCACCCGGCGCTTCCGCCAGTAGCCGCTCGCATTCCTGCTCAGCGCTATGACGAGCAACGCTGTTCGCTGTAGATACCTCGAGGCTCAGAGCTGCTTTGGGTAATACAAGTTCGTACTGATCACAGTTAAATTCGACGTCACAGCCTAACAGTTGTTCATAGAAAGCCACCGGTCGCTGTGCTGACTCGACCAGTCTGATGATTGGAGCCAGGATGTCATTATTACGGGTCAAAAAACGCGCAATTGTTACCAGCGTCGATAGAATGTTGTGCGCAATAAAAGGGTAGGAGTCGGGCAGGGCGGCTGCTCTGATAATTTCCAGAGCGCATTCATCCTGCCCCTGACGAAACCGAATGCGCGCCAGCCCCGTACGGGTGCCCGCATAACGTACGGCGAGGGACAGGCCTTCACCGAGCGTCTCGCTTGCCATCACGGCAAAACCAAGGAAGCCATGGCTGGCGATGCTCATTCTTCGCCCGTGCTCCAGCCCCAGCAGAGGATCGTTTGACAGGCGATAGGCGTTGCGTACGATCTGGTCATACTCACGCGCTGAGATATGTGTGCCGGGTTGTCCGAGCGCCCGTGGCGAAAGGCGGGTATTTGCGACCAGCTGTGCCGGGCTTATCCCTCGGTTAGCCAGCAGCTCCAGCAAGGGGATCAGGTACTCGTTAGTAAACAGCGGGTGAACTGCGGATATATCCTGACGTCCGGGCATGGTAAACCTGATACAATGTATGGCGGTAAATGACCAAAATGATGTCACGAATATCACTTTCGCTCAAACTCGCTTTGCTTCATAGTCTGGGCGCGTTAAAAACGATCAAATAAACAGGGGAAAAACCTATGGATGCGTCTTTCTGGGACGGCAAACGTGCGCCCGGTATCGTTGATACCATCAATGTGAATGAATACGATTCGGTTGTTGAATGCATTGACAGTGCGTTCAAGCGATACGCTGACCGCAAAGCATTCACCAGCGTAGGCTACACTCTGACCTATCGTGAAATCGACGAGTACAGTGCTGCATTCGCATCCTATCTACAGAACCATACTACCCTGCAGCCAGGCGATCGTGTCGCGGTTCAGATGCCGAACATTATGCAGTGTCCGATTGCGGTATACGGCGTTCTTCGTGCCGGTATGATTCTTGTGAACACGAACCCGCTGTACACCGAACGCGAGATGCTTCATCAGTTCAACGACTCAGGCGCTAAAGCCCTGGTGTGCATGGACATGTTCGCTAAGTCGGTTCAGAGCATCCTGCCAGAAACGGGCCTGAAGCACGTTATTGTGACCAGCCTTGCAGACATGCTGCCATTCCCTAAGCGTCAGCTGATCAATGCTGCTGCTAAATACATCAAGAAAATGATCCCGGATTACTCGTTGCCAACCGCTGTGCGTTTCCGTAAAGCGCTGAGCCTGGGTAAGTCTGCGGGTGCCTATAAGAAGAACCACATCACTGGTCACGACAGTACTATCGTTCTGCAGTACACCGGTGGTACTACAGGTGTTGCGAAGGGCGCTGAGCTGACCAACCTGAACCTGATTGCGAACATGCTGCAGGCGCGCGCCAACATGGCACAGGTTGATGATAACGGTAAGCCACTGAAACCAGCCGACGGCGCTACCGTAGTAGCTCCGCTGCCTCTGTACCACATATACTCTTTCACTGTTCACCTGATGGCGATGCTGGATTCTGGTGATCACAGCATCCTGATCGCGAACCCTCGTGACCCAGGCATGTTCATTAAAATGATCAAGCCTCATCGTCTGGACGGTTTTGTTGGTCTGAACACACTGTTTGTCGGGCTGTTGAACCACCCTGAATTTAAAGAGTGTAACTTCGAGCACCTGAACCTGACTCTGTCAGGCGGTACTGCTCTGATGGATGACACTGCCAAGCGTTGGAAAGAAACCACAGGTTGCGGTATCTCAGAAGGTTATGGTCTGACTGAATGTTCGCCAATTGTTGCGGTTAACCCAGCGGCTGGTCTTGAGCGTCTTGGTACTGTGGGCCAAGCTGTTCCGGGCACGTCACTGAAGTGTATCGACGATCAGGGTAACGAAGTGCCTCAGGGCGAGCGCGGTGAGCTGTGCGTTAAGGGTCCTCAGGTAATGAAAGGTTACTGGAACCGTCCTGAAGCGACCGCTGACTCTTTCACTGAAGACGGCGAATGGCTGAAGACCGGTGACGTTGCTGTTATCGATGACGATGGTTTCGTGAAGATCGTTGACCGTATCAAAGACATGATCCTGGTATCTGGCTTCAATGTTTATCCAAACGAAATTGAAGAAGTTGTGGCAGCGCATCCTGCTGTTGAGAACTGTGCCGCGATCGGTATTCCGGATGCGAAGAGTGGTGAAGCAGTGAAACTGTTCATTATCTCTACCGACAAGAACCTCACTGCGGATGACATCAAAGCTCACTGCCGTGAAAATCTGACCGGTTACAAACAGCCTAAGTACATTGAGTTCCGCGATGAACTGCCAATGACTCCGGTTGGTAAGATTCTCCGTCGTGAGCTGAAAGACGAAGAAGCTGCTAAGAACAAAGAAGCTGAGCCGGCTTAATTCCGCTCGGTACTTTGTTGCAATTTGCTGAAAATAGAAACGGCCCCTCATGCAGGGGCCGTTTTGTTTCTTGACCTATCTCAATAACACCCGCAGAACCCCCCGGACTTACCAGTGTGACACCCTCTGTTGGTCATCGCGGCCAATCGCTGCTTCTGGCTGCCGCTGAAAGAATGCTGATGGTAGCTACAACATCACCGGGACTAAGATTTTTATTTCTTCGGGTGAACACGACTTTACCGACAACATTATTCATATCGTACTTGCCCGTCTTCCTGATGCGCCTGCAGGCACAAAAGGTATCTCGCTGTTTATCGTGCCTAAGCTGAATGTGAACGACGATGGTAGTGATGGCGAGACGAACAACGTGACCTGCGGTTCTATCGAGCACAAAATGGGTATTCACGGTTCGTCTACCTGTGTCATGAACTTCGACGGTTCTAAAGGCTTCCTGATCGGCCCTGAGAATAAGGGCCTGCACTGCATGTTCACCTTCATGAACACGGCTCGTCTGGGTACTTCTATTCAGGGTATCGGTGCGGCTGAACTGTCGTTCCAGGGCGCACTGCCATATGCCAAAGAGCGTCGTTCAATGCGCTCCCTGAGCGGTAAGAAGAGTCCGGACAAAGTGGCTGATGCACTGATCGTTCACCCGGACGTACGTCGTATGCTGCTGACTCAGAAAGCCATCGCCGAAGGCGGTCGTGCCATGCTGTATTATGCAGCGACGCTGGCAGACAAAATGATGGCCTCACATGCTGCAGGCGATATGAAAGGCTACGAGGACTGGGACGACAAACTGGGCTTCCTGACGCCAATCATGAAAGCGGGTCTGACAGAACTTGGTTACGAAGCGGCGAACCACGGTGTTCAGGTATACGGTGGTCACGGCTTTATTAAAGAATGGGGCATGGAGCAGATCATCCGTGATACTCAGATTGCCAAGCTGTACGAAGGTACTACAGGCGTTCAGGCACTCGACCTGCTGGGTCGTAAGATCCTGCTGGGCCGTATGAAGTCATTCGATGATTTCCGCGCTGTGGTAAACCAGTTCATTAAGAACCACAAAAATACCAAAGAGATGAAGCCGTTCATCAAGCAGCTGAAGCGGGCGATGATTGCCTGGCGTCTGAATACTTTCCGTATTGCGTTCAAAGCACGAAAAGACCGCGACATGGTAGGTGCTGCGTCAGTCGATTACCTGATGTACTCGTGCTACATCGTGATGGCGTTCTTCTGGGCGAAAATGGCGGATGCTGCTTACACTAACATCGCTGAGGGGAAAGACGTCGATTTTCATAAAGCGAAAATTCAGACCGCAGAATTTTATTATGATCGTCTTCTTCCTCAAGCGAAAGCACGCAGGAAAATGATGCTAAAAGATCCGAAGTCTCTGATGCAGATGGATGAGGAGAGCTTTGCTTTTCTGTAAGTGAGATCTGACGATAATAAAACGGCCAGCAAATGCTGGCCGTTTTATTATTCGGGGAATATTAATCAGGCTTCGACTTCGCTTTCATCATCGTCATGCACTGACTTGTCAGAGTAATCATAGAGCGCGATTGAAAGATCAATATCGAGCGTATTCTCATCGCTTAACTGGCGGTTCAGATCGCCATGGAAGCGGGTTGTGGTGATATGTTCAGCCAGACCAAAGTGCGGATGAGGCGTTACTTCGTCGGTGCCTTCCGGGAGTGCCAGTGAGAAGTGAACCTGTGCCGTGGCTCCTTTTACTTCCGCACTGGATTTGAGAAGGGTTGCACGTTCCAACATTGGCTCTCGTTCGAGAATTAGGCTGATCAGGAATGATAGCAGTCCGGCCGGTTCTGATATCACTAAAGAGAATGGCATCTGAGTCACGGTTCGAACTGACTTAAGAATCTCCGATTCGTGTAAGAGGTCGTCGAAGAGCTTCGGCAGATCAACAGCGCCCTGGCCCTCGTTAGTGCAATGGCGCAGATACTCGCGCAGGACTGGCATTCTGCCCGGGAGGTCTGCCCCTTCCGGGTAGTGCTCTTCCATTTCTGCAAGCAGCCACTTCTTGAACTCATTTGTTGACTGCTGATTCATCTGAGCAGCTTTCTGCTCAAGGCGGGTCTCGAGGCGCCTTACTGTTTCGCGGGCCTTCTGTTGCTCTGTGTACAGCTGCTCCGTGCGCTCGGTGACTTTATTCTCAAGCGATGCCGCCAATTCATGAGCACGCCGGGTCGCAGACTGCTCGCGGGTTTTATCCAGCATGCAGATCAGAACTTCACGAGGGCGCGATTCACTGAAATGGAGCGTTTGCATGGTGATATCGAAATAGCACTTCTCATTGCGGAAGTTTGCAATGGTAAATTCGCCATGCAGTCGCGATATGCGTCCAAGCAGTAACTGGTTAATCTTTTCCCGCTGCTCCGGACCTTTAAGCCCCCGAACCATGTCACGGATATGTTCCATCGCACTGGGCATGGACTCCAACTCCTGGCGCGTGGTCGCCAGATGCCGTGCAAAGTGGTTGTTACATTGAAGATGGTCAGACTCGGGCAGGTATCTCGCAAAGCCCAGCGACGCGTTGTCAATTGCGACTGTCAGCTGCTCTTTGGTCTCGACCAGTTGTTCTCGGGCTTGCTCGCGCTCCTGAGCATCACTGCGCAGGGTTTCTCGCATACAGTTAATTGCGTTGGCCACCATATCGAGTTCGTCGGATCGTTTATGCTGGTCGTTGAACTGAAGTGGGTCATCCAGATTATTCAGGCTGAAGGTGTGTGCCCACTGGGCCATCACATCTAACCGGCGGGTAATCAGCAGGCGTACCATAACAAGGATGAAAATAGAGACTGAAAAAGTCTTTATAAACTGGGTGCCGATGATGGTGACTGCTTTGTGCTTGAGATCATCATAGAGGCCGGTGTAGTTCACATTCAGGTAAAGGTTACCGAGCTCGTATTCCTGAGAAGCGCTCTGGTGCGTCAGCGGAAACGAATAATGAAGGTCCGCGGCGGCATAAATATCTCCCGCGCTCTGTACCAGCTTCTCACGACTTTCGATGTAGACGTAAACCACACCCGGGAAGTTGAGGATACCGGAGAGCTGAGATTCGATCTGGCGGTTGTCAAAGTTCCAGAGGCTGTAGCTGATACTTTCCTGGTAACTGGCGTGGATCTGATCGAGGTTGCTGCGGTATTGGCTGACACCGCGGCGGTAATCAGAATAGAGTACAAAGCCCGAGGCCAGGACACTGACGATAAAGCTGAAAGCCAGAAGATATGACAGCAGACGCACGCCAACGTGGCTTTTCTGAACGAATTCCTGATCAGTCTGTTTCTGCGGGCTACTCAAGTCCTGTGTCCTGCAATTATGAAAGTTATACTCGTTTTGTAACTATAGGCCAGAAAACAAATTTTGACGACCAGAGATCAACAGGGTCATATTCTCTGGCTTGTTTCGTACATTCTTCGCCGAAAATTGACATAGATCGTGCTTCGCGCCTGTGAACCGTTCGTTGTTGTTTTGTTCTTGATTTGTATCAAATGACGTCAATGTCATTTACGTATTCTGGCTGTGTTTTCTATTGCACAGACATAAGGAGTGCGCGATGAAACTGATGAAAACCCTGATCGCTGGTGCTGTATCAATGGCTTTCCTTCCTGCCGTTCCCGCATTTGCATACGAAGCTGGGGATATTATCGTTAAAGCTGGCGTAATCAACGTAATTCCTAAAGATGGCAATGCAGAGGTGGGTAACTCTGAGCTGGACATCGACTCTGATATCCAACTCGGCCTGACCGGTGTGTACATGGTCAGCGACAAAATCGGTATTGAGCTGCTTGCAGCCACTCCTTTTACACACACCGCAGAGGGCGATGGTGGAGATATTGATGGGGTTGATGTTATTACCACTAAACATCTCCCACCAACACTGTCGGCTCAGTTCTATCCAATGGATGCAGCGTCGAAAATTCAGCCATATGTTGGTTTAGGCGTAAACTACACCTTCTTCTTTGACGAAGAGGATGATGCTGGCCTTGGCTCTAACGGACTGAAACCAAGCTTTGGCTTAGCCTACAGCGCCGGTGTTGATTACATGGTCAACGATAACTGGTTGGTCAATGCGTCTGTCTGGAAAGTGGATATCGACACTGAGGTAAAAGGTGGCGCTGCGGATGGCCTGGATGTCGAGATTGATCCTGTCGCCTTTATGGTTGCGTGCGGCTATAAGTTCTGAGCAGCCATCATGACCAATAAAAAAACCGGGCGATTGCCCGGTTTTTTTTATTGCTATTGGTTTTACAGCACAGGCGCTATAAGGCGAAGCAGGCGCGCAAGAAGCTGCTTCCACCAGCGCTGATCGACGTGAGTAGGGCGACAATGGTCGAGGTCATCAAGCATCATCGCCTCGATTTCAGCAGCGAACTCTTTGTCTTTAATCAGAGCGCCAATTTCGAAGTTGATGCGCAGCGAGCGGTTATCCAGATTGGCACTGCTAACGCACGACCACTCATCGTCTACCAATAGAACTTTCTGATGAAGGAAGCCCGGTGTGTAAGTGTAAAACTGCACCTGAGCTTTCTGTAAGGAGGCGACATAGCTGCGGTTCGCCTGAGCTACCATCCAGTTATCAGAGATACCCGGAAGAATAATCCTGACATCAACTCCACGCAGGCCAGCCAGTTGAAGCGCAGCATAGACGTTCTGGTCCGGAACGAAATACGGGCTCACAATCCAGCAGCGCTCTGTGGCGGTGTTAATCATGTGCGTAAAGAACAGGCTGCCGCTGTCGTAGTAATCGGCGGGACTTGGGTTAATGCACATCACCTTGCGATTGCCCATCACCTGTGGCGATTCCCAACACAGTACCGGAGTATCACCTGTCGCCCACATCCAGTCTTCACAGAAGGATAACTGAAACGCCAGCGATACCGGGCCGGACACACGCATGTGCGTGTCACGCCAGTGGCCAATTTCCGGGTCTTTGCCCAGATACTCGATGCCCACGTTATGGCCGCCCACGAAGGTTGTGTGATCATCGATAATCACCAGCTTACGGTGGTTGCGGAAGTTGATGTTGGTCCGGTTGCGCAGTTTGAGTGGGTTAAAGCGAGATACTTCTATGCCAGCATCTGTCATCTGCCTGATGAAATTCTTATCCAGACCACCAGAGCCGATTTCATCATAAAGCAGGTAGACCCTGACACCTTCAGCCGCTTTCTGGCACAGTACATCAGCAAAGCACTGTCCCAGAGCATCGTCGCGGAAAGTATAAAACTGCACGCAGACGGTATGCCGCGCTGTTCTTATGGTGTTCAGAATCGCATTGAAGGTATCGTGTCCGTTAATCAGTAGCTGAGTGTCATTGCCATCCAGCATCGGGACGCGAAAAAGTCTCTGTAGTGGCAGGGTGGTCGTGTCAGACGACAGTACAGCATCAGTCAGAGTTTTACGGATCTGCCGCTGACGTTTAGCCAGGTGCGTGTCCTTTTTTCGGCGAGCGCGACGATAACCTCTGAAGCGGCGACTACCAAAGAGAAGATAAACGGGAAGGGCTACCAGTGGCATCAATATCAGAGCAAGTACCCAGGCGGCTGTTCCCTGCGCGGTCCGGCCTTGCCACAAAGCGTCAGCGGCGGCTGCTATGCCGCCGATGTATAAGAGGATGGGCCACACCCACCAGGCAAAAGCTTCCATAATCTTCCTTAGACGACTTTAAGCCATGTGAAAAGGCACCTGGCGCCTTTCGATATCAGACGGGTCAGCAGGTGAGGTGGCTTGTAATCAGAGGCCGACGAGTCTCATGAATTCTTCACGGGTCGCCTGATTAGCGCGAAAGTCACCCTTCATCACCGAAGTGCGCATCATTGAGTTCTGTTTCTGTACGCCACGCATCATCATGCACATGTGCTTGGCTTCAACGATGACACCTACACCACGACAGCCCGTGACTTCTTCTACGGCTTCCGCGATCTGTTTCGTCATGTTCTCCTGAATCTGAAGTCGACGTCCGAACATGTCAACAATTCGCGCGAACTTGGAGAGGCCGAGTACTTTACCGTTTGGCAGGTAACCAATATGGCATCGGCCGATAAATGGCAACATGTGGTGCTCACACAGTGAGTAAAACTCGATGCCCTCTACTACAACCATTTCGTCGTTATCGCTGCTGAATACGGCACCGTTGACTACTTCATCGATTTTGGTCTCGTAACCACTGGTCAGGAACTGCATCGCTTTCGCAGCTCGTTTGGGTGTATCCAGAAGGCCTTCGCGTGAGACGTCTTCGCCTAATTCAGTTAATACATCACTGTAAAGTGATTCTAGTTTCGACATTTTGGTTCCGTCGCTTATTCAGATTTGAAGTAATAGTACTTAATTCGATGAAACTTATACAGGGTTTTGTGCTTGTATAAGTTTTATTGTGTTATCGGCCAGTCGAATGACATTCGTTTTACGCGTTCGCCAAGCTCAGAAAGGTAGCCAGCGACGCCATCAGGCTCATGTCTTCCGGTCCAGTGCAACCATGTATGGCTCCCGGTTTCTCCAGGCAGACCGCTTTCCGCCGAACCCCTTGCTTCTGAGATATTCACTGACCTTGTTGAGACTGCAGCACGGAGTATTTTATCGGTCTGGCGAGCAATTGCTTCACCTGAGTCAATCCAGTGATGATCCGGCCAGAGATGTTCTAACTCGTTGCGCAGCAGTGGGTAGTGTGTACAGCCAAGTACAATGGCTTTCATGTCCGGGTATGTCTCCAGCCAGGGGCCAAGGTGGGCCTCAAGTTCTGAACTGACGTCCTCGCCGGAGATCGCACGCTCCGCGTAACTGACCAGCAGTGGGCTTCCAAAACGGTGAACTTCGAAGCCTTCAGCGAAGTCTGATATGAGGTTGTCGGTGTACGGGCGCTTCACCGTCGCGGGAGTCGCGAGAAGACCGAATGAGGTATCAGCCGAACTCGCGCAATGCCCGGCGGCGACTCTCACCGCGGGCACAACGCCCACAACTGGGATGTCGAGTACTTCACGGAGTAATGGCAGGGCTAACGTACTGGCAGTGTTGCAAGCGAGAACAAGTACCGCAGGATCGAAGCGCTCGACTGCTGCCTTGCATAATTCAGGGATTCGGCGTTCAAGGAGACTATCACTCTGATTACCGTACGGAAAACAGGCTGTGTCCATCAGGTAATGAAAGCGCGTTACCGGGAGTTTCTTGCGGACCTCACGAAGTATCGACAGACCACCGGCGCCAGAGTCAAAAATCAGGATGCTGTTGTCTCGGGAAACATGAGGCGTGGAGGTAACCACTGAAGAGAAGTCCGCAGGTTAGTCAGTATTGCCGGCATTCTATCAAAGAAATTTCGCTCATGCCGGGCAAAAATCAGGACAGCGTCTACACTGAGTGGAACGGGAGAGGACAAACCTTGGAACTAGCGGAATTACTCGAAAACGCCCGCCGCAATGAAGCGCTGCTGCAGCGTCTACAGGCGTTTGAACTGCAATTGCTGTCAGCCCAGAACTGGCAGGATTTTCTGACCTTGCTTCTTGAAGCCTTGCCTTCTCAGTTTGATCTGGACGCCGTCAGTTTGCGCATCTGTGACCCAGATGGAGAAATTAAGGCGTCGATGCTCCAGTCTCTCGATATCGATCAGGGAGCATTGCTTAATCAGATCGAATTCAAAGTCAGCTTACCCATAAGCAAAGCCGATGTTATCGACACACCACCACCGTGGCGTTCGGGTCTGCGTTTGCCTTTAATGCGCAGTGGCGAATACATTGGCCAGCTATGTATGTTTTCGTCTCGAGAAGATCGTTTTACCGCCGGTATGGCGACCGATTTTATGCAGCATCTGGCGGCAGTGATCGCTGCTTGCCTGGTGATGGTGCGGCAGTCTGAGGCACAGGCGCTGATGGCACTGACTGATCCACTCACTGGCGCTGAAAATCGTCGGGGGTTTGATCGTGTTTATCGGCGTGAATGGGCCAGAGGGCAGCGGCAGCATCATGTATTTGCGATGGTGCTGATGGATATCGATCACTTCAAAAAGGTCAACGATATTCACGGCCACGGCACAGGTGATCGCGTACTGAAGACGTTATGCCGGACATTGAAATCGACCATACGACCCACCGATCACATCGGACGCCTCGGCGGAGAGGAGTTCGCATTGATTCTGCCTGGTTGCCAGCCAGATCAATTAATTGCGGTGGTTTCCCGGGTTCAGGAGTCGATTCGTGAAATGTCGGTATTGAATGACTCGGGCAAGCGTGTGCCCGTGACGGCGTCGGGGGCTTTTATTGCAGTCACGCCACGTCCGCATCAGGATCTGTCAGTCGAGCAGGTGCTCGATCATCTGGATAAGTATCTGTACAAAGCAAAAGCGGCCGGCCGGGATCGGTTCCTGCCGGCGGCATCTGCCTGAGCGTTACTCAGGAGCTTCGGTAAACAGTAGAGTAAAGGTCACGGGCACAGTCGTTGAAATTCGATCCAGACCTGCGACTTCGCGCAGCGCTTCGACACCTTTTGCCAGTTTAAATTCGCCAGCATTCACTAATACTGGGGATTGAGTGGTAACAATCACGTGACCGTCGGCAGCCGCAGTAGCGAGCACATCCGCTTCAATGTCTTTCTTCTCGCCGTGCAATTCGAGTGTCAGCGGTAATAAAGACGTTGCGGTTTCGCCGTTTTTAAGCGCCAGCATCATGGTTTCCGGCAGGTCAGCAGAAACTGTGGCTGTGGCATAGTCAGAGACGTTGAAAAGCATGGATTGCATGCGTTCGTTGCGGATGCCAATGCCGGTTTCAACACTGGTCAGATCAATCGCAATCTCTGCATTACCCTTATCGCTGACTGAGCCAGAAACCTGGGTAAACTCATGAACTTCGGTAATGTTGGTGTTTTTCGTACTCAGAAATTTCACTGAAGAATCCGGACTCAGTGTCCATTCAGCATAACTTAGTGGGGCGGCAAGAATTAGCAGGGTAGAAGTCAGGAGTTTCATAATTGGTTCTCGTTAACGTTTAGTCTGGACTTTGACACGAAAGCTTATGAAGGTTCAAGGCGTAGCCTGTGACCCAGGGCAAGTCAAAAGGATCATTTACTACGGATTATTGAATAAGGGTCACTTGTGGAAACGAATACGTACTCAGCCATTTCAGATCGCGCTCAATGGTTAAGCGATTATCGTGTTCCAGAGTCAGGCGCTCTTTATCAATTTTGAACTGTTGTTTCGGCGTCAGGGCTTTGTATTCATCGAGAATCGGCATCGAACGTGTAGCAGTATGGTGGGCGCGGAGACTTGCCAGTTCATCCATGTGCCAGACATCCGGATCGAGGCCCTTCAGCAGATACTCAAGGCGAAGTACGCCCTCGGTGATATCACACTGCTGCTGCAGAACAGAGCGACTGACGAAACGGATGTCTGAAATCAGCTCTTCCTGATGCTTGCGAAGCTGCATAGCGGCTTCTGCTTCCTCACGTTCCTGTTCTTCCTCCATCGCCTGCACTTTGCGGGTTAGACTCCACGCGTACCAGGCGAGCGGAATAATCACGAGCACGGCAAGAATGATAAGCAGGATGGAAAGGGACATGGACACCTCAGGTCAGATACGTCAGTGGTGCCATGATAACCGCTGATACCGATGGGCTGAACCCCGCCTTACGCTTCCAGACGTGCAGCCTATGCCTGATCCAGCAGGCAGCGTTTAACGATAGAGCCCTCGCGATAGCGTACTTTGAAAACAGCACCATCGCGGTGACTGTTGATTTCGAAGCGCCGGGTGGTTCTCCCGGCAACTGCGTCATTCTGAGTTTCCGGCTGGCACTGGGTGTTTGGTGAGGGGCTGCTTTCAGATGATGTAGTTGTCATCACTGTCCTCCGTTACTGAGTGGCCGAGGGCCGTCATAGCCTCACTGATGGTAAAGAAGACTTGCCCAGGATTGATTTTCTCCGCCAGATGCGTTCGGTTCAGTTGATCCATGACTGGCCCTTTAAACTCGGCCAGATGCAGAAGGACAGAACGTTCCTGAAGGCGGCTATTCAGTAACTCCAGCGCTTCAAGGCCGCAGTAATCGATGTGATTAATTGCGGTACCGACGAGGACAACGTGTTTGATGTCTGGCCGTCGCGCGGTGCGTTCAAGAACATAATCGATCAGGTAGTCGCTATTAGCAAAATACAGGTTTTCGTCGACGCGAATCAAAGTGACGCCGGGGATGGTCTCAACGGCGTGTCGTAAAACATTACGGAATTGCTGTGTACGCGGCAAACGGCCAATCTCTGCAATGTGAGGTTGACTGGTGCGACGCAGGTATATGACCAGGGAAACGATCACGCCCGCAATAATGCCGGATTCAGCGTCCATAACGATGACGAGAGTAAAGGTCGTCAACCAGACGATTCCATCACTGCGTTGAAAATGCCAGGCGTTGAGCCCATCGCGCCAGCGGAACAAAGGCCAGGTGGCGACAACGATTAATGCGCCCAGTGCAGCATGGGGAAGATGTTCGAACCAACTACCAGCGACAAGACATACGAGCGCCATAAAACCAAAGGTAAATACCGCAGCCCACTGGCTGAGCGCCCCCGCTGACTGCATCACCATGCTTCGGCCAAAGCCTCCTGCCACAGGCATCGCATGACTGATAGCTGCCGCGACGTTCGCCGTTCCCAGTGCCAGCAATTCTTGATTGGGCCTGATGCGGTTTGTTTGCTCCCGAGCCATCGTATTCGAAATCGACAGGCTTTCGAGATAGATAATCAACGCCAGAACACCGGAGGGTAGCAGTAGCGCCTGCCAGTTCAGTTCAGAAATCTGGGGCAGGGATAATGTTGGGAAACCCGAGGGAACGGCGCCTACGGTCGCCAGTGGTGGGCTGATAACGAGCACCAGCAGAATGCCTGTGGTTACCAGTACCAGTGGCCCGGCTCGGTTTGCCAGTGTGCGCAGGGCATCGGGTAACGCAAAGCGTGTCGTGACCGCAGGAATGACTTTTTGCCAGAATATGAGCAGGGCTGCGCCTGTCAGTGCTGTGATAAGAGGCCATAACGCAATATCCCGCCAATGTTCAGCAGTAAACGCAACTGGGCTCCAGCCAGGTCCGCCTCTCGGAATATCAAGCCCTGTGAAATACTTCAGCTGACTGAGGATGATCACAATCGCAGCAGCGCTGGTGAATCCGGAAATAACTGAATGGCTGATAAATGAAGTCCAGGAACCCAGCCCAATGGCAAAGAATATAAATAACCAAAGCCCGGTCATGCCGGCTAGCAGAGTCGCGTAAGCTGGGTAATCTGATGCATCGGGGCTGACGACGCCCTGAAGTGAACTCAATGTCATCAGAGAAATAATGGCCACAGGCCCGACGGCCAGAGTCGGGCTTGAACCGAGCAGAGCGTAGGCGAGCAAGGGTAGCAGGGATGAAAATAGCCCCGCTTCCGGAGGCAGGCCGGCAAGAAACGCATAAGCCACCGCTTGCGGAACCAGCATAACCGCGACGACCAGCCCGGCAATAAAATCCGGTAGCAATCCCTGGTGGGGCAGCGGGTAGAGAGTATTACTGATCTTCACTGCTGACGGGTCCGTATAAGCGGTTGAGAAGGGCAATGACATCGGCTGCACGCTGATCGCCAAGCCGATAGAACATGGACTGGGCTTCTCTGCGAGAGGTAACGAGCTGTTCGTTCCGTAGCCAGGCGAGATGCTGTGACATCGCAGACTGACTCAATGGCAGCATATTACAGAGTTCAGAAACAGATACCTCACCGCCTCGCAGAGCACACAGAATACCAAGGCGATGTTCGTTTGCCATGGCCTTTAAGAGGCGTACAGCCGCTGCGCGGTTTGCCCTTTGATCGGGGCTACTGGCGGACTCAGGTCTGTTGGCTGGCGGCATTGAATTATTCCTCGGGCGTGACAGGTAATTCACTATTTATTGCTGAATAAGAATATTCTAATATAATGATTCTATCAAGATGAGTTACTGATCGGGGGAAGGTATGAGTCACACTATCCAAAGCTACATCCATGAAGACACGTCGACCTTTACGCACTTGCTGGTGGATGACGGGTCCCTGTCATGCGCCATTGTAGACCCTGTTCTGGACTACGACCCGAAATCAGGCAAGACAGATACGGGCTTTATTGATCGTATTCTCGATGACATCGCATCCCGCGGTCTGAACCTGAAGCTGGTACTGGAAACACATGCACACGCAGACCACCTGACATCGGCCGCCTACATACGCGAAAAAACGGGGGCGAATATTGTTATTGGACAGAAGATCAAAGGTATTCAGAAGACCTTTGCCTCGATTTTTAATGAGGCTGAGGACTTCAGACCCGATGGTTCTCAGTTTGATATTCTTCTCGGTGATGGTGCAGAGCTGATGCTGGGTGATACCCGCATCAAGAGTATGGCGACACCCGGCCATACACCTGCTTGCGCGAGTTACCTGATCAATGATACCGATGTATTTGTCGGTGATACTTTATTCATGCCTGATGTCGGTACGGCTCGCTGCGATTTCCCTGGCGGCGATGCGGGAACTCTCTACGATTCTATCCGCAAGTTGCTATCTCTTGGCGACGATGTGCTATTGCATATGTGTCACGACTACCCACCTGAGTCACGTACTGAATTGCGAAGTGCTGTGACTGTCGGCGAGCAGCGCCGGGATAATATTCATGTGAGCGATGATCATAGTCGCGACGATTTCATCAATATGCGCACCAAGCGCGACAGTGGTCTGGCGATGCCGCGTCTGATTTTTCCGTCTTTGCAGGTCAATATCCGCGCCGGTGACTTTCCAGCCCCGGAAAACAACGGAGTCAGCTACCTGAAAGTGCCTCTGAATCAGTTCTGATGCGGTTTTTCGGTCACCGGAATTGGCATTCTTTGCGGCTTCCGTTAGTCTGAGGTGAACAGCAGACGCTAAAGCAATAAGGAACACTTCATGCTGGTGAACAACCGTTGGGTTCGCGCAGGCGGTAGCCTGAAGGATAAACCGATCAGTATTCAGTTCCGCGAGGACTGGCAACTGGCTAAAGACTCAGGCCTGTATGGCCTGTGCGTTCAGATCGCCTGGAACGCGGAGAGTCGGGATGAAAGCAGTGGTTTTCCTGCGACAGAAGAGCAGGCACGTATCGTGGCCTTCACAGAACAATTGCAGGCGCGCCTTGAACCCGAAGAAGACTCTGTCGTTGCCATGATGATCACTCACGATGGCATCAACCAGTGGATTATCTATACCCGCGATCTTGAGCAGCTTAAAACCGGTCTGGATGCGATCCCGACCGATAACGGCCTGTACCCGATCGAAGTCGTCGCCGACGAGGACCCCGATTGGGAGACCTTCATTCAGGTTCATGGGCGTATAACCAGCGAAGAAGCCTGAACCGAACTGAGATCGGCACGACAGAGATTATTCGCTGTGGTGCCGCTTTCCGCGTGACTCCTCTTTGGCTGCAGCTTCTCGGGCAGCCGCTGCTTCCTCTTTCTGGCGCTCAATTTCTTCTGATTCGACCTGAATCATCGCCGGCGTTTCCATACTGATGCGTCCGATTTTACCGGCGCGTAACTCATGCAACACAATTTCTGATGCTTTGTGCAGATCAACGATACCGCCAGCGCGCAGGCAGCCGCGCTTGGCCGCAATCGTATTCAGCAATTGCTCGGCGTTTTCCGGTGTCTCTTTCAGTTTGAAACGTGCCGTCAGTTCTTTTTCATAGGCGCTACGTAGGTAATCCAGAGCGAACATGGCAACGTCGGTGTACTCAATCGCGGTATCTTTCACTGCGCCACTGGCAGCCAGACGGTAACCGCTTAACTCGTTCTCGAATCTGGGCCAGAGAATTCCGGGCGTGTCTGACAGGATGATGCCGTTTTTCAGATCAATCATCTGATTTGCTTTGGTGACAGCGGGTTCATTCCCAGTCCGTGCGATGTAGCGTCCGGCCAGAGCATTGATAAGCGTCGATTTACCTACATTAGGAATCCCCATAATCATCACCCGTACGGCGCGGTTTTTATCCAGCTGCGCCTGACCGACTTTCTTCGCCAGCGCAATCAGCTGCTTAACCTGCTTCCGGTCTTCGGCAACCATGGGCAGAGCCTGTGTCTGGGCCTGCTCTGAAAAGTGGCTGACCCAGGCGCTTGTCGTGGCCGGGTCCGCGAGATCCGCTTTATTCAGCACCTTGATCGTTGGCTTGTCGCCACGCAGTTCGTTGACGAGAGGGTTGGTGCTGGAGAAGGGTAGACGAGCGTCCAAAACTTCGATGACCAGATCGATGTCTGGCATCGCCTCGCTAATTTTTTTGCGGGCTTTGTTCATGTGCCCGGGGAACCAGTTAATGGCCATTGTGCGCTATCCCGATTGACGTTCGCTCAAGAAAGCGACACATTGTAATGCATGGCAGTGCAAGAGTAACCTTCCTCTGATTGTCATAATCAGGTGATACAAAGCATTGCTAAGGATGATGGGATTGGAGACAACCTATGGATCTTTTGCCTGTAGACATTATTGATACTGCGCGCAAGCAAGGCAGACACGCCTCGGCAACTGTTTCTGGACGCCGGCGTGAAGGTTTTTTACTTGGAAATCGCTTTGTATTTTCGGATCAGAGTGAAGTGCTCTGGATGCAAGCCGGTCCGGGCGAATTCCGGGAATTGAAGATCTGGCGTAAATAGCCAACCTGACTCATGTTGAGTTGAGGTAACAGTCGGCAGACACTGCCGTGCAACTTAGGCCGCCCAGTAGATATGGGCGGCACAGTGTCTTTCGCGCTTATCGAGCCGCTTATTCTGCGTTAGCGGTCTGCTGTTCTTCGTCGTACTCGTTCGCTGCTTCCGTCTGAGTTTCCAGTGCGGCCGGTGCTTTTTCGATCGCGCTGGTTTCGGGGTAGTGGGTCGATTCTTCGTTACTGCTGTCTTCAGCAGTAGCTTCAGGTGCTGTTGCCGGTTCTTCAGCCTGTGGCTTCGGCGTTTCCTGTTTGTTTGCCATTGCGGCTTCTTTTTCTGCCTGCTTGGCTGCCTTCTCGCGCTGCTTTTCTATTTTTGCGATCTGGCGATCCTGCTGCGCCCAATATCCGGTACGGAACTCGACATCACGCACACCGTTTTCTTCGGCGATGCTGTCTGCGATTGACTTGGCGGCATCGTCGGCGTCGCGAGCCATCAGCTTACGTTCAGACGCATCAATACAGGAGAACAGATCCAGCAATGCGCTTGAGAGTACTTCCTGGGCTACATCATCACGACCTTTGCGGAACCGACGTGCGATCATGCTCAGCATGGCAAGGTCGTTCGCATCGAGGCGCAGCTTCAGCTCTGCCAGAGAGAGTTCTTTCTCGCGTTGCTCACGCTCTTCTTCGTAATATTTTCCAATCAGGGCGTGGGTCTGTGTGGTCTCGGTCATGGTTGAAGGCGTCCGTAAAGTAATTCGCAAACGCGTACTTTAGCGATAACCCCTCTTGGTGTGCAACTGCGGGATTGTCGTTTATGATAGGCCTAATCTAAGTAGTCAGGTGATGTATGAGTCAGGAGCGCACAGCACAGATAATTGAGCAGAAACTGGCAACGTTGGAGCCCCAATTTTTGCGAATAGACAACGAAAGTCATATGCACTCCGGTCCGGCGACAGACTCCCACTTCAAGGTGACTCTCGTCTCTTCTGCTTTTGATGGTGTTCGTACGGTGGCTCGTCACCAGAAAGTGTACGGCATACTCAGTGATGAGCTGGCAGGGCCTGTCCACGCGCTTTCTCTGCACCTTCATACCCCAGAAGAATGGCAGACAGACTCAACTATTCCCGATTCTCCCGCGTGCATGGGGGGCAGTAAGCATGATTGATAGATTGATCGGGTTTGCGCTGGCTACTACGGCATTGGTGTTCACATCGGTGGCTGCTGCCGGTGATTGGGAAGAAGTGGCGTACGATAAAGACGAAGATATCCGCGTATATACCCGCTACGTCGAAGGCTCCGATATGAAAGCGTTTAAAGGCGTCACAACGCTTGAAAGTACAGTAACGGCGCCGGTTGCTCTGCTACAGGATGTTAAACGCGCTCATGAGTGGGTGTTTAATTGCAAGGCAATGGACCTGATTGAAGAGATAGCACCAAATAACGCTACCTACTACACAGTGACGTCTATGCCTTGGCCTGTGAAAAACCGCGATAACATCAGCGAATCACTGGTGACACAGGACGCCAGCTCTGGCGTTGTCACAGTGACCATTCAGGCGCGCAATGATATTTTCCCGTCAAACGATGACCATGTCCGGATTCGTGAACTGGATGCGACCTGGACGCTCGAGCCGCAGGCAGACGGCTTGTTAAAGGTGACGTACGAGGCGCATGCCGATCCTGGTGGTGGCTTACCGTCCTGGTTGGTGAATAGCTTTGTCGTTGAAGCACCTCTGAATACCCTGCGTGATTTCCGCGAACTGGTGGTTGATGAAAAATACCAGTCGGCCTCACGGGAATATATAACGCACTGATTTAAAAAGGCTTTTTTAGATTTGTAATATTGCTGTCATAAAAGTCAGGTACTCTCCGACGCTGGTGAATAGAGTAGTACCTACTATGCGCATTTTCGTAATTGTCACAGCACTGTTGTTATCTTTCGCGGGCCTGCCGTCTCTGGCACAGCAGCCGGAGTCGCTTTTCAGCGATATTTCCTCTGGGCGTTATCAGCATCTTTTTCGTATTGATGGCTCCAACACCATTGGTGCAGAGCTTGGTCCTGCTTTAGCTGAAGCCTGGCTGACCAGTCACGGTGCCAGCCAGTTATCCCGCGTTCCTATGGCGGAGAATGAGACCCGTATTACAGGCTACCTTGATAGTGTTGGTTCTCACGTGATTATCGATATCGCCGCCCACGGTTCAGGCACCGGGTTTAAAGCCCTGTCTAAGGGGCTGACCGACATTGCCGCCGCGTCTCGTCCGGTAAAAGCCAGCGAAGCGGCGATGATACCAACGGCGGACCTGACCAGTGTTGAAAGTGAACATATTGTTGGCATCGACGGTCTGGCCATCATCGTTGATCCCTCAAACCCGATTAATGCGTTGAGCGTGGACGCTCTCCGCAATATTTTCTCAGGTCAGGTCGCTAACTGGAAAGAGGTTGGTGGTCCGGATATGCCGGTCAGTATCTTTGCGCGTGATGACAAGTCGGGTACCTGGGATAGCTTCCGTCATATGGTATTAGGTAAGACTCCACTGGCTGAGACTGCTGAGCGCTTTGAATCGAATAACGACCTTTCTGATCGAGTTAGCGGCGTTCGCGGCGCGATCGGATTTGTCGGCCTCCCTGCGGTGCGTCAATCGAAGCTGCTGTCGGTATCGGTGGGAGATGTAGCAGCGCTGGCGCCAGATCGCCTGACGGTTGCGACTGAGGATTATGCTTTATCCCGTCGTTTGTACATGTACACCGCAGGCACGTCCGATAATCCTTACGTGCGTGACTTTCTGCGTTTTGTCGCGACTGATGGTCAGCAGCAGGTAGCGGCTACGGGCTTTATTTCACAGGACGTCTCTGCGGTCCGTCCGGAGAACACCGCCAGCCTGCCTTCAGAAATACGCCAGCGGGTTGAAGGCGCCTATCGCCTGAGTGTTAATTTCCGCTTCAAAGATGGTTCCGCCCGGCTAGATAACAAAGCCCAGCGTGACGTGGAGCGTCTTGTGAAGTATCTGAGTAACAACCCGGATGCTGATGTCATGCTGTTCGGTTACGCGTCTGAAAGCGACGACCTGAATCGTGCTCACCTGTTGTCCAAGCATCGGGCCATGGCGGTCAGTCGGGCATTGAAGCAGGAGGCGCTCTATCCGGATGAGATTGATGGATTTGGTGCGGAGGCACCACTGGCGCGCATAGAAGGAAACGATGGCCGTCAGAAGAACAGTCGGGTGGAAGTCTGGATTCGCCCGCCGCACTCAATCGCCGAAGCGCTGTAACGCGCTTCGCGATTGGCCGGACGTCGCTCTGAAAGATCAGGCGGCGCCGTGCATCATCAGATAAAGTTCGACGACTGCTGCAGGAATGTTGGCGCACATACGGTCGGACAAGTCAGCATCTTCATCGATATCCGCCATTTCTGGCTCATCCATAAACAACCCTGATGCATACATGATCGGGAACAGGTGCTGAGCCACAATTTCCTCACGGTCGGCATACCAGGCTTCTTCGTTCAGCAGAACGGCTGACATAAAACCCATTGCCCAGCTTTCGAGTGGTGGTTCGTTTTCATCGTCGATCAATGTCAGATCGGTGGGTACGGGAAAGTCCTGACCGGAATCCAGCCACGCCTGTATCTCTTTCGACAGCTGGCTCATCAGGGTATCAACTTCCTGACGTTCCGCTTTCGAGAAACCGGGCTGTGCTTCAAACGCACAATCCCACAAGGTTTGTTGGTCCATGCCAGAGGCTCCAGATGGACCCGTCAAAAGGCCGGTGATAAAACCGTGTACAGCGAAGAAATCAAAGCTATCGTTGCGCTCCGCTTCGTCTTCAAGCAGAGTGCCGAGTCGTTCGAGTTCTTCTTCGGTAAGGGCTGGGATACTATTCAGATCAGTCATATATTCAGAAATCAGATTAACTTAATTCGGGCAATCGTATCAGGCTTATGAGACAGCGGAAATCCTACCGGCAGGAATTATGGTTAGATGTCGCCGGAGAACAGGTAAAAGTACTGCTGAGTGCCTCCGTCCGGAAGTCGATTCGCCTGCAAGTGAACTCAGACGGTGATGTTGATATCCGAGTGCCTGTCGGTACACCTAAGAGCGATGTACTGACCTTTGTGCGCCGTCATGAAAGCTGGCTGAGCGAGCGCCGTGAGGCGGTGAAAGAGCGCGATCGCAAGCGTGCCGCGTCGGTCACTTTATATGGCCGTGAACTGCCCATTATGGAAAGTGCGCTGGGTGAATTTCTGGTCACTGATCAGCAAGTATGGATGCCACTGGAGTGGTCGCAGGAGAAACGCGATAAGGCACTCGATAAATGGCAGCGAGAAGAAGCACGCCTCTGTTTCACGCGTTTAATCGAACAATGGTGGCCACGTTTCACCAAACCCGGCCGTGAGCGTCCCGTATTGCGCGTAAAGCGGATGCGTACGCGTTGGGGCAGTCTCTCTAAGAAGGGTTACATCAACCTGAATCTGGCTCTTCTGTCGCTGCCTGAGGATCTTATTGAGCTGGTGGTTGTTCACGAACTTTGCCATCTCGAACATTTCGATCATGGTCCGGGGTTTAAAGCTTGTATGACATCTTGCTTACCGGACTGGCGTGCGCGCGACAAGCGAATCAATCAGGCGGGTCTGATGCTGCTTTAAAGCAGCATCAGGTCACCTGCAATACGCTCTCTTATCGATTACTGACGTCTGTGTTCACCCACAACTGCGAATACCAGTAGAAACGGCCAGGTTGGCTCAGACTGGGAGCAGTGCAGTTATAGCGGCCCCGGCCAGCAGTGATGGCGTTCGGTTGCTGCATCTCCACGGTCATGATTTTACCTTCGACAGACGTTTCTATATCCAACTCTCCAGCGCCGGCGGCATAGCATTGCAGTTGCGCGGGCTTGAAGTCGTCCACATCAATGGTCAGGGTGAGTTCTGGTGGGTTATTTTCCAGTACGGGGTCTCGCACCTGATCGGCTGAAATCGAAAACGGCAGGCTCATAAGCTTGGTCGCAAGAGTGTCTGTGTTGGCATACACCCCAGAGGCCGGGAACCGCGCTATGACCTGCGGATGAGCGCTCTGACCAACGGCGCCGCTCTGTTGACCGAAAGCAATGTAACCATGATCTTCCAGCCATTCGGCCATCTCCAGTGTGTACTCGCCGTAGGGGTAGGCAAACATACGGGTTGATGATCCGGTCTCTGCCTTAATACGTGCTTCCGCTTGTTTGATTTCGTTTTCCCACCAGTCTTCGGCATCCTGACCTTCAGGGGTTTCCAGTAAGTAGGGGTGGCTGCGTGTATGGTTGGCAATGACAGCTCCACCGTCTTTAATCTCGCGAAGCTGATCCCAGGTCATCATGTCGGCGTATTTCTTATCCACCGGGTCAGTACTGGTGAACATAGTGAATGACCAGCCGCGTTTCTTAAGTTCTGGCCAGGCATTCTCGTAGACCGACAGATACGCATCGTCGAACGTAATTGCGACGGCACGCTCGGGTAAGGGCTCACCGGTCATGATCGACTGCAGCGCTTCTTCGAGGTTCACCACGGTCATGTTCTTTTCTTCCAGCAAGGTCATATGTTCGCGGAAGACCTCGGGTGTCACACTGGTAATGGCCGGGGTCGAAGCATTGACGTGGTGGTACTGCAGGATCACCAGTGCGTTTGCCAGGCCCGGAAACAGGGTACTTAGAATGAATACAGCAAAGATCAATCGGTGCGTCATATAGTCCTCAGAGTTGGCTCTCTATTCGTAATAGCTTCTATCGTGGTCAGCTGTTAGCCGTGCCGATAGCGTAATCGTTGATAGGCGGAGCTGACTTTGCGGAAGGCCTCTGCGTCGCCGCCTTTGTCTGGATGATGCTGACTCGCCAGCCGTCGGTATTGCTGTCGGATGGTACTGAGATCTACCGGAGGCGTCAGCTCCAGCATAGCCAGATCATCGTCGTAATGTTCTGGTATGACCATGCGCTGCCAGAAATCGTTCAACAGGGCGTCGACGCTGGCCTGATCTGTATCCAGATTGTTCAGATCGAGATAATACTCAGCGAGTGCATCGTGTTGGTCGGGCAGGTCGCTCCCGCTGTCGGTTTTTAAAGGAACGAGTCCTATATCCAGTGCACTGATCTGAAGGTAACCCCGCGCATCCTCAAGCCAACGATTTCGCAATCGATACAGGGCATGCATGACGATGAAGTTAGCCCGGAACAGAGTCATAGAATCGCTCAGGGCATCTTCACGAAATATGCCTTGCTCTGGGGCCTGTAACCACCGGATCAGTTCGTATTCCGGGCACCGGTGTCCGTCGGCAAGGTAAGTCGCTAACAGGTCGGTGACCAGATTGAGAGTGTCTTCTTCCATGCACACAAGGTAGCACAGAGCGGAGCCGTCAGCTTCGTCTATCGGGGTCCGTTTCTTCGATCACGCGTCGGACAAAGCCGGGAAGGCGTGGACTGATGTGATTCAGACGCCTTGAGGTCACCGGATAACGACATCGCAGACGCTTCAGGTAACGCGACAGAGCGGGGATCGCTGGAACGAGCAGCGAAACGCCAAGGATGATCATCAGTAAACCAACGGGTACAGGCAATGGCAGAACGAGTAGCCCGGCAACGATCAGAAGGACGCCGCCGACAAGAGTTACACTGCGTCGGATCATTAGTTATGCTTTAGAAAAGCCTCAAAGGGCGCGTGCAAGTAGTGTGTGCGCTCAAACTACTGACCAGATGTTGCAATACGATGACCGAAAATAAAAAGCCGCTGCCGCGCCGGGCACACCTGATTACACCGGGCGGGCTGAAAGCCCTTGAAGACGAGCACGATTTTTTATGGCGCCGCGAACGCCCGAAGGTAACCCAGGAGGTCTCTGACGCGGCTAAGCTCGGAGACCGCTCCGAGAACGCGGAATATATTTACGGTAAAAAGCGTCTGAGACAGATTGATAGTCGTCTCAGGTTTCTCGGCAAGCGTATTGAGGCAGTCACCGTAGTCGATCGCCCGCCCGCAGATCTGGATAAGGTTTTCTTCGGTGCCTGGATCGAACTGGAAGACGAAGAGGGCGAGATCCTGCGTTACCGTATCGTTGGCGAAGATGAGATCGACTTGCCGCATGGTTATATCAGCGTCGATGCGCCGCTGGCCCGAGGCTTAATCGGTAAGTTCGTTGATGATGAGGTGACGGTGCGCCTGCCGAAAGGTGAGACGACGTACTTTATTGCTAAAGTACAGTACGAGCGACCTGACTGGGATAAGCGGCCCACACCCGAGTTCTCGTAAGTGATCCCCGTACGGGAATATGACGCACGGGCAGGTATGAACTAGTCTTGAGCAAAGGAGGTGCATGATGATGCAACGATGGCTGCTTACGCTGCTCGCTATACCGGCCCTGGCTCTGGCCGATAATCACGCGGCTCACGGTTCAGATTCGAACCCAGATACTAAAGATGCGCTGTCAGAAGCCTATGTAATGCCGGTCTGGGTCGATGCAGTGACTCAGGTTTGCCCGTGGAAATCGGAAGATGCTGAAGGGTATATCCGTCTGACACGGAAAAAGAACGACGATGGCAGTCACGGGCTGTTCGTGCAATGGCTACGCAAAGGAATTGCAGGTGCCTCGACAGCGGCGGTATCAACGCTGTCCGTAGAGCCGCTTGAAAAAGACTATCTGGTCAGAATTGAAATGCCGCAGCCGACCCTGGCGCGGGATGCTTGTCGCCTCAAGGCGATGGCGGAAGATATGATGAATGAGCGACGTTACGAATTCGACCTGCTGCTCCGGGGGCCCGGCGACATGCAGGTCAATATTACGCGTATGCTTGGCGGCGGAGTCTGAGCGGGGTCAGTCGTCCGACGCCAGAAGGTCAATGCGGGTACCCAGGTGGCTCTTATCCTGTTCGTCCTGCAGACCTTCGAAGTTCCACAGTTCGCGATCGCCCAGCTGTGATGGCGCAACGTTACAGACAGCGGCAAAGATGTTTTCACTGCGTCCTGGTTGTTCTTTCTCCCACTGAGCCAGCATTCCTTTGATGTTCTGACGCTGCAGGTTCTCTTGAGAACCGCACAGATTGCATGGAATGATCGGGAATTCTTTCTCGATGGCAAACTTCTCAATGTCTTTTTCTTTGCAATACGCCAGAGGACGAATGAGAACGTGCTTTTTGTCGTCGCTGAGCAGCTTGGGCGGCATGGCCTTGAGCTTGCCGCCGTGGAACATATTCAGAAACAGAGTTTCGATAATGTCGTCACGGTGATGACCCAATGCAATCTTGTTGGCGCCAATGGATTCTGCATAGCCATACAGAGTACCGCGACGCAGTCGTGAACAGAGACCACAAGTGGTTTTCCCTTCAGGGATGATCTCTTTAACGACGCTGTAGGTGTCTTTCTCGATGATATGGTAGGGCACGCCCACTTGTTCAAGGTAAGCCGGTAGGATGTGCTCAGGGAAGCCAGGCTGTTTCTGATCCATATTGACGGCGATCAGCTCGAAGTTGACGGGCGCGCTCTTTTGCAGGCTCATCAGAATTTCCAGCATGGTGTAAGAGTCTTTGCCACCCGACAGACACACCATGATTTTGTCACCGTCTTCAATCATCCGGTAATCTTCGATGGCTTTGCCGACGTTACGACGAAGGCGCTTCTGGAGCTTGTTGAATTCGGTTCTGGATTTGCGTTCAGCTTGATTGGCTGCAGCTTCAGTAGCTTCTGCAGATAGCTCAGCGGCCGCTGGATCGAAGATCTCAGGCTGATAGCCTTCTTCAGGTTGTGAAACAGCAGATTCAGACACGTTCAATTCAGACATACAACACCCCATGCGTAGGGTGCGCTTTATATCAGAATGCGGTGCTTATATAAACATCAGGCCACAGCGTCACTGGATTCAACCAGTTCTTCATAGCGTTGCACGAAGTCCTGTACGCTCAGGTCGTCACGGGTGTGATAACAGTTTTTCCAGAGCGTTGCCAGATGCACCACACTGGCGCCACGGGGCAGGGTGAACTGAGGGTGGCGAACGTAGGCGAGCCAGGTAACAGCGGTCGCATAGGCGAGGTTTGTTGTTAGTTCAGCGTGCGGGTTCTCCAGGAATTCCCGTTGGCTGGCAATGCCTCGCACTTTACTGGCCAGTTCTGGCCGATCTGCAAGATAGTCATCCCAGATATGCCGGTGCGTCAGGCCATGCAGCCGGTAAATACCCGAGGTGCGTTGCCCCTCTGTTTTCAGGAATGAGCCCAGCTCAGACTCAATGGCTGCAGTACCCAGCAGTAAAAGCTCTGCGTCGGCACTGTTAGCGTCCAGTTTCTGCAGTGTTGGACGAATAACGTACGTCCGGAAATCATCAGCATCTATACCCATCAGAAACTCCAGAGGGTGTAATTTTGGCAGTCTTAATATCAGGAGCAATAAGCGTACCTGAATAACTGCCGGTACAGGCAACACCTGTTATCAGGTGTTTACTCAATATTACTGCCCAGTACGTTAAGCATAGTGATGCAGGTCTCAGGGGGAAGCAAATATTTGCGCACTGTGACCAATGTCTGATATGCGAGCGGAAGTAGGATGAGCACGGTCCTTGTGCTCACAGGGATGCTAAGAGCCAGAATTTAAATCAGCTCTCAGCTTGGTGCAGACACTCATCGTTGGCGCGTGTCAGGCCTGCGAGGTCAAACAGGGTGTCGCTGTCTTTCAGGATGATTTCTTTGCCCTGAGTTTCGATGAGTTCGTTTTTCTGGAAACGAGTAAATACACGGCTGATGGTTTCTACTGCCAGGCCCAGGTAGTTGCTGATATCGACACGAGACATGGGAAGGCGGAAGTGAGTCGCTGAGAACCCACGGCGCTGATAACGTTGCGAAATATCCAGTAGGAAAGAGGCAACGCGTTCTTCAGCGTTCTTTTTACTTAAAAGCAGCATCATGTTCTGGTCGTGACGGATTTCAGTGCCCATGGTGGTCATCAGCTGACGACGCAAATCAGGTAGCTCATCCGCCAGCTGTTCAAGCTGCTGCAACGGAATTTCACATACTGTTGTGGTTTCGAGAGCTTTTGCCGTCAGCGGATACGTGCCTGCGTTGTAGCCAGACAATCCGATCAGCTCGCTGGCCAGGTGAAAACCTGTGATCTGCTCTTCGCCATTACTTGCCAAGGTGTAGGTCTTCAGTGCACCCGTACGAACCGCGAATACAGACTGAAATTCTGTACCTTGCTGAAACAGCAGTTGGCCTTTCTGGATCGGGCGACCACGACGGATGATGTCGTCCAGACGCTCCATATCACTTTCGGTCAGGGAAAGAGGCAGACAAAGAGCATTCAGTGAACAGGTCTGACAATGAGGCTGAGCTCCACGCAGAGGAGCATTAACTGACGTTTTCATAGGCAAGAACGATCTCTAATACTTTAGATCAAGCGGCTGCGAACATGGCTGGTTGCCACACGGAGGCCAAAGTCCAGCAACCATAACCGATCAATAATAGGCCCGCAATATTTCGCGCCCACTGATGCCGAATAATATTCATCACGGATGCCGAGGCCAGCCCAGCGGATAAAATAGCGGGAAAGGTTCCGAGACCAAAAACAAACATGGTCAGGGCGCCCATCGCAGGCTGACCGTTAGCTGCTACCCAGCTCAGGGTGCTGTATATGAGCCCACACGGCAACCATCCCCACAACATGCCGAGAAGCCACTGGCTGGCTGGGTCTGAACGGCCCAGTCGTTTCTGGGCGTGGGGTTGAATTCTGCGCCAGAACAGTTGGCCAATTTGCTCAATGCGGGTGAGCCACAGTGCCCAGCGCGCGACGTAGAGACCCATTAATATGAGCATAACGCCTGCGATTGAACGTAGTGTGATCATCAGAGCTTCGTGCAGGCTCGACAGCCACAGCCCGAGACTACCGACGATCAGGCCTGCGAGGGTATAACTGGTAATGCGGCCAAAATTGAACAGTAACGAAGCCCGGACTCTGTGCTGAGTGTCGAGTTGCCCAGCTGCCGCGGCAACTCCGCCGCACATGACCAAGCAATGGCTGGCGCCAAATAAGCCAAGTAGCAGGGCGGTTAGGAGGGATAAGGGTTCAGTCATTCTTGGATTTTTTGGGCTCGCCGTCTGACTCTGAATCCGCGTCTGAATCGGTCTCAACGCTATCTTCGCGGCGCTCGTTCAGGTACTCATCATCATCGAACAGAATCTTGTGCGCGGGCGAATCCAGGTCATCAAACTGGCCGCCTTTCACAGCCCAGAAAAAGATGGCAACTGCAATGGCGAGCAGGGCAATCGACAGGGGAACCAGTACGTAAATAATATCCATGGTCAGCTCTCAGCAGTAAGTGCAGGTGGGCGACGGGTCAGTCGCAGAGCATTCAGAACGACAAGTAGTGAGCTGAATGACATGCCAATGGCCGCGGCCCAGGGCGGCACCATACCGGCCGCCGCAAGTGGTAACGCGATCAGGTTGTATAGTAACGCCCAACCGATGTTCTGACGAATGACATTGCGGGTTTTATGGGAGACTGATAACGCATCAGCAATGACTTCAAGGCGACCATTCGTCAGCAGGGTATCTGCATTGGTTTTCGCCAGATCTGTAGCTTCATTCACAGCCAGCGAGACATCCGCGCCCGCCAGCACCGGAACGTCATTAATACCATCCCCTACCATAAGAACGGTATCGCCCTGTTTTTGCCACTCGCGCACGATGGCAAGCTTATCCTCTGGGCTGAGGCCATTGCGCACGTCTGAAATACCGAGTTCGTCAGCGACGAGAGTCGCTGACCTTGAAGGGTCGCCGGTCAGCAGTGCGACTTCAATACCGCGGGTTTTTAATGTTTCAATTAACGGGCCTGCGCTGCGACGCACTGTGTCATTGAGGAGGAACCAGGCCAACGGTTGCTTATCATCGGCAAGCAATAACCACTGCCCCGATGCGCTCTCGGGCGGAAGAATACCCTCTGGCCAGACGAAATCCGGGCGGCCGAAACGGAATCTGTAGCCATTAACCTGACCACTGACGCCCTGACTCGGGTGGTGCTGAATGTCTTCGGTAGCAAGCACCGGGTAGTGACGGAAGGCTTTCGCAATCGGGTGGCTGGCATGTTGTTCAAGCGATGCAACTACCGAGGCCAGAGTATCCTGATCCAGCTCCAGGCTGTTTTCTATACCGCCCGCAACAGGGCGGACTTCCGTCAGTGTCAGATGCCCCAGCGTCAGGGTGCCTGTTTTATCGAACACCACGCGGTTCACTGACTGCAGGGTTTCCAGAACATGACCTTTACTGATTAATAAGCCGCGTTCGCGCAGCGCCGTTGTTGCCGCTGTCAGAGTGGTTGGCGTAGCAAGTGACAGGGCGCATGGGCAGGTGACGACGAGAACAGAGAGTGCGATAAAGAAGGCATGGTCGTTGCCCTGAAACATCCAGTAGCTGAACACCGACGCAGAGATAATCAGAACCGCCGCAACGAACCGGCTGGCGATGCTATCGGCTATAAGTGCGACTTTGGGCTTTTCCTGCTGCGCGCGATCCATCAGGCGAACGATGGTCGATAGCTGCGCATCGGCACCGGTGGCTGTGACTTCCATAATGAGCGGGCTTTCGACGTTCATGGTGCCGCCGATCAGTGTGTCGCCGGCTTGCTTGTTCAGCGGCATGTATTCGCCCGTCAGTGCCGATTCGTCGACCGTACTCTGACCTTCAACCACAACGCCATCGGCTGGGACTGGATACCCGGGTTTCAGCAACAAGCGGTCGCCGGTTGAAATGTCACCGGCGGCGATGATTTCTTCACCGTCCCGCGTTTGTTTCAGCGCCACATTCGGCAGAAGTGTCATCAGGTTGTTGCCTGCTTTGCCCATTCGATGGCGGGCGCGCATTTCCAGAAAACGCCCGAGCAGTAGCAGGAAAGTGAACATACAGACAGAGTCGAAATAAACTTCGACGCCCTGGTTGAACGTGCTCCAGATACTGGCGCAGAAGGCGAGAATAATTGCCAGTGACACAGGTACATCCATGGTCAGATGGCGTGTCTTCAAATCGCGTATTGCCGCATCAAAGAAAGGTCGGGCGCTGTATAACACGACTGGTAAGGTCAGAATCATTGACGCGAAGCGCATAAATACTTCGTACTGCTCTGCCATGCCAGCATACAGGGGCACCGCAAGCATCATCACCTGCATCATGCCGATACCGGCGACGGCGAGCCGCCGGATCGCTTTCTTACCCTCACGCTCGCGCTGCGCGTCGTCTTCCGTTGATGAAAACGGTGCGGCTTTGTAGCCGAGGCGATAGATGGCTTCGAATATCTGGGATAGTGCGATGTCGGTATTATTCCACGCAACGACGAGTCGGTGGTTCGAGAGATTCAGTGTCGCCCGTTCGACACCTTTGAGTTGATTAACTCTGTGCTCAATCAACCAGGCACAGGCAGCACAACTGATTCCGTCGATAATCAGTGTCGCTTCTTTCTGCTCTCCATGCGTTGCAACAAACTGCTTCTGCAAGGCTTCGCTGTCATACAGACTGAGAGACTCGCGAGCGGTCAGGACCTCGTCGTCTTCGTTCGCAGGCGATATCTGTGGGAGTTCTGTGCGGTGGCGGTAGTAATCTTTGAGACCAGAAGCAACGATGGTTTCGGCCACGGCTTTACAGCCTGGGCAGCACATGGGTTCTTCTTTGCCATCGATGATGGCCGTCCACTGCTGGCCTGCTTTCAGCGGTTCACCGCAGTGAAAGCAGGGCGTACGGAGGCTTTGCGTCATTGAGTGACTGTCTGAATCTTCTTACCGTTTTCGATGACTGTACGCGCTGTAACGCGCCACTCCTGATCCGGGCTGGTCAGCCAGATAATGCGCTTCTGCGGCAGCTCCAGCTCATTGGCGGCAACGTACTGACCACCCGGAGTACGCTGCAGAAACAGAGTAAGGTCACGATCTTCAAGTGTTGGATGAATCAACTGAAGCTGCAGAGAGCCAGGGTCTTCATCCGCAATGGATGTCGCGTTTACGATAATTTCGTCTTCGGTGAAGGTCAGGTCTGCCTGAACATTGAGGCGGCGGGCGCCCTCATGAAACCGCAGGTCCTGCGTATAGCTCATGCCGTCCTTGTAGTAACTGTTGCTCACGAGCGAGTCTTTGGTGTCGAGTGCGAGTGACAACATGATGAAGCCCCATACTACAGCAGCGAGCGGTACGCCGATGACAAGCAGCATCATGGGTTCTTTGTACCAAGGGGTCGTCTTTTCGCTAGTCATGCAAGGTATCCAGGGGAAAAATGAAAAATCGCCCAAGTGTAACTACTTGGGCGATAGGGCTCCAGTGCTACTGTGTCAGGAAGTTATATGACGTTCAGATCGCTCTTGGTGCGATAAAACGGCTTTCTTCCCGGGTCACTTCTTCACCGGTATCTTTGTTGACGATGACGAACTCAATGTCTGTTTTACTGGCCGAGGTTTTCACCTCATCCGGGTCGATTTCAAGGTTGATGGTGGTCTCTTTCAGCTCATTAACGCTGAGTTGATACTCAGTGTCGCCAAGCAGTCTGATTCCATCAAGACCATCGACGCTCAGGACATAGGTGTGCTCCTCCTGAGACATATTCATCATCTTCAGGGTATAGGCATTCTGAATCGTATCATTCACCGTGACCTGATAGAGGCGACCACGGTCGCGCTCGATATCCAGCTCAAACGGTGTGCGGTCGAGGATGGCATAGCCCAGGCCACCCATCATCAGAACCATGGCACCGGCGTAGCCAAACAGGCGAGGGCGAAGAATATGGGTTTTCTTGCCTTCAAGCTCGTTCTCTGTGGTGTAGCGGATCAGACCTTTAGGCTTATCGAGCTTTTCCATGATGTCATCACAGGCGTCGATACAAAGCGCACAGCCAATGCACTGGTATTGCAGGCCATCGCGGATATCAATGCCGGTTGGACATACCTGAACACACATTGAGCAGTCGACACAGTCGCCGAGTTGTTGTGTGTCGCCATCTGCTTTCGCTTTTTTACTGCGTTTGCCACGAGGTTCGCCACGGTTGTAATCGTAAGATACGGCGAGGGTGTCGTTATCGTACATAACCGACTGGAAGCGGGCGTATGGGCACATATAGATGCAGACCTGCTCGCGCATCCAGCCAGCGTTCAGATAAGTAGCAACCGTAAAAAAGCCGATCCAGAACATGGCCCAGGCACCGACGTCTCCGAAGGTGAAAATATCGACAACCAGCTCACGAATCGGAGTGAAGTAACCAACGAAGGTGACCCCTGTCCAGAAGGCGACAACTAGCCAGGCGATGTGCTTAATACTCTTTTTACGCAGTTTCTCTGCTGACATCGGCGCTTTATCCAGCTTCATCCGCTGGTTGCGTGTACCTTCAGCGCGCTCTTCGATCCACATGAAAATGAACGACCACGCCGACTGAGGGCAGGTGTACCCGCACCAGATCCGTCCGGCGAAATTGGTAATCGTAAACAGACCAAAGGCACAGATAATCAGCGCCCAGGACAGCAGCATGAAATCCTGAGGCCAGAAGGTGACGTTGAATATGTGGAATTGACGCGCCGGAAGATCAAACAGTACCGCCTGACGGTCACCGATATTGATCCAGGCCGTACCAAAGTACCCCAGCATCAGCGCCCATAAGGATCCGGTACGGAGCTTCTGAAAGAAGCCTTCAACTTCGCGGACGTAGATTTTTTCACGCTTCTGATACAGGTTGACGGTGTCTGAGGCTTTGTCAGATTTCTTGCTGGGCGGGGTGACGTCTTTGACCGGGATTTTACTCATAACTACTGATCACCTTGTCTTTAGAAAACTCTTATATAACGAGTTGATTATATAGTTTTTGGTCGTTGGTCGGGATAAAAAAAGCGGCCCGTGGGCCGCTTTTTCTTGTTTTCTTGCTCTAGCTCAAGAGGGGAGCGGAGCGGAGCCCCCGCTTGATTACTTGTCTTGCGACAGAGAGTAGACGTACGCAGACAGAACATGAACTTTCTCTTCGCCGAGGATCTCAGCCTGAGCAGGCATTCTGCCGGCACGACCGTAGCGGAGAGTAGTCTCGATCTGCTTGGTAGAGCCACCATAGAGCCAGATTTCATCCGTCAGGTTAGGTGCACCAACGAGTTGGTTACCTTTACCGTCTGCACCGTGACAAGCAACACACAGCATGTCGTACTGTGGCTTGGCTTTCGCAGCAGCGTCTGCATCGTGCTCAAGACCTGACAGGCTACGGACGTACTGAGCCATGTCTTTGGTGCCTTGTTCACCCAGAGCGGCTTCCCATGCAGGCATCGCCGCCTGACGACCATACATGATGGTCTGTTTGATCTGAGCTGGCTCGCCACCGTACAGCCAATCGTGGTCTGTCAGGTTAGGGAAGCCCTGTGCACCCATAGCGTTAGAGCCGTGGCATACCGCGCAGTAACTCTTGAACAGGCGACCACCGGTCTGCATCGCTTCTTCGTTCTGAGCAAGCTCAGCGATTGGCGTAGCAAGGTAGCCAGCATACAGAGGAGCGATCTTCTCATCGAACGCCTGAACTTCGGCTTTCCACTGGTTGGTCTGTGTCCAGGTAACGTCTTCGCCGTCAACTTTAACGGTACCGAAACCGTCGAAGTTAGCCAGGCCATAGATACCGATGTAACCGAAACCGAATACGATGGTTGCCCAGAACATGCCTACCCACCAACGTGGCAGTGGGTTGTCCAGTTCTTCAATACCGTCGTATGAGTGGCCGGTAGTTTCGTCTGTTTCTTCTTTCTTCTGACCTTTACTGGTGTAAACGATCAGGATACCGCAGGCAATCATGGACCCGATGACAATCGCCTGGACCCAGAAACTCCAAAATGAGCTCAACATAATTATTTACTCCGATCTTTATCGTCGTCCGCGGGCATTTCTGTGTTATCCCGGAAAGGGATATCGCCGTCATCCTTGAAGCGCTGCTTACGGCTGGAACCGTAAGCCCACCAGATGATGCCCATGAAAGCGATCAGAGCGAATACTGATCCAAGGCCGCGAACGTCGTTAATATCCATAGGGTTACCGTTTAGTGACGACTGTGCCCAGCTGCTGCAGGTAAGCAACCAGAGCTTCGATTTCGGTGACACCGTCAACCGCGTCTTTTGCACCTTCAATGTCTTCGTCTGTGTACGGTACGCCGACCATACGCAGAGCTTTCAGCTTGTTAGGTGTATCACGACCGTCAACCTTGTCTTCAAACAACCATGGGTAAGATGGCATTACAGACTCAGGTACAACGTCACGCGGGTTGTACAGGTGCGCACGGTGCCACTCATCAGAGTAACGACCACCCACACGGGCCAGATCAGGACCAGTACGCTTAGAACCCCACAGGAATGGGTGCTCATAAACGTGTTCACCTGAAGTAGACGGAGGACCATAACGCTCAGTTTCTGCGCGGAATGGACGAACCATCTGGGTGTGACATACCGCGCAACCTTCACGCATGTAAATGTCACGGCCTTCAACCTGAAGTGCAGTCAACGGCTTCAGGCCTTCAGCAGGTTGTTGAGTGTTCTTATCAAAGAAGAGTGGAACAATCTCAGCGAGACCCGCCCAGCTCAGTGCGATAACAATCAGCACCACCATGAGCGGTAAGTTCTTTTCAATATTCTCGTGCTTAATCATTTACCAGACTCCTTAAGCGTGTGCTGCAACCGCGGCTTCTTTCTTAGCTTCGCGGGTGGTCATGTAAACGTTGAACAGCATGATCAGCATACCGGTCAGGAAGAAAGCACCGCCCAGTACACGAACCACGTAACCGCCATGAGAAGCTTCAACAGATTCAACGAAGCTGTAGGTCAGAGAACCGTCTTCGTTCACTGCACGCCACATCAGACCCTGCATAATGCCGTTCACCCACATTGCTGCGATGTACAGAACAGTACCGATGGTCGCCAGCCAGAAGTGAACATTGATCAGGCCGATAGAGTACATCTGACCCGCTTTACGACCGAACATGATAGGAATCAGGTGGTACAGAGCACCGATAGATACCATAGCAACCCAACCCAGAGCACCTGAGTGTACGTGGCCGATAGTCCAGTCAGTGTTGTGAGACAGCGCGTTTACCGTCTTGATTGACATCATCGGGCCTTCAAAGGTAGACATACCGTAGAAAGAGAGAGAGACAACCAGGAAGCGCAGGATAGGGTCAGTACGCAGTTTGTGCCATGCGCCTGACAGCGTCATCATACCGTTGATCATACCACCCCACGAAGGAGCCAGCAGGATCAGAGACATAACCATACCTGAAGTCTGAGCCCAGTCTGGGAGAGCAGAGTAGTGCAGGTGGTGAGCACCAGCCCAAACGTAGATAGAAATCAGTGCCCAGAAGTGAACGATCGACAGACGGTAAGAGTAAACCGGACGACCCGCCTGCTTAGGCACGAAGTAATACATGATACCCAGGAAGCCAGCAGTCAGGAAGAAACCTACCGCGTTGTGGCCCCACCACCATTGAATCATGGCGTCTACGGTACCCGCCCATACAGAGTAAGACTTGGTCAGTGACACAGGCACTGCCAGGTTGTTACCCACGTACAGGATCGCAATCATGATCATGAATGCAGCGAAGAACCAGTTAGCAACGTAGATGTGGCTTTCTTTACGGATAGCCAGCGTGCCAAGGAAGTTAATCACATAAGCAACCCAGACCAGAGTTACCAGGATGTCGATTGGCCATTCCAGTTCTGCGTACTCTTTAGTAGAGGTCAGACCCATCGGCAGAGTGATGGCTGCTGCAACGATCACTGCCTGCCAGCCCCAGAAGGTGAAGCTTGCCAGAGTGTCTGAGAACAGACGGGTACGACATGTGCGCTGAACAATGTAATAGGAGGTTGCGAACAGAGCGCAGCCGCCGAAGGCGAAAATCACCGCATTGGTGTGAAGAGGACGCAGACGTCCGAAAGAGAACCAAGGGGTATCGAAGTTCAGTTGAGGCCATGCCAGCTGAGCAGCGATGAGTACACCGACTGCCATGCCAACAACACCCCAGACAACAGTCATGATGGCAAACTGTCTTACCACCTTGTAGTTGTATTCTGGATGGTCAAATGCTGTGCTCATGATCAGATTCCATTAAACAGCGAGGGTTAGAGGGTTAAAAAATCGGCGCAATTATCGTCGCTGGCCTCCCCATTTGCAAATAATCCATGTAAAAAAAGTGCCATAAATACAGCGGCTTAGGGCAGTTTTTACACGAATGATAATCAAGTGAGAATCAATCGTATTGACGTTTGGTTGAAAATCTGACAGTTCTACGTGCCTCGCCAGGACATATAACCCAGACTCAACCTGCGCATACTCCAATTTTACCGCACCTTTGCAGCCCAATTGCAGCCCCTGCATGGTATTACTGTCGTAAACAGGAGTATTGACCCAGCTCAAGCCTTGACGCAGAACGTCCCAGAGCCAGAATACGCGCAACCAGAACCACAAATAACGAAACTCTTGAGGTGTAAGCTAAAGAGTAGAAGAGGAGCACCAGATGGCCAGTGAACAGACTCAGGAAATACTCGACTCCATTATTGTCGATGGGAAAGAGGGCCAGCCAACACTGATCCTGGCGCACGGCGCAGGTGCAGATTTATCAAGCGAATTCATGACTGACATGGCCGGAAAGATCGCCGCGCACGGTATTCGCGTGATGCGGTTTAACTTCCCATACATGATTAAGCGCGCGCAAGATGGCAAGAAACGACCACCAGACCGCGCTCCAAAACTTATTGATGCTTACGCAGAACTTGTTGAAGAGCTGGATACTCCATGCGTCATTGGTGGTAAAAGCATGGGTGGGCGTATCGCCAGCATGCTTGCCAACGGCAATGATGTGCCTACACAGGTGCAAGGCTGCGTCGCATTGGGTTACCCATTCCACCCGCCGGGGAAACCGGACAACCTGAGAACAGAACACCTGTTAGCACTTAAGACGCCGACGTTAATAGCGCAGGGCACACGCGATGCGATGGGGGCAAAAGAAGAGGTATCGGGTTACGGGTTAGATAAAACACTCGAACTGGTCTGGCTCGAAGACGGAAACCACGACCTGAAACCAAGAAAGGCATCCGGTTATACCCATGATGCCCACCTTCAAGCAACCGCAAAGCACGTCGCCGACTTTGTAAAAAGCTGCCTGTAGGCGGGGATCACATCCCCGACCTGTGCGTGAGCCGGTCGGTGTTGGTTGTGGGAAATGAGATGGACCCGTCCCCCTTGTGCCATGATGAGATTGCACAACATCAAACCGGCATCGAAGAAAGAGGGTCCACCTATGAGCAAGTTTAATACGATTGGCATTGATTTGGCTAAAC